>VFQR01000217.1_pt1 | contig 111524 bp, 101 predicted proteins | sample 3512321 | NCBI WGS metagenome assembly VFQR01 (sample SAMN10412374, study PRJNA504923) | tailings metagenome | isolation source: Relicate 3 Philex TSF1 revegetated site | place: Philippines: Tuba, Benguet | collected 2017-08-29 | reverse complement strand
CGATTCGGCACAGGTGAAGTTACAAGGTGGCTCGGGCGAAGCCCGAGACGGTGAGGGGGCAATTGGCGGCGACGTTGCCGTGGACGAACAACCGAGGCACCCGAGCGCCCCCGCCAAACAGAAAGGCGCGGCGCCCGGAGGGGCCGCGCCTTTTTCTGTAGTCTGGTCGTTGCGCTAGTGGCGGGAGGCCCACTCGTCGATCTCGCGGTCGACCTCGTCCTTGGCCTTGCCGTAGCGTTCCTGGATCTTGCCGGCCAGCTCCTGGCGCTTGCCCCTGACGACGTCGAGATCGTCATTGGTGAGCTTGCCCCACTGCTGCTGGGCCTTGCCCTTGAACTGCTCCCAGTTCCCTTCGATGCGGTCCCAGTTCATGTCTACCTCCTGGTGTTGCAACTCGTGCCGCAATAACGGGCGTGAGCGACTGCGGGTTCCGGCACGTGCTTGAACATCGGCCCTTCTCGCGCCCGGACAAACGAAAACCCCGCCGGATCGCTCCGGCGGGGTCGTTGGAAGCCTATGCGGCAGTCCGCTCAGTCGTCGCGGTTCTGCTTCTTGAGCGCGGCGCCCAGGATGTCGCCGAGCGAGGCGCCGGAATCGGTCGAGCCGTACTGGGCGACCGCCTCCTTCTCCTCGGCGATCTCCAGCGCCTTGATCGACACCTGGAGACGGCGGGTCTTCTTGTCGAACTGGATCACGCGGGCATCGACCTTCTGGCCGACCGAGAAGCGCTCCGGGCGCTGCTCGTCGCGATCGCGCGACAGGTCCGAACGCTTGATGAAGGTGTCGAGGTCGTGGTCGACGAGGCGAACCTCGAGACCGCCGTCCTTGACCGCCGTCACCTCGCAGGTCACGACCGCGCCCTTGCGCAGCTCACCGGAAGAAGCCGCCTCGCCGATCGCATCGCGGCCGAGCTGCTTGATGCCGAGCGAGATGCGCTCCTTCTCGATGTCGACGTCGAGAACCTGGGCCTGGACGACGTCGCCGCGGTTGAACTCCTCGATCACCTGCTCGCCGGGGCGGTTCCAGTCGAGATCCGACAGATGGACCATGCCGTCCACGTCGCCCTCGAGGCCGATGAAGAGGCCGAACTCGGTCTTGTTCTTGACCTCGCCCTCGACGACCGAACCGGTCGGGTGGTTGCGGGCGAAGGCCTCCCACGGGTTCTCCAGCGTCTGCTTGAGGCCGAGCGATATGCGGCGCTTGACCGGATCGACCTCGAGCACGACGACCTCGACCTCCTGGGTGGTCGAGAGGATCTTGCCCGGATGGACGTTCTTCTTGGTCCAGCTCATCTCGGAGACGTGGATCAGGCCCTCGATCCCGGCTTCCAGCTCCACGAAGGCGCCGTAGTCGGTGATGTTGGTGACCGTGCCGTTGATCTTCTTGCCGAGCGGGTACTTGCCGCCGATGCCTTCCCACGGGTCGGCCTCGAGCTGCTTCATGCCCAGCGAGATGCGGTGCGTCTCCTGGTTGATGCGGATGATCTGCACCTTGACCGTCTGGCCGATGTTCAGGATCTCGGTCGGATGGTTGACGCGGCGCCATGCCATGTCGGTGACGTGCAGCAGACCGTCGATGCCGCCGAGGTCGACGAACGCGCCGTAGTCGGTGATGTTCTTGACCACGCCGTCGACGACCTGGCCTTCCTCGAGGTTCTGGACGATCTCCGAGCGCTGCTCGGCCCGGCTCTCCTCGAGCACGGTGCGGCGCGACACGACGATGTTGCCGCGGCGCTTGTCCATCTTGAGGATTTCGAAGGGCTGCGGGTTGTGCATCAGCGGGGTGACGTCGCGGATCGGACGGATGTCGACCTGCGAACGCGGCAGGAAGGCGACGGCGCCGTCCAGATCGACGGTGAAGCCGCCCTTGACCTGGTTGAAGATGATGCCCTCGACGCGCTCGCCCTTCGAGAACTTCTCCTCGAGACGGACCCAGCTCTCCTCGCGGCGAGCCTTCTCGCGCGACAGGATTGCTTCGCCCAGCGCGTTCTCGATGCGCTCGACATAGACCTCGACCTCGTCGCCGGGCTTCATCTGCCCGTCCTTCGACTTGGCGCCGAATTCCTTCAGCGGGACGCGGCCCTCGACCTTCAGGCCGACGTCGATGATGGCCATGTCCTTTTCGATCGCCGTGACACGACCCTTGACGACCGAGCCTTCGGCGAGATCCCTCTCCTGGAAGGACTCGTTCAGCAGGCTGGCGAAATCGTCACGGCTTGGGTTCAGATTTGACATTGGTGCTCCTGGAAAGCCCGTCCCTCGGGATCGGGCAGCGCCTTGGGTTCGTGTTTCGATGGACGGTCGGGCGTCCGGCGCTTGCGACGCCCGCCATCCGGTTTTCAGGTGCCAATGCGAAAACGCAGCGTCGCGCCATGCCCCCGAGGGCAGGCCAACGCCGCTTCCTATCAGCTTTCCCGGCCGCGCTTCGCGTCGATGATCTCGACCGCTGCCGCGAACGCGGCCTCTATATCCATTAAGCTGGTGTCGAGCAAGTGCGCGTCGGGAGCGGGCCTGAGCGGCGAGTCAGTGCGGCCCATGTCGCGCGCGTCGCGGCGCTCGATATCGGCCTGGATGCGCTCCAGCTCGGCGTCGCCTCCGGCGCCGCCGATCTCGGCCAGCCGCCGCTCGGCGCGCACCCGCGCGCTCGCCGTGACGTAGAGCTTCACGTCGGCATCCGGGCAGACGACGGTGCCGATGTCGCGGCCGTCGAGCACGGCTCCCGGGGGCCGCGACGCAAACTGCCGCTGCCGCTCGACAAGCACGCGCCTGACCGCCGGCATGACGGCGATCCGCGAGGCGGCCTCGCCGACCTCGTGCGCGGCCAGGACATCGCGGTCGAGCGCCGCCGGATCGACATGCTGCGCGGCGCGCTCGGCGAGCGCCTCGTCGTCGAGCGGCAGGTCCTCGGCGAGCAGCGTGCGCGCCGCCTGGCGGTAGGTCAGGCCGGTGTCGAGATGCGGCAGGCCGTAATGGTCGGCGAGCCGGCGGGCAAGCGTGCCCTTGCCGGAGGCGGCGGGGCCGTCGATGGCGATGACGAAGGGTCGGTCCATCCGCTGCATGAAGACCAAAGCGGCGGTTCGATCAAGGCTGGAGTGATGGGGGCGCCAGGGCAATCTCAATTGGACACTCGGCTCGGATAGTACCCCCACCCCTAGCCCCTCCCCACAAGGGGGAGGGGGAACCTGGCGCTCTGCGAGCCTCCCTCCCCCTTGTGGGGAGGGGCTAGGGGTGGGGTTCCGGCGAAGCCGGCAACAACTACTCAAAATATGGTCCCCTGTATCCGGCGGCGGACGATCCGGCCCTCGTGCCGTCTTCCATGGCGCGGCGGCGGCCTTCATAATCGCCGCGCGAAGTCTCCCCACTGGATGGCGACATGAACCTTTATGCGATGCTTGCCGACCCCATTCGCCGGCTCGGCGGCAAGACGGCGCTCGGCTATGGCGAGGCGAGGCTGAGCTATGCCGAGCTCGACCGGAGGGCAGCAGCGTTCGCGGCGCTCTACGCGTCGCTCGGCGCCGGGCGCGGGGACCGCATCCTCGTCTTCCTGCCGAACTGCCTCGACTACGCGCCGCTGGTGCTGGGGGCGATGCGCGGGGGCTTGGTCGCCGTGCCGGTCAACGCAAAACTCCATCCGCGCGAGGTCGCGTGGATCTGCGGCAACTGCACGCCGAAGGTGGTGGTGGCCAAGGGCGAGACGCTCGACATGATCGCCGCGGAGCTGGGGGAGGGGCCGCGGCCGGCGCTGCTGGCGGCCGAGGAACTGGAGCAGGTCGGGAGCGATGGCGCGCTGCCGGCGGTCGCCGAGGTCTCGCCCGACGATCCGGCCTGGCTGTTCTACACATCCGGCACCACCGGGCGGCCGAAGGGCGCGGTGCTGACCCATCGCAACCTGATCGCCCAGACGGTCAACTGCCTGGCCGACATGTTCGACTTCCGGGAGCGCGACCTCGTCCTGCACGTCGCGCCGCTCTCACATGGCAGCGGCCTCTATCTCCTGCCGTCGCTCGCGCGCGGCGCCGAAAACCTGATCTCGGACCGGCCGAGCTTTCAGCCCGACGAGGTGCTGGACCTCGTTGCGGAAAGGCGTGTGACGGTGATCGGCTTCGTCGCGCCGACCATGATCGTGCGCCTGCTCGAGGCGCGGCCGCGCGACGACGTCGGACACCTGCGCGGGGTGATCTATGGCGGCGCGCCGATCCATCTCGACCACATCCGCGCCGCGGTCGCGCGGTTCGGCCCGATCTTCCACCAGCTCTACGGGCAGGGCGAGGCGCCGATGACGATCTCGTACCTCCCCGGCTGGGCGCACGAGAATGCCGACGACGAGACGCTGGTCTCGGCCGGCTTCATCCGCGCCGGCGTCGAGGTGCGGCTGGTCGACGGCGAGGACCGCGAGGTCGCGCCGGGCGAGGAGGGCGAGATCTGCGCGCGCGGCGACGTGGTGATGAAGGGCTATTGGGAAAATCCTGCTGCGAGCGAGGCGGCGCTGAGGGGCGGCTGGCTCCACACCGGCGATATCGGCCGCTTCGACGGCGGCGGCCGGCTGCGGGTGCTCGACCGGCGCCACGACACGATCATCAGCGGCGGGACGAACATCTATCCGAAAGAAGTCGAGGACGTGGTGGCCTCGTATCCCGGCGTGCGCGAGGTGATCGCCTTCGGGCTGCCCGACCCGGAATGGGGCGAATGCGTCGCGGTCGCCGTGGTGCGCGAGGCGGACGATGTCGGCGAGGACGACCTAGTCGCCCATTGCCGCGGGGCGCTTGCGAGCTTCAAGAAGCCGCGGCGCATCTTCTTCGTCGAGGAACTGCCGAAGAGCGCCTATGGCAAGGTCCTGCGCCGCGAGCTGCGCGAGCGCTTCGGGGCGGCGGGTGAGCCATGAAGACCTGTCCGCCGCTCACTCCTCGTCCAGCATCGTCCGCACCTTCCTGGCCAGGTGCTCGATCGTGAACGGCTTGGTGAGAAGCTGCGTGCCGTGGTCGAGCACGCCGTTGTGGACGATCGCGTTGCGCGTGTAGCCGGTGGTGAACAGCACCTTCAGCCCGGGGAGGCGCGCGCGCATGATGTCGGCCAGCTCGCGTCCCGACATGTCCGGCATGACGACGTCGGTAAAGAGCAGCGAGACCTCCTGCCCGGCGTCGATGAGGGCGAGCGCCTGCCGCGGACCGGCCGCCTCGACGACCGTGTAGCCGAGGTCGCGCAGCGCCTCCGCCGAGACGGCGCGGACGCGATCCTCGTCCTCGACCACCATGATGATCTCTGCGCCCCGGCCGCCCGTGATGCGCGCCGTCGGCTGCTGCGGAGGCAGTTCCTCGTCCTGGCCGTAGTGGCGGGGGAGGTAGATCTTGACCGTGGTCCCGAAGGCCGGTTCGGAATAGATCTTCACGGTGCCGCCCGACTGCCGCACGAAGCCGTAGACCTGGCTGAGGCCGAGACCGGTTCCCTTACCGACATGCTTGGTCGTGAAGAACGGCTCGAATGCCCTCGCCGCGATCTCGGGGGTCATGCCTTCGCCAGTATCGGTGACGGCGATCAGCACGTAGTGGCCCGGCGCGACATCGTATTCCTGCGCATAGCGCTCGTCGACATGGGCGTTGGAGGTCTCGATGGTGAGCCAGCCGCCCTCGGTCATGGCGTCGCGCGCGTTGACGGCGAGGTTGAGGATGGCGCTTTCGAGCTGGGCGGGGTCTGCCTCGATCCGCCACAGCCCGGCGGCCAGCACCGTCTCCACCCGGATCGTCTCGCCAAGCGTGCGGCTGAGGAGCTCGCTCATGCCGGCCACGAGACGGTTCGGATCGAGCGGGCGCGGGGTGAGCGGCTGCTGGCGCGAGAAGGCGAGCAGCCGCTGCGTGAGGGCCGCCGCGCGGTTGGCGCCGTCCATCGCCCCCTCGACAAAACGCATGACGTCCGTCTCGCCTTTCTCGAGCTTGCGCTGGAGCAGGTTGAGCCCGCCGACGATGACGGCGAGCATGTTGTTGAAGTCGTGGGCGATGCCGCCCGTGAGCTGTCCGACCGCCTCCATCTTCTGGATCTGGTGGAGCCGCTCCTCGGCGCGCGCGCGCTCGGCCAATTCCTCGCGCACCCGCTCCTCCAGCGTGGCGTTGAGGGCCTGCAGCGCCGCCTCGGCCCGCCGGCGCTCGGCAAGTTCCCGCTCGACGGCCGAGAAGAGGCGCGCATTGTCGATCGCAGTCGCTGCATGGCCGGCTATGCCCAGCACCGCCTTCTCGTGCTCCTCGGTGAACCTGCCCGTCTCGACATGGCCGAAGAACAGGCCGCCCAGCACCTGTCCCGAGCGGGAGATCACGGGGACCGCGAGATAGGACCGCACCGGCAGGTGCCCCTTCGGCATGCCCTTATAGGGCTCGTTCCTGCCATATCGGGGGTCCTCGAGGATGTCGTCGGAGCGGACGATCCCGGTGCCGAGGAAGGTCGGCTCGAACACCGCGGTCGAGCGCGGCATCGGATAGCGGTCGAAATCCGAGCGCGACGCGCCCGAGAGGGCATAGAGCATGTAGCTCGCGCCGTTCTCGTCGAGCACGTTGTAGAAGAACGCGCCGAACTGCGCGCCGGTCAGCTCGACGCCGGCGTCGGTGATCGTCTGGACGATCTTCTCCAGGTCGCGCTCTGCGGCGACGGAGGCGCCAGTGTCGTTCAGGGTCTGGAGGTGGCGCTCGGCGCGTTTGCGTGCCGTGATGTCGCGCACCGTGCCGATGAAGCGAACCGGGCGCCCGTTTGCGACGATCACGTCGCCGACTGCGGCAATCCACCGCTCGACGCCGTCTTCGATGCCGATGGTGCGGAATTCCACGTCGTAGGGTTCCTGCCCGGCCGTTTCGATGGCCCGGCGGGCCAGGCGGTCGGTTCTTTCGCGGTCTTCAGGATGCAGGCCCTGGAGGAAGGCCTCGTGATAGTTGACCATGCTGTCGGGGCCGAGGCCGAACAGGGCACGGCAGCGGTCGTCCCAGGTAAGCACGTCTTCGACGAGGTCGTAGTCCCAGGTGCCGATGGAGGCGGCCTTGGTGGCGAGCCGCAGGCGCTCGCCGCTCTCGCGCGCGATCTCGTCGGCGCGGACGCGCTCGATATGCGCCCATGAACGCTCGGTGACCTCGGCGAGAAGTTGCAGCTCCTCCTGGCTCCAGTGGCGCGCCTCGCGGTCGTGGATGGCCATCAGCGCCGTCAGCCGGCCTTGCCGCAGGAGCGGCATGCAGATCGTGGCGATCAGTCCGATGGACTGGAAGGTCGCCGCTTCTTCGGGGGGCAGCTGCGCCCGGTTGTCGTCGATGATGAGCGGCAGGCCGGCGTGCAGGCGCTCGACGGCCAGGCGGCCGAAATCGGTCAGGCTGTAACGCCCGACGATCGACCGCGAGCCCTCCGCGGCCCAGTCGCCGCGGATGGTGAAGTGATCCTCGTCGGGCTCCATGTCCGCATAGGCGCAGACCGAGACGCCGAGATGCTGCCCCAGCATCCGCGTCGTGGTGGCCAGGATCGCGTCGGCGTTGGAATGAAGCGACGTCTCGCGCGCCAGCGCATCGAGGAAGCGCAGCCGCGCCTCGTTGCGGCGCAGGCCGTGCTCGGCCCGCCGCCGCTCGACGGCCGTGCGCGTGCGTTCGGCCACCTCGCGCACGAGCTCGAGCTCGTCCGCGCTCCATTCGCGCGGCGTTGCGTTGTTGAGGTAGAGCAGCGCGACGAAGCCGCCCTGCTCGGTGACCGGCATGTTGACGACGGAGAGCGCCGAGATGCCTTCCAGGGCGCCCGCGGTCGCCGCGGTGCGGGGATCTTTCCGCGCATCGGCGAAGACGACCGTCTCGCCGCGCTTCAGATCCTCGATATATGAGCCGTAGTCGCGGAAGTGGAGGGTTCCGGCGAGGCTCCGGATTCCCGGCGCGTTCCAGTCGCGCTCGATCGTGATCGTTTCCGCCTCGACATCGATTGTGCCGTAGCCGGCACGGCTGACATTGAACTCGCGTCCGAGCGCGGCGGCGGCTTCGAACGCGATCTCGTCGGGATCGTCGATCTCCCTGAACACGTCGCCCAGATGAGCGAGCAGCCGGTGGCGCCTTTCGGCCCTCTCTCCCTCGGTGGCGTCGAAGCCCTGGCAGAAGACGCCGGCCACCTGGCCGGTCTCGTCGAGAAGCGGGGCGTAGGTGAAGTTGAGGTAGCTGTGCTGCTCGGCCTCCCCCTCTCGGCGTCGAAAGCGGATCTCGGCGCCCGCGGCCTCGTGCGCGCGGCCGCTTGCATAGACCTCGTCGAGGAGCTCGAAGAAGCCGTGGCCCTCGACGCTCGGCACCGCATCGCGGATCGGTTTGCCGATCCACCCGGCGCTGTTGAAGACCTGTTTGTGGAGATCGTTGACGAACTCCACCACGTGATCCGGACCGCGCATGATGATGACGAATCCCGGAGCCTGCTCGAACAGCCTGCGCTGGCGCTCCTGCTCCAGCCTGCGCCTTTGCGTCTCCTTCACCTGCCGGGTTGTCTCGACGCAGAGGACGAGGATGCCGCCGACCGTGCCCTCGTCGTCGATCGGGCTGTAGCTGTAGGTCCAGTAGACCTCCTCCAGCCGGCCATGGCGCTCGATCGGGACGAGCTGGTCCTCGTGCCAGACGGCTCCGTCGCCGGCGAGCACCCGCTCCAGCTGCGCACCGACGACCGGCCACACCTCCGCCCAGTATTCCCGGCCGGGAGCGCCGAGCATCGACGGGTGCTTCTCAGGCCCGAGGCTCTGCGCGAAGCTGTCGTTGTAGAAACAGAAGAGCTTGCGGCCCCAGAAGATCAGGACCGGGTGGCCGGTGGTCAGCATCAGCCTGAGCGAGGTCTTGAGCCCTTGCGGCCAGTGGGTGGGGTCCCCAAGTTCATGGCGCGTCCAGTCGTGGGCGCGAATGCGCGCGCCCATATCGCCGCCGTCGCGGAGGAAATCGAGTTCCTTGCCGACGCTCACCGGTTGCGCTCGCCCCCTCCATGACTCGCGGACAAGAACGGATCATCGCCCAAACGGTTGCATGCAGGAAGAAGGAGTGGCGGGCCTGGAAGCGTTTCAGGCATGCTTTCCTCGACACTGCGCCCATCCGATTGTAAGGAACGGGTAACCGGACCGAGGGTCCGCCAGCGAAACCGCCTGGAAGAGAGACCATGCCTCCCTATCGTTCACGCACGACCACCCACGGCCGCAACATGGCGGGCGCGCGGGGCCTGTGGCGCGCCACCGGCATGAAGGACGGCGACTTCGGCAAGCCGATCATCGCGGTGGTCAACTCCTTCACCCAGTTCGTTCCCGGCCACGTGCACCTCAAGGATCTCGGCCAGCTCGTCGCGCGCGAGATCGAGGCGGCCGGCGGCGTCGCCAAGGAATTCAACACGATTGCCGTCGACGACGGCATCGCCATGGGCCATGACGGCATGCTCTATTCGCTGCCGTCGCGCGAGATCATCGCGGACTCCGTCGAGTACATGGTCAATGCGCACTGCGCCGACGCCATGGTCTGCATCTCGAACTGCGACAAGATCACGCCGGGCATGCTCAATGCCGCCATGCGGCTCAACATCCCGGCCGTCTTTGTCTCGGGCGGTCCTATGGAGGCCGGCAAGGCGACGCTGAAGGGCAAGCTGCAGGCGCTCGACCTCGTCGATGCGATGGTGATGGCGGCCGACGACAGCTACACCGACGCCGAGGTGCAGGCGGTCGAGGAGGCTGCATGCCCGACCTGCGGGTCGTGCTCGGGCATGTTCACCGCAAACTCGATGAACTGCCTGACCGAGGCGCTCGGCCTGTCGCTGCCGGGCAACGGCTCGACGCTCGCCACCCATTCGGACCGCAAGCGGCTGTTCGTCGAGGCGGGGCACCTCATCGTCGACCTCGCCCGCCGCTACTACGAGCAGGACGACGAGAGCGCGCTGCCGCGCTCGATCGCCTCCAAGGCCGCCTTCGAGAACGCCATGGCCCTCGACATCGCGATGGGCGGCTCGACCAACACGGTCCTGCACATCCTGGCCGCCGCGCACGAGGGCGGGATCGACTTCACGCTGGCCGACATCGATGCGCTGTCGCGCAAGGTGCCGGTGCTGTGCAAGGTGGCGCCGGCGAAGAGCGACGTCCACATGGAGGACGTCCACCGCGCCGGCGGCATCATGGCGATCCTCGGCCAGCTCGACCGCGCCGGGCTGATCAACCGCGATGAGCCGACGGTGCATGCCGTGACGCTGGGCGACGCGCTCGACCAGTGGGACGTCAGCCGCACCAATTCCGAAAACGTGCGCCAGTTCTTCATGGCAGCACCCGGCGGCGTGCGCACCACGCAGGCCTTCAGCCAGTCGAACCGCTGGACCGAGCTCGATCTCGACCGCAAGGCGGGCGTCATCCGGGCGGCGGAGCACCCGTTCTCCAAGGATGGCGGGCTTGCCGTGCTGAAGGGCAACGTCGCCCTCGACGGCTGCGTCGTGAAGACGGCGGGCGTCGACGAGTCGATCCTGAAGTTCTCGGGCCCCGCCAAGGTTTTCGAGAGCCAGGACGCGGCGGTGAAGGCGATCCTCTCCAACCAGATCGTGGCGGGCGACGTCGTCGTCATCATCTACGAAGGACCGAAGGGCGGCCCGGGCATGCAGGAGATGCTCTACCCGACGAGCTACCTGAAGTCGAAGGGGCTCGGAAAGGCCTGCGCGCTCCTGACCGACGGGCGCTTCTCGGGCGGCACGTCCGGCCTCTCGATCGGCCACGTCTCGCCGGAAGCGGCGAGCGGCGGGGCGATCGGCCTGGTGCGCGACGGCGACATGATCGACATCGACATTCCCGGCCGCACGATCAGCCTGCGCGTGCCGGACGATGAGCTCGCCCGCCGCCGCGCCGAGCAGGACGCCCGCGGCTGGAAGCCGTCCGCGCCGCGCAAGCGCAACGTGACGACCGCGCTCAAGGCCTATGCCGCCTTCGCATCGAGCGCCGACCGCGGCGCCGTGCGCGTCCTGCCGGAGTAGCGGCCCGCGGCGGGCGCGGCGCGGCTACTGGCAGATGCGGTAGCCGTTGGTCCGCGCCTTCACGTGGAGGTGGAGATGGCCGGCATGCGCCTCGTCGGTGCCGGGACCAAAGCGCGCCGCTTCGCTTTTGAGAGGTCTTGGTGGAGCCAAGGGGAGTCGAACCCCTGACCTCTTGAATGCCATTCAAGCGCTCTCCCAACTGAGCTATGGCCCCATCGAGCGGCCTGTCGGCCGGTGATGTCGTCGGCCCGGAAGGGCCGGGAGCGGTTGGGCCGCTCCCCGACAGAAGGCGGCTTCTAACCTCGCCCCGTGCGCTTGGCAAGAGGGAAGGGGAAGCCGCTGCGTCAGCCTTCTTCCTCGTCCTCGCCGACGCCGATGATGTCGGCCACGTCGTCGTCTTCCTCCTCCTCGGCGAGGAAGGTGTCGTCGTCGTCGCCGTCGATCTCGACATCCTCCTCGTCCTCGACACCGGGGATGTCGTCGCCGCTATCGTCCTCGGCGTCCTCGAGCGGCACCATCTCCGGCCCGCCGTCCTCGGACTCCAGTTCCTTCTCCTCGATCTCCTCGTCCTCCTCGACGATCCGGCTGCCGCTCTCGAAATAGGAGCGCGGATAGCTGGTGCCGGTATAGGGGGAGACGATCGGGTCCTTGTTCAGATCGTAGAATTTGCGGCCCGTTTCGGGGCAGATGCGTTTGGTGCCAATGTCGGGTCTCGCCACGGAAAGCCTCTTCGTCTTCGGGCAGTCATTCGGCTCCGGCCGAAGCGCTCTACCGCCGCTTTGCGCAATGCCCGCCCGGATCAGGATCGCGCCCCCATAGCCACTTGGCCCGCCCCGGTCAACGGCAGAATCCGGGCCTTGCGAACTTGGCTCCGGATCGGCCCGCGAAGCGGCTTTCGCGCCGGGGCCGAAGGCGCGTCGGGGTGCCGTTGAAGGGGTGGGCGCGCGCCGGCCCGCGTGCTAGAGGCGTCTCCGCCGCCGCCGGCGGCGCGCCGCAACTATCGTCGGGATATTGGACATGAAGCATGGGACGCCCGCCTCGCCGGTTTCGGCGCGGAGATCGCAATCGCTGTCGGGCCGCGCGCGGGTGCCGGGCGACAAGTCGATCTCGCACCGTTCCCTGATGCTGGGCGCGCTCGCCGCGGGCGAGACGCGGATCACGGGGCTGCTGGAGGGCGAGGACGTGCTGCGCACCGCCGACGCGATGCGCGCGATGGGCGCCCGCATCCGCCGCCTGGAGGGAACCTGGCTGGTGGACGGCGTCGGCAACGGCTGCCTGCTCGAGGCGGAGGCGCCACTCGACTTCGGCAACGCGGGAACGGGCGCGCGACTGACCATGGGCCTCGTCGGCACCTACGACATGAAGACGAGCTTCGTCGGCGATGCGTCGCTCTCAGGGCGACCGATGGGCCGCGTGCTCGCGCCGCTCCGCGAGATGGGGACGCAGGTCCTCGATTGCGCGCCGGGCGAGCGCCTGCCGCTGACGCTCGCCGGACCGAAGCACGCCGCGCCGATCACCTATCGCGTGCCGGTGCCGTCGGCGCAGGTGAAGTCGGCCGTGCTGCTCGCCGCCCTCAACACCGCCGGCGTGACGACGGTGATCGAGCCGGTGCCGACGCGCGACCATACCGAGAAGATGCTCGCCGGCTTCGGCGCTGCGCTCGAGGTGGCGATGGCCGCCGATGGTGCGCGCATCATCCGCATCGAGGGACAGGGCAGGCTTCGGGGCCGCGCGATCGAGGTTCCGGGCGATCCGTCATCGGCGGCCTTCCCGATCGTCGCCGCGGTCCTCGTGCCGGGCTCCGACATCGTGGTCGAGAACGTGCTCCTCAACGCGACCCGGACCGGGCTCATCCTGACGCTGCAGGAAATGGGCGCCGACATCGGGCTGCTGGACCGCCGCGACGCCGGCGGCGAGGACGTCGCCGACCTGCGGGTCCGGCACTCGGACCTCAAGGGCATCAAGGTGCCGGCAGAGCGGGCGCCTTCGATGATCGACGAGTATCCGGTGCTGGCCGTCGCCGCTTCCTTCGCCGAGGGCGAGACGGTGATGGAGGGGCTGGACGAACTGCGCGTCAAGGAGAGCGACCGGCTGGCCGCCGTCGCGCGCGGGCTGGAGGCGAACGGCGTCGACTGCTCCGAGGGCGAGGCCTCGCTCGTCGTGCGCGGCTGTCCCGGCGGCAGCGGGCTGGGCGGGGGAACCGTCGCCACCCATCTCGACCATCGCATCGCGATGAGCTTCCTCGTCATGGGCCTCGCCGCGGAGCGGGCGGTGACGGTCGACGACGGCGCGATGATCGCCACCAGCTTCCCCGACTTCATGAAGCTGATGCAGGGGCTGGGCGCCTCGATCGGGTGAGCCGGGGCGACTGTTCGACAAACGTTGACAGAGCGTTCACACTCTTTGCCGGAGTGAGTGCTTGAGGCGTCACCTTCTTCGCTAACTATGGGAGCCAAAGGGAGGAGACGGCGCCTCGAGGCGAGACGGGCCGCATCCGCGGCACGTGCCACTTTGCGCCAACCTCCCGAAGTGCGAGTTTGACCGGCGAGATCATGCCGGTTCGCCGCGTGGCAGGGAGAAGGGCATGCGCAAGCTTCAGACGCAGGGCGTCCATCACATCACCCTCGTGGGCGCGGATCGCCAGACGTCGATCGACTTCTGGGAGGGCGTGCTCGGCATGCCCTTCGTCTTCGACCAGCCCAATCTCGACCGGGCCGAGGAGAGCCACCTCTATTTCGATCCGGGCGACGGGCGGCTGATCACGATCTTCACCAACGAGGATCGCAAGCCCGACCCCACGCGCACCTCCACCGACCAGGGCGCCGTGCACCACATCGCCTTCAACGTGTCGCGCGTCACCTTCCTGCAGGCGGTGGAGCGGCTCGATGAGCGCGGCATCCGCCATTCCGGCGTCAAGGACCGCGGCTTCATGGATTCGATCTACTTCCAGGACCCGCTCGGCCTGCTGATCGAACTCGCGTCCTACCGGTTCGAGCCGCCGCCCGGATACACGCACACCGACGTGCTCTTCGAGGCGCACAGGATCAGGGTCGAGAGCGGCGACTACAACATCAAGGAAGTGCACCTAGCCGACGCGATCGAGCTCCTGGTGCAGCGCCGGCAGGCGACGCTGTCGCCCGGTCGCGAGCCGAAGAACCCGTACTGACAGACGTCAACACGAGAAGGGAAGGGGAGAACGACATGACGATACAGCTCAAGGTCATCAAGCCGAGCGTGAACAACATGACGGTGCGCGTCTTCATGCGCGCGGCCGGCCTCGGCTTCGAGGAGCACGACGTCTACGGCCAGACCCGCGAGGCGGAGTTCCTGGCGCGCAACCCGGCGCATCTGACGCCGATGATCGAGGAGAGCGGGCTGCCGCGCGGCGCGCTCTGGGAGAGCTGCGCGATCATGCAGTATCTCTGCAACAAGCACGGGCTCGACCAGTTCTACCCGGCCGATCCGGCCCGCCGCGCCATGATCGACAGCGCGATGTTCTACCTGATCGGGACCTTCTACCCCTATCTGGCGCGCGCGACCTATCCGTCGCTCGGCTTCCCGCTCTATGCCGGCGAGGTGGGCGCGAGCGAGGCCGACGACGCTGCCAAGCAGTCGGCGAGTGCCGCGGCAAGGGAGGCGCTCGCCGAGCCGCTCGACGTGTTCCACAAGTTCTACATGGGCGGAAAACCCTTCATCGGCGGCGACAGCCCGTCGATCGCCGACATCAGGCTGGCAGCCACGCTCGAGTTCCTGGCCGCCATCGACTACGACCTGCCGGGCTGGGCGAAGGACTTCATGTCGGCGATGGAAAAGACGCTGGGCGCGGCCTATTCCGAGCCGGCGGCGGACGTTCGCGGCTACATCCAGTATGTGAAGTCGCAGAAGAACTGACCTCTTCTGGAGCGATGGTCGGGCCGGTGTGAGCAAGCCATGCTCGCACCGGCTCATCTTTTGGAACGGACTTGCATGAGTCTTTCTGGTCAGGAAAGCCTCTCGCTCTCCCCGGACACCGACGTTGCCCTATGCTCTGATCACCCCATATCAGGCGGACGAGATTCCAAGGGAGACCATCGTCATGGGCCTTCGCATCAACGATACCGCGCCGGATTTCACGGCCGAAACCACCCACGGCACGATCAATTTCCACGAGTGGATCGGCGACGGCTGGGCCGTCCTGTTCAGCCATCCGAAGAACTTCACCCCGGTCTGCACGACTGAGCTCGGCACCATGGCCGGGCTCGAGCAGGAATTCCGGAAGCGGAACGCCAAGATCATCGGCATCTCGGTCGATCCGGTCGCCGATCATGACCGCTGGAAGGCCGATATCGAGACGGCGACCGGCCACAAGGTCGACTATCCGCTGATCGGCGACCGCGACCTGAAAGTCGCGAAGCTCTACGACATGCTGCCGGGCGACGCAGGCGAGAGCTCGGAAGGCCGCACGCCGGCCGACAACGCCACCGTCCGCTCGGTCTACGTCATCGGGCCCGACAAGAAGATCAAGCTCGTGCTGACCTATCCGATGACGACGGGCCGGAACTTCGACGAGATCCTGCGGGCGATCGATTCGATCCAGCTCACGGCCAAGCACCAGGTGGCGACGCCCGCCAACTGGAAGCAGGGTGAGGACGTGATCATCACGGCAGCCGTCTCCAACGAGGATGCCATCGCCCGCTTCGGCAAGTTCGACACCATCCTGCCCTATCTCAGGAAGACGAAGCAGCCAGCGGCCTGACGAGATCATTAGCTGACTGATGAACCGACCGGCCGCTCCAGCGGCCGGTTTTGGTTTGTGGGGCAGATAGTTGCACGCTTCGCTAAAATACGATCGGCCCGCTTAAGCGCCACTTCAGACCTGTGTCATTAGCTCACGCTCCAGGGACGCGGCGTCTGAGGGAAGTGGCTCCACAATGCTGAGGAAGTTCGTTCGCGAACGCGGCGGCAATGTCGCGGTGATCTTTGCTCTGGCCAGCCTGCCGATCATGGCGGGCGTCGGCGGAACGGTCGACTATTTCGATGCCACCAACAAGGCGGCGGCGGTGCAGAATGCGCTCGATGCCGCCGGGCTCGCGGCCGGAAACCTCCACCTCTCGGGTGGCTCGCATGCCGAGGTCGCCTCGCTGGCGGAAGACTTCTTCCGCGGCAACATCGAGGGCCAGGGAATCGGCGACATCCGGTTCAAGCTCGTCGACAGCGGCAACGGCGGCGGCAGCGTGCCGCTTCCGGAGGAGCTCAAGCACCTGCAGGGCTTCGGCGAGACCAGCTTCCTGTTGCTCGAGGCTTCGTTCCAGCATGAGGCGATGCTGCGCTTCTCGGGCACGTGGGACGTGCGCCGGCAGGCGGTGGTGCGGATATCGCAGGGATCGCTCGCCTGCGTGCTGGCGCTCGACCCGGCGGCCGCCTCGGCGATCAAGATTCAGGGCTCGACCCAGGCCCGCTTCGACGGCTGCGTGCTGGCGGCGAACTCCACCTCGAACTCGGCGGTCTATCGCGGCGGCTCCGCTCAGCTGAGAGCCGCCTGCGTGATGGCGCACGGCGCCACGAGCGGCCTCGACTCCTCGAACGTCAGGCTGGATTGCGGACAGCCGCTTCACCGCCAGGCGCCGTCGCGGGACCCCTTGCGCAACGTCCAGCTCCCCAGTTCCGGCTCGTGCCAGAACATGCCGAACTCGCGCCGCAAGACGCTGTCGCCCGGCACCTATTGCGAGCGGCGGATTGACGGCGAGGTGACGCTGGAGCCCGGCGTCTACATCCTGCGCGGAGGCTCCATCAATCTCGGCGGCAACGGCAGCCTGCAAGGGCAGGGGGTGACGATCATCCTGCTCGAAGGGGCGGAGATGTCGGTCGGCGCCAACCAGGTCGTGCGCCTGTCGCCGCCGACCAGCGGGCCGCTCGCCGGCATCACCATCTACCAGGCGCCGGGCAATGCCAAGACGCTGAGCCTGCTCGGCACGGCGGGCTCGGTGATGAGCGGCTTCATCTACGCGCCTGACGCCCACATCGCGATCGCCGGCAACAACACCATGGCCGGGTCGCCGGAATGCCTGCGGCTCGTGGCCAGGACGATCGAGATGACCGGCAACTCCGACATCAGCAGCAACTGCGAGGCGGAACTCGGCGGCCGCAAGATGTTTGCCGCCCGCTTCGTCGGGCTGGTCCAGTAGGGGCCCGACGCCGCTGGCCCCCCTCTTGACCGGGCGTGGCGCTCGCTCGACGCGGGGGCTGGGCGATAGTACCTCCTGCGGGACGTGGTCGCCGCGGGAGGATGTCGGTTGGACGCCACGCATACCGGAAGCGACATAGACGGCCGCTACTCCTGGACGCGGCTCGCCGTCAGCGTCCTCATCGCGACGATCGGCAGCGTCGGCATGTGGTCGGTGGTCGTCGTGCTGCCGGCCGTGCAGGCCGAGTTCGGCGTGCCGCGTGCCGACGCGTCGCTGCCCTACACGATGACCATGGTCGGGTTCGCGCTCGGCAACGTCTTCATCGGCAGGATGGTCGACCGGACCGGCATCGTGGTGCCCCTGATCGTCGCAGCGCTGTCGCTCGTGATCGGCTATGTCGGCGCGGCGATGGTCCATTCCATCTGGCTCTTCGCGCTTTTGCAGCTCCTGATCGGCTTCGGCGCCTCGGCGACCTTCGGCCCGCTGATCGCCGACATCTCGCACTGGTTCGCCAAGCGGCGCGGGGTGGCGGTGGCGGCGGCGGCGAGCGGCAATTATTTCGCCGGGGCGATCTGGCCGCTGGTCATGCAGCTGACGCTGCCGTCCGAAGGCTGGCGCTTCACCTATCTGTGGATCGGCATCTTCTGCGTCGTTACCATGGTGCCGCTGTCGCTGTTCCTGAAGCGGCGCCCGCCGCACCTCGCCGCCGCCGCGGCGGGGCTCGCGCAGCCGCAGATCGCGATGAAGACGATCGACCTTTCGCCGCGGGCGCTGACGATGCTTCTGGCCGTCGCCGGGCTCGGCTGCTGCGTGGCGATGTCGATGCCGCAGGTCCACATCGTCGCCTATTGCGTCGACCTCGGCTACGGGGTCGCGCGCGGCGCCGAGATGCTGTCGCTGATGCTGGTCGGCGGCATCGTCAGCCGCCTCGCCTCGGGCTTCCTGGCCGACTATATCGGCGGCGTGAAGACTCTGCTCATCGGCTCGGTGCTGCAGTGCCTGGCGCTGATGGCCTACATCCCCTTCGACGGGCTGGCCTCGCTCTACATCGTGTCGCTGGTCTTCGGCCTGTCGCAGGGCGGCATCGTGCCGAGCTATGCGATCATCGTGCGAGAGTACTTGCCGCAACGGGAGGCTGGCGAGCGGGTGGGCATCGTCATCATGGCGACCATCGCCGGAATGGCGCTGGGGGGATGGCTCTCGGGCCTGATCTACGACCTGACCGGCTCCTACCAGGCGGCATTCCTCAACGGCATCGCCTGGAACGTGCTCAACATCGCCATCATGGTGCTGATCCTCTGGCGGACAGGAACCCGCCGCCTGGCCCATGCGTGAGCGGCAGCCGCGGTTGACTCCACTGTTGCCGGCAGTCTTATTTCCGTTATCGGCGACCCGGCTCGCGCCGGGTCCGGCTCGGCCGCGACCCCTCGCGGCGGGCGAACTGAGGCCGGGCGCAGGAGCGTCCGGCGCAAACGCGGGTCCGGCGGAGCCGGACCGGCATCAACCGGCCGGCGGGACAGTTCGGCCGGATCAACATGGCAAGGGTCGGCTCGGCGCCGCCGCGAGGCGGGCCCGGGAAGGCACCGGTCCGCTAAAGGAGGTCCACGTGAAGAATCCAGTCCGCACGATCGCAGCAGGCATCGCAGGTCTCGGCATCGCCGTTTCCGCCGCCGGCTTCGCGCTCGCCCAGCAGAACATCTCGCTCGCCACGGGAGGCGTCTCGGGCGTCTACTTCCCGCTCGGCGGCGCCATGGCGGAGGCCTGGACGGCCGAGGTCGACGGCGTCACCGCGACGGCCGAATCGACCGGCGCCAGCGTCGTCAACGTCCGCCTGATCCAGAGCGGCGAGGCGGAACTCGCAATGGTGCAGAACGACATCGCCTACTACGCCTTCAATGCCGACGAGATGTTCGCCGACGGCGAGCCGCTGTCGCAGAATCTGGGCATGGCGATGCTCTATCCGGAAGTCATCCAGATCGTTACGCTGCAGGCGTCGGGCATCACCACCGTCGACGAGATGTCCGGCAGGCGGGTCGCGGTCGGCGCGCCGGGCAGCGGCACCGAGGCCAACGCGCGCCAGATCCTCGGCGCCCACGGCATCAGCTACGACGACATCGACGAGCAGTTCCTGCCCTTCGGCGAGGCGGTCGACGCGCTGCGCAACGGCTCGATCGACGCCGCCTTCCTGACCGCCGGCATCCCGACCGCGGCCGTCATTGACCTCGACGCCACCGACGACCTGGCCCTCGTTTCGATCTCGGCCGAGCGCGCGCAGGAGATCGCCGAGCAGTATCCGTTCTACACGCCCTTCACGATCCCCGGCGACACCTACGGCGATCTGGGCGGCGACGTGTCGACGGTGACGGTGCAGGCGATGATCGTCGTCAGCGCCGACATGGATGCCGACACGGTCGAGCAGATGCTGGGCGTGCTGTTCGACGAGGGCACGCTGTCGCGCCTCTGCGACACGCATGTCCGCGGCTGCGACATATCCCGCGAGACGGCGCTCGACGGCATGCCGATCGACCTGCATCCGGGCGCCGAAGCCTTCTTCAACAACTGATCGCGGCCGCCGGCCATGTGATCGACGGAGCGGGGCGGATTCCGGTGCGGATCTGCCCCGTTTCTTTCCCGCACAGGAACGAGCGAGCCCCGCGATGAGCCAGACGGTTCAGTATCAGTCGGACGAATCCGCCCTGCAGCGCCAGATCCCCGGCATCATCGGCCTCGGGATCGCCGGCATCGCGATCGTCTTCTCGCTGTTCCAGCTCTACCAGATGGGGATCGGCCTGATGCCGGCGCAGAACCTGCGCGCCGTCCATCTCGCCTTCGTGCTCGCCCTCATCTTCCTGCTCTACCCGACGCTCAGCCGCTGGGACATGAGCCGGCTGTCGGTCTTCGACGCGCTCCTCGCCGCGGCGGCGATCTCCGGGCCGCTCTACTTCTACTTCAACTTCAACGCCATGGTGATGCGCGCCGGCGCCGAGACGCGGCTCGACCTGGCCATGGGCCTGATCACCATCATCGCGCTCCTGGAGGCCACGCGGCGTGCGATCGGGCCGGTGCTGCCGGCGATCGCCATCGCCTTCATGGCCTATGCCTATTTCGGGCCGTACATGCCGGAACTGATCGCCCATCGCGGCTACACGCCCGAGCGCATCATCAGGCACCTCTATCCGACGACCGAAGGAATCTTCGGCATCCCGCTCGCCGTCGCCTCGACCTTCGTCTTCCTGTTCGTGCTGTTCGGTGCGGTGATGCAGCGCACCGGCATCAGCGACTACCTCACCAACGTCGCGATGTCCGGCCTCGGCCACTACAAGGGCGGGCCGGCGAAGTCGGCGGTGCTCGCGAGCGCGCTGATGGGGTCGTTCTCGGGCTCCTCGACGGCCAACGTCGCCACCACCGGGACGCTGACGATCCCGCTGATGAAGCGCGTCGGCTTCCGCCCGGAGACGGCGGGCGGCGTCGAGACCGCGGCGTCGACCACCGGCCAGTTCGTGCCGCCGGTGATGGGGGCGGCTGCCTTCGTCATGGTCGAGATGACCGGCATCCCCTATGTCGAGATCATCCAGGCCGCGCTCCTGCCGGCGCTGCTCGACCTCGCCGGCATCATCTTCTGCGTCCACATGCACGCGCTGAAGATGAAGATCCACGGCCTGCCGCGCGACGAGCTGCCGCCCTTCCTGCCGACGCTCTTCAGCCAGATCTACCTGCTGATCCCGATCCTCGGGCTGATCGGCATGCTGACGGTGGCGCGCTACACGCCGACCATGTCTGCCTTCTGGGCGATCCCGCTGGCGCTGCTCGTCTCGCTCATCGCCCGCAACACGATCATCGTCTGGGGCGCGCTGCGCCGGCAGGCGACCGGCGGCGATCCCTTCGAGGGCGTCGAGGCGGCGCTCGAGAAGCAGCGCTCGCAGCAGGCGGCGGCGAACCAGCCAGCGCGCAGCGGCGAGACGGAAGCCGGGCACGCCCGCACCCGCAGCTGGGGCACGCTGTTCGGCAAGGCGTGGAAGGACTGGGGCACCGACCTCCTCAACGCGCTGGAGGACGGCGCCCGCCAGGCGATCCCGATCTCGGCCGCCTGCGCGACGGCCGGTATCGTCATCGGCATCATCACGCTGACCGGGCTCGGGCTGCGCATGCAGTCGATCCTGCTGGCGCTCTCGGGCGGGGAACTGTGGGCCGCGCTCGTCTTCACGGCCATCGGCTCGATCATCCTCGGCCTCGGCGTGCCGACGACGGCGAACTACATCATCATGGCGACGCTGATGGCGCCGGCCCTCGTCCAGCTCGAGGTGCCGCTGCTGGCCGCCCATCTCTTCGTCTTCTATTTCGGCATCCTGGCCGACACGACGCCGCCGGTCGGGCTCGGCGCCTACGTGGCCGCGGGCATAGCCCGCGCGGGTCCGATCAAGACCGCGCTCGAGGGCTTCAAGTTCTCGATCACCGCCTTCATCATCCCGTTCATGTTCGTCTACAACCCGCAGCTGATCCTGCTGGGCGACGTCGAACTGCTCGATCTGGCATGGGTCGTCTTCTCCGGCCTCGTCGGCGTCTACGCGCTCTCGGTGATGAAGGAGGGCTGGTGGCTGACGCGGGCGAACGTCATCGAGCGCGTGGTCATCACCATCGCCGCGATGATGCTCATCCAGCCGAGCTTCATGGTCGACCTGGCCGGCTTCGCGGTCATGGGCGGCGTCTACGCCTTCCAGATGTTCAAGCTGCGCCGCGAGCAGACGCACGGCTATCGCGAGCAGGGGATCGGCTCGCGCATTGCGATGGGAGCGGGCGTCCTCGCGGTGCCGCTCGCGATCGGGGCGATGTTCCTGCCGGTCGTCGCCGTGACCGACAACGGGGTCTCGTGGAGCCGCACCTCGATGCCGGGCCAGCACGTGGCGCTGACCTACATCCACTCCGTCGAGCAGACGCTGGTCGAGGACCATTTCCAGCTCGGCTGGCGCGGCGACATGATCCACCGCCGCACGGTCACGCGCTCGACCGGCGCCGGGCTGCCGACCAACGGCACGGCGCGCGACGGCGTCATCACCGCGCGGGGCACCGGCGAGCGCCACCGCGCGATCCCGCTCCGCTTCGGCCCGGAGAACGACCCCTGGCTGATCGTCGGCGATCATCGCCGGTCGCTGGCCGACCAGGCCGACGGGAGGCCCGTCGAGGTGCGGGTGATGTATCTCTGGGAGAGCCTGGCGGAGGGCTTCCGTTAAGTCGTCCTACGCAGTTGATCGCACCAGCCCAAGGGCGGTGCGGCGAGCTGCCTCCAGAATCTCTTCGGCAAGAGCCGAAGGATCGGCAGCGCGCGCCAAAGACAGGCCCCCCACGCAGACCGCAGTCGCCGCGAGCGCGCGATGGCGCGCATCGGAGTCGCTTGCCTCAATCGACTTTTCGATTGCCCCGGCCATGGCCTTCAGCACCTGCAGATAGACGTCGCGCACGTCGTCAGAGCCGCGCGAGGCATCGCCGAACTGCCCGACCAGCGGGCAGGATCGGTCGATGTCGGCAAGGTGCGCCGGGCTCAGATAGGCGTCGACGATCTTCTCGGCCGCGTTGCCTCGGGTGAGGTCGAAGTCGACGCCGTCCCACTCGCGCGCGGGGTGCTCTTCGAGAATGAAGCCGATTGCCGCCCGGTACAGCTCCGCCTTGCTCTTGAAGTGGGAGTAGAAGCCTCCGCGCGTCAGCCCGGCCGAAGCCATCACCTCGTCGATCGAAACGGCACTGTAGCCCTTGCGGTTGAACAGGTCCCGGGCGGAGCGGACGATCCGTCGCCTGACCTTGGCCTTGTGCTCAGGAGGATATGGCATCGGGCAGCGCTCTCAGAATATGTTCTTGATCATATTCTGAGAGCAGACAAACTTCCAGGCCTCGACCGTCTGGAGTTGTCCGACCATGACATTCCCCTCGCTGACTGCAGCCTATGCCGCCATCTTCGGCCTGCTCTTCACTGCGATCTCCCTGAGGATCACGTATCTCCGCTTTCGCCTCGGCATTCACCACGGCGATGGCGATGCTAAGGGTCTCGCTCGCTGGATCCGCGCGCATGCGAACTTCGCCGAATATGTGCCGCTGATTCTCATCCTTGCCGCATTGCACGAGGCGGCCGGTGCGCCGCCGGCGCACATCAATGTGCTGATGCTAATGCTTCTCGTGGCCCGGATCGCTCATCCATTCGGGATGCTAGCGAAAGTCGCCTCGCCAGCTCAGTATTTGCTGAGAGGGACTTCGGCGGTCAGCACATGGACGGTGCTCGCGGCGGTGTCGCTGCTGCTGCTGATTCCACGTTGATGAAGGTCGGCGGCGCTCAGAAGGCCTTGAAGGTCAGCGTCGTCAGCGAGCGGACGATGCCGGGCACGTTGGCGACGTTCTCGTTGATGAACTTGCCGATGTCGACGCCGTCCTCGATGTAGATCTTCATCAGGAGGTCGTAGTCGCCGCTGGTCGAATAGAGCTCGGACGCGACCTCGCGCTTGAACAGCTCGTCGGCGACCTCATAGGTCCGGCCGGGCTGGCACTGCAGCTGAACGAAGACAGGTCTCATTGCGTGGGCTCCGATGATGTTGTGCGTCCTTCGAGGCTCGCTTCGCTCGCACCTCAGGATGAGGACCGTGGGTATCGGGTCCTCCCTGTGTGGGTTCGAGGCCAGCCTGCCTCAGGATGAGGACCGCGTTGTGTCGAGTGTCCCTGTGTGGGCTCCGATGATGTCGTGCGTCCTTCGAGGCTCGCTGCGCTCGCACCTCAGGATGAGGACCGTGGGGGTCGAGCCCCCCTGTGTGGGTTCGAGGCCAGCTTAGCACAGGATGAGGATCGCGTTGTGTCGAGTGTCCCTGTGTGGGCTCCGATGATGTCGTGCGTCCTTCGAGGCTCGCTGCGCTCGCACCTCAGGATGAGGGAGGTCGGTCCCGAACTCACTCACGGGACCCGAGACACCACTGTCCCCATCCTGAGGCAAGCTGGCCTCGAACCTACACAGGGGGACCAGAGACACGCCGGTCCTCATCCTGAGGTGCGAGCGAAGCGAGCCTCGAAGGACGCACTGATTTCCACCAGACTCCGATCTCGCCGTCAGCCTGTCAACAGGGTGAGCGTCAGCGGGTGGGTGGGATCGGCCAGTCCGTCGATGACGTTGAAATGGTGTCGGTCCGGCTCCTCGACGGCCATCGTCGTCGCGCTGAGCCCGGTCCAGATGCTGGCGAGCAGGGCGTTCTGGCGCACGAACTCGGAGCGCTCGTTGGCGCCGACCCAGCAGCAGAGCCGGGCGCCCGCCATCGGCTCGAGGAGCGCCGGGCTCTCGGCCCGCGCCTCTTCCGCGTCGATACGCAACCTCGCGTTCATCTTCGTCCTCATGAGCGGCCGAAGATCGTGGACGCCGGAGATCGAGACGGTGTTGACGATCCGCGCGCGGACCGCCTCCGGCAGCGGCGAGGTGGCCGAGATCATGCGCGTGACGAGGTGGCCGCCTGCCGAATGGCCGGCGAGCCTGATCGGCCCGTCGACCATGCCCCCCGCCTCGGCGATGGCCGCCCCCACCTCCCTGGTGATGCCGGCGATGCGGGTCTCGGGACAGAGCGTGTAGGAGGGCATGGCGACCGCGTGCCGATGCGCCAGCGGGCCGGCGGCGAGATGCGACCAGAAGCTCCTGTCGAGGCGCATCCAGAAGCCGCCATGGACGAAGACAACGAGCCCTTGGGGCTTCCCGTCCGGCAGGAAGAGGTCGAAGCGGTTGCGCGGCTTGCCGCCGTAGGATTGGTCGAGCCGCGTCCGTCCGGTTGCCGCCAGCTCTTCCCGAAAACGCCGTGCCGGCTCGACCCAGGCCTCCGGCCAGCGCTCGCCGTTGGCGATGTTGGCGGAATTGGCGTAGGCGTCGTCCCAATCGCGCACGCTGTGGTAGATCACGGCCGGTCTCTCCTGATGTTCTTCGACAGAGTGTCGCGCCGTCGGCCCCGCTGTCCAGCCGGCCGGCGATATTTCAACCATGAAATTTCAGGCTTGAAATGTATCCGACCCGGTGCGATGCTGCCCCCCAGAGAGCCGGAAGAAGCCGGCCAAGGGAACGTGTCGGATGAGAGTGGCCGTGCTCGGCGGAGGACCCGCCGGACTCTATTTCGCCATTTCGATGAAGCTGCGCGATCCCGCGCACGAGATCACCGTTCTCGAGCGCAACCGGCCGGACGACACGTTCGGCTGGGGAGTCGTGCTGTCCGACGAGACGCTGGACAACCTCGCCGCCAACGATCCGGTATCGGCCGAACGCATCCGCGAGCATTTCGCCTACTGGGACGACATCGCGGTGGTCCACAAGGGGACGCGCACCGTCTCGACCGGCCACGGCTTCTGCGGAATCGGCCGCATGCGGCTCCTGCTCCTCCTGCAGGAGCGTGCGCGCGAACTGGGCGTCAGGCTGGAGTTCCAGGCGGAAGTCGACGATCCGCGGCGCTTCATGACCGATTACGACATGGTGCTTGCGGCCGACGGGCTGAACTCGAAGACGCGCGCCGCCTTCGCGGAAATCTTCAAGCCCGACATCGACATCCGCAGGAACAAGTTCGTGTGGCTGGGCACCCACCAGAAGTTCGACGACGCCTTCACCTTCATCTTCGAGAAGACGGAGCACGGCTGGGTCTGGGCGCACGCCTACCAGTTCGATCCCGACACGGCGACCTTCATCGTCGAGTGCAGCCAGGCGACCTGGGACGCGTTCGGCTTCGGCGAGATGACGAAGGAGGAGTCGATCGCGACCTGCGAGGCGATCTTCAGGGACCATCTCGGCGGACATAGGCTGATGTCCAACGCCAACCACATCCGCGGTTCGGCCTGGCTCAACTTCCCCCGCGTGCTCTGCGAGCGCTGGAGCCACGAGAACCTGGCGCTGATGGGCGACGCCGCGGCGACCGCGCATTTCTCGATCGGATCGGGGACGAAGCTCGCGGTGGAATCGGCGATCGCGCTGGCCGACTTCCTCCATTCCGAGCCGACGCTGCGGGAAGCCTTCGACAAATACGAGGACGCGCGTCGCACCGAGGTCCTGAAGCTGCAGTCGGCGGCGCGGAACTCCATGGAGTGGTTCGAGGAGGTGGAGCGCTATCTCGACCTCGACCCGGTCCAGTTCAACTATTCGCTGCTGACGCGCTCGCAGCGGATCAGCCACGAGAACCTGCGCCTGCGCGACCCCGCGTGGCTCGGAAGCGCCGAGGCATGGTTCCAGACCCAGGCGGGCGCCACCGCCAATGCCGCCCGGGCGCCGATGTTCGCGCCGTTCCGCCTCCGCGGTCTGGAACTGAAGAACCGCGTCGTGGTCTCGCCGATGGCGCAATACAAGGCCGTCGACGGAACGCCGACCGACTGGCACTTCGTCCACTATTGCGAGCGCGCCAAGGGCGGGGCGGGGCTCCTCTATATCGAGATGACCTGCGTGTCGCCCGAGGGCCGGATAACCCCCGGCTGCACCGGCTTCTACAAGCCCGAGCACGAGGCGGCGTGGAAGCGCATCGTCGACTTCGTCCACACCGAGACGGAGGCCAAGATCTGCGCCCAGATCGGCCATTCCGGCCCCAAGGGCTCGACGCGGGTCGGCTGGGAGGAGGACAACGCGCCGCTGCCCGACGGCAACTGGCCGGTGATGGCGGCGTCCGACGTGCCCTGGTCGCCGAGGAACCAGGTGCCGAAGCCGATGGACCGCTCCGACATGGACATGGTGCGCGACCAGTTCGTGGCCGCGGCCGAGATGGCCGAGCGCTGCGGCTTCGACATGCTGGAGCTGCACTATGCCCACGGCTATCTGGTCTCGTCCTTCATCTCGCCGCTGACCAACCGGCGGACCGACGAATATGGCGGCTCGCTCGAGAACCGCATGCGCTATCCGCTCGAGATCTTCCATGCGGTGCGCGCCGTCTGGCCGGAGGAGAAGCCGATCTCGGTCCGCATTTCCGCCAACGACTGGGCGGGCGACGACGGCGTGACGCCGGCCGAGGCGGTCGAGATCGCGCGGATGCTTCAAGGCGCGGGCGTCGACATCTGCGACGTGTCGGCCGGCCAGACCTCGCTGCTCGCGCGCCCCGTCTATGGCCGCATGTTCCAGACGCCGTTCTCAGACCGCATCCGCAACGAGACCGGCATGAAGACGATGGCGGTGGGCAACATCTACGAGCCGGACCACGTCAACTCAATCCTGATGGCGGGGCGCGCCGACCTCGTCTGCCTGGCGCGGCCGCATCTCGCCGACCCCTACTGGACGCTCCACGCGGCGGCGAAGCTGGGCGACCGCGGCGTGACCTGGCCGAACCCCTATCTTCCCGGCCGGGACCAGCTCTACCGGCTGGCCGAGCGCCAGGAACAGATGACGGGGAAGGTGTGATGGGCCTCTCCTTCTCCCACGCCCTCGTCACCGGCGGGTCCTCGGGCATCGGCCGCGCCATCGCGCTCGAATTCGCCAGGGCCGGCATGGCGGTGACGATCTGCGGCCGCCGGCAGGCCGAGCTGGACGCCGTAGCCGCGGAGGCCGCGAACATACACGCGGTCGTGGCGGACGTGACTGACGAGGCCTCCGTGGCGCGGCTCTACGAGGAGGCGGAGGGCGCGCGCGGGGCATTCGACGTGGTCGTGGCGAATGCCGGCATCGCCTCCAGCGCGCCCGCCCACCGCACGACACTCGAGGAGTGGAACCGCATCCTCGACGTCAACCTGACCGGCGCCTTCCTGACCGTGCGGCCGGCGCTGAAGGGCATGGCCGAGCGCGGCCGCGGCCGCATCATCTTTGTGGCTTCCGTCGCCGGGCTGCGCGGGTCGGCCTATGTCGCGCCCTATGTCGCCTCCAAGCATGGCGTCGTGGGGCTGGCGCGGGCGCTCGCGGCTGAACTCCTCAAGACCGGCGTGACGGTCAACGCGATCTGCCCCGGCTATGTCGAGACCGAGATGCTGGAGCAGTCCATCCGCCGCGTGGTGGAAAAGACCGGCCGCTCGGAGGAGGAGGCGCGGCGGGGCTTCGCCGAGATCAACCCGAACCACCGCCTGATCCAGCCGGAAGAGGTCGCGGCCTGCGCGCTGTGGCTCGCGAGCGACGAAGCGATCTCCGTCACCGGCCAGGCGATCCCGATCTCGGGGGGCGGATGATGGTCGCGCCGCTCCGTGCAGTCGAGGCGCCGCAGGCCGACAAGGAGCGGCTGAGGCTCTGGATCCGGCTCCTGCGCGCCCAGCGCATCATCGAGGCCGAGCTACGCGACCGGCTGAAGCGCCGCTTCGACACCACGCTGCCACGCTTCGACGTGATGTCGGCGCTCTACCGGCGGCCGGACGGCATGCTGATGAGCGACCTGTCGCGCTTCCTGCTGGTCTCCAACGGCAACGTCACCGGCATCGTCGACCGGCTGGTGGCCGACGGCTTCGTCAGCCGCGCCGTGCGCGAGGGCGACCGGCGAACCTCCATCGTGCGGCTGACGGCGGAGGGCGAACGACTTTTCAGCGTGATGGCCGCGGAGCACGCGCAGTGGATTGCAGAGCTGCTCGGCGGCGTGGGCCAGGACGAGGCGCGGCATCTGTCGGCCACCCTCAAGGCGTTCCGCAGCAACTGGGAGAGCGAGCATTGACCGAGATGGCGGGCCTGAAGCCGCGGCACTTCCTGTGGTCGGTCGAGGACCGCGTGGCGACCATCCGCCTCGACCGGCCCGAGCGGAAGAACCCGCTCACCTTCGAGAGCTATGCGGAGCTGCGCGACACCTTCCGCGCGCTCGTCTACGCCGACGACGTCGATGCGGTCGTCTTCCTGCCGAACGGCGGCAATTTCTGCTCGGGCGGCGACGTCCACGACATCATCGGCCCGCTGGTCGCCATGGACATGAAGGGCCTGCTCGCCTTCACGCGCATGACCGGCGATCTGGTCAAGGCGATGATCGCCTGCGGCAGGCCGATCATCTCGGCCGTCGACGGCGTGGCGGTGGGCGCAGGCGCCATCATCACCATGGCCTCCGACATCCGCCTGGCGACGCCGGAGGCCAAGACGGCGTTCCTGTTCACGCGCGTCGGGCTCGCCGGCTGCGACATGGGCGCCTGCGCCATGCTGCCGAGGATCATCGGGCAGGGCAGGGCGGCCGAGCTCCTCTATACAGGCCGCACCATGAGCGCCGAGGAAGGCGAGCGCTGGGGCTACTACAACCGGCTCGTGTCGGCGGCGGAGCTGGAGGCGGAGGCGCTGAAGCTCGCGCGGCAGCTCGCCGCCGGGCCGACCTTCGCCCACGGCATCACCAAGACGCAGCTCAACCAGGAATGGTCGATGGGGCTGGAGCAGGCGATCGAGGCCGAGGCGCAGGCCCAGGCGATCTGCATGCAGACGAAGGATTTCGAGCGGGCATACCGGGCCTTCGTGGCCAAGGAACGGCCAGTGTTCGAGGGGGATTGATGCCTGACCGCTCCTTCCTCGACTGGCCGTTCCTCGACGATCGCCACCGCGCGCATGCGGAGCGGCTGGAGGCGTGGTGCGCGAAGAACCTGCCGGTCGGGCACGGCCATACGACGGAGGAGGTCGACGCCGCCTGCCGACGCCTCGTCGCCATGCTGGGCGAGGGAGGCTGGCTGATGCCGACCGCGGTCGATCCGGCCGATCCCCGGCCGCTCGACGTGCGCACGCTCTGCCTGACGCGCGAGACGCTGGCACGGCACGACGGGCTGGCCGACTTCGCGTTCGCCATGCAGGGGCTTGGCACGGGCGCGATCAGCCTCTTCGGTACGGACGAGCACAAGGAGTGGCTTACGCAGACCCGCCGCGGCGCGGCGATCTCCGCCTTCGCGCTCTCGGAGCCGCGCTCGGGCTCCGACGTCGCGAACATGGAGATGACGGCTGCGCGCGACGGCGGCGGCTATGTGCTCACGGGCGAGAAGACGTGGATCTCGAACGGCGGCATCGCCGACCTCTACTGCGTCTTCGCGCGGACGGGAGAAGCGCCGGGCGCCAAGGGCATCTCCTGCTTCCTCGTCCCCGCCGACACGCCCGGCCTGAGCGTCGCCGAGCGGCTCGAGGTGATCGCGCCGCATCCGCTGGCGCGCCTGTCGTTCGACGGCGTCCGCGTTCCGGCCTCGGCCATGATCGGGCGGCCGGGCGAGGGGTTCAGGATCGCGATGTCGGTGCTCGATGTGTTCCGCTCGACGGTGGGGGCTGCCGCGCTCGGCTTCGCGCGGCGGGCGCTCGACGAGACGGTGGCGCGCGTGCGCGACCGGCAGCTTTTCGGCGCGCCGCTCTTCGACCTGCAGATGGTGCAGGGCCATGTGGCGGAGATGGCGCTCGACGTCGATGCCTCGGCGCTGCTCGTCTACCGCGCCGCCTGGACGAAGGATTCGGGCGCGGCACGGGTGACGCGCGAGGCGGCGATGGCCAAGCTCCACGCGACCGACCGGGCGCAGGAGGTCATCGACAGGGCGGTGCAGCTCCACGGCGGCGACGGCGTGCGACGCGGCCACATCGTCGAGAGCCTCTATCGCGAGATCCGCGCCTTGCGCATCTACGAGGGCGCGTCGGACGTGCAGAAGGTCGTGATCGCAAGGCAGTTGATGGGAGGCGGTTCATGATCCTCGGCCCGACAGCCCATACGGATACGTTCGCGCGGGACAATTTGCCTCCGCCGGGCCAGTGGCCGCAGATCAGCCTGGCCGGCTTCGACTATCCGGAATATCTCAACTGCGCGGTCGAGCTGACCGACAGGCTGGTGGAGAAGGGTTTCGGGGACCACACCGCGCTGATCGGCAACGGCCGCCGGCGCACCTACAAGGAGCTTTCGGACTGGACGAACCGCCTGGCGCGGGCGCTGGTCGAGAACTACGGCGTCAAGCCGGGCAACCGCGTGCTGATCCGCTCGGCGAACAACCCGGCCATGGTCGCGGCGTGGCTTGCGGCGACGAAGGCCGGCGCGGTCGTCGTCAACACCATGCCCATGCTGCGCGCGGGCGAGCTCGCCAAGATCGTCGACAAGGCGGAGGTATCGCTGGCGCTCTGCGACACGCGGCTGATGGACGAGATCGTCGCCTGCGCCAAGGACAGCCGCTTCCTGAAGCAGGTGGTCGGTTTCGACGGGACGGCCAACCACGACGCGGAACTCGACCGCGCCGCGCTCGACAAGCCGGTGACATTCGAGGCGGTCAAGACCGGCCGCGACGACGTCTGCCTGCTCGGCTTCACGTCCGGCACGACCGGCGTGCCCAAGGCGACGATGCATTTCCACCGCGACGTGCTGATCATCGCCGACGGCTACGCGAGGGAGGTGCTGCAGGTGACGCCGGACGACGTGTTCGTCGGCTCGCCGCCGCTCGCCTTCACCTTCGGGCTCGGCGGGCTCGCCGTCTTCCCGCTGCGCTTCGGCGCGACGGCGACGCTGCTCGAGAACGCCTCGCCGCCCAACATGATCGAGATCATCGAGACCTACCGCGCGACGATTTCCTTCACCGCGCCGACCGCCTATCGCGCCATGATGAAGGCGATGGACGAGGGCGCCGACCTTTCCTCGCTCAGGATCGCGGTCTCCGCCGGCGAGACGCTGCCCGGCCCGGTGTTCGAGGAGTGGACGCGCAAGACGGGCAAGCCGATCCTCGACGGCATCGGCTCGACCGAGATGCTGCACATCTTCATCTCGAACCGGCTGGACGACATGCACCCCGCCACCACCGGCCGGCCGGTGACGGGCTACGAGGCACGGATCGTCGACGACGAGATGCGGGAGGTGCCGCGGGGCGAGATCGGGAGGCTGGCGGTGCGCGGGCCGACGGGCTGCCGCTACCTCGCCGACGAGCGGCAGCACGACTATGTGCGCGCCGGCTGGAACCTGACCGGCGATTCCTTCGTCCAGGACGAGGACGGCCGCTTCCACTTCGCCGCCCGCTCCGACGACATGATCATCTCGGCCGGCTACAACATCGCCGGACCGGAGGTCGAGGCCGCGCTGCTGGCCCATGAAGACGTGATGGAATGCGCCGTCATCGGCGTCGCCGACGAGGAGCGCGGCCAGATCGTCGAGGCGCATGTGGTGCTGATGGCCGGCGTCGCGGCCGACGCCGAGTGCGTGAAGCGCCTGCAGGAGCACGTCAAGGAGGTGATCGCGCCCTACAAGTACCCGCGCTCGGTCAGGTTCGTAGACGCGCTGCCGAAGACGCAGACGGGCAAGATCCAGCGCTTCAGGCTGAGGGAAGGGCGATGACCGACTTTTCCCGCACCCGCGACCTCTTCCACCTGCCGGACGGCGTGGTCTACTTGGACGGCAACTCGCTCGGCCCGCTGCCGAAGGCGGCCGGCGCGCGCGTTGTCGCGATGATGGCAGACGAGTGGGGCGGGGAGCTGATCCGCGGCTGGAACAGCCGGGGTTGGATGGACATGCCGAGCCGCGTCGGCGACCGGATCGGCAGGCTGATTGGCGCGCCGGCGGGCTCCGTCGTTACCGGCGACACGCTGTCGATCAAGGTCTACCAGGCACTGGCCTCCGCGCTCGACATGCGGCCGGAGCGCAAGGTGGTGCTGTCGGACACCGGCAACTTTCCGACCGACCTCTACATGGCGCAGGGCCTGCTCCGCTCGCTGGGCCGCGGGCACGAGCTCAAGGTCGTGGCTCCCGAGGAGGTGGAGGCCGCGATCGACGACTCGGTGGCGGCGCTGATGCTGACCGAGGTCGACTACCGCAGCGGGCGGCTGCACGACATGAAGGCGCTGACCGCGAAGGCGCACGAGGCGGGAGCGCTGGCGATTTGGGATCTCGCACATTCGGCGGGCGCGATCCCGGTTGATGTGGCGGGCGCCGGGGCCGACTTTGCCGTCGGCTGCACCTACAAGTACCTGAATGGCGGGCCGGGCGCGCCGGCCTTCATCTACGTCTCGCCCAAGCACGCCGACCGGGCGGTCCCCGCCTTGTCGGGCTGGCTGGGACACGAGGCGCCGTTCGCCTTCGATCCGGACTATCGGCCGGGCGCCGGCATCGAGCGCATGCGCGTCGGCACCCCGTCGATCATCGCGCTCGCCGCGCTCGATGCCGCGCTCGACGCCTGGGAGGGTGTCGACATGGCCGACGTGCGGACGCGGTCGATCGAGCTCTCCGAGCGCTTCATCGCCGAGGTGGAGGCGCGCTGTCCGGACCTCGTGCTCGCCTCGCCGCGCGATCCGCGGCAGCGCGGCAGCCAGGTCTCGTTCCGCTCCGATAATGGCTATGCCGTCATGCAGGCGCTGATCGCTGAGGGCGTGATCGGCGACTTCCGGGCGCCTGACATCATGCGTTTCGGCTTCACCCCGCTCTATCTCGATATGGAAGAGGTGGTGCGCGCGGCCGGGATCCTTGAGGAGATCATGGCGGGCCGGCTTTGGGACCGGCCGGAATTCATGAAGCGGAGCAAGGTGACATGAGTTCGGCCCGCGACGCGACCCCCGAAGGCGCCGAGACCGATTTCCGGCAGCGCATGTCCTATGCCGACTACCTGCGCCTCGACGCGGTGCTCGATGCGCAGCACCGGCTGTCGGACTCGCCCGACGAACTGCTGTTCATCATCCAGCACCAGACCTCCGAGCTGTGGATGAAGCTCGCCATCCACGAGATCGCCTCCGCGATGCGGGCGATCCGCGCCGACGACCTGCAGCCTGCCTTCAAGATGCTGACGCGGGTGGCGCGCATCTTCGAGCAGCTGAACGGCGCCTGGGACGTGCTACGGACCATGACGCCGTCTGAATATACGAGCTTCCGCGGCGCGCTCGGCCAGTCTTCCGGCTTCCAGTCCTGGCAGTACCGGGCGATCGAGTTCTTGGCCGGCAACCGCAACCTCGCCATGCTGAAGCCGCACGAGCACCGGCCGGAGGTCACGGCGCGGCTGGAGGCGATCCTCGCCGAGCCGAGCCTCTACGACGAGGCGATCATGCTTCTGGCGCGCAGCGGCTTCGACATCGGCAGCGACGGCGAGCCGCGCGACTGGCGCGCCTCGCGGACCGAGAGCGAGGCCGTGATGGCAGCCTGGAAGGCGGTCTATCTCGATCCGCGCGGCCACTGGCAGCTCTACGAGCTGGCCGAGAAGCTGGTCGACTTCGAGGATTATTTCCGCCGCTGGCGCTTCAACCACGTGACCACGGTGGAGCGCATCATCGGCCTCAAGCGCGGCACGGGCGGCACGGCGGGCGTCTCCTACCTCCGGCGGATGCTGGAGGTGCAGCTCTTCCCCGAACTCTGGAGGGTGCGAACGGAGCTCTGACGGCGGTCGCAAGGCCTTGCCCAACAACAAGATTGCCGTTGGCGGCCACGCCGCGATCGGGCAACGTGAAATCCGGACTGAACCAACAACAAACGGGAGAACAAGAAATGAGGAAGATCATCACCGCCGGTATCCTGGGCCTCGCCATGGGCGTCTCGGGTCTGGCCATGGCGGAGCCGATCAAGGTCGGCATGATCACCACCTTGTCGGGTGGCGGCGCGGGCCTCGGCATCGACGTGCGGGACGGCTTCATGCTGGCGCTGAAGCTCGCCGGCGACCATGAGATCGAGGTCGTGACCGAGGACGACGCGCAGCGTCCGGAACTGGCGGTCCAGATCGCCGACAAGATGATCCAGAGTGACCAGGTCAACATCCTGACCGGCATCATCTGGTCGAACCTTGCGATGGCCGTGGTGCCGAGCGCGGTCCAGCAGGACATCCTCTACCTGTCGCCCAATGCCGGCCCGTCCGCGCTGGCCGGCGAGCAGTGCCACCAGAACTACTTCAACGTCGCCTGGCAGAACGACAATCTGCACGAGGCGGCGGGCAGCTATGCCAACGAGGCGGGCTACCAGAACGTCTTCATCATGGCGCCGAACTACCCGGCCGGCACCGACGCGCTCACGGGCTTCAAGCGCTTCTACCAGGGCGGCCTCGCCAACGAGATCTACACGCAGGTCGGCCAGACCGACTACGCGAACGAGATTTCGCAGATCCGCGACTCGGGCGCCGATGCGGTCTTCATCTTCCTGCCCGGGGGCATGGGCATTTCCTTTATGCGCCAGTACGGACAGTCCGAGGTGGGCATCCCCGTGATCGGTCCCGGCTTCACCTTCAGCCAGGACATCCTGGGTGCGGTCGGCGAGGCTGCGCTCGGCGTGGTCAACACCTCTCAATGGAACAAGGACATCGACAACGAGGCCAACCGGACCTTCGTCGCGGCCTTCCAGGAGGAGTACGGCCGGCTGCCCTCGCTCTACGCCAGCCAGGGCTACGACACCGCGAACCTGATCCTGTCGGCGGCGGCCAAGGCCGACATCGGCGATCTGGACGCCTTCCGTGCGGCGCTCAAGGAGGCCGATTTCGATTCCGTTCGCGGCGATTTCCGCTTCGGCAACAACAACCATCCGATCCAGACCATCTACGTCCGCGAGGTGGTCGAGGAGGACGGCGTGCTGACGAACAGGATCATTGGCGTGGCGCTCGAAGATCACCAGGACGCCTACGCCGCCAGCTGCGCCATGGAATAGCCAAGGCCGACGCGCCGCCGGGACCCTTCTCGGGTTCCGGCGGAACCTCCTCCTGCGCGCCAGCCAGGCGCGCCCAAGGCAACACGGTCAGCACCCTTGTCCACCGCGCTCCTTCTCGAGCAGTTCCTGAACGGCCTCCAGCTCGGCGTGATGCTGTTCCTGATGGCGGCCGGGCTGACGCTGATCTTCGGCGTCATGGGGCTGATCAACCTGGCCCACGGCTCGCTCTACATGATCGGCGCCTTCGCCTGCGCCAGCGTCGCGGCCTGGACGGGCTCGTTCTGGATCGGGCTGGTCGCCAGTCTTGCCGCCGCCGCCGCCGCGGGCGCCCTCGTCGAGATGACGGTGATCCGACGATTGTACGACCGCGACCACCTCGACCAGGTTCTGGCCACCTTCGCCCTGATCCTGATCTTCTCGGAAGGGACGCGCTGGGTCTTCGGCTCGCTGCCGCTCTATCTCAATATCCCCGACCTGCTGCGCGGCACGATCCCGCTGCCGGGCGGCGGCCGCTACCAGATATATCGCCTGGCGATCATTGCCGTCGGCATCGCCGTCGCCGTCGGGCTCTATTTGCTGATCGCCAAGACGCGGCTCGGAATGCGCATCCGCGCCGGCGAGTCGGACCGGGAGATGATCGCCGCGCTCGGCATCGACATCCGCACCCTCTACACCGTCGTCTTCGCCATCGGCGCCGCCCTCGCCGGGCTGGCCGGGGCGATGGTGGGCGCGCTCCAGTCGGTCCAGGTCGGCATGGGCGAGCCGGTGCTGATCCTCGCTTTCGTGGTCATCGTCATCGGCGGCATCGGCTCGATCAAGGGCGCGCTCGTCGGCGCCGTGCTCGTCGGGCTGATCGACACGATGGGACGCTTCCTGCTGCCGCGCGCCTTCACCGTCTTCATGGATCCCTCGCAGGCCGGGCTGATGGGCTCGGCGATCGCCTCCATGCTGATCTACATGTTCATGGCGGTCGTGCTGGCCTTCAGGCCGCGCGGCCTGTTCGGCGGGCGGTGAGGACGGCATGAGCTTCAACCGCGAGACCGTCGTCAATATCGCGCTTGCGCTGCTGCTGCTCGCGATACCGCTCGTCGCGCTGCAGGTGGGCTCCCCCTTCTACGTGACGCTTGCCACCCGCATGGCGATTCTCGCGCTCGCGGCGGTGGGGCTCAACCTGGCGCTGGGGCTGGGCGGCATGGTGTCTTTCGGCCACGCCGCCTATTTCGGCGTCGGCGGCTACGTGGCGGGCATTCTCGCCCATCATGCCTTTTCGGGCGTGCCGATCGACCTCGGCCTCGTCCAGCTGCCGGGCACGAACATGATGCCGATCATCTGGGTCGTGGCGGTCATCCTGTCGGGGCTGCTGGCGCTGTTCATCGGGGCGGTGTCGATCCGCACTTCGGGCGTGTACTTCATCATGATCACGCTCGCCTTCGCCCAGATGACCTACTACTTCGCCAATTCCTGGCCGGCCTATGGCGGCGAGGATGGCCTGTCGATCCTGACCCGCAACCAGTTCCCGGGCGTCAATACGCTGCGGCCGTTGCCCTTCTTCTTCCTGTGCTACGGGCTTCTGATCGCGGTGCTGGTCCTCATGGCCTTCATCCGCGATTCCCGCTTCGGCGCGGCCCTTCAGGCGGCGCGCCAGAACGAGGTGCGCGTCGCTACCGTGGGCATTGCGCCCTACCGCATCCGGCTGGCCGCCTTCGTCATCTCCGGGGCGATCACCGGCCTTGCCGGCGCGCTCTTTGCCGATCTGAACCGCTTCGTCAGCCCCTCGATGCTGTCCTGGCACATGTCGGGCGAGCTGATCGTGCTCATCATCCTGGGCGGCGTCGCGCGGCTCTATGGTCCGGTGGCCGGGGCGATGCTGTTCGTCATGTTCGAGTTCCTGCTCGGCGGCTGGACTGATCGCTGGCAGTTCTTCCTCGGGCTGATCCTGCTCGGCGTGGTGCTTCTGGCGCGCGGCGGGCTGGTCGGCCTGCTCGCGGGGAGGCCCCGCCATGGCTGATCCCATCCTGGAGATCAGGGACCTGTCGAAGAGCTTCGGCGCCCTCAAGGCGACCGAGAACGTCAATCTCGATCTCTTTCCCGGCGAGATTCACGCGCTGATCGGGCCGAACGGCGCCGGCAAGTCGACCCTCATCAACCAGATCGCCGGAACTCTCAGATCCGATTCAGGAACGATCCGCTTCCTCGGGCAGGTGATCAACGATCTCAAGATGCCCGAACGCGCGCGGATGGGACTCGGCCGCAGCTTCCAGATATCGTCGCTCGCGCCGGAATTCTCGGCGCTGCGCAACGTGATGCTGGCCGTGCAGTCGGTGCAGGGATCGAGCTTCCATTTCTTCAAGCCGGTCATGAGCGACCGCTCGCTGATCGATCCGGCCATGGCGGCGCTGGCGCGGGTGGGGCTGGCGGAGCGCGCGCGCATCCCGGTCGCCGAACTCTCGCATGGCGAGCGCCGGCAGCTCGAGATCGCCATCGCGCTGGCGCTGGGCTCAAAGGCGTTCCTGCTCGACGAGCCGATGGCTGGCATGGGCCCCGGGGGCTCGCGGCGGCTGACCGAATTCCTCGACGGCCTGCGCAGCGAGGCGCCGATCCTGCTGATCGAGCACGACATGGATGCCGTCTTCGCGCTCGCCGACCGCGTTTCCGTGCTGGTCTACGGGCGCGTCATAGCCTCCGGCACAGTCGACGAGGTCCGGCGCGACGCGGAGGTGCGGCGGGCCTATCTGGGAGACGCGGCATGAGCCTGCTCGAGGTCCGCGCGATCGAATCGTCCTACGGCCCGATCCAGGCGCTGTTCGGCGTGACGCTCGACGTCGCCGAGGGGGAGGTCGTCGCGCTGATGGGACGCAACGGCATGGGCAAGACGACGACCATACGCTCGATCCTCGGCCTGACGCGCGCCACGGCGGGCGAGATCAGGTTCGGCGGCCGCGACATCAGGCTCACCGCGCCGCACCGGATCGCGCGGCTCGGCATCGGGCTGGTGCCCGAGGGACGGCGCTGCTTCCCCAACCTGACGGTGCGCGAGAACCTCGTCGCCGCCGCCCGCAAGGGCCGCTGGACGCTCGCCGCGGTGGAGGAACTGTTCCCGCGCCTCAGCGAGCGGAGCGACCAGTATGCCCATTCGCTCTCCGGCGGCGAGCAGCAGATGCTGGCAATCGGCCGCGCGCTGATGACCAACCCGAAGCTGCTCGTGCTGGACGAGGCGACGGAGGGGCTGGCGCCCGTCATCCGCCAGGACATCTGGCGCGTCATCCGCAAGCTGAAGGACGAGGGCCAGTCGATCCTGATCGTCGACAAGACGCTGGCCGAGCTTCTGCCGTCGGCCGACCGGTGCTTCGTGCTCGAGAAGGGCCAGACCGTCTGGACGGGGCGGCCGGAGGAACTGACACCAGATCTTCAGGACCGGCACCTTGGCGTCTGAGGCCGTGGAGGAGACGATGACCGAAACCGTTCACGAGGAGCTTCATCCTGCCGGCTGGAGGCAGCCCAAGGGCTACGCCAACGGCCTCGTCGCGGAGGGACGCATGGTGTTCGTCGGCGGCCAGATCGGCTGGAACGCCGACCAGGTCTTCGAGGCGAAGGACCTCGTGGGGCAGACGCGGCAGGTGCTGGAGAACATCGTCGCGGTGCTGGCGGAGGCAGGCGCCGGTCCCGAGCACATCACGCGCATGACCTGGTACATCGTCGACAAGGCCGAGTACCTCGACAACCTGAAGGAGATCGGCCGCGCCTATCGCGACGTGATGGGCAAGCACTACCCCGCGATGGCGATGGTGCAGGTCGTCGCGCTGATCGAGGACGAGGCGCGGGTGGAGATCGAGGCGACGGCGGTGCTGCCGCGCTCCTCAAGTTAAGCCTGAACTTCAGCTCGCGCGGAACATTCGGCCGCACCCGGCGTTCCCACCCGGGTAGCGGGCGAGAGCATGACTGCCGGAAAACCGATTGTACTGATCACCGGCGCTGCCGGAGCGATCGGCGGAGCACTTGGTGCTGCGCTGGAAGACGAATACCGCGTCGTCGGCCTCGACATGAAGGGCAAGCGGGCCGAATTCCCGCTGATCGAGATCGACCTGACCGACGCGGCCTCGACCGCCGCGGCTCTCGAGAGGTTCGCAGCCGAGTACGGCCGCGAGATCGCGGCCGTCATCCACCTTGCCGCCTATTTCGACTTCACCGGCGAGGAGAACCCGCTCTACGACAAGGTCAATGTCGAGGGCACGCGCAACCTCCTGCGCGCCCTGGGCGGCTTCGAGATCGACCGGCTGATCTACTCGGGAACGATGCTGGTCCACGCGCCCGGCAAGCCCGGCGAGAGCATAGACGAGACAGCTCCGGTCGAGCCTAAGTGGGCTTATCCGAACTCGAAGGCGCGGGCCGAGGAGGTGATCCGCGAGGAGCGCGGCGACATTCCGGTCCTGCTGTTGCACCTCGCCGGGCTCTACGACGAAGAGAGCGCCGTCCCCACGCTGGCCCACCAGATCACCCGCATCTACGAGCGCGACATGAAGAGCCACCTCTACGCCGGCGACATCCGCGCGGGCCAGTCCTTCATCCATCGGGACGACATGATGCGTCTGTTCCGTGCCGCGGTCGACCGGCGCAACGAGCTGCCGCCGGAGGCGGTCGTCCTCGCCGGCGAGCCGGAAGCCGTATCCTACGCGGAATTACAGGAGCAGATTGGGCGCCTCGTCCACGGCGAGGAGGAATGGACGACGCTGACGGTGCCGAAGCCGGTCGCCAAGGTCGGCGCCTGGGTGGAGGAGAAGGCCGAGCCGATCATTCCCGACGACATCGACCAGGGCGAAAAGCCCTTCATCCGCCCCTTCATGATCGACATGGCGGAAGACCACTATGCGCTCGACATCTCGCGGGCGAAGGAACTGCTCGGCTGGGAGCCGCGCCATTCGATCCGGGAGACTCTGCCGAGGCTGGTCGCTTCGCTGAAGAAGGACCCGGTCGCCTGGTACGGGAGGAACGGAATCACGCCGCCAACCTGGATGGAGACGGCCGACAAGAAGGACAGGAACCCGGAGGATCTGCGCCGACGCCACGAGGCCGCCTATTGTGCCGAGCACGACCGGAATATCTGGGCGCCGCTCGCCAATGCCGCGCTCGGGACGTGGCTGATCACCTCCCCCTCCATACTCGGATACACCGGGACCTGGATGGGCTGGAGCGACATCGTCGCCGGCCTGGCGCTGCTCGTCTTCGGGCTCCTGTCGACCCAATGGACGCTGCATCTGGCGCGGCTGGGCGCCGGCGCGGCCGGCCTGTGGCTGATGCTCGCGCCGCTCGTCTTCTGGACGCCGTCGGCCGCGGCCTATCTCAACGGGACGCTGGTCGGCACGCTGGCGATCGCGCTCGCCGTCGTCGTGCGCCCCTCCTTCACGGTCTCGCCTGTCGCCGCGCTGACGGGGCCGGAGGCGCCGCCCGGCTGGAGCTACAATCCGTCCGACTATTTCCAGCGCGCGCCGGTCATCCTGCTCGCCTTCATCGGGCTCTATTTCTCGCGCTACCTGGCCGCCTACCAGCTCGGCCACATCGAGGCGGCATGGGATCCCTTCTTCGCCGGCACGGTCGCGGGGCTGAACGGGACCGAGAGCGTCATCAGCTCGGACATCTCGGAAGCCTGGCCGGTGCCGGATGCGGGCGTCGGTGCTGTCGTCTATCTCCTCGAGATACTCGTCGGGCTGATCGGCTGCCAGCGGCGCTGGCGCACCATGCCCTGGGCGGTGCTCGCCTTCGCGATCCTGATCGTGCCGCTCGGTATCGTCTCGATCACCTTCATCATCATCCAGCCGATCCTCATCGGCACCTGGTGCGCGCTCTGTCTGCTGGGAGCCGCGGCAATGGTGCTGCAGATTCCTTTCGCCGTGGACGAGCTGGTCGCGACGCTCTCCTTCCTGCGCCGGCGGCGCAAGGCCGGCGCGCCGGTGCTGATGATCATCTTCACCGGCGACACCGACGAGGGGCAGGCGCGCGAGCAGCCGGCCCCCGTGCCGGCGTTCTCCGCGCGCGCACCGAAGGACGTTCTGGCCGAGATGCTGTCGGGCGGCGTGCGGCCGACCTGGAATCTCCTGCTCTGCGCGGTGATCGGCCTCTCGCTCATGCTGACGCGCATTACCCTCGGCGCGGAAGGCGCGATGGCCGACATCGATCACCTGATCGGCTCGCTGGTGGTCACGGTGTCCGTGATCGCCTTCGCCGAGGTGGCGCGTCCGGTCCGCCTTCTCAATGTCCCGCTGGGGCTGGTGCTGATCGCCGCGCCTCTCCTCCTCGGCGTCGGCGGCCTGCAGATATTCGCCGGCGTGATCTCCGGCCTGCTGCTGATCGGCCTGTCGCTGCCGCGCGGCCGACTGGTTCATCGCTGGGGTACGTATGAGGAATGGATCCGGTGAGGCGGCGAAGACTGGAGCGGATTTCCGGACTACATGGGCGGACCAGATGCTGGTAGGGAGGGATGAGATGGCGAGGACAGTCTTCGATCCCTATTGCGGCCCGGCGCCGGTGCCAGCCGATCTCTGGTCGGGGTGGAATTTCGATCCATGGCTGCTGGTTGCAGCATTGGCGACCTTCGGCCTCTGCGCGGCGAGTTCGGGTCGGCCGATCCTGGCGAGGGAAGCGCGATCGACTTCCGCGCTCGCTCTGCTCGTCCTCTTCCTGGCTTTCGTCTCGCCGCTCTGCGCATTGAGCTCGGCGCTCTTCTCGGCGCGGGTGTTCCACCATGTGCTTCTGGTCGCCGTCGCCGCGCCGCTGCTCGCGATCGCCTTTCCGGCGCGGCCGGCGCTTGCGAAAGTGCCGCTCTCGGTGCTGTTCCTGGTCCACACGCTGCTGATGTGGGTCTGGCACGCGCCCGCGCCCTATGCCTTCGCGCTCGGCTCGCACGGTGCCTACTGGCTGATGGAGGCGACGCTGCTCGCCAGCGCCTTCCTGATGTGGCAGGCGGCGCTGTCGCGCCACACCCATCCGGCGGCTGCGATGGCGGCCCTGCTCGGCTCGATCCTGCAGATGGGCATGCTTGGCGCGTTGATGACCTTCGCGACGCGGCCGCTCTACGAGCCGCATCTCGTCACGACCATCCCCTTCGGCCTGACGCCGCTCGCCGACCAGCAGCTCGCGGGCCTGCTGATGTGGGTGCCGGCCAGCCTGCCCTATCTCATCGCCGCCGGATTCGTCGGTGCGGCCATCCTGCGCCGGCCCGAGGCGGAGGGGACGGGCGGCCGTGCGGGATGATCCTCGTCTGGCTGAAGTTCGTTCACGTCGGCGCGATAGCGGTCTGGGTCGCGGGGCTGATCTGCCTGCCCGGCCTCTACGTCCAGCGCGCCCATGTGCACGAGCTGGAGGCGACCCACAGGCTGCAGCGCTTCGTGCGCTTCGCCTATGTCGGGATGATCTCGCCCGCGGCCTTCCTCGCCGTCGCGAGCGGCATCGCGCTGATCTTCCTGCGCGAGACCTTCGTGGCGTGGTTCACGCTCAAGCTGGTCTTCGTCGGCGTCCTCGTGGTGATCCACATTGTCACCGGGCTCGTCATCGTGCGGCTTTTCGACAAGGGGGAGATCTACCCTGTCTGGCGCTTCGTCGCGGTGACCATCCTGACGGTGCTGGTGAGCGTCGCCATTCTCTTCCTCGTGCTCGGCAAGCCGGCGATCGATTTCGGCGTGGTGCCGGACGGCTTCATGCGGCCGGGCGCGCTGCGCGAGATCGTGGAAGGCATCATTCCTTGGGCGATACCATGAGGCCGACGCCGTGATGGAAGACGAGCTTCCCGCCGTGGTAGCCCGCGAGCCCGGTGAAGATGCTGGCGAGCACCGACAGGACCAGCCCGTGCGGCAGGACGGCGCTCGGATCGACGAGGCGCAGCCCCCAGTTGGTGCCGGCGATGGCGAGCAGCGTCACCGCTGCGACCCCATGCGTCCAGCTCGCGACGCGGGCGCGTATGCCAGGCACCAGGAGCAGCTCCGCCGTGCCGACGAGGCCCGCCGCCACGCCGGTGACGAAGGCGAAGCCTGCAGCCCATGTGCCGGCGCGCAGGAAGAACTCGTCGGCCGTCCACCAGTAGAAGACGTCGCAGCCGAGCGTCGCGATGACCAGCGCGATCGGGAAGTGCACGCTCATCGCGTGGATGGGATGTCCGGCGACGGCGACCATCGACGTGACGTCGCGCTCCTCGATCTCTTCCTGGACCGGGTTGCCGCCCTGGGTCGTGTCGCTCATGAAGCTGCCTCGCACCGATGGAAGGTCCGGCGCGATGCCGGGGTCCCCAACTATGGTAGGCGTCCCCGCAGGGATGTCGAGGGCGGCTCGATGCTGCGCTTCCTGGCGCCGCTCTCGTTCGTCCTGCTGGCGGGCGGCTGCGCCGGACCGCTCTCCGCGCTCGATCCGGCCGGCCCGGCCGCCGCCTCGATCGCGCTCCTGTGGTGGATCATGTTCTGGGGCGCGGCGGCGATCTTCGCCGGCGTGATGACCCTCTTCACGCTGGCGGTCTTCCGGCCCTACCTCCTCGCCGGCATCTCGGCGCGGAGCTGGATCGTGCATGGCGGCGTCAGCTTCTCGGTCGTGGTGCTGCTCCTCCTCCTGACCGCCGCGCTGGTGCTCGGCGAGCGGCTGATCGCGCGGCCGCTGGAGGAGCAGCCGCTGACGGTCCGCGCCAACGGGCAGCTCTGGTTCTGGCAGTTCGGCTATCCGGACCAGCATGAGGATGCGGCGACGCGCGACGTGCTGCACATCCCGGCCGGGCAGTACGTCGACGTGGTGGTGACGAGCTCGGACGTCATCCATTCCTTCTGGGCGCCGCGGCTCGGCGGCAAGATCGACGCGGTGCCGGGGCACGAGAACCTGGTGCGGCTCTTCGCCGACCGGCCAGGCATCTATCGCGGCCAGTGCGCGGAGTTCTGCGGTGCCGGCCACGCGCAGATGCATTTCGACGTCGTCGTCCACGCAGCCGAAGACTACGAGACGGCGCTCGCCAAAGCGCTCGCGGAGGAAGAACGATGAGCCGCGAGCCTCGCAACCCCGGCCCGATCGCGCTGCATCACCAGCTCGCCCGCATCTGGACGGCGGGGAGGGGGCTCGAGCGCCTGGCGGCGGTGAACCACACCACGATCGGCAAGCGCTTCATGATGACCGCCTTCGTGTTCTTCGCGATCGGCGGGCTGCTGTCCATGCTGATCCGCGCTCAGCTCGCGACGCCGCACAGCGCCTTCGTGGGCCCGGAGATCTACAACCAGATCTTTACCATGCACGGCACGGTGATGATGTTCCTGTTCGTCATCCCGATGATCGAGGGGGCGGCGATCTACTTCCTGCCCAAGATGCTCGGCGCTCGCGACCTCGCCTTTCCCCGCCTGACCGCCTTCGGCTACTGGTGCTACCTGTTCGGTGGCCTGATCATCCTCGCCGCAATGCTGGTGGGCGTCGCGCCCGACAGCGGCTGGTTCATGTACACGCCGCTTTCGTCGCGGCCGTATTCGCCCGGCATCAATTCCGACGTCTGGCTGCTCGGCGTCACCTTCGTGGAGATTTCCGCCGTCTGCGCCGCAGTCGAGATCACGGTCTCGATCCTCAAGCTGCGCGCCCCCGGCATGTCGCTCGACCGGATGCCGATCTTCGGCTGGTACATGCTGGTGACGTCGCTGATGATGGTCTTCGGCTTTCCGCCGCTGATCCTCGCGTCGATCCTGCTCGAGGTCGAGCGCGCCTTCGACTTCCCTTTCTTCGACCCGACGCGGGGCGGCGATTCGCTCCTCTGGGCGCACCTCTTCTGGCTGTTCGGCCATCCGGAGGTCTACATCATCTTCGTTCCCGCGGCGGGCGCCGTCTCGATGATCCTGCCCGTGCTCGCCCGAAACAACCTGATGGGCTACCGCGCCATCGTGGTGGCGCTGATCGCGCTCGCATTCCTCTCCTTCGGCATCTGGGTCCACCACATGTACACGGTGGGCATCCCGCACCTGGCGCTCGCCTTCTTCTCGGCGGCGAGCGCCCTCGTTGCGATCCCGACCGGCATCCAGATCTTCGCCTGGATCGCGACGCTGGCGCATGGCAGGCCGCGGCTCGAGGTGCCGATGCTCTACATCTTCGGCTTCCTGTTCGTCTTCGTCGCCGGCGGGCTGACCGGCGTGATGCTCGCCATGGTGCCCTTCAACTGGCAGGCGCACGACTCGCATTTCGTCGTCGCGCACATGCACTATGTGCTGGTCGGCGGCTTCGTCTTCCCGATGCTGGCGGCGGCCTACTACTGGCTGCCGCACGTGACCGGCAAGCAGGCCGTCTACCGGCTTTCGGTGCCGACCTTCTGGCTGATCTTCATCGGCTTCAACGTCACCTTCTTCGTCATGCACTTCACCGGGCTGCGCGGCATGCCGCGCCGGGTCTTCACCTACCCGGCCGGCGTCGGCTGGGACTGGCCGAATCTCATCTCCTCGATCGGCGGCTTCATCCTGACGATGGGCTTCGCCCTCTTCGTCGTCGACATCGTGCTGCAGCTCCGCTACGGCAAGTCGTTCCGTCGCGATCCGTGGCAGGCGAAGTCGCTCGAATGGGCGCAGCCGACGCCGCCGCCGCCGTACAACTTCGCTTCGCTTCCGCACATCGAGAATCGTGCGGACACGCTCAGGCCGGCGCGGATCGGTCCGGAGCTTGCGGCCGGCCGCGGCTATCTCGGCTTCACGCGCAACGGCTGGATGGAGACGCTGGCCGTCGATATGACGACGGGGCGGCCGGAGCAGGTGGTGATCCTGCCCAACAACAGCTGGCTGCCGCTGATCACCGCGGCGACAATCGCCGTCTTCGTGCTGTCGCTGCTCTTCCAGTACTACCTGTTCTCGCTGGTGCCGCTCGTCCTCGTGCTCGTGACGTTCCTGATGTGGACGCGGGTCACGGGGCTGCGTGAGGATACCGGGCCGCTGCCGATCGGGCGCGGCGAGAGGGCGCTGCCGCACTACGAGGCGCCGGGCGCGCCTTCGTGGTGGGCGATGGTCTTCACGCTCGGCGCCAACGGGGCGCTGTTCGCCTCGCTCGTCTTCGGCGCGCTGTTCCTGTGGGCGGTGGCGCCGGCCTGGCCGCCGCCGGAACTCGGCGAGGCGGGCCTGATGCTGCCGCTCGCCGCCGTCGCGGCGCTGGCGCTGGCGGCGCTGACGAACCACCTCGCAGTTTCAGCCAACAAGCGCGGCAACGCGCCCGAAATCTGGCTGCTCGCCTGCGCCGGGGCCCATCTGGTGGCGCTGCTGATCGTGGTATGGCTTCTCCGCAACGCATTGCCCGACCCGACCGGGCATGCCTATGCGGCCACCTGCTTCGTGCTGATGGTCTATGCGGGCTTCCACGCGGGCCTCGGCATCGTCTTCGCGCTGTTCGGCTTCGAGCGGGCGCGACAGGGATACGTGTCGGAGGTCCGCAGCCTCGACCTCCGCATCGGCAGCCTGTGGCACGACTACACCGCGCTCACCGGCATCATCGCGATCCTGCTGGTGATGTTCATGCCCTCGCTGGTCGGCATAGGACACTGGCAGCAATGAGGACGAGCCCCGTACCCGCGATCCGGCTCGGCTGGACGGTGGCCGGCTTCACCGTCTGGGGACTGGCCCTCGTCGCGCTCTACGCCATCCTGTCGATCGGCTGCGGCTATGGCTGGCACATGGTGGAGCTGGCGGGCTTGGTCACGCTCCAGCGCGCGGTGCTCGTCGCGCTGCTCCTCCTGTCGCTCGCGGCGGCGCTTCTGGTCACGGCGCTGACATGGAGGCAGTGGCGGCGGACGGCATCGGCCTCGGCGTCGCCGAGGCCGGGGAGCTTCCTCGACGGTGTCGCCTTTGCCTCGGCGGTCGCCGCCCTTGGCGCCTCGATCGTCACCTTCGGTCCAACCCTCGTCCTTACGACCTGCTTCTGACGGCCCGGCCCTCTTGGGCGGGCGCCGCCCTGCGCGACGACCAGGCGAAGGCGGCGACGAAGAGGCCCGTCATGACGAGCACGATGGTCGGGGCAGGCGCGCTGTCGATGAAGAACGAGAGGTAGACGCCGGCCAGCGCCGAGAAAGTGGCGACGGCCACCGCGACGGCGAGCATCGCGCCGAAGCGGCGCGTCACCAGGAAGGCGGTTGCGCCCGGCGCGATCAGGAAGGCGATGGCGAGGATGATGCCGACCGCCTGCAGCGCGCCGACGACCGTCAACGAGATCATGGCGAGCAGGCCGTAGTGGAGCAGCCTGACGGGCAGTCCGATGGCGCGCGCATGCTGCGGGTCGAAAGCGTGGAGTTGCAGGTCGCGGCCGAAGACCAGGATCGCCGCCACCACGGCGAGCGCGATGCCGCCGGTGGCAGCCAGATCCGGCCAGTCGGTGCCCAGCATGTCGCCGAACAGGATGTGGTGGAGGTGGAGCTCGGTCTCGACCATCGAGAACATGACGATGCCGAGCCCGAACATGCCGGAGAAGACGACGCCCATCGCCGTGTCCTCCTTGATGCGGCTGTTCTCCTTCAGGAAGCCCGTCGCAAGCGCGCAGGCCATGCCGGCCGCGAAGGCGCCGAGCGCGAACGGTAGCCCGAGCAGGAAGGCGACCACGATGCCGGGCAGCACGGCATGGCTGATCGCGTCGCCCATGAGCGACCAGCCCTTCAGCACCAGGAAGGACGAGAGCAGCCCCATCGGTACCGCGACCAGGAGCGCGATCAGGAACGCCTGCTGCATGAAGGGAAAGAGGAAGGGGAGGAGCAGCGTGTCGGTCATCGCCCTGCCTCGAGCGCGGCGCGGGCCTGGCGGCGGGCGGCGAGGTAGCCGTGCTTCGGCGCGAAGACGAAGGCGGCGAGGAAGACGAGCGTCTGCAGGACCACGATGACGCCGCCGGTCGCGCCGTCGATGAAGTAGCTGAGATTGGCGCCGACGAAGCTGGTCGCCGCGCCGACCGTAACCGAGATGACGATGAGGCGCGGGAAGCGGTCGGTCAGGAGATATGCCGTCGCGCCCGGCGTGACCACCATGGCGATGACCAGGAAGGCGCCGACGGTCTGCAGCGCGGCGACCGTGCACGCCGACAAAAGCGTGAAGAAGAGGAGCCGCAGGAAGGTCGGGTTGAGGCCGATCGAGCGGGCGTGGTTCTCGTCGAAGAAGGTCACCATCAGGTCCTTCCACTTGACGAGCAGGATGGCGAGCGAGACGCCGGCGATGATGACGAGCTGCAGCGTGTCGCCCGGCGTGATCGCGAGGATGTTGCCGAGCACGATGGTCTGCACGTTGATCGACACCGGCGAGACCGAGATCATGAAAAGCCCGAGCCCGAAGAAGGAGGTGAAGATCAGCCCGATGATCGCGTCCTCCTTGAGCCGCGTCGCGCGCGTGAGGAAGAGCATGGCGCCGGCGGCCAGTCCGCCCGAGAAGAAGGCGCCGATCGAGAAGGGGAGCCCCAGCATGTAGGCGCCTGCGACGCCCGGCACGATCGAATGGGACAGCGCGTCGCCGATCAGCGACCAGCCCTTCAGCATCAGGTAGGCCGAGAGGAACGCGCAGACGCTGCCGACGAGGGCCGAGACCCACATGGCGTTCACCATGTAGCCGTAGCTGAACGGCTCGGCGAGGAGGGCGATCATTGCGGCTCGGCGGTCTTCTCGGGCTGGGCCGGCCCGCTCGTCGAATGGGCCTGGTCGCCATAGATGACGAAGGGCCGCTCGTCGTCGGTGATGACGGTCAGCCGGCGGGCGTCGGCGTCGTCGTGGAGGTCGGTGCCGCCGAGCTCGAAGTGGCGCAGCACGCCGCCGAAGGCGAGCGTCAGGTTCTCGCGGGTGAAGACCTCGTGGATCGGTCCGGCCGCCAGGATGCGGCGGTTGATGAGGATGGCGCGGTCGCAGAATTCCGGCACGCTGCCGAGATTGTGGGTCGAGACGAGCATGATGCGGCCCTCGTCGCGCAATTCGCCGAGCAGCGCGATGATGGCTTCCTCCGTCTTCACGTCGACTCCGGTGAAGGGCTCGTCGAGCAGGATGACCCGGCCCTCCTGCGCCAGAGCGCGGGCGAGGAAGACCCGTTTTCGCTGGCCGCCCGAGAGCTCGCCGATCTGGCGCTTGCGAAGCGCCGCCATGCCGACGCGCTCGAGCGCCTCGTCGACCTTGCGACGGTCCTCGGCTGATGGAATGCGCAGCCAGTTCATGTGGCCGTAGCGGCCCATCATCACCACGTCCTCGACGAGGACGGGGAAGTTCCAGTCGACCTCCTCCGCCTGGGGCACATAGGCGACGACATTGCGGCCGAGCGCCCTGCCGGCCGGCTGGCCGAGGATCGAGACGCTGCCCGAAGCGAGCGGCACGAAGCCCATGATCGCCTTGAAGAGCGTCGACTTGCCGCTGCCGTTGATGCCGACCAGCGCGGCGATCGTGCCTGTCGGGATCGCGAAGCTTGCCCTGTCGAGCGCGGTCTGGCCGTTGCGATAGGTCACCGTGACGTTGTTCACGGCCAGCCCGGCGCCCGTTGCGGCGGCTTCAAGCTGATCGGGGTTCGGGTGGATGTTCATTCGGAGAGCGCGTCCGCGATGGTCTGCGTGGTGACGCGCAGGAGGTCGAGATAGGTCGGCACCGGGCCGTCGGGGCCGCTGAGCGAATCGACATAGAGGACGCCGCCATAGCTGGCGCCGGTTTCCCGGGCGACCTGCTGTGCCGGATCGGCCGACACCGTGCTTTCGGAGAAGATGGCCGGGATCGCATGCTCGCGCACCGCGTCGACGACGCGGCGGATCTGCTGCGGCGTGCCTTCGCCCTCGGCGTTGATCGGCCAGAGATAGAGCTCGCGCAGGCCGAAATCGCGGGCCAGGTAGGAGAAGGCGCCCTCGCTGGTGACGAGCCAGCGCCGTTCCTCGGGAATGCCTGCGAGCCTCTGCCGGATGGGCTCGACCGTTGCCTCGATCTCGCGCTTGTAGGCTTCGGCATTGGCCTCGTAGGTGGCCGCGTTGTCGGGGTCGTGCTCGACCAGCGCGTCGCGGATGTTGTCGACGTAAGTCAGCGCGTCCGTCGGCGACATCCAGGCATGCGGGTTGGGCCGGCCGAGATAGGGCCCTTCGCCGACGTCGATCGGCTCGATGCCTGCTGTCACCACGGCCTCCGGCACGCCGCGCAGATTGCGCAGGAACCGCTCGAACCACTGCTCGAGATTGAGGCCGTTCCAGAGGATGAGGTCGGCGTCCTGGGCCCGCAAGATGTCGCCCGGCGTCGGCTGGTAGTTGTGGATTTCGGCGCCCGGCCGCGCGATCGATTCCACGGTCGCAGCGTCGCCGGCGACGTTGCGGGCCAAGTCGGCGATGATGGTGAAGGTGGTGACGACCTTCAGGCGTTCCTGGGCGGCTGCGGGTGCGACACCCAGGGCCGTGGCGAGGGCGAAGACAAGCGTTGCGAGGCGCATGCGGGCTCCAGCTTGTTGCGGACGGCACCACACATAGATCATGCCGCGCCGCGCGTCAATGCAATTGCAAATCGTTTGCAACAAGAGGTGACCTTTTGCAAATGAGACGCATCTGGATCATAGTCCGCCGCCATGGACGGAAGCGGGAATCGGCCGACGAACTACGAGGACGCTCTTCGGGGCGCGGGGGTGCGGATCACGCGTCCGCGCCGGGTGATCCTCGGCATATTGTCGGATGCGGGCGACCATCCGGACGCGATGGAGATCTTCCGCCGCGCGGTGCTGATCGACCCGAGCGTGTCGCTTTCGACCGTCTACCGCACCATGAAGCTGCTGGAGGGCATCGGCGCCATCCACCGGCACGCCTTCGCCGGCGGCCCCTCGCGCTTCGAGCCGGCGGGGGAGGAGCATCACGACCACCTGATCGACATCGAGACAGGCGACGTGATCGAGTTCCACTCCTCGCGGATCGAGGAACTCCAGGACGAGATCGCGCGCCGGCTCGGCTACGAGATCGTCCACCACAGGCTGGAACTCTACGGGCGCAAGCGGAAGAAGCGGTAGGTCGGGGGGACTTCGGCGGCGCGCTGGCGGAAGGTGCTACGCCGCCTCGTCCGGCCGGTGAAGGACGCGGAGCTTGGACGTGTCGACCTTGCGCTCGGCGTGCCAGAGATCGTGCGCCTGCTGAAGCCTGATCCAGATGCCGGGCCCGTTGCCGAGCACGTGGCCGAGCTTCACCGCCATCTCGGCGGTGACGGCGTGCTTCTCCGTCAGGATGCCGTGCAGCATCTGGCGGGAGATGCCGAGGGCGGCGGCGAATTCGGATTTGGACGGGCCCTCTTCATCCAGAACGATGTCGCGCAGGATCGCGCCGGGATGGGCCGGCGGGCGGTTGGGGCTTCGAAGACTGCGGCGGCGCTCGGTCATCCTAGTGGTAATCCCAATGGTAATCCTCATAGTCGACGGCGATCGCGTCTTCACCCTGGAACGCGAAGGTAATCCGCCAATTGCCGTTAACCCAGACCGACCAGCGCGGTGGGCTGACCCCGGTGAGCTTGTGAAATTTGAGCCTGGCCAGGTTCATGTCATCTGGCGCAATGGCCTCCTCAAGCATGTTGAGGATCAACTCGATCTTGGCGAGGTGCTGCGGGTTCAGTCCGCGCGGGTCGTTCTTCTCCCAGAACCGCTGCAAGGTGCGGCTGCGAAAGGACCGGATCACCACCTGGTCTCCTAACGTTGCAGCACCTCATGCGCTTCAAGTTGCGACGTTATGGACTTTGGCAGGCTATGTCAAGTATTGCTTTACATCGCCTCAGGCCGCTGCCTTGACCAGATAGTCCTTTACCGCGTCGAAGCGGATGTCGCGCCAGCGCTCGGCTTCGTAGTTGAGGCCGAATTCGTGCGGGGCGAGGAAGACGGGGTCGCCGTCGAGGTCGCGCGCGATGTCGCCGCGATGCGCCTCGATGAAGCGCTCGACCTCGCCCTTGCCTCCGGAGATCCAGCGGCAGACGGTGAAGCGGGCCGGCTCAAAGTCGACCGGCAGGCCGTATTCGGCGTCTAGGCGCACCTTGAGCACGTCGAGCTGCAGCGCGCCGACGACGCCGACGATCGCGGGCGAGCCGTCCTCGGGCGAGAAGAGCTGGACGACGCCTTCCTCGGCCATCTGCTGCAGCGCCTCCTTCAGCTTCTTGGCCTTCATCGGGTCGCCGAGCCGCACGCGGCGCAGGATTTCCGGCGCGAAGTTCGGCACGCCGCGGAAGTTGATGTCCTCGCCTTCCGTCAGCGTGTCGCCGATCCGGAGCGTGCCGTGGTTGGGGATGCCGACCACGTCGCCGGCAAAGGCCTCGTCGGCGGTGATGCGGCTCTTGGCGAAGAAGAACTGCGGCGCCGACAGGCTCATGGGCTTGCCGGTCCTCACCAGCTTCGCCTTCATGCCGCGCTCCAGCCGGCCCGAGCAGACGCGCACGAAGGCGATCCGGTCGCGGTGGTTGGGGTCCATGTTGGCCTGGATCTTGAAGACGAAGGAGGTCATCTTCGGCTCGGTCGCCTCGATGCGTCGGCCGTCGGCCTCCTGCGCGCGCGGCTGCGGTGCGTAGGCGCCAAGCGCCTCGATCAGGTCGCGCACGCCGAAATTGCGCAGCGCCGAGCCGAAGAAGACCGGCGTCAGGTGCCCCTCGCGGAACGCCTTGAGGTCGAACGGCCGGCAGGCCTCGCGGGCGAGCTCCATCTCCTCGACGAACGCCTCGCGCTCGTTCTCGGGCAACCGGCCGGCCACCGCGTCAGACTGCGGGCCATTGACCTTCGTCCACGCCGTTTCCTCGTCGCCGTGGCGCACCGCGTTGTCGGCGAGGTGGTAGGTGCCGGCAAAACTCTTGCCGCGGCCGATCGGCCAGGTCACCGGCGCGGTGTCGAGGGCAAGCTTCTGCTCGATCTCGTCGAGGATCTCGAACGGGTCCCGCGTCTCGCGGTCCATCTTGTTGACGAAGGTGACGATCGGAATGTCGCGCAGCCGGCAGACCTCGAAGAGCTTCAGCGTGCGCGGCTCGATGCCTTTCGCCGCATCGATGACCATGACGGCGGAATCGACCGCCGTCAGCGTGCGGTAGGTGTCGTCGGCAAAATCCTCGTGGCCCGGCGTGTCGAGGAGATTGAAGACGTGGTCGCCATATTCGAAGGTCATCACCGAGGTGACGACCGAGATGCCGCGCTCGCGCTCGATCTTCATCCAGTCCGAGCGCGTCTGGATCCTGTCCTTCTTGGCCTTGACCTCGCCGGCGAGCTGGATCGCGCCGCCGAAAAGCAGTAGCTTCTCGGTCAGCGTCGTCTTGCCGGCATCGGGATGCGAGATGATGGCGAAGGTGCGCCGGCGCGCCACCGCCTGCGCGAGTGTCTCGGTCATGTCCAGGATCCTGTTGGAGCGCGCGGGCTTCTAGCAGTCCCGGAGCGGGATGTCGAATGGAGTCGCGTGCTTGACCGACGGCCAGCTTTGACCATTCTTCCGCAATGGACATCCTGGACCGCATCACCATCGATCCCGCGCGCCGCTCTGGCAAGCCATGCATCCGCGAAACGCGTATCGCGGTGCAGGATGTGCTGGACTATCTGGCTTCCGGGATGAGCGAGCAGGAGGTCATGGCCGACTTCCCCGAACTTGAGCCCGAAGACATACGTGCAAGCCGGGCATTCGCATGCTAGTTGCGGACTGAACTGGCCTACTTCCCGCGTCCCTCGATGCGCTGGTGCAACTCGCGCACGATGCGGCTGGCGGTCGTCTCGCACAGGAAGGGCAGGAAGGCGTGGGTCAGGGCCGCGCCGCCGGCAAGAAGCAGGCGCGAGGAAAACCACAGCGCGAAACGCATATGGGCGAAATAGGTTTCGCCCACCCTCGAAGGATGATCCGTGAAAAGCCGCGCGATCCTAGCCGTCATCTGTCTCTCGCCTCCACACATATGCTGGTCATGATAATTCCGATTCGGCGAGAGATCGTCCCGAAGTGTCCTTGATTCATCGCCTGTCATGGGACACTGTCCCACGATGAGCGAAGAACTGGATGAGATCGACCGCAGGCTTCTGGCCGAGCTGCAGCGCGATGCGACGCTGTCCATCGATGATTTGTCGGAGCGCGTGGCGCTGTCGCGCAATGCCTGCTGGCGGCGGGTCAAGCTGATGGAGGAACGCAGCGTCATCACCGGGCGCGTGGCGCTGGTCGATCCGGAGAAGCTGGGGCTCGGCCTCTCGGTCTTCGTGATGATCCGCACCTCGAGCCACGACCCCGACTGGCTCAGGAAGTTCCGCGATGCCGTCACCTCGCTGCCCGAGATCACCGGCGTCTACCGCATGTCGGGCGATCTCGACTACGTGCTGCGCGCACGCGTCGCCGACGTGAAGGCCTATGACCGGCTCTACCAGCGGCTGATCGCCAAGGTGCCGCTGTCGGATGTCTCCGCCTCCTTCGTCATGGAGGAAATCCGCGAGACGACGGTACTGCCGGTGGAGGTGCGGTAGGCCGCCGCCTCCGAAGATTGCGAAACCGCATCGAGGCGGACAGGACGCGAATGACTGCGGTTGACACAATGATCAGTTCTTGCTAATCATAAGCCATGACTGCTGATAATGCTCAATTGAAAGCCCTCGGCGATCCGACCCGCCGCACGATCTTCGAGCTGATCGCGGAGCGCCCGCACTCGGTGGCCGAGATCACACGGGCTGTACCCGTCTCGCAATCGGCCGTTTCCCAGCATCTGAAGGTGCTGCGGGAATCGCGGCTGGTCCGTGCCGAGCCGAAGGGCGCCAGCAACGTCTACCACATCGATCCGCATGGGCTTGGCGAGATGCGTGCCTGGCTCGACCGGTTCTGGAGCAACACACTGGCGGCCTACAAGGAGGCCGTCGAGCAATCCCCGGAGGAGCCACAATGAACACGCGCGTAGCCATAGCCCCCGTCAAGCAGTCGGTCGTGGTCGAGGCGCCGATCGAACGCGCCTTCAAGGTCTTCACCGAGGATTTCGGCAGTTTCAAACCGCGCGAGCACAATCTGCTTGCCGTGCCGATCGCCGAGACGGTGTTCGAGGCCCGGGTCGGCGGTCATATCTACGACCGCGGCGCCGATGGCAGTGAGTGCCGCTGGGCGCGCGTGCTGGCCTTCGAGCCGCCGAGCCGGGTGCTCCTGAGCTGGGACATCAGCCCGCAATGGCGGATCGAGACCGACCCGGCCAGGGCCAGCGAGTGGGAGGTGCGGTTTACGGCCGAGGATGCGAATCGCACCCGCGTCGAGATCGAGCATCGGCATCTGGAGCGTCATGGCGATGGCTGGGAAGGCGTGCGCGACGGCGTCGCCGGCGACCAGGGCTGGCCGCTCTATCTGAAGCGTTTTGCAGAGCTGTTCGGCGCCGTATGACCGGAGAAGGCTTGCAGGGCGTCAGCGCTCCGCAAGCTCGAACCCGCCCTCCGCCAGCACCTTGCCGTTGATCATCAGCTCGACGCGGTGGTGGCCGGAATAGTGCTTGCGGGTGGAAAAATCGCGGATGGCGCGGCGGATGGAGAGTGCCTGCCGGCCACCGGGCGGGAGGTCGAACTTCTTCAGCTTGAAGACCTTCTTCGACGGCCCGCCATTCTTCTTCACGTAGTGGACGGCGTAGTCGGCGACGAGATGCTGGTCCTTATCCGAGATCGAGACGATCTCGGTCATGATCGTCACATGCGCGCCGAGGAGCAGCCTTTCGGGCGTGACCGAAAATCCCTCCACCCGCACCCGCGCCTCCCCAGACGCACCGACCAGCGCCAGCGCGCGGGGCTCGCCTTTCTTGATCAGCGTGCGCAGCGCGTGCTTCACGATCCACGCCGTGGCGGGGTCGTCTCTCGGCCAAGTCTCCAGCCTGTCCAGGAGCCAGTCGGGATGGTCCTTGGAGATCTCGTTGAGATGGTTGGCGACGGATTTGCGCACATAGAGGCTCGGGTCGGCCTTGAGCCGGTCGAGGATCGGGAAGGCGAGCGACGGGTCCGCGGCAACGGTGGACAGCCTGAACGACCAGGGCAGTCGCGGGCGTGAGCCCTCGCTGGCGAGCCGGCGCACGTGCTCGTTTTCATCCTTCGCGAAGCCTCGCAGGATTTCGAGCGTGCGTTCGGGCTCGTCGCGCAGGAAGGGGCGGATGGCGAATTCGGCCGAGCCGAAGCGGGTGAGGTGGTGCAGAACCTCCATCGAGCGCTCGAAATGCTCGCGGCCGTAGAGGGCGACATAGTCGGCCAGCGCGATCGCCGCGAAGGAATGATCGAGGCGCGGCGCGAGCCGACACAATATGTCGGTGGCAATCCTGAAATCCTCCGGCAGGGTTGCGCGATAGCATTCGGCCGTGCGGCGCACACGCTCCATGATGCCGAGGTCGTCGAGGCCGTCCAGCGCGAGGAGAAGGAAACGCTTGGCGTCGAATTGCGGAAAGACGGCCTGCGTCTCGCCGGCCATGTGGCGGAATCGGGCTTCGTCGAAGATATTCTTGAGGGCGAATTGCTCCGCGGCCTGACCGCTCATCCCGCCTCCATGCGCGTCGAGGAAGGTATCCGATAGCACGAAGGTGCTGACACCGCATGTCAGCAGGCGGAGCCCGCCGCTTGCTGCGCCAGGCCAAGGCTGGAAAGCCCTTCCGCCTCCAGCGCGGCGCGCACCGCCGGCCGTTCCTCGATACGCCCGCGATAGGCAACGAGAGACCCCGGCAGCTTGAATTCGGCCATCACCGCGCCCCGAAGCACCGCATAGAGGAAGGCGTCGGCCGTCGAGAAGCGGTCACCGAGGAGGAAATCCCGCCCGAGCACGCCCGCCAGATAGTCGAACCGGCCGGCGAGTGTCTGCCGCAGCACCGGCTTGTGCTCCTCGCCGGGAAGAAAGAAGAGGGCGAGGAACTGCTTGTGCAGCTCGGTCGAGATGAAGGCCAGCATTTCGATCAGCCGCGTGCGCGCCATCGGCCCCTTCGGCGTCAGCTTGGGCGACAGCTCGGAGATCCAGTCGAGTATGGCGACGTTCTCGGTCAGGGTTGTGCCGTCATCGAGGACCAGAGCAGGCACGTAGCCCTTGGGGTTGATCTCGACATACGGCCGGCCGCCGGCAAGGCGGGACGAGAAATCGACCGGGACCAGCTCGGGCTCGATGCCCGCCTCGCGGAGGGCGATATGCGCCCCCAGGGTCGGCGCTCCGGGAAAGAGGTAGAGCTTCATGACGCGAGGTACCCCTCGAGACTGTCGAGCGTTTCCGTCCATCCTTCGCTGTGGCCGTCACGCGACGCTTCGGAGATGAAGTAGGCCTGACGAAGGGTGAGGCGCGTGCCGCCCTGCTCGGCATCCGCCAGCGTCACGGTGACGACGGTCTCGTGGCCCGAGTCCTCCGCGCTGTCGCGCCAAATGTGCGTGAAGACGATCTTCTCGTCCTGGACGATCTCGAGATAGCTGCCATCGAGCCAGAAATCTTCGCCCTGCGGCGATCGCATGCATGTCCGGTACCGGCCACCTGGCCTGATGTCTCCTTCGGAGAACGGTATCGTGAAGCCCTTCGGGCAGCACCACCGCGTCAGGTGCTCGCTCTCCGTCCACATCCGGAAGACGAGAGGGCGCGGCGCGTCGAAGTTTCTGCGTATGGTGAGTTCGGGCCGCGTCTGTGAGGTCAGGGGCGCGTTCATGCGTCTTCATCCTTCCTGAGGGTCTTGAGGTAGTCGTCGAGGTTGTCGAGGCTCTCGTCCCAGAAGCGCCGATAGGCTTCCAGCCAGTTCGCCAGCTCCTTGAGCGGCTGTGCCTTCAGCCGTCGTGGGCGGAACTGCGCCGACCGGCCCTGCTCGATAAGGCCTGCCCGTTCCAGCACCTTCAGGTGCTTCGAGACTGCGGGGAAGCTCATGTCGAACGGCTCGGCCAGCTCCCCGGCAGTCGCTTCGCCCTGCCTCAGACGCGCCAGGATGGCCCGGCGCGTGGGATCGGCCAGGGCGGAGAGGGTCAGGCTGAGGGGGTCGTGGCTCACTTCAATAACCGATTAGTTAATTAGCTTGTTGGTTAAATACGCCTGGCGGGCGGTTCTGTCAACGGTCTGTTTGCGCAACTCGCTCCGGGGGACGTTGACGCGGCAGGCCGTGGCGGCGATAGCATCGCTGCCATGAGCCATTCCGCTTCGCCCAGCATCGGCATCATTCGCCTTTCCCACGCCGAGGACCTGCCGCTCCCCGCCTATGAGACGGAGGGCGCGGCCGGGATGGATCTGCGTGCCGCGGTGCCGGAGGACCGCCCGCGGCTTCTGCTGCCGGGCAGGCGGGCGCTGGTGCCGACGGGTCTGGTGCTTGAGATTCCGGAAGGCTTCGAGGGCCAGGTGCGGCCGCGCTCAGGCCTCGCCTTCCGCCACGGCGTCACCTGCCTCAATACGCCGGGCACGATCGACAGCGACTATCGCGGCGAGGTTCAGGTGCTGCTCGTCAACCATTCGGACGAGGATTTCCGCGTCACGCGCGGCATGCGGATTGCCCAGATTGTGTTCGCGCCCGTGCTGCGCGTCGCCACGGAGGAGCGGGTGCATGCCGGATCGACGGCGCGAGGTGAGGGCGGCTTCGGTTCGACCGGCACCGGCTAGAAACAACCGGTCGCTAGGGCCGATGGGGTAGCCGTAGCTATCCTGACGGCGGACATCCGAAGGGTTTCTTGATGCGCGGACCGATCCTGGCCTGCCTGTTCATTGCCGGCCTGGTTCCGGCATCGGCGGCAGAGGTGTTCTTTCCCTCGCCAACGGACAGGGTCACAGGCTTTGACAGCCTGACCTATCTGGATCTTGTGCGGGAGCTGCTGCCGGATCTCGCGCCTGCCGCGCAAGGATTCGCCGGCAGCGAAGTCGCCCAGCTGCGGCACCTGGGAGGCGAGGGGCTGCTGGAGGTTCCGGCGCCGGACCGTTTCGAGCTCGGTCAGCTCTCTGCGGTTCCGCCGGCAGTCGGTGGAGGCGAACGGCTTCTCGTCTTGTTCGATCTCGACCACGAGGACAGATACGAGGGCTTCGCGGTGCTCGCGCTCTTTGACCTCCGGCAGGAGCCCGTGCTGGTCGATGCCGCTCAAGTCTCGTACGACCTGTGGACCTATTTCCGCGATCCTGCGACGCTGCCGCTGACGACGGACACCTCGCTTGTGCTGACGATGAGCACGCATTTCAATTCGAGCCAGAGCTATGTCATGTCCATGATGGCGCTCGCGAGGCCAGATGGGCTCGACTTCGTTGATGTCGTGTTCACGCTGGACGACCGGAACTGCGGCTACGATCGGCGCCAGATGCCGGACTTTGCCGTCGAAGCGGAGGAGGGGGGGATGCCCCCGATCCGGGTATCGGTCACCGAGACGGTCGAGCACACCGGCGACGAGTGTGGCGATGTGGAACTGCCCCCGGCAGGCACGCGCACGGTTGCAGTCACCTATATGATTGGGATTCTGAAGCCGGCCGCTACGTCGCAAGCTCCGGGGCCCTGGGCTACCTCGCTACGGAGACCATGCAGCGCTTCTGACCCAAGCATCTCCGTTCGCTGACACTCCTGCCCGCTTGCGTCCCGTGCGATTCTTCGACCGCCAAACCGGGGAGGGAAGTATGGACAAGGGTGCAATCTTCAGGGCGCTGCACGATACGACCTTCATCATCCCCAATCCGTCGGATGTTGGCATGGCGAAGTTTCTTGCCTCGCTCGGCTTCAAGGCGCTGGCGACCACGAGCGCGGGCTATGCCTTCTCGCGCGGCCTGGCGGACGGCGACGTCGGTTTCGAGGAGATGATCGCACACTGCCGGGAGCTGGTTTCGGCGACCGATCTGCCGGTGTCGGCGGATCTCGAGAAGGGCAAGGGCGACAGCGCCGACAGCGCTGCGGAAACCGTGTTCGCTGCCGAGCGTGCCGGCCTCGCGGGATGCTCGCTCGAGGATTTCACCGACGATCCGGCGCGGCCGATCTACGATTTCGGGCTTGCGGTGGAGCGGGTGGCCGCGGCCGCCGAGGCTGCGCGCTCGCTGAAGCGCGACTTCGTGCTGACCGCCCGGGCGGAAAACCACCTGCGCGGCATCGACGATCTCGACGATACGATCCGAAGGCTGCAGGCCTTCGAGAAGGCGGGCGCGGACGTGCTCTACGCGCCGGCGCTGCCCGGCATCGGCGCCATCCGCACGGTTTGCGGATCGGTCTCGAAGCCGGTCAACGTGCTGGCTTCGGCGGGAGACACGCTCGACGAGCTGCGCGAGGCCGGCGCGAAGCGCATCTCCCTCGGATCGAAGCTGACCACCGCCGCCTTCGGCGCGGTGCGGCGCGCGGCGGTGGAAATGCTGGAGCGTGGCAGTTTCGAGTTTGCCCGCGAGGCGATGCCGTTCGGCGAGTTGCAGGCGATGTTCGGCCGCCGCTGAGGACGGCCCGCAGCTTCTACTGGTAGCTGTGCTGCCGTCTTACTGGCGCTCTCACCCGCGCGCATGCGGGGCCCGGTCCGCGCATATAGTGGCGCTCGGGCCGATAGGTTGGCAGGAAGAACTCGCGGAGCGAAACCGCGTAGTGAACGATCTGCTTCAACAGCGACATGTCCCCAGTCCCTAGTTGGCGTCCCTTCCAACCGCACTCCACAATAGCCGGGCTTCCTGAACACCGGGTGAATCGATCCGGCAATCATTTGGCCGCCATCATGGCGAAAACCCGCGGTTGCGGACGAATTGAGGCTTCGGCTCGTGGCTGGGCGCGATGAAGGCGTCGCCGCTCATGTTTGCCCGGACGATGTGACGGCTGCGCAACAGCGAGCGCAGAATGTTCCCGCAACATCACGAAAAAACAAAGAAATTGATTGGAAGCGGGCAGGAACCCCCGTGCCCCGCCGCACGTTTGGGCGGGTAGTCGGTGTGGTCGCCGCTGCGCCTCACAGGCCGCAGGCGCCCTCCGGGAGAAAAAGAACAACGAGAGAGGCACGACCATGGGATTCTTCTCAAAAGACATCAAGAGCATGGACGATCTCTTCGTCCACACGCTCCAGGACATCTATTACGCCGAGCAGCAGATCGCGAAAAACCTTCCCAAGATGATCGAGAAGGCGTCGAACCCGCAGCTGAAGCAGGGCTTCGAGACCCACCTGCAGGAGACCAAGCAGCAGATCGGTCGTCTGGAGGAAGTCTTCCGCATGCACGGCGTTGAGGCCAAGGGCGTCAACTGCCCGGCGATCGACGGCATCCTGAAGGAAGCTGACGAGATCGCCGGCGAGGTCGAAGACCATAGCGTGCTCGACGCCGCTCTCGTCGCTGCGGCTCAGGCGGTGGAGCACTACGAGATGACGCGCTACGGCACGCTGATCGCGTGGGCCAAGGAACTTGGCCGCCAGGACTGCGCCGCCGTCCTCAAGAAGAACCTCGACGAGGAAAAGGCGACCGACAAGAAGCTGACCGAGATGGCCGAGAGCCGGATCAATCTCGCCGCCGCCGAATAGCGGCGACGAAAGGATCGCTCGTTCCCGTTATCCTGCCTCCGCGCCCGGAGCGGGATCGGGCGGCCGCCCCCACGCGGCAGTCTCCTTCTCCCCCGTTCCGGGCTCAGCAGGATAGCGGGGAGAAGGCGCCGCCTTCTTCATTGGAGCGTGGCGCGGCAGCATGTGTCGGCGCAGGCCCGTCCATCGTGGCGGGCACGTTTGCATTGACGAGGCCGTATCGGCTATTGACGGGGCACCCGATCGAGCCCCAACGGTTCTCCGGTTCCCGGAGCGACCCCCGAGCAGCAACAGGTTCATGTCCCCAAGCAAGGAAGCCGTCATCGAGAAGCTGCGGACCATCCGCGGCCCGGATTTCGAGGCCGACATCGTCTCGCTCGGCATGGTGTCGGACATCTTCATCGCCGACGGCAAGGTCTTCTTCTCGATCACGGTGCCCGCCCAGCGCGCGCAGGAACTGGAGCCGCTACGGGCGGCGGCCGAACGCGCCGTGCGCGAGATGCCCGGCGTCTCGGGCGCGACGGTGGCGCTGACGGCCGAGCGCAAGGGCGGCGGCATGGAAAGCGCGCCGCCGCCGCGACCCGCCATGCAGCGGCCCCAGCACCAGCACGCGCCGCGGCCGGCCGCGCCCGCCGGGCAGCGACCCGGCAAGCAGAGCGTCGCCGGGGTCGGCTCGATCATCGCCGTGGCCAGCGGCAAGGGCGGGGTCGGCAAGTCGACCACCGCGGTCAATCTGGCGCTCGGGCTCGCTGCGCTCGGCAAGCGCGTCGGCATTCTCGACGCCGACATATACGGCCCGTCGATGCCGCGGCTGCTCGGCCTGCGCGGCCGGCCGGAGACCATCGACGGCAAGATCCTCAAGCCGATGTCGGGTTTCGGGCTCAAGGTCATGTCGATCGGCTTCCTCGTTGAGGAGGAGACGCCGATGATCTGGCGCGGACCGATGGTCATGTCGGCGCTCACCCAGATGCTGCGAGAGGTCGACTGGGGCACGCTCGACATCCTCGTCGTCGACATGCCGCCCGGTACGGGGGACGCGCAGCTGACCATGGCCCAGCAGGTGCCGCTCGCCGGTGCCGTCATCGTCTCCACGCCGCAGGATCTGGCGCTGATCGACGCGCGCAAGGGCATCAACATGTTCCGCAAGGTCGAGGTGCCGCTGCTCGGCATCGTCGAGAACATGAGCTACTTCCTCGCGCCGGATACCGGCAAGCGCTACGACATCTTCGGCCATGGCGGCGCAAGGGCCGAGGCGGAGCGGCTCGGCGTGCCGTTCCTCGGCGAGGTGCCGCTGACGATGGACGTGCGCGCGATGTCGGATGCCGGCACGCCGGTTGTGGCCGCGGACCCGGAGGGCGCGCAGTCGCGCGTCTATCGGGACATCGCTGCCCGCGTGGCGGATGAGCTCGGGCGCCGCGCATCGGCGACCTCCGCCGGACCGGCGATCGTGTTCGAGTAGCGCTTGAGGGGGAGGGGTTGTTGGGCGACGAAACCGTTCTTGTCGAGCGCCGCGAGGGCTACCGCATCATCACGCTCAACCGGCCCGACCGGCTCAACACCTTCAACGAGGCGCAGCACCTCGCGCTACGCGCGGCGCTCGCCGACTGCGCGTCGGACGACGCCTGCCGGGCGGTGCTCCTGACCGGCGCCGGCCGCGGCTTCTGCGCCGGCCAGGACCTGGCCGACCGCGACCCGAAGATGCTGGGCTCCTCGCCCGACCTCGGCGCCACGCTCGAGACCTTCTACAATCCGCTCGTGCGCCAGATCCGGGCGCTGGAGAAGCCGATCGTCTGCGCCGTCAACGGCGTTGCGGCCGGTGCGGGAGCCAATATCGCGCTGGCCTGCGACATCGTCATTGCGGCACGCTCGGCGAAGTTCATCCAGGCCTTCGCCAAGATCGGCCTGGTGCCCGATTCGGGCGGCACGTGGTGGCTCACCCGGCTCATCGGCGAGGCGCGCGCCAAGGCGCTGGCGCTTACGGCCGCGCCGCTCACCGCGGAGGACGCCGCGGCCTGGGGACTGATCTGGAAGGCCGTCGCCGACGACCTGCTGATGGCGGAAGCTGCGGCCCTGACCGAAGGGTTCGCGAAGGGGCCGACGCATGCCTACGCGCTGACGAAGCGGGCGATCCAGTCTGCCTCGGCCAACGACCTCGACGCGCAGCTCGACCTCGAGCGCGAACTGCAGCGCGAGGCGGGGAGTTCCGACGACTACAAGGAGGGTGTCGCGGCTTTCCTCGAGAAGCGCGCGCCCGTCTTCACCGGCCGGAAGCGGTAGATCGGCAACCGCGAAGGGATGCCCGGCTCGCCGCCTTCGAGGACAGGCTGCCGGACGACATGGGCCGCGTGCCTACGCCTTGCTGACTTCCTCGTTGAATTTCGAGAAGAAGTCCCCCGCGAGCTTCTTCGAGGTCGAGGCGACGAGGCGGCTGCCGAGCTGGGCGATCTTGCCGCCGACATCGGCCTTGGCCGAATAGGCGAGCACGGTGACGCCCGGCTCGTCCTCGCGCAGCGTCACGTCGGCGCCGCCCTTGGCGAAGCCGGCGACGCCGCCCTTACCCTCGCCGAAGATCGTGTAGGATTCCGGCGGGTTGAGATTGCTGAGCGTCACGGTGCCGTTGAAGCGGGCCTTGATCGGCCCGATCTTGAGGGCAACCACCGCCTCGAGCTCGGTATCGGACTTCTTCTCCAGGCTCTCGCAGCCGGGTATGCAGGCCATGAGAACCTGCGGGTCGTTGAGCGCCTCCCAGACCCGGTCCCGCGAGGCCCCGATCCGCTCTTCGCCTTCGATCACCATCGCCATGGCCGTCTCCTCCGCTTCTGACAATGTGCTAGCCGAGCGACCGCATCTTGTCCACGCGAGCGGCTGTGCTTAACGTCGCCGCCGAACAAGGGGAGTCGATATGACGGGTGAGAAGAAGAGGCTGAGGTCGCAGGAGTGGTTCGACAACCCGGCCGATCCGGGGATGACGGCGCTCTATCTCGAGCGCTACCTGAACTACGGGCTGACCAGCGACGAGCTGCGCTCCGGCAAGCCGATCATCGGCATCGCGCAGACGGGCTCGGACCTGTCGCCATGCAACCGCCATCACCTGGAGCTCGCCAAGCGGGTGCGCGAGGGCATCGCCGCGGCGGGCGGCATCCCCTTCGAGTTTCCCTGCCATCCGATTCAGGAGACCGGGAAGCGACCCACCGCGGCACTCGACCGGAACCTCGCCTATCTTTCGCTGGTCGAGATCCTCTACGGCTATCCGCTCGATGGCGTCGTGCTGACCATCGGCTGCGACAAGACCACGCCGGCGCTCTTAATGGCTGCGGCGACCGTCGACATCCCGGCGATCGCGCTGTCGGTCGGCCCGATGCTCAACGGCTGGTACAAGGGCGCCCGCACCGGCTCCGGAACGATCGTGTGGAAGGCGCGCGAACTGCTCGCCGCAGGCGAGATCGACTACAGCCAGTTCATCGACCTCGTCGCATCGTCGGCGCCCTCCGTTGGCTACTGCAACACGATGGGCACGGCGACAACGATGAACAGCCTCGCCGAGGCGCTCGGCATGCAGCTGCCCGGCGCGGCGGCGATTCCCGCGCCCTATCGCGAGCGCGGCCAGATGGCCTATCGGACCGGGCTGCGCATCGTCGACATGGTCCACGAGGACCTGAAGCCATCCGACATCATGACGCGCGAATCGTTCGAGAACGCGATCGTCGTGAACTCCGCCATCGGCGGCTCGACCAACGCGCCGATCCATCTCAACGCGATCGCGCGCCATCTCGGGCTGAAGCTCGACAACGACGACTGGCAGGAGATCGGCCATCACGTGCCGCTGATCGTGAACCTGCAGCCGGCGGGCGAGTATCTGGGCGAGGACTACCACCACGCGGGCGGCGTGCCGGTGGTGATCTCCGAGCTGATGAAGGCGGGGCTCCTGCCGCATCCCGGCGCCAGGACGGTCAACGGCCGCACCATCGGCGAGAACTGCCAGGGCGCCGAGAACATGAACACCGAGGTGATCCGGCTGGTCGCCGCGCCACTGAAGGACGAGGCCGGCTTCATCAACCTCAAGGGTAACCTCTTCGATTCGGCGCTGATGAAGACCAGCGTCATCTCGAAGGAGTTCCGTGACCGGTATCTCTGCAATCCTGACGACCCCGAGGCGTTCGAGGGCAAGGCGGTCGTATTCGAGGGGCCGGAGGACTACCACGCGCGGATCGACGATCCGGAACTCGGCATAGACGAGAACACGATGCTCTTCATCCGCGGCGTCGGGCCAGTCGGCTATCCGGGTGGGGCGGAGGTCGTGAACATGCAGCCGCCGGCGGCTCTGATCCGGCAGGGCGTGCATGCACTGCCCTGCATCGGCGACGGCCGCCAGTCGGGCACGTCGGGCTCGCCGTCGATCCTCAACGCGTCGCCGGAGGCGGCGGTCGGCGGCGGACTGGCGCTCCTCAGGACAGGCGACCGCGTGCGCATCGACCTGCGCAAGGGAACGGCGAACATGCTGATCGGCGAAGAGGAGCTGGCGGCCCGCCGCGCCGCTCTGACGGCCAATGGCGGCTTCCCGCATCCCGACCACCAGACGCCCTGGCAGGAGATCCAGCGCGGCATGGTCGACCAGCTCGACAAGGGGATGGTGCTGAAGCCGGCGGTTGCCTACCAGCGCATCGCGACCACCAAGGGCGTGCCGCGCAATAATCACTGACGAAGCAAGATTGCCGCCGCCTCAGGCGGCGACGGCCTGCCGTCCTACCGCCGCGGCGAGTTCGCGTATGCCTGGCTCGATGTGCTGGAGCGCGATCGAGGAGATGCCGAGGCGCAGGAAGTTGTTGCGCGCCGGCTGCCGGTCGAAATAGCGCGCGCCGGACTGCACCAGCACGCCGCGCGCCTCGGCCGCCTCGACGATCTCCTGCGCGTCCGCCATGCGCGGCCCTTCGAGCCACACCGACGTGCCGCCATGCGTCTCGGTGATGCGCCACTCGGGCATGTGCGTGCGCAGCGACCGCACCAGCCGCTCGCGCCGCTCCTGATGCGCGGCCGAGAGCCGCCGCACCAGCGCCTCGTGATGGCCGAGCGACAGGAAGAGCGCCACAGCGCGCTGGTTGTTGGCCGGCGGGTGGCGCAGCATGTAGCGCCGTAGCGCCCGCAGCTCGGCCACCAGCGGCGCCGGCGCGACGATGAAGCCGAGCCGCAGGCCGGGCGCCAGCGTCTTCGACATCGAGCCGACATAGATGACGCGCCCGGAGCGATCGAGGCTCTTCAGCGCCTGCTGCGGCGAGCCGTCGATCAGCTGGCTGTCGTAGCCGTCCTCGATGATGATGCGGTCGTTCGCCTCCGCGTCGGCGAGCAGCGCCTCGCGGCGCGCGTCGCTCATCGCCACCATCGTCGGGCAGTGATGGTTGGGCGTGACGAAGACATAGCCGCAGTCGCGCGGCGCCTTCGAGATGTCGAGCCCGTCCGGCCCGACCGGCACCGGCACGACGTCGGCGCCCGCGAGGCGGAAGACGCCGCGCGCCTCGGGGTAGCCCGGGTCCTCCATCGCGACCCGCGTGCCCGGCCCCATCAGCAGCCGCGCCAGCATGTAGAGCGCGTTCTGCGCCCCGAGCGTGACGATGATCTCGTCTGGATTGGCGAAGATCCCCCGGCGCGGCAGAAGCCTCGCCTGGATCTGCTCGATCAGCAGCGGATCGTCCTGGTCGATCCGGTCCGCCGCCCAGGAGCGGATTTCGAGCACCGCGAGCGCCATGCGGTTGCACTCGCGCCACTCGGCTGTGGGGAAGAGGGCCGGGTCGAACTGGCCGTAGACGAAGGGGTAGGAGGCCTTGATCCAGTTCTCCTGCTTGGTCGGCGGCGGCAGGTCAGTCGCCGCGATCCGCCGGCGCGAGGACCAGTCGATCTCGCCGACGCGGCGGGCGGCGGCCTCGGGCACCGGAGGCGTGGCCAGGATCTCGGGGTTGACGAAATGGCCGCGCCGCTGGCGCGCGACCAGAAAACCCTGGTCGACGAGCTGCTGGAAGGCGAGCACGACCGTGCCGCGCGCCACGCCCAGCCGGTCGGCCAGCACGCGGCAGGACGGCAGCGGCATCGAGGCAGCAATCTGCCGGTCGAGAATGGCGGCGACGATCGCCTGCCTGATCTGCGCCTGCAGCGTCTGCCCGGAATCGGGCGATATGCGGAACAGGCCGGACCAGATGGCGGGATCAATTCTGGCTGCCATTGCACCCTCCGGATGAAAGGCGCCAGCCTATTGCTGCCCGGGCGTTGTCACAATACTGGCCCAACGGGTTGCTCCAATGATATTTATTGATCCCAAGCTTTTGCTCCAGTGATGCATCGGCCATTGGGCCATGGCGGAGCGTCGGGCGGGTGGCGCCGCGCGGGGCGCGATTGGTTCTTGAAGCAGTGGCCCGCCGCGTCATATCACTCATCTGCCGCGCGGTTGCCGGCTCCGCAGAGGGACGCATGGATCAGTCTTCCTACGAAGCCGCGCTGGCCGCGCTGGTCGACCACCGCGACGAGGCCCGCTGCCTCGACATACGCGGCTCCTTCGCTGGCCAGCTCGACCGGTTCGACCGGCTTTCGCTGCGGCTGGACGATCTTCTCGTCGATTTCTCGAAATGCGCCGTCACGCCGCGCACGATCGAGCTCCTGGCCGGTCTGGCCCGCATCGCGGGGGTCGAGGAGCGGCGCGACGCGATGTTCGCCGGCGAGCGCATCAACGCGACCGAGGACCGCGCCGTGCTGCACGTCGCGCTGCGCAACCTCTCCGACACGCCAATGATGGTGGCGGGCAGTGACGTCATGCCGGGGGTGAGGGACGTGCTCGCGGCGATGGAGCGTTTCGCCTCCAGTCTCCGTTCTGGAGCGATGCTGGGCGCGACCCGCAAGAAATTCCGCGACGTCGTCAATATCGGGATCGGCGGCTCGGATCTCGGCCCCGCCATGGCGACGCAGGCGCTGTCGCCCTACCAGGACGGGCCGCGCGTGCATTTCGTCTCGAACGTCGATGGCGCGCATATCGCCGACACGCTGAAGGGGCTCAACCCGGCGACGACCTTCTTCATCGTCGCGTCGAAGACCTTCACGACCGTCGAGACGATGACCAACGCCGCGACCGCGCGGCGGTGGGTCGAGACGCTGCTGGGGCCGGAGGCGGTGGCGAAGCACTTCGCGGCCGTCTCGACCGCGCTCGACAAGGTGGCGGAGTTCGGCATCCCGGAGGACCGCATCTTCGGCTTCTGGGACTGGGTCGGGGGGCGCTACTCGCTCTGGTCGGCGATCGGGCTGCCGATCATGATCGCGGTCGGCCCGGCGAGCTTCCGCCAGCTGCTCGCCGGCGCGCAGGCGATGGACGATCATTTCCGCTCGGCGCAACTGGGCTCCAACATCCCGGCGCTGATGGGCATGGTCGGCTTCTGGCATCGCGTCGTCTGCGGCTGGCCCTCGCGCGCCGTCATCCCCTACGACCAGCGGCTGGCGCGGCTGCCGGCCTATCTGCAGCAGCTCGACATGGAATCGAACGGCAAGCGCGTCCGCCTCGACGGGTCGGAGGTGACGGTGCCGACGGGACCTGTCGTGTGGGGGGAACCGGGCACCAACGGCCAGCACGCCTTCTTCCAGCTGCTCCACCAGGGCACGGACGTGGTTCCGGTCGAGTTCATCGTCGCGGCGGATGCGCAGGAGCCCGAGCTCGGCCATCACCACGACCTGCTGCTGGCCAACTGCCTGGCGCAGTCGGAGGCGCTTCTCAAGGGCCGCACGCTCGAGGAGGCGCGCGCCCAACTGACCGAGAAGGGCTTGCCGGAGGCGGAAGTCGAGCGGCTGGCGCCGCATCGCGTCTTTCCCGGCAACCGGCCGTCGACGACGATCGTCCACCGCTCCCTCGACCCATTCACGCTCGGGCGCCTCGTCGCGCTCTACGAGCACCGGGTCTTCGTCGAGGCGGCGCTGTTCGGCATCAACGCCTTCGACCAGTGGGGCGTGGAGCTCGGCAAGGAACTGGCGACGGGACTGCTCGACGTGGTCCAGGGAAAGCGGGACACGACGGGGCGCGACGCCTCGACCGCCGGTCTCGTCGCGCATCTCCAGCGTCTGCGGGACGGAGTCTGAGTCCATGGCCGATATCAAAGGCGTCCTGCTCGACAAGGACGGCACGCTGGTCGACTTCGAGACGACGTGGTCGGCGATCGCCTTCCGCCTGGCGCTGGAGGCGGCCGACAGCGACCGCGCCCGCGCCGAAGAATTGATGGAGATGGCGGGCTACGATCTCGAAGCGCGCTGCTTCCGGGCGGACTCCGTCTTCGCGGCGGGCACCAATGCGGACATCGTGGCGATCTGGTACCCGAATCTCGGGCGTGCCGAGCGGCGCGAGAAGGTGCTGCATTTCGACGAGGTGACCGCAGTCGAGGGTGCCGCCAAGGCGGTGCCGATCGAGGGCGCGCTCGACGCCGTGGCGCGGCTGCGCGGCGCCGGCCTCCGGCTCGGCATGGCCACCAACGACTCCACCCAGGGCGCCGAGCAGACGCTGGTGACGCTCGGCATCGCCCAGATGTTCGACGCCGCCTTCGGCTACGACGCCGTGGCGACGCCGAAACCCGCACCCGACGTGGTCCACGCCTTTGCCGACATGACGGCGCTGAAGGCGGCCCAGATCGCGATGGTCGGCGACAACCGCCATGATCTGGAGACGGGGAGGGCGGCCGGCGCCGGCCTCGTCGTCGGCGTGCTCTCGGGCACGGGCACGCGCGAGAAGCTCGCGCCGCTGGCCGATCTGATCCTCGATTCGATCGCCGAACTGCCGGCACATCTTCTCGGCGAGCGCGGGTAGCGCCGGATACGAAAACGCCGCCGAGCAGGCCGGCGGCGCGTCGTTCGGGAGTAGCCCCGCGCTATCTCAGCTCGCGGCGCAGGATCTTGCCGACATTGGTCTTCGGCAGCTCCTTGCGGAACTCGACATGCCGCGGCCGCTTGTAGCCGGTCAGCTTGTCCTTGGTGAAGTCGAGCAGTTCCTCGGAGGTCAGGCTCTCGTCCTTCTTGACGACGAAGAGTTTCGGGACTTCGCCCGAATGCTCGTCCGGCACGCCGACCACGGCCGCCTCGAGCACCTTCGGATGCTGGACAACGACATCCTCGATCTCGTTCGGATAGACGTTGAAGCCGGAGACCAGGATCATGTCCTTCTTTCGGTCGACGATCTTTACGTAGCCGCGCTCGTCCATGAAACCCATGTCGCCGGAGCGGAAGTAGCCGTCCTTCGTCATGACCTTGGCGGTCTCGTCAGGCCGGTTCCAGTAGCCCTTCATGACCTGCGGCCCGCGGATGCAGATCTCGCCGATCTCGCCCAGCGGTACGTCCTTCCCGTCATCGTCACGGATCGCGATCTCGGTCGAGGGGATCGGCAGGCCGATCGTGCCGGTGAAATCGGTCGCGTCGAAGCGATTGGCGGTCGCGACCGGCGCCGTCTCGGAGAGGCCGTAGCCCTCGCAGATGACGCTGCCGGTCAGCTTCTTCCAGCGTTCGGCGACCGCGCCCTGGACCGCCATGCCGCCACCGATCGTCAGCATCAGCGGCTTGAAGTCGAGCTTCCGGAAGTCCTCGTTGTTGAGGAGCGCGTTGAACAGCGTGTTGAGGCCCGGGAAGATGTGGAACTGGTACTTCTGCAGTTCCTTCACGAAGTTCGGGATGTCGCGCGGGTTCGGGATCAGGATGTTGTGCGAGCCCTGGCGCATGCCCATCATCGCGTTCACGGTCAGCGCGAAGATGTGGTAGAGCGGCAGCGCGCAGATGTAGACGAGCTGGTCCGGCCGCTTGCGCGTCCTGAACAGCGCCTCCACCCAGGCCTCGTTCTGCGCCACGTTGGCGAGCACGTTGCCGTGGCTCAGCGTGGCGCCCTTCGAGATGCCGGTCGTCCCGCCCGTGTACTGGAGGAATGCCGCGTCATCGGCGCCGACCGGGACCTTCTTGAGCGTCTTCGACTTGCCCGTCGACAGCGTGTCGTTGAACCGCACATGGCCGGCGATGTTCCACGACGGCACCATCTTCCTGACCCTGCGAACCACGAGGTTCACGAGGATGCCCTTCAGGCCCATCAGGTCGCCCATGGCCGCGACGATGACATGCTTGATCTTCGTCTTGCCGATCACCGCCTGGAGGGTGTGAGCGAAGTTCTCGAGGATGACGATGGCCTCGGCGCCGGCGTCGTTGAGCTGGTGCTCAAGCTCGCGCGGCGTGTAGAGGGGGTTGACGTTGACGATCGTGTAGCCGGCGCGCAGCGCGCCCATCATCGCGACGGGATACTGCAGCACGTTCGGCATCATCAGCGCCACGCGGGCACCCTTCGGCAGCCCCGTCGACTGCAGATAGGCGCCGAACTGCGTCGAAAGCTGCTCGACTTCGCCATAGGTCAGCGTCTTGCCCATGCAGGTGAAGGCCGGGCGGGACGAGAACTGCCGGCAGGCCCCGACCAGCAGCTCGCCGATCGAGGCGTGCTCCAGCGGCCCGATCTCGGCCGGCACGCCGTCCGGGTAGCTGGCCAGCCACGGTCTTCCGTTTGCCTTGGTGCCTGTCGTCATGGAGGCCTGGGCTGCCGGTTCAGCGGCGGTCGTGGCCCTGGAGGCGCTTGCCTTCGCCGACTTGGAACCCGTCTTGGCGGACGATCCGGAAGACCGCCTGGCCCGCGCTGCGCCCTTCGTGGTGTCGGCATCGGTAGCCGACGCTTCGGCTGCGGCGACCACGGCTGCCGCACCCGCGGCCTTGCTGCCGCGGGAAGCGGTTCTGGCCTTGGCCGGCTTTTCCGCGGCCGCGGGAGCCGCTTTCGCAGCAGACTTCGCCGAAGATGCGGAACCGGCAGCGCGGGGCGTGCGGCGGGAACCCGCCGCCTTGGCTTCAGTGGACGCCGCGGCAGTCTCCGCCGCGGGCGCGGTACTCGCGCTGCGCCGGGCGCGCGTCTTCGGCGCCTCGGCCGCGGCATCCGCCTCGGGCGTCTTCTCCGGAGCGGCCTTCTTGCGCGTACCGGCCGATCGGCTGCTCGTGCTCCTCGTTGTCTTCGCCACGGTGTTCCTCCTCCGCCAAATGAACGTAGCGCCGGCCGCATCCCGCCGCCCGGCACATGATTGGTCTATCTAGGGCCTAGCGCTTGGGCCACGCAACCGTGAACCGGTCACCTCACTGCCCGTAGCCCTTGTGCCGGCCGAGAAATTCCAGTTCCGCCGGGGTGCTCTCGCGCCCCAGCGGGCGGTTGCGATGCGGGAACCGGCCGTAATCGGCGATGATGTCGCGGTGCTCGATTGCGTAGCGCAGGTTTTCCTCGTTTCCCAAAGCCCGGAAGAGGGCGACGCATCGCTCCTGGTCGGAGAGGATCTCCGAATGCATCAGCGGCATGTAGAGGAAGGCGCGCTCGTCCGCGTTCATGCCGGCGTCGAGCCCCTGGTCCAGCGCCTCCCGCGCGATCCGGTTGGCGAGGTCGTCGGTGGCGAAGGCCTCGGCCGTGCCGCGAAACATGTTGCGCGGCATCTGGTCGAAGAGAATGACGGCGGCGAGCGCCCCGCGCGGCGTCCGCGCCGCCTCGGCGGGCACGCCTGCCTTCATCTTCTCGTAGAGGCCGAGGAAGCGGGTCCGGATGCGCTCGTCGAGCGTCGTGTCGCCCGACCACCAGTCCTCGCGCGTCAGCTCCGCGAACCAGAACCCCAGCACCTCCTCGACCCAATCCGTATCGGCCATGCGCCTTGCTCCTCAAGCTTCGTCAGATGCGTCCTTCCTCGACCGCGTGGCACGTGGTGTGGCTCACCCCGTTGAACAAGAGCGGCGGCACCTCGCGCGGGCAGCGCTCGAAGACGAACGGGCAGCGCGGGTGGAAGGGGCAGCCGGACGGCGGATCGATGGGGTTCGGGATCTCGCCCTCGACCTTCTTGCGCTTGCGGCCGGTGAGCTCCAGGTCCGGCACCGCGTCGAGCAGCATGCGCGTGTAGGGATGGCGCGGCTGCCGGAACAGCGTCTTGGCCTCCGACACCTCGGCCAGCCGCCCGAGATAGAGGACGCCGATCCGGTTCGACATGTGGCGCACGACCGACAGGTCGTGGCTGATGAAGAGATAGGTGAGCCCGAATTCCGACTGCAGGTCCTTCATCAGGTTGAGGATCTGCGCCTGGACGGAGACGTCGAGCGCCGAGGTCGGCTCGTCGCAGACGATGAAGTCCGGCTTCGCCGCGAGCGCTCGCGCGATCGCGATGCGCTGGCGCTGGCCGCCGGAGAACTGGTGCGGGAACTTGATCCCGTCCTCGGGCGCCATGCCGACCAGCGTCAGCAGCTCGCCGACGCGCTTGCGCCGGTCGGCGCTGCTCAGCTTGCGCTCGAAGACGCGCAGCGGCTCGGCGATGATGTCGGCCACCCGCCAGCGCGCGTTGAGGCTCGCGAAGGGGTCCTGGAAGATCATCTGGAAGCGGCGGCGCAGGCGCCGCGCCTCCGCGCCCTGCAACCCCGCGGCGAGCGACTTACCCTCGAAGAGGATCTCGCCCTTGGTCGGCTGGAGCAGCCCGACGATCAGCCGCGCGATGGTCGACTTGCCCGAGCCTGACTCGCCGACGAGCGCGAAGGTCTCGCCCTTGTTGATGGTGAAGGAGACGTCGTCGACGGCCTTGAGGAACGATTTGGGCGTGCGCTCGATCACCCTGTTGAGCCAGGGCTTCGACACGTCGAAGGAGCGGGAGAGGTTGCGAACCTCGAGGAGCGGCGTGCTCATGCCGGCACCCCCTCGCGCTCATGGTCGTAGAGCCAGCAGGCGACGCGCCGCGTGCCGCTGACGATCGGGTCGGGGCGCTCGACATAACAGCGGTCGAAGACCTTCGGGCAGCGCGGGTTGAACGGGCAGCCGGGCGGGATCGCCGAGAGCCGCGGCATCGAGCCCGGGATCTGGACGAGCCTGTCGAGCTCGCTGGTGATCGACGGGATCGAGCCCATGAGCCCCTGCGTATAGGGGTGCTTGGCCTCGCGGATGACGTCGACCACCGGCCCGATCTCGGCGATGCGGCCGGCATACATGACGGCGACGCGGTCCGCCGTCTCGGCGATCACGCCCATGTCGTGGGTGATCAGCATGATGGCGGCGTTGTTTTCCGCGCAGAGCCGCTTCATGACGTCGATGATCTGCGCCTGGATCGAGACGTCGAGGGCCGTGGTCGGCTCGTCGGCGATGACGAGGTCCGGCCCCGCGGCGAGCGCGAGCGCGATGACGACGCGCTGGCGCATGCCACCCGAGAACTGGTGCGGGTAGTCGTCGATGCGGCGGCTGGCGGCCGGGATGCCGACATCGTCGAGCAGCCCGATCGCGCGTTTGCGCGCCTCCGCCTCCGACAGCGGCAGATGGGTGCGGATCGTCTCGATAAGCTGCTGCGACACGCGGTAGAGCGGGTTGAGCGAGGTCAGCGGGTCCTGGAAGATCATGCCGATCCGCCGGCCGCGTATCCTGCGCATCTCGCTTTCGGCGAGGTTGTCGATGCGCTTGCCCTTGAGCCAGACCTCGCCGCCGGCGATGCGGCCGGGCGGCTGGATAAGCCCGATAACGGCGGAGCCGGTCATCGACTTGCCGGCGCCTGATTCGCCCACCATGCCGAGCACCTCGCCCGGCATGATGTCGAAGGAGATGTCGTCGAGGGCGGTGAGCAGTCCCCGACGGGTCGGGAACTGCACGGTCAGGTTCCTGACCGAGAGGACGGGTTCGGTCATCAGCGCAGCCTCGGATTGAGCGCGTCGCGCAGCCAGTCGCCGAGCAGGTTGACGGCGAGCGCCAGCGCGACCAGCGTGACCGCCGGGAAGAACAGGATCCACCATTCGCCCGAGAACAGGAACTGCTGCCCGATGCGGATCAGCGTTCCGAGCGAGGGCTGGGTGGGCGGCACGCCGACGCCCAGGAAGGAGAGCGTCGCCTCCTCGATTATGGCAAGCGCGAGCCCGATCGTGCCGATGACGAGCACCGGGCCCATCACGTTGGGCAGCACGTGGCGCAGCAGGATGGCGAAGGGGTGGACACCGATGATGCGCGCCGCCGCCACGTAGTCCTTCTGACGCTCGACCATGGTTGCGCCGCGCACCGTGCGCGCGAACTGGGCCCAGTTCGAGAGGCCGATGGCAAGGATCAGCACGTAGACCGCCACGCTCTCCTGCCGCTGCGGCGGGATCACACCGCGCGCGACGCCGAAGATGAGGAGCGCGATCAGGATCGCCGGGAAGGAGAGCTGGATGTCGGCGATGCGCATGATGACGGAATCGGTCGTGCCGCCGACATAGCCGGACAGGAGGCCGAGCCCGACGCCCATGGTCATGGCGAACAGCGTCGCCGAGATGCCGACGAAGAGCGACACCCGGCTGCCGTAGAGGATGGTCGACAGGACGTCGCGCCCCTGGTGGTCGCTGCCGAGCAGGAAATAGTTGCCGAGCATCGATTCCGTCATCGGCGGCGTGAAGCCGTCCATGAGGTTGAGACTCCCCGGGCGGAACGGGTCATAGGGTGCGATCCAGGGCGCGAGGAGCGCGGCGAGGATGAGGGTCAGCGTCACCAGCGCCGCCACGATCGTCACCGGCGAGCGCCGGAACGAGTAGAAGATGTCGGAATCCCAGATGGCGTAGAGCCGGCTGGGCGGCTTGGGAACGGCAACCGGCGCCGCGGGGCGGCGAGCGGTCTCTGCTGCGGTAACTTGGGTCATCTTGCTATTTCCCTGCGCCGGGCACGTTGACGCGCAGGCGCGGATCGACGGCGTAGTAGAGGATGTCGACGACGAGGTTGATCACCACGAAGACGAAGGCGATGAACATGAGGTAGGCGGCCATCACAGGAACGTCGGCGACCTGCACCGAGTTGATGAAGAGCGAGCCGACCCCGGGCCACTGGAACACCGTCTCTGTCACGATCGCGAAGGCGATGACCGACCCGAGCTGCAGGCCGGTGATGGTGATGACGGGCACCAGCGTGTTCTTGAGCGCATGGCCGAAATTGATCGCCCTGCTGGTGAGGCCGCGGGCGCGCGCGAAGCGGATGTAGTCGGCGCGCAGCACCTCCAGCATCTCGGCCCGGACCAGGCGCATGATGAGCGTGAGCTGGAAGAGCGATAGGGTGATCGCCGGCAGGATGAGCGATCTTCGCCCGCTCTCGGTCAGCAGTCCGGTACGCCACCAGCCGAGGTCGACCACCGCGCCGCGTCCGAAGGATGGCAGCCACTGCAGCTCCACCGCGAAGACGTAGATGAGCGCGATGCCGATCAGGAAGGTCGGCAGGGAGACGCCGACGAGCGACAGCGTCATGATGACGGCGGTCGCCGGGCTGCGCGGCCTCAGCGCCGTGAAGACGCCCAGCGTGATGCCGAAGACGAGCGCGATCGTCGCCGAGGCGAAGGCGAGCTCGATGGTCGCAGGCAGGCGCGACGCGATCAACTCGCTCACCGGCTGCTGCAGCCGGTAGGAGATGCCGAACTCGAAGCGCAGCGCGTTGCCGATGAAATTGAAGAACTGCATGTAGAAGGGATCGTTCAGGCCGAGGCGCTGGCGCAGCTCCTCGATGTCCGAGAGGCGCGCCTCCTGTCCGACGAGGTTGGCGACCGGGTCGCCGACGAAGCGGAACAGCATGAACGAGATCAGGGCGACGACCAGCATCACGATGACGGATTGGCCGAGACGCCGCAGGATGAAGGCCAGCATGGCGTTGTCTCCGGAGGAGAGATCCGAGGCGGGCGCGACCGACCTTGCGCTGCATAATGCAGCGCGGCCACGCGACGCTGGTCGCGCGGCGTCTCAGCCGGGTGCCTCGAGGCTGGGCTCTCGATAGCGAACGATCCGCCGCCCGGCAAGGCAGGGCGGCGGATCGTCGCTGTTCAAGAGGGCGCCTTAGTCGATCTGAACGTCGTACATCATCGGCTGGTTCTCCGGATGGACGGCCAGCGTCAGGTTGTCACGCATCGCATAGGCGAGCAGCTGGTTGTGGATCGGCAGGAGCACCCGGTCCGCCTTCACCACCTCCCAGATTTCCGCGATCGTCGCGTTGCGCGCGTCGAGATCGGTCTGGGTGCCGAGCGACTCGATCTTCGGATCGATCTCCGGATTGGAATAGAGGCCCACGTTGTAGGCGCCGTAATTCCCTTCCTTGGTGTGGATCAGGTCGTTGAAGATATAGGCCGAATCGAAGGTCGGGACGCCCCAGCCGAGCAGGTAGAAGTCGGTCTCGGAGTTGAGGATGATCGGCGAATGCTGGGCGACGGGCCGCGAGGCGAGCGTCACCTGGATGCCGATCTGGCCGAGCATGCCGACGACGGCCTGGCTGATCGCCTCGTCGTTGACGTAGCGGTCGTTCGGCGTGTCGAGCGTCACGCTGAAGCCGTCCGGATAGCCGGCCTCGGCAAGGAGCTCGCGGGCGCGGGCGACGTCCGGCGCGGGGTAGGCATTGAGCTCTTCGGTCCAGCCGTTGACGAAGGGCGGCATCGCGACACCCGTCGGCACCGAATTGCCGCGCATGACGACACGCTGGATCGCGTCGCGGTCGATGGCGAGCTCCATCGCCTCGCGCACCAGCGGGTTGTTGAACGGGTTGGAGTCCGTGATGTTCGAAGAGCGCAGCGGCTCCTCGCCGAACTTGTAGCCGAAGTAGATGACGCGGTTCTCGGGGCCCGTCTCGACCTTGACGCCGTCGGTGCCGGCAAGGCGCTCGATGTCCTGCACCGGCACGTCCTGGACGAGATCGACCTCGCCCGACAGGAGCGCGGCGACGCGGGTCGCGGCCTCGGCGATCGGCAGATAGATGATCTCGGTCACGTCGGGCGTGTCGCCGGCCCAGTGGTTCTCGTTGAGGCGCAGCACCGAGCGGACGTCGGGCTCGCGCTCGACCAGGACGTAGCGGCCGGTACCGTTGGTGTTGCGGACGGCGTAGTTGTCCTCGCCGGCGCCGAAGTCCTGCACCTCGGTGACGTCATGCTCCTCGGCCCAGGCCTTGCTCATCATGAACGTGTTGGTCACGTTGTTCGGATAGAGCGGCGACGGGCCGTTCATCTTGACGTGCACGGTGTGGTCATCGACGGCCTCGACGCTCTCCACGTTGGCGTGGAGCTGGCGCATGTTGGAGTTCGGCGACTTGGCGCGATTGATCGAGAAGACCACGTCCTCGGCGGTGAACGGCGTGCCGTCGTGGAAGGTGACGCCCTCGCGCAGCTCGAACACCCATACGGTGTCGTCGTCCTCGTGGATGTACCAGTCGGTGGCGAGGCGCGCCTGCAGGTTGCCCTCGACGTCGCGGTCGAGCAGCGTCTCGTAGATGTGGTGGTTGAAGGTATGCGTCACGCCCTGGTTCTGCGAATGCGGATCCAGGGTGAGGGCGTCCGACTGGCGGGCCCAACGGAGGGTCTCGGCCGCCGCCGGAAAGGCGGTCGCGGCCATCGCCAGGACGCTGGCGGTGATCAGGAACTTACGCATGATGACTCCCATCGCTTTTTTTGTTGCGAGTTTCCCCGTGGAAGGTCCTCCCGCCCACGATTGGCGGCTACCATAGAAGACCGTCCGGCACTTGGGAAGCCGTTGCCAAGCCGTTTGTGAGGCCAATCCCAAGCCGGATTTGGCGCAATGAAGAACAAGCTTAATCAATAGGTTGCGGCCCGATACATTACTGATTTTTCATGTATCGGTTCATCCGCTGTTCAGGTGCGGGCGTCCAGCTTCAGGAGCGTATGAAACAAGAGCGAAGGAGAACGCACCCATGAGGAAGACACTCTCGATCTTATGCGCGGCCGCGATGGCGGTGACCTCGCTGGCCGGCTCGGCCACCGCTGCGAGCGCATCGGCCCCGGGCGCGCCATTCGTCGTCGAGGCGCAGTACCGCGGCGACAGCTCGCGCACCTACCGCCGCGGCGATCCGCGGGTCGAGCGGTGGACGCCCCGGAACCGCGCCCAGCAGCGCCGGGGCTTCTGGCGCGACGGCGACCGCGCCTATTACAACGGCCATCGCGGCTACCGCGAGCGCCGCGCCGGCTATCGCTACCACAATGGCTACTGGTTCCCGGCCTTCCTGTTCGGCGCGATCATCGGCCACAGCATCGCCCAGCCCCCCGTGGTCGTGCGGCCCGGCCAGATGAGCCCGGCGCATGTCAGCTGGTGCAGCACGCGCTACCGTTCGTACCGGCAGTGGGACAACACGTTCCAGCCCTATCACGGCCCGCGCCGCATCTGCGTGTCGCCCTACAGCTGAGGTATCGGCAGCGGGCGCCGGACTGGCCGGCAGCCGGAAACGAGAGGCGGGGCCCGAGAGGCCCCGCCGTGCTATCGTCGGCGCGCCCTGCGGGCGCCTCTGCCCGTTCAGCGATAGAAGGTCTCGAGCGACAGCGTGGCGTCGCAATAGTCGCCATTGTAGGTCCCGACCCAGACATCGAGCCAGCCGTTGGACGGGCGCGTCAGCGAGATGAGCGCGTTCGAGCCGCCGCCGTCGTCGTCGTCATAGTACCAATTCACCGAGCCGGTGTTGATGAGCAGGATCGTGTCGCAGCTTGCCCGGGTCTTCATCACCAGCCGGTAGCGGCCCATGCCAGACAGGTTGAAGCTGAAGTCCGGCGGGCTGGTCACGAAGCCCGGCCCGCGGTCGGTCTGCGGCCTGACGTTGCCGCAGTTGGCGATGTTGTTCGGTCCGCCCGCCCTGACGTTGTAGACGCGTTCGCTGTAGAGCTGGTCCCCAGACAGGTGATAGGTCGCGCCATATTGCGTGTAGTCGGGACAGGCCGCCGCCGCTCCCGCCCACACGAGCAGGAACAGCAGCGATCCCATGATCGTGCGCATGTTGAGCCCTCCGTCTTGTTGCCCGCAGCAAGAGTGCGCACAAGTTCCGACAAGCTTCAACTGCCGCGATGCCCTCGCAGGGAAGTTGATCGCCTTCGAATGCTTGGCGCCGGAAGTCCAGGGCGCTCGAGAACCTGATGGCGCACACCTGCGGTTGCGATCACGCAACGGCTTTCTCGGATTGCTGTGCAACCAATGGACGGAAGGGGCTGGGTGGTGCCGCTTGCGTGACTCGAACACGCGACCCCATCATTACGAATGATGTGCTCTACCAACTGAGCTAAAGCGGCGATCTAGGGTGAGCGCCTGATAGCGGCATCGCCGGGGCATTTCAAGTGCCTTGCGGGTCGCCGCAGCGAGCTAGCTGATAGAGGTCGACGCGGCACGCGCTCCCCATGGACTCTTCCGCGCGACGCGATAATCTCGCGCCGGTTCCCCTGGGAACGATGTGGAGGAGGGTTCATGTCTGACGTCTCGATGGTGGTCAACGGCCGGAAGGTCTCCGGCTCGGTGGAGGACCGCACGCTGCTCGTGCATTTCCTGCGCGAGAATTTGGGGCTGACCGGCACCCATGTCGGCTGCGACACGTCGCAATGCGGGGCCTGCGTCGTCCATCTCGACGGCAAGGCGGTGAAGTCGTGCTCGATGCTCGCCGCGCAGGCATCCGGCTCGGAGATCGTGACGATCGAGGGACTGGCGCCCGGCGCCGACCTCCACCCCGTCCAGGCGGCCTTCAAGGAGCATCACGGGCTCCAGTGCGGCTTCTGCACGCCGGGCATGATCATGGCGGCCGTCGACATGATCCGGCGCCATCCGGGCGGGCTCGACGAGAAGACCGTGCGCGCGGAGCTCGAGGGCAATATCTGCCGCTGCACCGGCTATCACAACATAGTGAAAGCCATTCTCGCCGCCTCACAGGCGATGGCCGGCGGCGCAGCGAAGGCGGCGTGAGGGATCGGTAGTCGCCAATCGGCAATCGGATTGAGGGAGGCGCTTCGGCACCAGCATTCGGACCGGTCGATCCACGACTGCCGACTGCCAACTGCCGGATGCCGCCCGTAGGGAGGAGCTTCTGATGGGTATGGAAGGCATCGGTGCGCGCGTGACGCGCAAGGAGGACAGGCGCTTCATCACGGGCGCGGGCCGCTATGTCGACGACATGGTCGTGCCCGGCATGAAGCACGCGGTGTTCGTCAGGAGCCCGCATTCGCACGCCCGCATCGCAGGCATCGACGTCTCGGCCGCCAGGGAAATGCCGGGCGTCATCGACGTCTTGACCGGCGACCAGCTCAAGGGCGACGGCATCGGCAACATCATCTGCGGCTGGATGATCCATTCCAAGGACGGCTCGCCGATGAAGATGGGCGCCTGGTCGCCGCTCGCCGTCGACCGTGTCCGCTACGTCGGCGACGCCGTCGCGATCGTCGTCGCCGAGACCAGGGGCCAGGCGCGGGACGCCGCCGAGAACGTCGAGGTGACGTACGAGGAGCTGCCGGCCGTCATCGAGGCCGTCGACGCGCTGAAGGGCGGCGCGCCGCAGATCCATCCGGAGGCCGAGGGCAACCTGATCTTCGACTGGGAGCTCGGCGACGCCAAGGCCGCCGGCGAGGCGATCGCGCGCGCAGCCCACGTCACCCGGATGAAGATCGTCAACAACCGGCTCGTGCCCAACGCGATGGAGCCGCGCGCCGCCCTCGGCCACTACGACCGCGGCGACGACCACTTCACGCTCTGGACCACCAGCCAGAACCCGCACGTCGCCAGGCTGGTGCTGAGCGCCTTCTACAACGTCGCGCCCGAGAACAAGCTGCGCGTGATCGCGCCGGATGTCGGCGGCGGCTTTGGATCCAAGATCTACATCTATCCGGAAGAGATCGTCTGCCTCTGGGCCTCGAAGAGGACCGGCGTGCCGGTCAAATGGGTGGCGGACCGGACCGAGAGCTTCATGACCGACGCCCATGGTCGCGACCACGTGTCGGACGTCGAGATGGCCTTTGATGCCGACCATCGCATCATCGGGCTGAAGGTCGACACGATCGCCAATTTCGGCGCCTACATGTCGCTCTTTTCCTCCGCCGTGCCGACCTATCTCTACGCGACGCTCCTGTCGGGCCAGTACGACATCCCCGTCATCCACGCCAATGTGAGGGCGGTCTACACCAACACCGTGCCCGTCGACGCCTATCGCGGCGCCGGGCGGCCGGAGGCGACCTACCTGCTCGAGCGCACGGTCGAGACGGCCGCCAGGGAGCTCGGCATCTCGCCGGCAGAACTGCGGCGCCGCAACTTCATCCGCGAGTTCCCGCACCAGACGCCGGTGATCATGAACTACGACGCCGGGGACTACGAGACGTCGCTGAACGCGGCGATGCAGGCGGCCGACTACGATGGCTTCGCCGCCCGTCGCGAGGAGGCGAAGGGCCGCGGCAAGCTGCGCGGCATCGGCATGAGCTGCTACATCGAGGCCTGCGGCATTGCGCCTTCCGCCGCAGTCGGCTCGCTCGGCGCCGGCGTGGGGCTGTGGGAATCGGCCGAGGTGCGCGTCAATGCCGTTGGCACGATCGAAATCCTGACCGGCTCGCACAGCCATGGCCAGGGCCACGAGACAACTTTCGCGCAGCTCGTGGCGGACCGCTTCGGCGTCGGCATCGATACCGTCAACATCGTCCATGGCGACACCGACAAGGTGCAGATGGGCATGGGCACCTACGGTTCGCGTTCCGGGGCGGTCGGGATGTCCGCCATCGTCAAGGCGCTCGACAAGGTCGAGGCCAAGGCCAAGAAGATCGCCGCGCACCTGATGGAGGCCGACGAGGGTGACATCGTCATCGAGAACGGCGAATTGAAGGTCGCCGGCACCGACAAGACGGTGCCCTGGTTCCAGATGGCGCTCGCCGCCTACACGGCACACAACCTGCCGCAGGGCATGGAGCCGGGCCTGAAGGAGGGGGCGTTCTACGACCCGACCAACTTCACCTTCCCCGCCGGATGCTACGTCTGCGAGGTGGAGGTCGATCCGGATACCGGAAGGACGGAGATCGTCCAGTTCGTGGCGGCAGACGATTTCGGCAACATCATCAACCCGATGATCGTCGAGGGCCAGGTGCATGGCGGGCTGGCGCAGGGCATCGGCCAGGCACTGCTGGAAGGCGCCCGCTACGACGAGAACGGCCAGCTGCTGACGGCGAGCTACATGGACTACACCATGCCGCGTGCCGACGACCTGCCGTCCTTCCAGGTGTCCACCTCGGTGACGCCCTGTCCGTCCAACCCGCTCGGCATCAAGGGCTGCGGCGAGGCAGGTGCCATCGGCTCGACGCCTGCCGTCATCAACGCGATCACCGATGCGATCGGCAACAACGAGCTCCTGATGCCCGCTACACCCCAGAGGGTGTGGGCGGCGCTGAAGGCCGCGACGAAGCACTGAACGAGCGGAGACGCAGATGTACCAGACCAACTATCACCGCGTGTCCTCCGTCGACGAGGCCGCCAAGCTCCTCGCCGCCAACCCGGAGGCGAGGCCGCTTTCGGGCGGGATGACGCTGATCCCGGCAATGAAGACGCGGCTTTCGGCGCCGTCCGACGTCGTCGATCTGCGCCACGTCGCGGAGCTGAAGGGCATCGAGGTCTCCGGCCGCGACGTCACGATCCGCGCCGGCACGACCCATGCCGAGGTGGCGGAGAGCCGCGAGCTCGCCGCCGTCTGCCCCGCCTTCTGCGATCTCGCCGCCCATATCGGCGATCCCCACGTGCGCTACATGGGCACGATCGGCGGATCGGTCGCCAACAACGATCCCGCCGCGGACTACCCCGCAGCGCTCCTGGCGCTCGGCGCCACGATCGTGACCAACAGGCGCGAGATCGCGGCGGAAGACTTCTTCACCGGCCTCTTCGAGACGGCGCTGGAGGAGGGCGAGATCGTCACCGCCGTCCGCTTCAGCGCGCCCGAGAAGGCGGGCTACGAGAAATTCCGCAATCCCGCCTCGCGCTACGCCATGACTGGCGTCTTCGTCGCGAAGTCGGCGGACGGCGTCCGCGTCGCCGTCACCGGAGCGGGCGACAACGGCGTCTTCCGCGCCGAGGGGCTCGAGCAGGCGCTTGCCGGCAGCTTCGACCCGTCCGCGCTCGAGGGGCAGACGATCGACCCATCGGGCATGATGTCCGACATCCACGCCTCGGCCGAGTACCGCGCCAACCTCGTCGTGGTGATGGCCAAGCGCGCCGTCGCGGCGGCGAACCGGTAGGAAATTTGCGGCCGCCGCCCGTTACGTATGCGCGGATGAATTGTTGGAGATAATGGGCTATGATCGCCCAACGTAGAAGCATTGCCGGGAAAGAGCCACACGAGCGGACGATGTCCCACGACTACGACAACGACTTCACCGGCTGGGCCGAGAGTCAGGCGGCGATACTCCGAAGCGTGCCTCAAGGATTGCTCGGGTTGGATACCGATAACCTTGCAGAGGAGATCGCCGATTTGGGCAGGTCGGAAGTTCGCGAAACATCGAGCCTGCTCCGTCAAGTCCTTGTCCATTTGATCAAGTTGGCCGTGCAGCCCGAGGCCGAGGCCGCCGACCATTGGATTGACGAAATTATGGCATTCCAGGGCGATGCCGTGCTGGCGTGCTCACCCGGTATCCAACAGCGCATCGACCTCACCCGCATCTGGAAACTGGCTTGCAATGGCGCCATCCGTTCGCTGGAGCGTCATGGCAGGCGGTCGGTACATCTTCCGGATGCGTGTCCCTTCTCGCTCGATGAGTTGCTGCGGACAGACCTCGATCCGATTGCCGCGGCAGACAAGATAAGGGCCGCGATGATGGTTCGCCCCCTTCCATCGTGAAGGATAGCTCGGCGAGACGCGCCGTCACAAAAGCTTCGCCGCGCGCCCTTATGGCTTGACCCTGCCGCGCAGGCGGGAAAACATCCCGTCACGGTCGGCAACGAGGGCTCGGGCGCCTGCTTGCGCGGTCACCAGCCGCCCCGAAGTCGAGAACCGGTGGATAGACAGGAGGCGTCGATGGCCAAGCAAGAACCCGCACCAGAAATGCGCGTACCGGAGGCGATCGATCGCCGCCGCTTCATGAAGGTGGCGGGCGCCAGCCTCGTCGCCGGCACGGCCCTGACGGGAGCGGGCTTCTTCCGCATGTCCACGGGCAACGCGCAGCCGGGCGCCTTCACGCTCAACGTCCTGCACATCAACGACATGCACTCGCGCATCGAGTCGATCAGCCGCTTCGATTCGACCTGCTCCGACACCGACGAGGCCGAGGGCAAGTGCTTCGGCGGCGTCGGCCGCCTGGCGACCAAGCTGTGGGAGCGCCGCAATCAGCTGAAAGGCGAGGGCGCCAACGTCATCACCCTCGACGCCGGCGACCAGTTCATGGGGTCGCTGTTCTACACGACCTACAAGGGCAAGGCCGAGGTCGAGTTCATGAACATGATCGGCTTCGACGTCATGGCGCTCGGCAATCACGAGTTCGACGACGGTCCGGATGTGCTTGCCGAGTTCGTCGACCTGGCCGAGTTCCCGGTGATCTCGGGCAACACGGTGATCGCCGATTCCGAACCGCTGGCCGAGAAGGTCCAGGAATGGGCGGTGCTCGAGGTAGGCGGCGAGAAGATCGGCATCCTGTCGGTCCTGACGCCGGACACCGCCGTCATTGCCTCGCCCGGGCCGAACATCACCTTCGACGACGAGATCGAATACCTGCAGGGCGCCGTCGCGCAGTTGCGCGAGGAGGAAGGCGTCGACAAGGTCATCCTGCTCTCGCATGTCGGCTTCGTGCGCGACCAGCAGATCGCGGCCGAAGTGGAAGGCATCGCCGCGATCATCGGCGGCCACAGCCACACGCTGCTATCCAACGCGGTGGACGGCGCGCCGGCCTACGCGACCTTGGTCGAGAACCCGGCCGGCAAGGCGGTGCCGATCGTGCAGGCCTACGCCTATTCGAAGTATCTCGGTGATCTCACGCTCACCTTCGACGAGGAGGGCTACGTCGCCGAGGCTTCCGGCGACACGATCCTGCTCGACGCGTCGGTTGAGCCGGATGCCGAGATCGAGGCAAGGGTTGCCGAGCTTGCCGGACCAATCGAGGAGATGAAGGCGACGCCCGTCGCCGAGGTCGCCGCACCGATCGACGGCAGCCGCGAATCCTGCCGGACGCGCGAGTGCGAGATGGGCAATCTCGTGGCGGACGCGATCCTCGCCCGCGTCGGCGAGCAGGGCTTCACGATCGCCATCCAGAACGGCGGCGGCCTGCGTGCGTCGATCGGCGAGGGCATGGCGACCGTCGGCGACGTGCTGACGGTGCTCCCCTTCCAGAACACGATCGCGACGATGCGGCTCTCGGGCGCCGACATCGTCGCCTCGCTCGAGGCCGGCGTGAGCGGCATCGAGGAAGGCGCCGGGAAGTTCCCGCAGGTCGCAGGCCTCCGCTACAAGCTCGACAAGTCGGTCCCGCCGAACGAAGGCCGCGTCTCGGACGTCGAGGTGCTGGAGGACGGCGAGTGGGTGCCGATCGAGGACGACAAGATCTACGGGGTCGCCACCAACGACTTCATGCGGAAAGGTGGTGACGGCTACGCTCTGTTCGCCCAGAACGCGATCGATCCCTACGACTACGGTCCGGGGCTCGAGGAAGCGCTGGCCGAGTACCTCGCCAACAACGCGCCCTACCAGCCCAAGATCGAGGGCCGCATTACCGAGGTCGGCGCCAACTGAGGCAATCGAATTGAAGCAGAGGGCCCGGCTCGCGCCGGGCCCTCTTGCGTCAGGCGGCCAGCCGCCGCTTCGCCGCGTCGTACTCGCTGACGAGCCGCTCGACGAGTTCTGCGGCCCCGACCACCGCGTCGACCGCGCCGATGCCCTGGCCGCAGCCCCAGATGTCCTTCCACGCCTTCGACTTGTCGGAGCCGAAATTCATCTTCGACGGGTCGGACTGGGCGAGCTTGTCGGGGTCCATGCCCGCCGCGCGGATCGAACCCTTGAGATAATTGCCGTGCACGCCGGTGAAGAGGTTCGAGTAGACGATGTCGGCCGCCTTGGATTCCACGATCATGCGCTTGTAGTCCTCGGCCGCGCGCGCCTCGCGCGTGGCGATGAAAGCGGAGCCGACATAGGCCATGTCGGCGCCCATGGCCTCCGCCGCCAGCACCGCGCCGCCATTGGCGATCGCGCCGGACAGCAGAAGCGGGCCGTCGAACCACTGCCTGATCTCCTGCACCAGCGCGAAGGGAGACAGCGTGCCGGCATGCCCGCCGGCGCCGGCCGCCACCGCGATGAGGCCGTCCGCGCCCTTCTCGATCGCCTTCCTGGCGTGCCGGTCATGAATGACGTCGTGGAGCACGATGCCGCCATAGGAGTGTACCGCCTGATTGACCTCCTCGACCGCGCCGAGCGACGTGATGACGATCGGCACCTTGTGCTTCACGCACGAGGCGAGGTCCTGCTCGAGCCGCGTGTTCGACTTGTGGACGATCTGGTTGACGGCGAAGGGCGCTACCGGCCGCTCCGGATGGGCCGCATCATGCGCCGCGAGGTCTTCCCGGATCTCGGTCAGCCACTCGTCCAGCTGGCTCTGCGGCCGCGCGTTAAGCGCCGGGAAGGAGCCGATCACGCCGGCCTTGCACTGCGCAAGGACGAGCGGCGGATGCGAGATGATGAACATCGGCGAGGCGACGACGGGTATCCTCAGGTTTCGTTTCAGGACATCCGGAAGCGTCATGCCGATACCTTTCCGTGCGATTGACGTGTGCGTAAGCGTCAACCTCTTAGCACAAGGGTTCGAGCCTGCAATCGCGGCTGTGGCCGGTCGGAGATGGCGATTGATCGGCGGCCCGCGCACGGCTAACGATTGGCGGAACTCGGAAAGGGCGCGCAATTGGACAATATCGAACGCGCGATCAGGGGTGCCCTGGACAAGGGCAATGCCGACGAACGCGCCTTTCGCGAGAAGGTCTACCGCTCGGCATTCGCCGCGCTGGAGCGGACGCTGCAGGCCAATGAATCGCTGAGCGAGGACGACCGGCTGCGGCGCCGGGCCGCGCTCAAGGCGACCATCAAGAACGTCGAGACGGACTATCTGCCCGCCCTGCCGCCCGAGCCGGCAGCGCCGCCGCCGAAGCCGGAGCCCGTCGCCGACGTGCCGGAACCGGACGAGGAGCCGCGGCGCGCGGAGCTGTCGTTTCCGGCGCCGCCCGAGCCCGAGCCGTGGGACGAGGCGGAGGTCGGCCCGGCGGCCGAGCGCGACGATCTGCGCGTGCGGGAGGCGGCGCGGCGTTCGCGGTTCTGGCCGCTGCTCGCCGTCCTTGTCATCCTCGCTCTGATTGCGGCGGCGGCGATCTCCGCCACCCGCAGCGGCATCTTCGGTGCGGACGACGTCGTGCCGGCGCCGCAGGATCAGGTCGAGGAGCCGCAGGAGGAAGGCACGCTCGCGCCACCGCTCCGGGAACGGCCCGCCGAACCGGTCCAGGAGGCGGCCGCCGCCGATGACTGGGTCAGCGTCTTCACGCCGAACGACCTGAGCCTCGTCAGCACCCGCGGCGGCGCGACGGCCGAGCTGATGGAGGCGGACGGGCAGCCCTTCCTGCGCCTGCGCTCCGGCGGCGCGGGCGCGGCGGCGGAGTTCGAGGTCGGCGAGGGCATCCTCGAACGGCTTGCCGGCCGCTCGGCCGTTTTCAGCTTCGTCGCCGGCGCCCCCGAGGAGGAAGGCGAGACGCAGATCTCGGTCGAGTGCGCGCTGGGCGCGCTGGGCGATTGTGGACGTCGGCGCTTCCTCGTCGGCATCAACCGCGACGAGTTCCTGTTCGAGCTGGCGCTGCCCGACGCCAATCCGGGCGGCGGCGGCGCGATTTCCATCAAGTCGGACATCGAGCAGCAGGGCAGGGCGGTCGACATCTTCTCGATCCGGGTCGCGCCGGCCGAATAGCTCACTCGTCGAGCAGCGCCTCCAGCGTCTCGATGCGGTCGGCCTCGGCGGCGGGTTTGTCCCAGCGCAGGCGCGAGATGCGCGGGAAGCGCATGGCGATGCCCGACTTGTGGCGCGTCGAGCGGGCCAGCCCCTCGAAAGCGATCTCGAGCACCAGCCCGTGACGGAGGTCGGCCCGCACCGCCCGCACGGGGCCGTAGCGGTCGACCGTATTGTCGCGCACGAACTTGTCGATCTGCTTGAGTTCCTCGTCGGTGAAGCCGAAATAGGCCTTGCCGACCGGCACCAGCGCCGGCTCCTCCTCGGGTCCTGACCAGACGCCGAACGTATAGTCGGAATAGAAGCTCGACCGCTTGCCGTGGCCGCGCTGGGCATACATCAGCACGGCATCGACCGTGTGGGGGTCGCGCTTCCACTTGAACCACGGTCCCTTGGGCCTCCCGGGCACGTAGGCCGAATCGAGCCGCTTCAGCATCACCCCCTCGATGATCGGGTGCGGCGGGGCCGAGCGCAGCCTTTCCAGTTCCTCCCAGCTCTCGAATGCGACCAGCGGCGACAGGTCGAAACGCGAAGGATCGAGCGTACCAACGAAGCGCTCGAGTCGGGCGCGCCGTTCCGCGAAGGGGAGGGCGCGCAAATCCTCGCCGCCTTCCTGCAGGAGGTCGTAGCATCGTACGAAGGCCGGGTAGCGCGCCATCACTTGGCCCGAGACCGCCTTGCGGTTCAGCCGCTGCTGGAGGTCGGAGAAGCTGCCCGTGTGCTCCGGCGGTCGACCGACCAGCAGCTCGCCGTCGAGCGCCGCGTCGAAATCCATCGCCTCGACTACATCGGGAAAGGCGTCGGAGATGTCGTCGCCGGTGCGCGAATAGAGCCGCCGCGTGCCCGCCTCGGCGACCGCCTGAACGCGGATGCCGTCCCATTTCCATTCCGCCGCATAGTCGGCCGGCGCGACCTTGCCGAGCTCGTCGAGATCGGTCGCGGTCGACAGCATCACCGAGCGGAACATCGCCCTAGCCGCCGCCTCGGGCCGCGGGGTCCGGCCCTCGAGCCAGGCGAAGAGTTCGGCATAGGGCGGCTTCAGCCCGTGCCAGATCTCCTCGATCTCGTGGACATGGACGTCGCCCATCTCGGCCAGTGCCTGCTTGGCGAGGCCGGCCGAGACTCCGACCCGCAGGCCGCCGGTGACGAGCTTGATGATCGCGAAGCGTCCGGCCGCGTCGAGCCGGTCGAGCAGCGATTCGAGCACGCGCGGCCCGTCCGAGCGGCTGGCGCTGGCGAGGGCCGCCACGGCGCCGGAGAGCGACACGCCGTCGCCCGAGCTCCGGTCGCCTCCCTGCCAGACGAGCGAGACCGTTTCTGCAAGGTCGCCGACATAATCGTAGGAATAGGAGAAGAGGACGGGGTCCATGCGTTCCATGACGAGCGCGCGCAGCATCGCTGGCTTGACCGAGGCGAAGGAGAGGTCGCCCGTCAGCGCCGCCAGCGCGAGCCCCCGGTCGGGGTCGGGCGTGGCGGCGAAATAGTCGCGCATGAGCCGCAGCTTGGCGTTGCGCGAGGAGGCGAGCAGCAGCCGGTCGAGCAGTTGCGCGAAGGCCTGCATCAGTCGCCCTCGTCCTCGTAGCCGATGAGATGCAGCGGCCGGGCGCGGATGCCGGCGAGTTCGCACCAGCGCACCAGCGCCTCCTCGCGGCCGTGGGTGACCCAGACTTCCTCGGCCTCCGTCTCGCGGATCGAGACCGTCAGCTCCTCCCAGTCGCAATGGTCGGAGACGATGAGCGGCAGCTCGACGCCGCGCTGCTTGGCGCGCTGGCGGATGCGCATCCAGCCGGACGCGAAGGCTGCGACCGGGTCGGGGAAGCGCCGCGCCCAGCGGTCGACGAAGGCGGATGGCGGGCCGACGACGATCGCGCCGGCGAACTGGTCCCTGGCGCCGCGGTCGATCGTCGCCGGCTCCAGCCGGCCGAGATCGATGCCCTGCTCCTGGTAGAAGTCGCAGAGCTTGGCCAGCGCACCGTGGATGTAGATCGGCTCGGCATAGCCCGCGTCGCGCAGGAGCCGGATCACGCGCTGCGCTTTGCCGAGCGCGTAGGCGCCGACGAGATGCGCCCGTTCCGGGAACTGGCGCACCGACTCGAGCAGCCGTCCGACCTCGCGCGTCGCGTCCGGATGACAGAAGACCGGGAGCGCGAACGTTGCCTCGGTGATGAAGACGTCGCAGGCGATCGGCTCGAAGGGCGCGCAGGTCGGGTCCGACTGGCGCTTGTAGTCGCCTGAGGCGACGATCCTGAGGCCGCCGTGCTCGACGCAGATCTGTGCCGAGCCGAGCACGTGTCCGGCCGGGTGGAAGGTGACGTTGACGCCGCCGATGCGGATCGTCTCGCCATAGGCGATCGGCTGGGTGGAGCCGGCGAAGTCCTCGCCGTAGCGCAGCGCCATGATGGCGAGCGTCTCCTCCGTCGCCATCACGTGTTCGTGGCCGGAGCGGGCGTGGTCGGAATGGCCGTGGGTGATCAGCGCACGGTCGACCGGCCGCACCGGATCGATGAAGAAGTCGCCCGGGGGGCAGTAGAGGCCTTCGGGCCGGGGGAGAAGGATGTCCTGGGGGCGCATGCGTCTATCTAGATAGGCCGCGTCCTTCCGCTCGCAAAGCTCTTGCAAAGACGCGCCCCTGCGCGCATATGCGCGCCGCTCCACCGCTCCTGTTCGGTCCCCGATGCATCCCACCAGCTTTTCCTCCGGCGACCCGGCCGCCGACCGCCGCGCCGACTACGCCCGCATGCTGGCCGACGGCGGCGACCATGCCGCTGCCGCGGAGCTCATGCGCGAGACGCTGGCTCTGGCGCGGGGCTGGGCCGCCGGCTGGTACGTGCTCGGCGAGATGCGCGCCGCCGCTGGCGACGGCGAAGGCGCGGCCGACGCCTGGCGCGAGGTGCTGCGGCTCGATCCGGCCGACCGGCTCGGCGCCTCGCTCAGGCTGCAGCTCGCCGGCGCCGCGACGGGAATCGACGCCGCGCCCTCTGGATTCGTAGAGGCGCTGTTCGACCAGTATGCCCCGCGCTTCGACCAGGAACTGGTCGGGAAGCTCGGCTACCGTGTGCCGGAGCTGATCGCCGACTTGATCGACGCGGCCGGCCGCGGCAGCTTCGCCCACGTCGTCGACCTCGGCTGCGGCACCGGCCTGATGGGCGAGCGGCTGCGCGCCCGCGCGAGCTTCATCGAGGGGCACGACATATCCGAGGGGATGCTGCGCAAGGCGCGCGGCAAGGGCGTCTACGACCAGCTCGTCCGCTCCGACCTAACCGCCTTCGATCCCGGCGTGCGGCGCGCCGACCTCGTCACCGGGGCCGACGTCTTCATCTATCTCGGCCGGCTGGAGCGCGTCTTCGCGGCGGCCGCCGCCATGCTGATGCCCGGCGGGCTGTTCGCCTTCTCGCTGGAGCGGCACGACGGTGACGGCGAGCTGGCGCTGCGGGAGTCGCGCCGCTATGCCCACGCGCCGGCCTATGTCCGGGCGGCGCTGGAGGCGGCCGGCTTCGATCTCATCCGGATGGACGAGGCCGTCCTCCGCCTCGACCGCCACGCGCCGGTCGAGGGGCTGGTGGTGCTGGCCCAACGGCGCGAGGTCGCCGCCGCGCAGTTGTTTCTCGCGGTAGACGCCGAGGGCGACGAGCGGCCAGCCGTCCTGTCGTCATAGCACCAGAATTGACGGTGTACACGTTGTGGTGTACACCAACCACGCTTGGCATTCGTGCCTCCGCGTGATCAGCTGGCCGGCATTGATGCGCTGATGCCGGGAACAGCAAAGCGTGATCTTCGAATGGGACGAGAAGAAGCGTCTGGAGACGATCCGCAAGCGGCGGGTCGATCTCCTCTATGCAGCGCTCATCTTCGAAGGTGACGTGCTCACCCGGCTGGATGACAGGGCAGATTATGGCGAGGAACGGAAGATCTCGGTCGGGATGGTCGACGATACCTGCTTCGTCGTCGTCCATACCTCTCGCGGCGGCACGACGCGTCTGATCACGGCTTGGAAAGGAGGTCGCGATGAGCGACGACAATATCAGGAGGGCATCGCTCGACGACTTGAGGAGGATGAAGGCGAAGGGTGAGTTGCGCGACGATCCGAACGCCCCCGAAGGCGACAGCCTTGGCCCGGAATTCTGGGCCGCCGCCGAACTCGAACGGCCGTCGAAGAGGGCGCGTTCGGTGCATCTGAAGCTCGACCCGGAAGTCTTCGACTTCTTCCACAGGGCCAGCGGAGGGAAGGGGCATCTGACCAAGATGCAGAACGTGCTCCGTGCCTATGCCGACGCGCATCGACAGCGCTGAGTACATTTCCCCCGGCAATCGCATGGCCCACAGACACCCGCCGAACTCGGCTGCCTCCGGCCTTGCCGGGGCAGGGACACGCGTTTTCGCGAGCCCCTGCCGCCGCCTTGGCTCCGCCGTCGCGGCACGCTAGGTCTGGCGGGTGAACAGGGCTCTTCCCGATGATCTGCACGAGGGCGCCGTCGCGCTACCCGGCGTCTTCGCGCGCTGGTTCGCCACGCGCGGCTGGTCGCCGCGCCCGCACCAGCTCGAGCTGCTTGCCCGCGTCTCGGGCGGCGCCTCGGTACTGCTGATCGCGCCGACGGGGGCGGGCAAGACGCTGGCCGGCTTCCTGCCCTCGCTCGTCGATCTGGCGGAGAGGAAGCCGCGGCGGCCGGGGGAGGCGTTCCGCGGCATCCACACGCTCTACATCTCGCCGCTCAAGGCGCTCGCGGTCGACATCGAGCGCAACCTGGCGCGGCCGGTGGCCGAGATGGGGCTGAAGATCGCGCTCGAGACGCGGACGGGCGACACGCCGACCCACAAGCGCCAGCGCCAGAAGCTCGTCCCGCCGGACATCCTCTTGACCACGCCCGAACAGCTCGCGCTGCTGCTCGCCAGCAAGGATGCGGAGCGCTTTTTCGGCGGGCTCAGGCACGTCGTGCTCGACGAGCTGCACTCGCTGGTCACGTCGAAGCGCGGGCACCTGCTCGCGCTCGGCCTCGCCCGCCTGCGGCGGCTGGCGCCCGGGCTGCGCGCGATCGGCCTGTCGGCGACCGTCGCCCAGCCCGACGAGCTGCGCCGCTGGCTGGTCCCGCAGGAGGAAGGGGCGGCACCCATGGCCGACCTCGTCGAGGTGGCGGGCGGAGCCAAGCCCGTCATCACCATCCTCGAATCGAGCGAGCGCGTGCCGTGGGCCGGCCATTCGGCGCGCTATTCGATCGCCGAGCTCTACGATGCCATCAAGCAGCACAAGACGACGCTGCTCTTCGTCAACACGCGCAGCCAGGCGGAATTCCTGTTCCAGGAACTTTGGCGCGCCAACGAGGACACGCTGCCGATCGCGCTCCACCACGGCTCGCTCGACGTCGGCCAGCGGCGGCGGGTGGAGAAGGCGATGGAGACGGGTTCCCTGCGCGGCGTCGTCGCCACCTCCACTCTCGACCTCGGCATCGACTGGGGCGACGTCGACCTCGTCATCCATGTCGGCGCGCCGAAGGGCGCGAGCCGTCTCGCGCAGCGCATCGGCCGCTCCAACCACCGCCTAGACGAGCCGAGCCGGGCGATATTGGTTCCCGCCAACCGCTTCGAAGTGCTCGAATGCCGGGCGGCGATCGAGGCCAACTATCTCGGCGCCCAGGACACGCCGCCGCTGGTCGCCGGCTCGCTCGACGTGCTCGCGCAGCACATACTCGGCATGGCCTGCGCGGAGCCGTTCGATGCCGACGAGCTCTACGGGGAAGTGACGTCCGCCGCACCCTACGCCGATCTCGACCGCGCGACCTTCGACCAGGCCGTCGATTTCGTCGCCACCGGCGGCTACGCGCTCAGGACCTACGAGCGCTACGCCCGCATCAGGCAGACGAAGGAAGGAAGCTGGCGCGTCGCCAATCCGCGCGTCGCGCAGCAGTACCGGCTCAATGTCGGCACGATCGTCGAGGCGCCCTATCTCAACATCCGCTACGCCCGTTCGGGCGGCGCGGCCGCTCGCGGCGGCCACGTGCTCGGCAAGATAGAGGAGGATTTCCTGGAGACCCTCTCCCCCGGCGACACCTTCCTGTTCGCCGGCAAGGTTCTGCGCTTCGAAGGCATCCGCGAGAACGAGTGTCTTGTGTCGAGCGCGGCCGGCGAGGATCCCAAGGTGCCGACCTGGAACGGCGGCAAGTTCCCCCTGTCCACCTATCTCGCCGGCGAGGTGCGCGGGATGCTCGCCGATCCGGCGCGCTGGAGCGCACTGCCGCCGCAGGTGGCGGAATGGCTCGCGATCCAGAAGCTGCGCTCGGTGCTGCCCGGGCGCGACGATCTCCTCGTCGAGACCTTTCCGCGCGGCAGCCGCTACTACATGGTCGCCTATCCCTTCGAGGGCAGGCTCGCGCACCAGACCCTCGGCATGCTCCTGACCCGGCGGCTGGACCGCATGGGCGCCCACCCGCTCGGCTTCGTCGCCACCGACTATTCGATCGCCGTCTGGGGGCTGCGCGATATGGGCGCATGGGCGAAATCGGGGCGCATCTCGCTGGGCGAGCTCTTCGACGAGGACATGCTGGGCGACGACCTCGAGGACTGGATGGCCGGCAGCTGGCTCCTCAAGCGCACCTTCCGCTTCTGCGCGCTGATCTCCGGCCTGATCGAGAAGCGCCATCCCGGCAAGGAGAAGACCGGACGGCAGGTGACGGTGTCGGCCGACCTCATTTACGACGTCTTGCGCACGCACGACCCCAACCACCTGCTGCTCAAGGCGACCTGGGCCGATGCGGCTGTCGGGCTCCTCGATGTCAGGAGACTGGCGGACATGCTGTCGCGCATCCGCGGCCGAATCGTGCATAAGGCGCTCGACAGGGTGTCGCCGCTCGCCGTCCCGATCATGCTGGAGATCGGCCGCGAGCGTGTCCCCGGTGGCGCCGAGGAGGCGCTGCTCGGCGAGGCGGCGGCCGACGAACTGATCCGCGAGGCGATGGAACGGCAATGAACGTGGCGGTCGCGATCGGCGGTGGGGAAGCGGTGGCGGAGTTCCAGCTTTCCGGCGAGGGCTGCATCGGCGACGTGCGCGGCGCGCTCTACCTGCCCGAGGGCCGCATCCTCGTCGTCTCGGACCTGCATCTCGAGAAGGGGGCCGCGCGCGCGCGGCGGGGCCAGCTCCTGCCGCCCTACGACACCGCACAGACGCTCGCGCTGCTCGCCCGCTCGCTGAGGTTCTTCGATCCGCTGACCGTCGTCTGCCTCGGCGACAGTTTCGACGATGCCGGCGGCTCGGGCGCGATGCCCGACATCTTCCGCGCCGAGCTGCGCGCGCTGATGGCCGGCCGCGACTGGTACTGGGTCGAGGGCAACCACGATCCGCTGCCGCCGCAGGGGCTGGAAGGCGAGAGCGTCCGCGAGCTGGCCGCCGGTCGCCTCCGCTTCGTCCACCAGCCGTCGCCCGGCCACGTGCCGGGCGAGGTCGCGGGCCACCTCCACCCCGGCGCCCGCATCGTGCGGCGGGGGCGGTCGGTGCGCCGCCGCTGCTTCGCGACCGACGGGGACCGCCTGGTGATGCCGGCCTTCGGCGCCTTCACGGGGCAGCTCAACGTGCGCGACCGCGCCTTCGCCGGCCTGTTCCGTGAGGAGACGCTGGTCGCCTGGATGCTGGGAGCCGAGCGCCTCTTCGCCCTGCCGCGGCGACAGCTGGTCGCCGGCTGAGCTCAGCTCGACGCGACGAAGCCGACGAGCATCGCGAGGAACAGCCACAGCGTCTGCCACCGCCGAACGCCGCCATAGGCCTCGGGCAATTCGCCGCGATGCGTGCCGATGCTGTCCCAGGCGCCCTGCGCGGCGACCACCACCGCAAGCGTCACGAACGCCGCCTGGGCGGGGAGGGCGAGGGCGAGCCATGCGACCGCGACCGGCAGCAGCGTGATCCCCGGCATGCGCGGGCGGGCGGCATCCGCGAAGGACGCGCCGATGCGGATGCCGGCCATGATCGACACGACCGCCGCGGCGCTCGCGGCGAGCAGCAGCACCGTCCCCGTCCGCCAGACATGGTCCACGGGGATGCCGGCCAGCCAGAGCGTCAGCACCCAGATGGGGAAAAGGATGGTGTAGCACCACCTGAATTCCCGCGAGGCCGCGGTGCGGGCGACCTGTCCGGAATCATCGAGACCGGCCATGCTCAGTCCCTCCGGAAGATGATGCGGCCGAGCCAGCCGGTGACGACGGCCAGACCGACGGCGAAGAGGCCGTAGAGCAGTCCCTGCTCCTGCGCCGTGCGGGCGACGCGCTGCTCGAAGCCCGCCTTGACGATTGTCAGATGCGTCGACGTCTCGCGAATGAACACGCCGCTCCGGAACAGGAAGGCGCGCGCCCGGTGGGTGCCGACCGGCACGTTGGGAGCAAGCGCGAGCGATGCGCGGAAGAGATTGGCCGACAGGAACTGCACCCCGCCCCAGCGCTCGGAGAAGAGGCCGGCGGCCCGCTTCCTGTCGCGCAGCGCCGCCGTGAACTCCCGGATCGTCGCCGGCTCGCCGGCATCGTTCAGCGGGCGCAGATAGATGTTCTCGGTGCCGAGCGCGAGCTGCCGATAGGTGTCGGGCGGGGCGATGTCCTGCGGCTGCCGGGTCGTCGCGATCGAATAGGAGACCGGCACGTTGACGAAGGTCTCTGCTTGCGTGTTGATCCACATGCCGAGCACCTGCGTCTTCTTGCGTACGACGACGGGCCGCGCCGGCCCCTCCAGCACCACGATCACGTCATAGCGGCCCTGCCGGCTGACCAGCGGATCGATGTTGTCGAGCGCGCCGAAGATCGTCAGGTCCGCGCCCGCGAAATCGGCCGTGATCTGCACCCGGTTGGTCGAGAGGCCGATCTGGATGCCCTCGGGGTTCTGCGGCTGCTGGAGCGGCTCCTGCGCAGCGGCGGGAAGGGCTGCGAGCAGCAGGAACGCGATCGTGGCGAGGAGGCGCACGGGCATGGCTCAGACCCCCCCGAGCGGCGCCAGCGAGAAGACGCTGGGCGGCTCCACGAAGAGGTCGTAGGCCAGCCGCCCCGCGACGGCGAGCACGAGGATCGCGAGCAGCGCCCGCAACTGCTCGCCGCGCAGCTTCTGCCCGGCCACTGCACCGTATTGCGCGCCCGCCACGCCGCCTACCATCAGGATGAAGGCCAGCACGATATCGACCGTCTGGTTCGCGGTCGCGTGGACCACGGTCGTATAGCCGGCGACGAACACGATCTGGAACAGCGACGTGCCGACGACGACGTTGGCGGGCACCTTGAGCAGGTAGATCAGCGCCGGAACCATGATAAAGCCGCCGCCGACACCCATGATCGAGGCGAGGAAGCCGATGACGGCGCCGATCCCCAGGACCGGGATGACGCTGACGAAGAGCTTCGAGGTGCGGAAGCGCATCTTGAGCGGCAGACGGTGGATCCAGTTGTGGTGCCCCGGCCGCCGGAGCGTCGCCGACTGTCCCGTCGCGGCGCGGCGCATGGCGCGCGTGCTTTCGGCCATCATCAGCCCGCCGACCGAGCCGAGCAGCACGACGTAGAGCAGCGAGATGAAGAGGTCGAGCTGGCCCACCGAGCGCAGGAGCGAGAACACCCAGACGCCGAGCGACGAGCCGACGACGCCGCCGCACAAGAGCATCAGGCCCAGCTTCACGTCGAGCGAGCCGCGCTTGAAGTGGTAGAGCGCGCCCGAGATCGAGGACGCAACGACCTGGTTGGCGCCGGTCGCCACCGCGATGGCGGGCGGGATGTTGTAGAAGATCAGGAGGGGCGTGATGAGGAAGCCGCCGCCGACGCCGAACATGCCCGAAAGGAATCCGACGGCCCCACCCATGGCGAGGAGCACCAGGATGTTGACCGACATCTCTGCGATGGGAAGGTAGATGCCCACCGGATAAGCTCGACTGCTGGCGCCCCAGGCCGAGGCGCTTCCCCATTGCACTCGACCGCAGGCCTGCCCCCGGACAAGTCACGGAATTTCAAGCCTGTTCTTGCGCCGACATTGCGGCACTGTCAAAGCAATCCGGGGCGGGCGGGCAGATTTCGCCCGCCAAGCTGTGCGTATGGTTGACCGCCCGCCGGCGGCGGGGTTCAGCCGGCCCGCTCGAGCAGCTTCTCGACCAGCGCCCGGTCGATCTGCCCGGTCTCGGCCATGCCGTTGTCACGCTGGAAGGCGCGTATCGCGTTGCCGGTCTTCTGGCCCATCAGCCCGTCCACCGTTCCGGCGTCGTAGCCGGCCGCGTTAAGGATGCGCTGGACATCGGCGACGGCGGCCCGCACATCGGTCTGGCCGATGCTTGCGGTCGTGGTGGGCGTGCTGGCGGCCGACCTCGTCGCCGGCTCGTCCAGCCACTCGTCTGGGATATCGACCAGGTTGGTCGCCGCATCCGGCGTCCTCGCCCGCCACAGCTCGACGGCGGCCTGCGCCCGCTCCAGGTCCTCCGCCGAGAGGAGGGCGGCGACCTCGTCGCGCTTGGTGGCGGCGTCCTGATCGCCGCCCTGGGCGACGAGCGCGAACCACTTGTAGGACTCGCCGAGGTCCTGCCGCATGCCGATGCCGCGGCCGGCCAGGATGCCCATGTTGAACTGGCTGTCGCGGACGCCGAACTCGGCCGCCTGCAGGAACCAGCGCGCAGCCGAGTCGTTGTCGGCGACGCCGTCGGCGCCCATGGCGAACAGCACGCCGAGATTGTGCATCGCGCTGGCATTGCCCTGCTCGGCCGCCAGCTGGTACCATGTGCGGGCCGAGTGCATGTCGCGCTCGACGCCGATGCCCTTCTCGTAGAGGCTGCCTATCCGGTACTGAGCCGGGGCAAGGCCCATCTCGGCGGCCATCTCGTACCACTCGGCCGCCTTCTCCATGTCGAGCTCGACGCCGTAGCCCTCGGCATAGCGATTGCCGAGCTCGAACAGCGCTGCCGGATTGCCGGAGGCCGCGGCCTCGCGCAGCGCCAGCGGACCAGCCTCGTCGGGCACGTCCACGAGCGGCCCGGCGGCGATCCGGTCCGGGCCTTCCTCGATCGTAGCCGGAGCGGGCAGCGCCGCCATCTCCATCCGGTCGGCCGCGGCCGGTCCGGAAGCCTCGGCGTCGAGCGGCTCGAAGCGGGAAGGCTCGCGCTGCTCGGGCGGGCGCGACGCCATGTCGAAGGCGACGGCACGCGCCACCGGAGCGGCCTGGCGCGGCTCCATCGCGGCCTGGACGGAAGGTGCTTCCTCTTCCTGCGGCATCGCCTCGGCGACGAGCGCCGGCGCCGCCTCTTCCTCGGCGGAAGCCGTCGGCTGGCCGCCGGCAGCCGGATCCTCGGCCATGAAGGCGGTGGTGAGCTGCCAGGCGCTGCCGGCGAGAAGGATGGCGGCGAGGCCCATTACGATCGGCTTCTTGCCGGGCAGGAACCGCGCAAGCCCGGTCCTGGGTGCCGCGGTCGGGTCGCCGGTCTTGCCCTTGGTGATCTCGGCTTCGGCCGCCGCCGCCTGCGCAGCGCGGCGGGCGGCGGCGATGAAGTCCGACTTCGCCGCATCGGCGTCGCCGCCGCTGCGGGTGCCGCGCTGGTCGCGGACGCGGCGCATGATCGCGTTGAGGTCGGGCGCGCCGGAGCCGGGTTCGAGCGGCTGATTCGCCACCTTGGGGTCGATCGGTTCGTCGAGGTTCAGCTCGTGCCGCGGCGTGGCCGCTTCAGCCGATTCCGCGGTATCCTTCCTCTTCGGCCTGAATGCGCGCGTGATGCCGCCGAGCAGCGACCGGCTCGCGGGCTCCTCGGCTTCGCTGCTGGGATCGCCGGAGAGTGCGGCGGCAGCTGCCGCGGAGGCTGCATCGGCGGCCGTCCGCGGCGGCGGAGTCCGCTCCTCGGCCGCGATCTCGGGCGCGATCGACGGCGAGTCGATGGTCTCCCGGACGGGCTGATCCAGCACCGGCGGCCGCTGCTCGGCCAGAGGTGGCAAGGGCTGCGACGCCACCGGCTGCGCAGGTTGCGACGCGGGTTGGCGCCGCTCCATCGATGCCAATCGGTCGACGATCTTGATCAGCGTGTCGTGGATGGCCTCGAAGGTCTTGGCGTTGCGATCGTCGGATGCCCGCGTCAGGTGCTCGAGACTGCGCAGTTCCTGCGACAGGTCGGCCGCCAGTCCGGCATCCTGCGTGCCGGCGAGCGAGCGCACCGCCTCCTCGGCCGCCATCCGGGCCGCGTCGAACAGGCGCTCACGCGTCTCGAAGATCGACCGCTCGATGTGGTCGAGGCGCGGGCCGAGCTCCTCGAACTCCGGCAGCGGCTCGTGCGGCCGCATCATCTGCTCGGACAGGGCGGTGACCTGCGCCTGCAGGCTGCGGATCAGCGCCGGGTCGATCGCCGACTCCTGCGTCGCCTGCAGACGGGCAGAGATATCCTCCAGCCGGTCCTCCAGGTTGGCGATCGCGCTCTCGCCGATTTCCGGCCGGGCCTGCGTGTCGAGCTGGCGGGCGAGTTCGGAGAAGCGACGCTCCATCGCCTCGACGATGCTGACGTCGGAAGCCTCCGCCTGGGCGCTGACCTGCGCGGCCATCGCCTCGATCCGCTTCCCGAGGTCGCGGAAAAGGGTCTGCCCCTGTTCCAGCGTGTCGCCATGGCGCTCGTCGAAGCGGCGCGACAATTCCTGGAAGCGCTCGTCGATGTCGCGGAACACCGGCTCCATGTCGGGCGCCGCCGGGACCGTGTCGAGTTTCTGCGAGATGATGGCGATCTGCCGCGCGAGACGCTCGACGGCGTCCTCGGGAAGCTGGACCCGCTGGGCGAGGTCGTCGACGCGGTGCGAGATCGACTGGATGTGTCCGGAAATCTCGCTGTCGAGGCGGCTGCCGGCGATCTCGTCGATCTGCCGGGCGAGGCGCTCGACCGCCTCTTCGGGCAGGCGCACGCGATGCGCAAGATCGTCGAGCCGCTGGCCGACGGAATGGATCTGGTCCGCGATATCGCCGTCGTTGCGGCTGTTCGCCACCTCGTCGATCTGGCGGGCCAGTGCGCCGATCCGCGCTTCGATCCGCTCCAGCGGCTCCGGGTCGAACTGGCTGCTGCGCGCCACCGTAGCCGACGCGACCACGGCCCGCGAAAGCTCGTCGAGGCGGCGCTCGATCGAATCGAGCGCTTCGGGCGGGAAGCGGTCCTGCTGCCGGTTGAGCGCGTCGACCACGCCGCCGAGATTGCGCAGCTTGTCCTCGAGGCTTTGCAGGGACAGCGATTCGGGCAGCGCCGAGACCGCCCGCTGGATGGCGTCGAGCCGTTCCTCGATGGCTCCGTAGCCGTCGCCGCCCTGGCCCGCGCCGGCATTGCGAAGGTCGGCCGCCAGCACGTCCCAGCGGCGGTCGAATTCCTCCCACCGCTCCCCGACGGAGCGCACCGTGTCCTCGCGCGCCAGCGTGTCGAGGGCCTTCTTCACCTCGTCGATCTCGAGCCGCAGCAGCGACACGCTCTTGTCGCCGCCATTGTCGGCGAGGCGCTGGATCATCGCCGATAGCCGCTCGAACTCGGCGCCGAGCGCTGCGGCCTGGCTGTTGGTCGCCGATGCAGCAGTCGCGCGCTCGAGGTCGCGGCGCAGAGTGGCGAATTCGCGGCCGATGCCGGTGCTCATCTGGTGGCGCAGTTCCTCGCGCAGGCTCTTGATCTCGGCGGCGATCCGGCTCACCGAGCTGAGCTCGTCCTCGTGCGCGCGGACGCGCTCCAGGTCGCGCGCCATTTCACGATAGGGCTGGGGGCTCGCGCGCTGGTCCCGCTCGCGCCAGGGAACGTCGCGCCACGGACGCGCGCTCTCGCTGCCGTAGGCCTCGTCGCGGAGGCGCCCGACCCGCCCCTCGAGTGTCTCCAGCGTGCGGTCGAGATCCTCGATCGAGGCGGACTGCCGACGCGGCCGCCCCGCGTTCACCGAATCGAGAAAGGTGCGCTTGTAGTTCATGGATCGCTCGTTGCCGCCTGTGCCTCTGAGGTTGAATGCCGTGTGCAACGAGGTACGGAACGACACCACGGAATCCGACGCGCCCACATTCCCCGAACGTGGTAAACAAGCCGTTAACCAAGGTTACCCGAATGAGAACGCAGGGCGGCCTCCGCGCATGCTCCCTGCGTCATCTTCGCACTTGCGGCACCCGCGGGCGGGCTCTATATGCGCGCGGCTATGAGGCGCGGGCTTGTCCCGCATCGTTGAGTGCGTCGGCGGCGGCCGGCGCTCTCGTATCGGAGCAGCCGAGGCGCGCTCCGCCAAACAGCTGGATAATGCCATGAACATGATGTCGGCCGGGCAAGACCTGGCTTCCCGTGATGATGCGTCGCGCGAGGCGACAAACGGATACATGCGGATCGGAGACGTCGCGAAGGAATTCGACGTGACGCTGCGCACCCTCCGCTTCTACGAGGACAAGGGGCTGATCAAGCCGCTGCGCGACGGCAGCACCCGGCTCTACTCGCGCCGCGACCTTGCCCGGCTCCGCCTCGTGCTGCTCGGGCGCAAGGTCGGCTTCTCGCTGCGCGAGGTGAAGCAGATCATGGATCTCTACGAGCCCGAGGGCTCCAACACGCGCCAGCTCCGTCTGGTCGCCGAGAAGTCGGAGCGCCAGCTCGCGCGCCTCCAGAAGCAGCGCCAGGAGATCGACGAGGCGATCGAGGAATTGCGGAACCTGGCCGCGGACGCGCGCGAGAGGCTCCAGCAGAGCCGCGCCGCCTGAGGTCGCCGACATTCCAGACAGCCCGAGCCCCGGCCCCCGCCGGGGCCTTCTTTTTGCCTTGAACCTCGGGCCGACGTTTCCATCTCCTTCGACGGGCGAATACGACACGCCCCGCCAGATTGACGTTTACGCAAACGTCAAAATTTGCTAGAGCCCCTTGCGCAGCCCGAAGGCGCAATCGCCCGCGCCGCGAGGTCGCGGCGGTTTTCCCATCTGGAGGAGTTTCATGGCCACTTACAAGGCGCCGGTGAAGGACACGCTCTTCGTCCTCAGGGACGTGCTCGGCTACGAGCGCCATTCCAATCTGCCGGGCTTCGCCGATGCGACGCCGGACGTGCTGGAGGCGATCCTCGAAGAAGGCGCCAAGCTCGCCGAGAACGTGATGTTCCCGCTCAACCGGGTAGGTGACCAGGAGGGTTGCGAGCGCCGCGACGACGGTTCCGTCAGGACGCCGACCGGCTTCAAGGACGCCTATGACGAGTATCGTGGCGGCGGCTGGATGGGGCTCGCAGTGCCGGCCGAGTTCGGCGGGCAGGGGCTGCCCTATACGGTCCACACCGCCGTCGGCGAGTATTTCTCCTCCGCCAACATGGCGCTGATGATGTATCCGGGCCTGACCCAGGGCGCGGTGGCCGCCATCCTCGAGCACGGCACCGACGAGCAGAAGCAGACCTTCGTGCCGAAGATGGTCGAGGGCGTGTGGACCGGCACGATGAACCTGACGGAGCCCCATTGCGGCACCGATCTGGGGCTCCTGCGCACCAAGGCCGTTCCCGCCGGCGACGGCCGCTACCTGATCTCCGGCCAGAAGATTTTCATCTCGGCCGGCGAGCACGACATGAGCGAGAACATCGTCCACCTGGTGCTGGCCCGCATCGAGGGCGCGCCGGAGGGGGTCAAGGGCATCTCGCTCTTCATCGTGCCGAAGTTCAAGCTCGATGCCGACGGCAATGTCGGCGAGCGGAACGGCGTCTCCTGCGGCTCGATCGAGGAGAAGATGGGCATCCACGGCAACTCCACCTGCGTCATGAACTATGACGAGGCGGAGGGCTGGCTGATCGGCCAGGAGAATGCCGGGCTCAAGGCCATGTTCGTCATGATGAACGAGGCGCGGTTGGGCGTCGGACTGCAAGGGCTGTCGATCTCGGAGGTCGCCTACCAGAACGCCGTCGCCTACGCGAAGGAGCGCCTCCAGGGCCGCTCGCTCTCCGGCCCCAAGGCGCCCGACAAGAAGGCCGATCCGATCATCGTCCACCCCGACATCCGCCGCAAGCTGATGACGATGCGGGCGATCAACGAGGGCGGCCGGGCGCTGATGCTGTGGAACGCGCTCAAATCCGACCTCGCCCATCGCTCCGAGGACGAGGCCGAGCGCCAGCAGGCCGAGGACCAGCTCAGCCTGATGACGCCTGTCATCAAGGGCGTCCTGACCGACAAGGGCTTCGAGAACGCCGTGATGGCGCAGCAGGTGTTCGGCGGCCACGGCTATATCGAGGAATGGGGCATGAGCCAGTTCGTGCGCGATGCCCGCATCGCCATGATCTACGAGGGTGCCAACGGCATCCAGGCGCTCGACCTCGTCGGCCGCAAGCTCGCCATGAACGGCGGACGCGCCGTGCAGGCCTTCTTCAAGGAGGTCGGCGATTTCTGCGAGGAGCACCGCTCCGACGAGAAGATGGCGCCGTTCACGAAGGGGCTGAAGAAGGGCCTCAACGACCTTCAGGCGGCCACGATGTGGCTGATGCAAAACGCCATGCAGAAGCCCGACAATGCGGGTGCGGCCTCCACCGACTACATGCACCTGTTCGGCCTCGTGGCGCTCGGCTACATGTGGGCGCGCATGGTCAAGGCGGCGCAGGGCGCGCTCGCAGAGGGCGCCGACGGCCAGGCTTCTTATCTCGAGGCGAAGGTCGCCACCGGGCGTTACTATTTCGACCGGGTCATGCCGGAATCCGCCGCTCATCTGGCGAGGATTTCGAGCGGCGCGGACTCCATGATGGCGCTTGCGGAGGAGGCGTTCTAGGGTCTATTGCACCCATCCGTTCAAGTTTGAACGTCATTCGCCGCGTCCGGCTGTGGAGGAGATTCCTTGCCCGTTCGACCCGCTGAAATACTCGCCGTCCCCCAACCGTCCTGGGCATCTGAAGACGTCACCATGCTCTACGACATGGCGGCGCGCTTTCTGGGCGACGAAATCCTCCCCCGCTACGAGGAGTTCGAGAAGAACGAGAAGTTCGACCGGGAGAGCTGGCAAAAGGCGGGGGCCGCGGGGCTGCTCTGCGCCTCGATGCCGGAGGAATATGGCGGCTCGGGCGGCACCTATGCCCATGAGAGCGTGATCACCGAGGCGATCGGCCATGTGGGCGTCGACGGCTTCGGCATCGCGCTCCACAACGCGATCGTCGCGCCTTACATCCTCCACTACGGCTCCGAGGAGCAGAAGCGGAAATGGCTGCCGCGCATGGCGTCGGGCGAGCTGATCGGCGCCATCGCCATGACCGAGCCCGGCGCGGGCTCCGACCTCCAGGGCGTCAAGACCCGCGCCGCGAAGGACGGCAACCAGTACCGCATCAACGGCTCCAAGACCTTCATCACCAACGGCCAGCTCGCCAACCTGATCATCGTCGTCGCCAAGACCGATCCCGAGAAGGGCGCCAAGGGGACCTCTCTGATCGTTGTCGAGACGGACGAGGTCGAAGGCTTCGAGCGCGGCCGCAACCTCGACAAGATCGGGCTGAAGTCGAACGACACGTCCGAGCTCTTCTTCAACGACGTTCGCGTCCCGACCGCCAACCTCCTCGGCACGGAGGAGGGACAGGGTTTCGTCCAGCTGATGCAGCAGCTGCCGCAGGAGCGGCTGCTCATCGGCGCCCAGGCGATTGCCATGATCGAGCGCGCGCTCGCAGTGACCATCGACTACGTCAAGGAGCGCAAGGCCTTCGGCAAGGCCGTCATCGACTTCCAGAACACGCAGTTCAAGCTGGCGGAGCTGAAGACCGAGGCGACCATCGGCCGCGTCTTCTACAACGACTGCGTCGCCCGCCATGTGGATGGCGGCCTCGACCCCGTCACCGCATCGATGGCCAAGTACTGGCTCTCCGACCTTCAGTGCAAGATCGCCGACGAGTGCCTGCAGCTTCACGGCGGCTACGGCTACATGAACGAGTACCCGATCGCCCGCATGTGGCGCGACGCCCGCGTGCAGCGCATCTATGGCGGCACGAACGAGATCATGAAGCTCCTGATCGCGAGGAGTCTGTGAGAAGATGGATGTCGAGATCGTTCCCGGCTTCACGCGCGACATGGCGCCCGCGACTGCGCGCTGGCTTGGCATGGAGGTCGTCTCCTGGGACCGGGACGCGATGCGCGTGCGCGTCGCGTTCGATCCCCCGCGCGACGTCATCAATTTCGGTGGGGTCATCCAGGGCGGGTTCCTGGTCGCCATGATGGACGACGCGATGGGCTTCAACTGCTTCATCAGCCTGGGCATGACGAGTATGCAGGCCTCGATCGACATCCACACGCACTTCTTCCGGCCGGTCGCCTATGGGCGGACCGAGGTGAACGCGCGCGTCGTGCGTGCAGGCAGGAACGTGGCCTTCCTCGAAGCAGAGCTGTTCGACAAGGACGGCCTCCTAGCCGCCCGCGCGGTGTCCAGCACGAAGCTGACGGCGATCGGCGCGAAGAAACGACCGGAGGAGACCAGTCAGGCATGAGCGAATTCACCCTCCATTGCTTCGCCCAATCCGGCAACGCCTACAAGGCGGCGCTGATGCTGACGCTCTGCGGGGCGGACTGGCGGCCGAGGGGCGTCGCGTTCTTCAAGGGTGAGACGCGCTCTTCCGATTTTCGCTCCGTCAACGTGATGGGCGAGGCGCCGGTGCTGGTCCACCACCGCTCCGACGGCGACTTCACGCTCACCCAGTCGGGCGCGATCCTCACCTATCTCTCGCGCCACTTCGGCCGGTTCGGACATGCGAGCGAGGCCGAGGAATACGAGATCCTGCGCTGGATCCTGTTCGACAACCACAAGCTGACCAGCTACTCGGCCACGGCCCGCTTCATGCGCACCTTTCGCAACAAGCCGGACGACGATCCGGTCGTCGCCTTCGTGCTCGCCCGGGCGAAGGATGCGCTCAAAGTCCTGGATACCCATATGCAAGGGCGCGAATGGGTGGCGGCCGACAGGCCGACGATCGCCGATTTCTCGCTCTGCGCCTACCAGTACTGGCCCGGGCAGATCGGCTACGAGCCCGACGACTATCCGGCCGTGAAGGCATGGCTGACGCGGCTATCCGCGCTGCCAGGCTGGAAGCGTGCCGAGGAGATCATGCCGGACGGCATGTGAGTCACACGAACGAGGCCGCGCCGACGGTGCGGGCCGCCTCAAGGGAGAAACCGATGGCAGATGCATATGTCTACGACGCCGTGCGCACCCCGCGCGGGCGCGGCAAGAAGGATGGCTCGCTGCACGAGGTGCCGGCGGTGCGGCTCGGCGCCAAGGTGCTGGAAGCGGTGCGCGACCGCAACGGGCTCGACACGAGCCAAGTCGACGACATCATCTTCGGCTGCGTGGATCCGGTCGGCGAGGCGGGCTCGGTGATCCCGCGCTCGGCCGCCTTCGAGGCGCGCTACGACAACAAGGCGCCGGGCATGCAGATCTCGCGCTTCTGCGCGTCGGGCCTCGACGCCATCAATTTCGGAGCCGCCAAGATCGCGGGCGGATCGGACGACATCGTGATCGCCGGCGGCGTCGAATCGATGAGCCGCGTCGGCATGGGCATGTCGGGCGGCGCCTGGTTCATGGACCCCTCCGTCGGCCTGCCGGCCTATTTCATGCCGCAGGGCGTCTCGGCCGACCTGATCGCCACCAAATACGGCTTCAGCCGGGACGACGTCGACGCCTATGCGGTCGAGAGCCAGAAGCGCGCGGCAAAGGCCTGGAAGGAGGGGCGGTTCAAGAACTCCGTGATTCCGATCAAGGACCAGAACGGCCTGACCATCCTCGACCACGACGAGCACATGCGGCCCTCGACCGACATGCAGTCGCTCGCCTCGCTCAACCCGTCCTTCGTGATGCCGGGCGAAATGGGCGGCTTCGACGCCGTCGCCGTCCAGCGCTATCCGGAGCTCGAGGGCGTCAACCACGTCCACCATGCCGGCAATTCGAGCGGAATCGTTGACGGCGCGGCCGCCGTCCTGCTCGGCTCGAAGAAGGGCGGCGAGGCGATGGGGCTCAAGCCGCGGGCGCGCATCAGGGCCTTCACCAATATCGGTTCGGAGCCGGCGATCATGCTGACCGGGCCGGTCGACGTGACGGAGAAGCTTCTCAAGAAGGCGAACATGACGCTGGACGACATCGACCTGTTCGAGCTCAACGAGGCCTTCGCCTCCGTCGTGCTGCGCTACTGCCAAGCCTTCGACATCCCGCACGACCGGATCAACGTCAATGGCGGCGCGATCGCCATGGGCCACCCGCTCGGCGCGACCGGGGCGATGATCTTCGGCACGGTGCTCGACGAGCTGGAGCGGCGCGATCTCAACACGGCGCTCGTGACGCTCTGCATCGGCGCTGGAATGGGCACCGCGACTATCATCGAGCGCGTCTGATCGGGCCGGAGGAGAGACGACATGGCTGACTACAAGAACTTCACCGTCCAGATCGACGCCGACGGCATCGCGCTCGTCACCTGGGACATGCCCGACCGCTCCATGAACGTCTTCACCGAGGAGGTGATGGACGAGCTGGAGAAAATCGTCGATGCGGTTGCGGGCGACGAGGCGGTCAAGGGCGCCGTCATCACCTCCGGCAAGGATTCCTTCTCCGGCGGCGCTGACCTCACCATGCTGCAGAAGATGCTGAACCTCTTTGCCGAGGAGAAGGCGAAGGACGCGGACGCAGCGATGAAGATGCTGTTCGACGGAGCTGGTCGCATGAGCTGGCTCTGGCGCAAGCTGGAGACTTCCGGCAAGCCGTGGGTGGCCGCGATCAACGGCACCTGCATGGGCGGCGCCTTCGAGCTCGCGCTTGCCTGCCACGGCCGCGTCGCTGCAGACTCGGACAAGGTCAAGATGGCGCTGCCCGAGGTCAAGGTCGGCATATTCCCCGGCGCCGGCGGCACCCAGCGCGTGCCGCGCCTGACCGACACGCAGTCGGCGCTGCAGATGCTGACCTCGGGCCAGAACCTGTCGCCGAAGAAGGCCAAGCAGATGGGCCTGATCCACGAGATCGCCGCTCCCGAGGCGCTGATCGAGACGGCGAAGAACATGATCAAGGGCGGGCTGAAGCCGGTCCAGCCCTGGGACGAGAAGGGCTTCAAGCTGCCGGGCGGACCCGTCTACTCGGCCGCTGGCGCCAATCTCTGGCCGCCGGCGATCGCCATCCTGCGCCGCGAGACCAACAACAACTACCCGGCCGCCGCCGCCATCCTGAAATGCGCCTACGAGGGGCTTCTGGTGCCGTTCGACACCGCGCTCCGCATCGAGCAGCGCTACTTCACCGAGATCCTGCGCTCGACCGAAGCGAAGATGATGATCCGCTCGCTCTTCGTGTCGCTCCAGGAGCTGAACAAGGGCGCCCGCCGCCCCGCCGGCATCGAGCCGACGAAGTTCTCCAAGGTGGGCGTCCTGGGCGCCGGCTTCATGGGCGCGGGCATCGCCTATGTGACGGCCAAGGCCGGGGTCCCGGTCGTGCTGCTCGACCGCGACATGCCGTCGGCCGAGAAGGGCAAGGCGCATTCGGCCGGCCTCCTCGACGGCCTGATCAAGAAGGGCCGCGCGAGCGCCGACGAGAAGGAGAAGCTGCTCGCCCTCATCACGCCGACGGACGACTATGCCCAACTCGAGGGCTGCGACCTCGTCGTCGAGGCGGTATTCGAGGATTCGGAGATCAAGAAGGGCGTCACCGAGAAATCGGAGGCCGTCATTCCCGAGGGCTCGACCTTCGCTTCCAACACCTCGACAATCCCGATCTCGTCGCTGGCGCATAACTCGAAGCGGCCAGAGCAGTTCATCGGCATCCACTTCTTCTCGCCGGTCGACCGCATGATGCTGGTCGAGATCATTCTGGGCGAGAAGACCGGCGACAAGGCGCTTGCAGTGGCGATCGACTACGTGCGCGCGATCAGGAAGACGCCGATCGTCGTCAACGACACGCGCGGCTTCTACGTCAATCGCTGCGTGCTGCGCTACATG
>VFQR01000216.1_pt1 | contig 112955 bp, 91 predicted proteins | sample 3512321 | NCBI WGS metagenome assembly VFQR01 (sample SAMN10412374, study PRJNA504923) | tailings metagenome | isolation source: Relicate 3 Philex TSF1 revegetated site | place: Philippines: Tuba, Benguet | collected 2017-08-29 | reverse complement strand
CCGTCAGTTTGGCGAAAAGGTTGGGTTGGCTTTTCAAATAAAAGACGATTTATTGGATCTCGGTGACGACGATACCGGAAAATCGAAAAATGTTGACATCAAGGAAAAAAAGATGACACTTCCTTTGATTTACGCACTTGGTCAAAGCGACGAAAAAACCAAGAACTACATTATTGGATTAATAAAAAATAGCAGCGATAAACCCGCCAAAGTAGCGGAAGTAGTGCGTTTCATCCATGACAAACAGGGTATCGCTTATGCGAACCAAGCCATGGAACGATTAAAACATGAGGCATTTTTGCTTCTCGACCAATTTCCAGCGAACGTGTACCGTGAATCGTTACGTGAATTGGTGAAATTCACGGTTGATCGGAGAAAATAATTACTTGGCGTGGAGATAAGCCAATAAGCCATCCAAAATCTGGCGGTCGTTGGACAGCCGAGGCACCTTATTTTGGCCTCCTAATTTTCCACGCGAACGCATCCATTCGTAAAAGGTACCCGCCTCTAAAACAGTGAGCTTAGGCCTAATTAAAGCGATGTCTTTGTGCCTCTTCGCATCATAATCGCTATTCACCTTACGAATACTCTCGTCTAAAATGGTTATGAAGCGCTCTAAATCGTCGGGCTGCTTTTCAAATTCTATCAACCATTCGTGTCCTCCTTTATCTGCCGCTGTCAAAAAAACAGGCCCAGCAGTATAGTCGGTAATAGTTGCTCCTGTAGCTGTACAAGCCTCCTTTAATGCAAATTCTGCATTATCAATAATCACTTCCTCACCAAATGCATTAATAAAATGTTTGGTACGGCCTGTAATTCTAAAACGATAAGGGTCGAGCGAAGTGAACCTCACCGTATCGCCGATTAAATAGCGCCAAAGACCGCCATTTGTACTGATGATTACTGCATAGTTGGTATTGAGCTTAACTTCATCCAAGGTCTTGGTAGGTGGGAAGGGCCCATTGAGCAATTCTGGTTCTATAAACTCGAAATAAATACCATAATCGAGCATCAGCAACATTTCGGGGCTGTTCAACGAATCTGCAATGCCAAAAAAACCTTCGGACGCATTATAGGTCTCCAGGTAATTCATTTTACCCGGTATCAAGGCTTCAAACTGCTCTCGATAAGGAGTAAAACTTACGCCGCCATGTACGTACAACTCCAAATTTGGCCATACTTCATGAATATTCGACTTACCAGTATGCTCAAGTATCCATTTAAACAACACCAACGTCCAGGTAGGCACTCCACTGATGTTGGTTACATCTTGTTGAATGGTCTCTAGACCGATACGCTCTACTTTCTCTTCCCAATTGTCGAGTAAAGCGGTACTTAACTCAGGAGTACGGATAAAATCGACCCAAAAAGGAAGGTTTTGCATCAACACAGCCGATAAATCCCCGTAGTACGACTCATTATTCAACTGACTAATCTGATGACTTCCTCCTATGGTGAGCCCTTTACCGCTAAAAATCATGGTATCGGGATACAGGTTACAATACAAGCTCAACAAATCTTTACCCGCTTTGTAGTGGCAGTCTTCTAAGGCTTCCTGAGTAACCGGGATGAATTTAGATCGATCGTTGGTGGTTCCCGATGATTTTGCGAACCATTTCACCTCAGAACTCCACAAAACATACTGTTCACCGCGCATTATGCGGTCAATCCAAGGTTGTAAATCTTCGTAGGTCGAAACGGGAACCCGCTTGCTGAATTCCTCAGCTGTTCGTATATCGGCATAACCAAATTGTGATCCCCAAATGGTATTTCGCGCACTGTACAGCAGCTTGCGTCGCACTTCATCTTGCACCTCATGCGGGTACTTCATAAAAAGCTCAATCTGATGAATGCGCTTTTTCATGAACCAGGCGATGAGCGAATTGAGTACCGACATTAATCGAGCACTTTACGTTTCAACTCAAAGTTTTTTCCGAGATAGAGCTTTCGTACTTGCTCATCTTCGGCTAGTTCTTCGGCCTTACCCGATTTTAGTATTTTTCCTTCGAAGAGGAGATACGCTTTATCGGTTATGCTCAAAGTTTCGTTGACGTTGTGGTCGGTGATAAGGATACCGATGTTCTTTTTCTTCAAACCAAAAATGATACTCTGAATGTCTTCCACCGCAATAGGGTCTACTCCAGCGAAGGGTTCGTCGAGAAGAATAAATTTGGGGTCGACCGCCAAAGCTCGCGCAATTTCGGTCCTGCGTCGCTCGCCGCCTGAAAGTACTTCACCCGGGTTCTTCCGAACATGATTGAGATTAAACTCGTTGAGAAGCGATTCTAATTTTTCTTTTTGTTCAGCTACACTCCGATTGGTCATTTGCATCACGCTCAAAATGTTCTCTTCTACTGTAAGTTTCCGAAAAACCGAGGCTTCTTGTGGCAAATAACCTAAACCCAGCTGTGCCCTTCGGTACATCGGTTCCTTGGTTATTTCCAAATCATCGAGATATACTTGGCCTTCATCGGGTTTGATGAGCCCAACGATCATGTAAAAACTTGTGGTTTTACCGGCACCATTCGGCCCTAATAAACCCACGATTTCTCCTTGTTCAACACTGATAGAAACGTGGTTTACCACCGTTCTCTTTTTGTATCGTTTTACCAGATCGTTAGAACGAAGCAGCATGTTATTCGAATTTGATATCCTTAATATTCAGCTTGATACTGGTAACCCCCCTCCACGTATTTTCTTCGATCGTGTACGCCATATTAAAGGGTATACCCTTGCTTATCAAGTTATAATGTTCGGCTTGCCCAAAAGCGATGGCACTTAACGAAACCGAATTCTCCTGTTGTACCGAAATTTGCAAGTGGTTTTCACCCACTACGCGCACAAAGCCATTCGAGTACACATTCTTGGAACTAAATATAGGGGTCATATTACCCGGACCGAATGGCTGAAACTGCTTCAATATCCGGAAAAACCTTGGTGTGATATCGCGAAGACTAATTTCCTGTTCGATTTCTATTTGCGGTACCAGTTGGTCATCGAGTATGCTTTGGCGCACCACCTCTTCAAACTTTTCGGCAAAGGCCAAAATGTTCTCTTCCTTAATGGTGAGACCAGCGGCATATTTATGTCCGCCGAACTGATCCACTAACTCGGCACATTGCGATATGGCCTGGTGAATATCAAATCCATTCACTGAGCGCGCCGAACCTGTAAGTCGGCCTTCACTATGGCTAAAGACGATGGTTGGCCTGTAGTACGCTTCAACCAGCCTCGATGCAACTATGCCAATTACACCTTTATGCCAATTGGCACCGTACACCACCGTGGTTCTTCGTTCGGCAAATCCTTCTCTATTTTCGGCCAGTTGAAACGCTTCCTTGGTAATCGTTGCGTCAACATCTCTGCGATCGGTATTGGTCTCGTTAATTACCTGAGCTCGTTCATTCGCCTCTTGCATATTGTTGCTGAGCAGCAACTCCACAGCATTTTTGGCATCGCCCATACGACCGGCTGCATTGATGCGTGGTGCTATATTGAATACAATATCTGTAACACTCAATTCGGGCTTATCGCAACAAAGGGTGATGATAGCTTTTAACCCATGACTGGGGTTTTCATTGAGGCGCTTCAGTCCAAAATGTGCCAACACCCTGTTTTCACCAAGTATCGGAACAATATCGGCAGCAATACTCACCGCCAACAAATCGAGGAACTGCAAGAGCACCTGCTGATCAAGTTGGTTTTTTTCACTAAAAGCTTGCGCCAGTTTAAAGCCAACGCCACATCCCGACAATTCTTTGAATGGATAAGGACAGTCGTGTTGCTTGGGATTTAGGATAGCAGCTGCTTCTGGTAAATCGGCTGGAAGGTGGTGATCGGTGATTATCACCTGCAGACCAAGGCTATTGGCATAGGCCACTTGTTCTACGGCAGTTATACCACAATCGAGTGTAATGATGAGTTTGTAGTTGTTTTCAACCGCCCAGTCGATGGCCTGCATCGATAACCCATATCCTTCTTTGTGGCGATCCGGAATATAGTAACCTATACGTTCGTGGTAATGCTTCAAAAACTTATAAAGCAAAGCAACTGCGGTAGTACCATCCACATCGTAGTCGCCATAAATGAGTATCGCTTCATTATCAGACATGGCCGTTTCTATGATATCTACAGCCTTTTGCATGTCTTTCATGAGGAAAGGATCATGCAGTTGATTCAAGTTAGGTCTGAAAAAAATACGGGCATCGGCATAGGTCGATACACCGCGAGCAATCAACAAGCGCGCAAGAACGCCGTCAATCTGCACATCTTCGGCCAGCTTGTCAACCAGTGCCTGGTCTGCTTTTGGTCTGTATACCCACCTTTTCTCCATATCAACACCTGCTTGAACCGAAGCAACATTGCTTCGAAGCGAACGAACCCTAAAGATACGATGCTTCGGCCCTCGTTGCTGACGGCACTTTCAGAAAATTAAAACTTTGCTTGAAACGCAACAAGAAAGCTTTTCGCACAATTAGCGTAATTTTGAAGCAAACATGTACCATGGCCGATACTAATCCTGCTCTTACTCCTATTTCTGCACTTGGCGAATTCGGCCTTATTCATCATCTAACACAAAACATCCGCTTGAATAATGCAGGAACGTTGCTGGGAACTGGCGACGATGCAGCCATCTTGCAAGCGAGCGAAGGAGTACAAAGCTTGATTAGCACCGATCTATTGGTAGAAGGGGTGCATTTCGACATCAGTTATACCCCGCTAACCCACCTCGGTTACAAAGCTGTGAGTGTAAATGTGAGCGATATGGCCGCAATGAACGCTGTTCCCAAACAAATAACCGTTGGGTTGGCCATCTCGAGCAAATACACGGTAGAAGCCATGGAAGAACTGTACCGAGGCATACTTGCAGCCTGTGAGCACTACCATATCGATCTGGTAGGAGGCGATACTACTTCCTCCACCTCTGGCTTATTTATCAGTATAACCATATTGGGGGAAGCTAAAGCCGACGAGATAGTTAGGCGTAAAGGAGCGCAAAAAGGCGACTTGATTTGTGTAACGGGCGATTTAGGCGGAGCATTTTTAGGCTTGAACTTACTCGAACGGGAGAAGCGTATTTACCGAGAAAGCCCAGAAGTACAACCCGATTTTGGGGATTATGACTATTTGTTGCAACGTCAACTAAAGCCCGAGGCTCGGGTTGACATGCGCGAAATATTCAAGCAACTTGGAGTTAAACCAAGTTCGATGATCGACGTTTCGGATGGACTCGCCTCTGAACTGATGCACCTCTGCACACAAAACCACCTGGGTTGTAAGGTTTACGAGGAGAAATTCCCACTCGACCCCATGGCAATAAAATTGGCCTCTGAATTTAATCTCGACATCAATGTGGCCGTTTTGAATGGTGGTGAAGATTACGAGTTGCTGTTTACCGTGGCTCAAGACGACTATGCCAAAATTAAGGGTCATCCCGACATCACTGTAATTGGCCACATGACCGACGAAACGGAAGGTCGCATGCTTGTTACGCGAGGCCTTCAGGCTCACGAACTACAAGCCCAAGGCTGGAACCACTTTAAAAAGTAAAAGTTACTTTTCTACAGCCGCCAAAAACTGTCCTGCAGCCATTTGCTCGGCTTGCTTTTTACTGATGTCCTTGCCGGTAGCCACTACTTGGTCGTCGACCAAAAGCTGAACGACAAATACCCGATGGCGACCTTGCTGTAAAGTTTCTGCAACATCAAAACGGATACTTTTACCGTTTCGATGACTCCATTCTACGAGGCGACTTTTGTGATTGTTATCCGATTGCATCACCTCCTCAAAATCAACCATCGCCTTAACGATGCGTTGATTGATGAAACGCAAGGTGGCCGGATAGCCGTGATCGAGGTAAAACGCGCCTATTAATGCTTCAAGTGCGTCGGCATTCATGTTCTTGGATGGCGATTGCCCTCTGGTATTCCCTGAGAAGGTAACCAGTAACTTATTCAATCCGAGTTTCCTCGACATGGCATCGAGGCTATTGGCATTCACCACGCGTGAGCGCATCTCGGTTAGGAAACCCTCATCTTTAAAAGGATACTTTTTGAACAAAATTTCGGCTATTGCCAAATCGAGAACAGCGTCACCTAGGAATTCAAGCCTTTCGTTGTTTTTACGAAATCCGGTTTCACCTTCCTTGCGTACCGACGAGTGCGTGAAAGCAAGCTCGTACAAGCTTAAGTTTTTGGGTCTTCTGCCGGTAAGTGATAATACTGCTCTGGCCAGCGGGTTGGCTGGTGGAAATAACCGATTCTGGAGGGAACGGATCACGCGAGAAGGGTTAACCTTCGTATTTCCGGAAGATCACTGAAGTATTGTGCCCACCAAAGCCAAAAGTATTACTCAAGGCAGCGCGTATCTCACGCTGTTGTGGCTTATTGAAGGTGAGATTAATCTTCGGATCAAACTGCGGATCGTCGGTAAAGTGATTGATGGTAGGCGGCACCACGCTATTCTGAATGGCAAGTACCGTTGCAATAGCTTCTACCGCTCCTGCAGCTCCAAGCAAGTGACCTGTCATGGACTTGGTTGAGCTGATGTTCATTTTATAGGCATGATTGCCAAATACAGACTGAATCGCCTTAATCTCACTGATATCTCCCAGGGGTGTAGAAGTTCCATGCACATTTACATAGTCTACATCTTCGGGGCTCATGTGCGCATCGGCGAGCGCTGCTTTCATCACGTTGGTAGCTCCCAATCCTTCGGGATGCGGAGCGGTAATGTGGTAAGCGTCGGCACTCATGCCGCCACCTGCAACTTCAGCATATATTTTTGCGCCTCTAGCCTTAGCATGCTCGTATTCTTCGAGGATGAGGCAAGCCCCTCCTTCACCTAACAAGAAGCCATCGCGGTCGGCATCAAATGGACGAGAGGCTGTTTTGGGATCGTCGTTGCGTTCCGAAAGAGCCTTCATGGCGTTGAATCCGCCCATGCCTGCCTCGTTGATCGCTGCCTCCGACCCGCCAGTGATGAAAACATCGGCTTTACCTAATCGAATGTAGTTGAAGGCATCGATGATGGCATTGTTTGAAGAAGCACAAGCAGAAACCGTGGTATAATTCGGTCCGCGAAACCCATACTTAATCGAGATGTAACCAGCACCTATGTCGGCAATCATCTTCGGAATGAAAAAAGGATTGAACCGTGGTGTTCCGTCGCCCTTGGCGAATGCCGTTACTTCTTCTAGAAAAGTAAAAAGTCCTCCGATACCTGAACCCCAAATAACTCCTGCTCGGTCGGTATTAATTTTTTCGATGTCGATGCCTGAATCGCGCATGGCCTCATCGGCAGTGACCATGGCAAAATGAACATAAGGGTCCATTTTGCGGGCTTCTTTGCGATCCATGAAATTCTGAACATCGAAATTTTTTACTTCCGCGGCAAAACGGGTCCTGAATTTGGAAGCATCAAAATGCGTGATGAAGTCGGCGCCACTGACACCGGTCATCAAACCATTCCAGAATTCGGGAACCGTGTTGCCTATGGGTGTAAGCGCACCTAGGCCTGTTACTACTACTCGTCGTAACTGCATGCGGAAGTTTTGGGGGTTAAATTAATTAACCAGCGTGAGCCTCGAGATAGGTAATCGCGTGACCTACGGTCTGGATGTTTTCTGCTTGATCGTCTGGAATAGAGATGTTAAACTCTTTCTCGAACTCCATGATTAACTCAACGGTATCGAGTGAATCTGCTCCTAAATCGTTGGTGAAGCTGGCTTCGAGGGTTACTTCACTCTCGTCAACGCCAAGTTTGTCAACGATGATCGCTTTCACTTTTGCTGCAATGTCCGACATGTTCGTGGTTTTTGGGATGATTAAAATCTTCGGCAATATTAATGGATTCCGTACATAATGCAAACTGCCTTATCAAATAAGCACGGTTTCTACATTAATTCTGCACGTTATCGAATCATGAATTTAGTTGTTTTATACATTTGTCAGTAAGTTACTCACGTATTTGGCCCGACGCACTCTTGACTACGACCTGTCCTATGATTTTTCACTCATCGGAATTTCCAGTCAGCTGAAGCCCCATTCAGCAGCTTGGTGGATAAACAAAACGTTGGAAATTGAACTTGAATGCACCGACCCATTGGAGCTTTTGCTTCCTAAAACGGAAATTCTAGCTTGGTTTCCGCGCTTTGTCTATGAAGTGAAGGTTTTAGAAGCCAGCTTGTTTCTGCTTTCCAATGCAGGAACGCAAGGTTTTCTGGTTCCGGAATTCAAGGAGTTGGATTATTTTCTTCTTTTCGAAGGAGAAAGTGGTTCTTTGCTAAGTCCAGACCTGATACGCTCATTAAAAACAATAAAACTATTTCAGGCAGTGACCGAGGTGGATGTAAATCAAAAGCTTCGGTCGAAAACACATTTAGTATTTTAGTATGACCCCCCCAGCCATTAGCAAACACACCAAAATTGTCGCTACCGTAGGTCCGGCTTGTTCCGATAAAGAAGTGCTCCACCGAATGATAAAAAGCGGTGTAAACGTATTCCGACTCAACTTTTCACATGCAGTGTATGACGATTTACGCAAAGTAATCGGGGCCATTCGTGAACTAAATGCTGAGTTAGGAACCAGCGTAGCCATACTTGGTGACCTCCAAGGCCCCAAGATTCGGATTGGCGAAGTACAAAACAACGGTATCCAATTGCAGACAGGAGATCGCTTGAAACTGGTCACCGAAAAAATGATTGGTAACAAGGAAAAAATCTACTTGAATTACCTTGAATTTCCCCAAGATGTAGAAGAGGGCGATCAGGTTCTTTTAGATGACGGAAAAATAAAATTTGAGGTGGTTTCAACCAATCGACTCGATGAAGTAGAAGTGGTGGTTATCCATGGTGGATTTCTGTCGTCGAAAAAAGGCGTTAACCTGCCCAATACCAAGGTGTCGCTACCTTCTTTAACCGAAAAAGACCTCAAAGATCTTGACTTCATTCTCGAGCATGACCTCGATTGGTGCGCACTTTCATTTGTGCGGACCGCAGAAGATATCATTGACTTACGGAGAAGAATCAGCGCAGCTGGTAAAAACATTCATATCGTTGCGAAAATTGAAAAGCCTGCTGCGGTGGAAGCGATTGATGCCATTATTGATGCTACCGACGGGGTAATGGTTGCTCGAGGTGACCTAGGAGTAGAATATCCGATAGAAAAGTTGCCGCTTATCCAAAAATTGATTGTGCGCAAGTGCCTCAAAGCAACAAAACCTGTAATTATCGCCACGCAAATGATGGAGTCGATGATCTCGAGTTTTATGCCTACTCGTGCTGAAGCGAACGACGTGGCGAATGCAGTGCTCGACGGTGCCGACGCCCTGATGCTTAGTGGAGAAACTTCGGTTGGGCAACACCCTGTACAGGTAATTGACTATATGGTACGCATTATTCACGCAGTAGAGACCGAAGCCGACATCTATCATCGTGACAATGAAACACCGGAAGATTCTCCTACGTTCTTGAGCGATTCCTTGTGCTACATTGCCAGTAGGGCAGCCATGTATGTGAAGGCAGATGCCATCATTGGCATGACCAAATCGGGATATACTGCTTATAAGGTATCGAGCTACCGACCCAAGGCCCCAACCTATATTTTTACTCCCGACCAACAACTGCTTACCCGCATTAGCCTTGTTTGGGGAGTTCGTGCCTTTTACTACGATAAACTATCCACTACCGACGAAACCATCACCGATGTTTTGAGCATTCTGAAAGATAAAAAGTTGCTTAAAAAAGGTGATGTCGTAGTCAATACCGGCTCAATGCCTATCAAGGATAAAAGCAGGGCCAACTTCATGAAATTTTCAGTTGTCGAGTAAGCCCATTTGCTTTAAACTCAACCGAATATCGGTATTGCCGGGATGATGGAAAACCATCATCCCGGTTTGTTTTGCCCCAATGAGATGTCCGGGAGAGTCGTCGATGAACAAGGTTTCTGAGGTAAGAAGTCCATTTTCATTGGCTACACGTTCAAATATTACCGGATTTGGTTTTCGCAACCCAAGTTTTTGAGAATAGTATACCTTTTCGAAGTAAGGTGTTAATTCTCGAAATCCGTGGTGCCTTTCTAGCCAATTTTCGAAGCCTTCAACGTGTAAATCGTTCGTATTGCTTAACAAAAAAATGCGGTATCGGTCGCGCAAGGATTGAACCTCTTCTAATCGGTCGACATAAACAGGTCCTAGTACAGCATTCCAGGCTTCAACCAGCAAATCGAAGGGCATGGTGGCTGGTAATGCTTTTTGCCAGTGACTGAGGAATGCCTCGGTGCTTATTGCTCCGGTTTCGTAGGCGTCGAACAAGCCAGAGGCCGATAACTTGGCTTCAACTTCTATCATGGATTCTCCGCAATATTCCTCGACTTTTTTTCGGGTAGCGTCCATGTATACATCTATGAACAATCCACCTAGGTCAAAAATTATGTTTTTAATCATGGTTGATTAGAAAAAGCATTGCAAGATAGCCCGATATGCCGTAATCTTGCAGCCTGATGAAAGCGAGCAGCTTTCTTCGGGCTCTTAGCTCAGCTGGTTAGAGCAGCAGACTCATAATCTGCGGGTCGTAGGTTCGAGCCCTACAGGGCCCACAACACCAAGAGGCATACCGCAGTATGCCTCTTTCTTTTCTTTTTTTCCTCAACCCTAAGGGTTCTTGGTTTTTTCTTTTTCGATCTTACCTACTATGTTTACGAATCACTCCCTGTACCATGAACTGTCTGCTCATTTATCCTGAAATGCCCGATACCTTTTATGCTTTGAAGCATTTCGTGAAGCATGCAGGGAAAAAAGCGCCGTTTCCGCCACTGGGTTTATTAACCGTGGCAAGTATGTTGCCCGATGAGTGGACGTTACGCGTGTGTGACTGTAATGTGGAGCCACTCACCGACAATTTGCTTGATTGGGCCGACTTGGTGTTTTTGTCGGCCATGAACGTTCAAGAAGAGTCGGTAAGGGTGGTATTGAAGCAGTGTGAACAGAAAAAAGTAAAGGTGGTAGCCGGAGGCCCATTGTTCACACACGAACACGAAAGATTCAACAATGTAGATTATTTCGTATTGAATGAGGCTGAGATAACCTTGCCCTTGTTTTTGGCAGATTTTAAGGCAGGTGTGCCTCAAAATATTTATACCAGTACAGCTTTTGCCGACATCACCACTACCCCACTGCCACGATACGACCTAGTTGACCTCGACAACTATCTATACGCGATTATTCAATACTCACGGGGCTGCCCTTATTTGTGTGATTTTTGTGATGTAACAGCACTTTTTGGCCGGAAGCCAAGGGTAAAATCACCAGATCGACTCATTGAAGAGCTCGAGCTAATACAGAAACAATCCAATTTTACCACCGTGCTTTTTGCCGATGATAATTTGATTGGAAACAAACGAGTTTTAAAGAATGATTTACTTCCTGCACTTATCGAATGGCAAAAAAAGCAGGAATACGGTTTTTGGTTTGCCACCCAGGTAACCATCAATGTAGCCGACGACCCAGAGCTATTGAGCATGCTTGCCGACGCTGGATTTAGAAGTATGTTCATTGGCATTGAAACGCCTCAGGAAGACACTTTAAAAGATGCACGAAAGACACAGAATTTGAAGCGAGACGTGCTAAAAACCTTGCGTTATCTGCACGAACGTGGGTTTACCGTTTACGCAGGATTTATCATCGGCTTCGACAACGATACGCCAGCTTCTATAGAATATGTTGCTGATTTTATCCAAGAGAGCGGCATTCCTTTCCCGATAGTAAACGTACTGAAAGCTCCACCCGGGACCGAACTTTTCGACCGAATGAAAAGAGAAGGTCGATTAAGTAAGGACTTTGCATTTGAAGAAGGGGACACCAATATTCACCCTACCATGCCGCTTGAAGATTTGCTCAAGGGATTCATTCATGTGGTCAAGAAAATATATCTACAAGAAGGAACCTTCGATAGAATCAAAATCTACCTTTCGCAGCACCAATTCACTGGCTCTACAGTAAAAATCAAAGCTAAAATCCGATTAAAAGACATCACTCAACTACTGAAGCTACTATTTACGATCGGTTTAATAAGTCAGCATCGGGCCAATTTTTGGCGAGTACTTGCTTATACTTTCCGCAATCATCGACAATTTTTGGAACACGGTTTATTTTTGGCACTTATGAGCGTTCAGATGCATGCACATGCACTTCACTTGTTAGAACAAGCCCAAATGCAATTGGATGAAATAGAAAGGCAGAAAAAAGTAGCTTAAGTCGGTAATTTCAAACGATATCGAAGTAAATGACGATGTAAAGCTTCTAAATGTGATCGATAATGCGGTATTTACGGCCCGTCGATGCCCAAATGGAATAATTTAACAAAGACCCGATAATGAATTGTCTACTTGTGTACCCGAGCATGCCAGATTCATTTTATGCATTGAAGCATGTTGTGAAAATTGCCAATAAGAAGGCTCCTTTTCCACCATTGGGTTTATTGACAGTTGCCAGCCTATTGCCTCAAGAATGGTCACTCAGGGTGTGCGACTGCAATGTAAAACCATTGACAGATGAGCAACTCGACTGGTGCGACTTGGTGTTTTTGTCGGCCATGAATGTGCAGGAAGAGTCGGTTCGGGAAATCTTAAAACATTGTAAGTCGAAAAATGTCAAGGTAGTAGCAGGAGGCCCGCTATTTACACACGAACACGAGCGGTTTAGTGAGGTAGATTACTTCATCTTAAACGAAGCTGAAATTACCTTGCCTTTGTTTTTGGAGGATCTGAGATTGGGTTCCCCGCAAAAAATGTATACCACTACTGCGTTTGCCGACATCACGCAAACGCCGCTACCGAGATATGACTTGATTGATTTTGATGACTATTTCTATGCGATAATTCAATATTCGAGGGGATGCCCGTACTTATGTGACTTTTGCGATGTGACCGCACTTTTTGGTCGTAAGCCACGAGTAAAAACCCCCGAGCAAATCATAGCAGAACTTGAGCTGATTCAAAAAAACTCGAATTTCTCCACGGTTCTGTTTGCCGACGACAATTTGATTGGGAACAAACGTGTTCTCAAAGCAGAACTATTGCCAGCCTTAATTGAGTGGCAAAAAAAACAGAAATCAAGTTTTTGGTTTGCCACCCAAGTAACCATCAATGTAGTTGATGATGACGTGCTCCTAGAATTGCTAGCGGAAGCCGGATTCCGAACCTTTTTTGTGGGCATTGAAACGCCGCAAGAAGATTCGCTGAAAGATTCGCGAAAAACGCAAAATCTAAAGCGAGATTTGATGGAAGGCATACGTAAAGCCAACCAGCATGGCTTTACGATCTATGGCGGATTTATCGTTGGTTTTGATACCGACACCGAAGAGTCCTTCCAAAATGTCACGACATTTATCCAAGAGAGCGGCATCCCAATACCCATTGTAAACATCCTAAAAGCTCCACCCGGAACCGAATTATTTGATAGGATTAAACGAGAAGGAAGGTTGACGAAAGATTTTGCCTTTGAAGAAGGTGAAACCAATATTCGTACGGTCATGCCTTTGGAAAAATTGATACAAGGCTTTACGCAGGTAGTCAAGGATATTTATATGCTTGACAAAATCTACGAGAGGTATGAGGTGTATATCAAACAACACGTATTAGCAAAAACCAAAGTCAAAATAAAGTATAAGGTTCAGTTGTCGGATATTCGACAACTTTTAAAAGTGCTTTTGACCATTGGTCTATTTAGCCGCTACCGCAACTTCTTTTGGAAAGTGATGCTGTTAACGTTTAGGAACCACGGTTCTCCACTTCAATACGGTTTATTTTTAGCGCTAATGGGCGTGCAAATGCATATGCATGCCCTCCATTTATTAAAACAAGCCGAGATACAGTTAGCTGAAATCGAAGAGCAAAAAAAGGTAGCTTAAAAGATTAGATTTCTCCAGTTTCATTGAGGCACTCCCAAAAAGCCAGTCCTTCACACACAAAAAAATAGCTCCACGCAGGGAGCTATTTTCTTTATTCGGTTTCCCAATGCTCAAAAAGATGATCGATATAATCGTTTTCTTCCTCCGAGATATTGGCATCGGCCTTGATTACATTCATGCTGAGTTGTAAAAAGCGCGCCCGTTCTTCGCGGGTAGACTGCCGATAAAAGGAGTGCATCGCAGCATCAAATTCTGCAAGCAATTGTTCATGATTGAGCTGATTCAGGCGATGCGCCTCTACTTCAATTACGCTTTGACTAAATGCAGCGTCGAATTCTACACCGAGGTATTCGTGGATCACATCGCTTTCGAGTGGCAGATGCTCGCCATCGGCGTGGGCGAGTATCATGAGCATTTTATATCCTGAGGTAATTTTGTCCATGTTGTTCTAACGACTAAGATGAAAGTATCGTTTCTGGTCGAATAAAAAAAATTGCCATTACGGTTTAAAGACTTCAATGGTCTTATTCACCTTAACCAGATCGGTAAATTTACCTTCGTATCGGGTCGCCTTAACCAAGTGATTATCAATCCAATGGTAATTACCCCCTCTCGGTTTGTTCATGAGTAAGCCGTGGTATTTGAATCCTCGCGACTTTAACCAGGTTTCCGTAATCTCACGTAAATTCTCCGTACGGCTGGTAAAAAAGGTAATGATGTGTCCCTCTTCAAACCACTTATTGCATATTTCCAGCGCATCTGGAAAATGAGCACAATCTTTCATTCGTTCAGGTTCTTCGTTAGGAACATCTTCGCAGATAGTTCCATCGATATCGATCAGGAAGTTTTTTATCTCTGATGGTAAAATGGGGCTGGCCTGTTTACCGCTCTCGTCGAAAGCTGCTTTCAGTTCAGGGTTAGTCATGGGCGTGTAGGATTGAGCGAAAGTGAGTCGGCAGGCGCGGGAACTGCCTGCAGAAGTGTTGTTAAAAAGCGATGACCTTTATGGGTATAGTAGGTTCTTCGTCCGAGATATACAAGTGCGATACCTCCACCAAGCATGGCGACCGAGCTGACAATGGTTCGTGTGGGCAATAGAGGTTCTACATTGGCCAGCATTCCATTGATGGTCACTACACCTGGCCAAAGTACTCCTGCAGTTATCAGGGTTACTCCATTTCCAGCTAAAAACGGACGACTAACGCGTATTGCGTCTACCTCGGCTATGGGCATTTTGCGCCCTTCTACGATTATACTGTCTTTTAAAATAAATTCTAGTTCTCCCTTTACCCAACCCAGCGCGGTATGACGAACCTTAATCTGCTCCCCTTCGTAAAAACGAAGTAATCCGCCATTCTTTTTTTGAATGGCCAGCTGACGCTGAGCAATTACATGCTGAATGCCAACCAATTGAAGAAGCAAAAGCGCGAAAAAGAATAGGCGTGACGTCATGCAATGGGACTGTCGGTAAAGTTACGCTATCCATAGCATTCTAGCCTACTTATCGGTGTTTTAACGCATTTTTTACACAAAAAACGAAGCTTATCCGTATTATTAGCACATGGCAAATTCAACTACCAGCACTCCAATCGACCAATTGTTGCGGCCATTACGTTCTTTGGCCAGTCATAGCGCAACCACCGGCATCTTGCTTTTTGTCATGGCTGTAATTGCGATGCTTTGGGCAAACTCTCCCTGGTCGCACAGCTATCATGCACTGTGGGAAACACACTTTGCCATCAAAATTGGAGATTTCGGGCTCGACAAGCCACTTCACCACTGGATTAATGACGGATTGATGGCCATTTTCTTTTTTGTAGTCGGACTCGAGATAAAAAGAGAAATATTGGCCGGTGAATTGTCGAGTTGGAAAAAGAGTATCCTTCCGATAGGGGCTGCCTTGGGTGGAATGTTGGTTCCAGCCTTGCTCTATGAGGTATTCAACAGCAGTACCCGAGCGGCAGGGGGATGGGGAATACCCATGGCTACGGATATTGCGTTTTCGCTGGGACTACTTTCGCTCGTCAGCAAGCGAGTGCCCATTTCAGTAAAAATTTTCTTGACCGCCTTAGCCATTGTCGATGATCTAGGTGCCGTTTTGGTCATCGCCTTTTTTTATACCTCCAACATTTCCGTCGAGAATTTGATGATCGGAGGCGCCTTTATGCTCGTTTTAATGGGTGCCAATCGTATGGGGGTTCGGTCAACCACCTTTTACGCAATTGTAGGTATCGGTGGACTATGGCTTGCTTTTTTACTCTCGGGTATCCATGCTACCATCGCAGGCGTTTTGGCTGCACTGGCCATACCGGGGCGCACTAAACTCAACGAGTACCAATTTATGGCCAAGATGCGCGGCTTGATGAACCGATTTGAGGCCAGCGAACCCAACGGCAACCCATTTTTAACTTCTGAACAGCTGCACCTCATCGAAAAGATGAAGGTGGCCAACCTTCAAGCAGAAACTCCTTTGCAGAAGCTTGAGCATGTGATGCACCCACTCATTTCGTTCGTTATCATGCCTTTGTTTGCGCTGGCTAATGCCGGTGTGGAAATTGAAGGCGAAGTACTCGATTTACTCATTAGTCCTGTAAGCTTAGGCGTTATTGTAGGGCTAGTGGTAGGTAAGTTTATCGGTGTGGCCGGAACCAGTTGGTTGCTAGTACGAATGGGTTGGGCGCAACTACCTAAAGGTGCCGGATGGAATCATATTGTAGGCGTGGCTCTTTTGGCTGGCATAGGTTTTACGATGTCGCTTTTCATAACCGAGCTTGCTCTCGAAGTTCCACTCGATAGGCTTGAAGCTAAGTTGGGGATATTGGTAGCCTCGGTGATTGCAGGAGCATTGGGCTTGTGGTATTTAAGCCGACAGCCCGAAATAAACGGGGAAGCCGAACAAAACGAACATTAACTCCCTACGGTTGCGCCCGTCGCTCTTATCTTTGTGACCATGAACGCAGAAGATATTTTCAAAAATGTGATTAGCCACGCCAAAGAGTATGGCTTCGTTTTTCCCTCCAGCGAAATTTACGACGGGCTTTCGGCGGTATACGATTATGGCCAACTAGGCGCGGAACTCAAAAAGAACATACGCGAGTATTGGTGGAAGGCCATGGTGCAACTCAACGAGAATATTGTAGGTATTGATGCCGCCATTTTCATGCACCCTACTACCTGGAAGGCTTCGGGTCATGTGGATGCGTTCAACGACCCACTTATCGACAACAAAGACAGCAAAAAACGCTACCGGGCCGACGTACTCATTGAAGAACACGTAGCGAAAATCGAAGGAAAAATTGAGAAGGAAGTCGAAAAGGCGCGTGGTAGGTTTGGGGACGCCTTTGATGAAGCTCAGTTTAGAAGTACCAACCCCAATGTGCTCCGCAACCAAGAGAAGATAGAGGCCATCAACAGCCGGTTTAAGGATGCTCTCGAAAACAACAATCTCGAAGAGGTTCGGCAAATAATCCTCGATCTAGAGATTGTTTGCCCGATAAGTGGCACCCGCAATTGGACCGAAGTGCGACAGTTTAACCTCATGTTTAGCACCGAGATGGGCTCAGTGGCTGGCGATGCGAGTAAAATTTACCTGCGACCCGAAACGGCTCAAGGCATATTCGTGAACTTTTTGAACGTGCAAAAAAGCGGAAGGATGAAGATCCCGTTCGGTATCGCCCAAACAGGTAAGGCTTTCCGCAACGAAATCGTAGCCCGCCAGTTCATCTTTAGAATGCGTGAGTTTGAACAAATGGAAATGCAGTTTTTTGTTCGGCCCGGCACCGAGATGGACTGGTACCAACTCTGGAAAGAGAAACGTATGGCGTGGCACCGCTCTTTGGGTTTCCCAGCAACAGCTTACCGCTTTCACGACCACCTCAAATTGGCGCATTATGCCAATGCGGCATGCGACATTGAATTTGAGTTTCCCTTCGGTTTCAAAGAGTTAGAAGGCATCCACAGTAGGACCGATTTTGACCTAGGGAGCCACGAACAATACAGCGGCAAAAAGTTGCGCTATTTCGATCCTGAAACCAATGAATCGTATGTTCCTTACGTGGTAGAAACTTCGGTAGGATTAGACCGTTTATTTTTGGCCGTATTGAGTCGCGCCTACCACGAGGAAAAACTCGACGACGGTACCGAACGGGTGGTGCTGCGCATACCGCCTGTTTTAGCCCCAGTGAAGGTTGCCGTACTGCCCCTCATCAAAAAAGATGGTTTGCCCGAAAAAGCGCGTGAGCTATTGGCCCAATTGCAGCTTCGGTTCAACTGTCAGTACGACGAAAAAGACAGCATCGGCAAACGTTATCGCAGGCAGGATGCTTTGGGCACTCCGTTTTGCGTTACCATCGATCACGAAAGCCTCACCGACGGGCAAGTAACCATTCGCCATCGCGACAGCATGGAGCAAGAACGCATCCCGATGAACGAAGTTGCTGTACGCATTGCTCAGTCGGTGGATATGGCTTACGCGCTTCAACAGCTTCAATAAATTCGGATGTTCAAAGAACTCCTGGCCCAACCTCGTTTTGTAGCCCTGGTGTATGTGCTAGGTGGCCTAGGTCTCTTTGCGGGCTGCTGGTTAAGTCTTTGGGATCATGACGAGTCGGCTTACGCTGCATTTGCCTGGCAGATGCTTGAAACAGGCAATTGGTTGGTACCAGAGTTTCAGTGGAGTGAAATACACCGCAAAACACCGCTGTATTTTTGGAGTATAGCGGTATCGAATTGGGCATTCGGTTTTAGCGAATGGGCCGTGCGTTTGCCAGCGCTGTTGAGCGTTCTGGGTACAGCACTTTGGGTAGGCTGGCAAGGTCGACGCGCCTTTGGCCGCGAAACGGCCTTGGCTGCATCCGTGCTATTGCTTGCCAATTTGTTTTTACCACATCTGGTTAAAATAGCCGTAACCGATGCCATGCTCCTGTTTTTCGAGACCATGGCTGCCTTGGCCGTAATTAATTATTTCAACGACCAACAGGCAAAAGACCGGTGGTGGTTTGTGCTGGGCGTAGCCGGAGCTTTGTTGGTAAAAGGTCCACCTGTGCTCATTCTTACCGTAGGCATGCTTGGGTTAATGGTGCTGTTTCATCCCGATCGCAAACGCCTTTTGACCTTTCATCCTTGGTTTCTTTTTCCACTGGCCGCCTTGCCACTTGTGGCTTGGGGGCGGCTAGCCTGGCTGACCGACGATGGCGTTTTTATTCGTTGGATGGTGGATTGGTATACGTTCAGAAGAGTTGGCGGTGAAGTACTCGGCCAAACTGGTCCTCCGGGGTATTACTTGCTCACTTTACTTATTGCCTTCTTGCCTTGGACGATGCTCCTGCCCAAAGCCTTTCGCGATTTAATTGTGCATTTCCGAATCAGGCAACCCGAAAAAAGTGATTTGTACCTGCTCGCATGGCTCATCAGCGGCTGGTTGATTTACGAACTTTTGAGGAGCAAATTACCGGCTTACGCCCTTGGAGCCTATCCAGCCATGGCGTTGCTGCTGGGGCGGACGGCGGTGCGTTTGCGCGATCAGGCCTTCCGCAATGAGACCAGTTTGAAAATCGGAATCGGGCTCTATCTACTACTTGCTAGTGCGCTTGGTCTGGCTTTACCACTGGCAGTTAAACCCTTGGTTGACCCATCGGTGCTTTTGTGGGCTTGGGCGATAGCAGGATTTTTTATCCTTTCGGCCATTTGGGTGGCCCTACAGGCCTGGTGGAGCAAATACGATAAGGTGGTTGGTGGAATTCTCCTGCAAACGTTTGGCTTTTTACTGTTGGCATGGTTGATAGTACTTCCTGGTATTGAGCCACTTAGAGGTGCAACCAAACAGCTGGCTAAGACCCTCGAGGCAGAGGCACCTAAAACAGAAACCGTTTACTTCACGCGAAATTTTCAGCTCCCAACCTTACCCTATTACTTAGCTAAAGCAGGATTCAAACGTGGCGAAGCTTACCGAACCGACGAGTGGGCTCAAATTCTTAACCGACCTGAACAAGTAGTTTTGATTTTCAACGACGAGGACTGGGCCACCTTCACTGCCATGAAACTCAACTACCGCGTAGTTGCCAGTTACGACGGATGGATAAGTGACCGCGGCAGGTTTACGCATTGGTATGCGGTTTCGAATAGGTAATCTACTACCCCTTCATCAAACGGATGAGCAACAACGCCGTTGCATAAGCGTCGCCGGCTGCAGTATGGGGGTCGGGATGAGGCAAGCGAAAACGCTTGCAAAGCGCTTCCAAACTATAATCGGTTGGTTTCACACCTTCCCGCGAAAACCGATACCCATCGGCCGCTAAAGCGAGCTGTAAAGTGTCGATGAAGCGTATGGTATAGGTTTCGCCATAATGACGCTTGAATGCCGCCGCTAAAAATGCCGCATCCAGACTCGGTTGATGGCCTACCCACCAGGCATTTTGCCCTCCTTCAATCAACTTTTCGAGCATTTCCTGCTCACTTACCCCACTAAGGGCATCTACAGGCCGAATACCGTGTATGTGTACGGCTTGTTGATGCATTTGCTGTTGCAGCAAGCTCAGATGTATGCTCTTTTCTAAATCAATAACGCCACCTTCCAGGCGGTAGGCCGCTACCGAAAGTATATGCCCCGTTCGTGCATCGAGTTGGTCCATCTCCATATCCAACACCCAAAAATTATCGCGCAACAGATCCGGGCGTTGCAACCGACCGGGTAAAGTGGCCGATAGCGACCGCAGAACCGGATGACGAGGGCCAAACCAGCTCATCCCCGCAATTGGTTGGTTTGAAAACGCACTTCTAGCAGCTCTTGTAGGTCGCTGATGGGCTGAAAAGCCGATCGGAGCAATTGGCGGTCGATTTTACTTAACGCTTGAGGGTCGATGTATCTACCGCTGTCGCTTTGGCGGTAAGCTTGTTGAGCCCGATAGCGCATCAAAATTTCATAGGCTCGTGCGGCCTCCTCGTATAGACTTGCGTGTTGCGGTTCTTTGACAGCAAGGCGTAAAAACCGCTGCGGCGTATTATTGAATCCTGGTAATCGATGATAAAGCGTGAGCACTCGTGCTGCATCGGTTAGCGGCATCATGGCCCTGGCCTTTATGTCGAAGCTATCGTGATGAACGCCGGCCTTCTCGACCAAAAAATTGCGAAAAAAACCCAGAGGTGGCGGGTTTTGCAGGGCATTATGGGCCAACCAACGCAAAAAAAGTTGATCCTGCTGCAGCTCTCCGAAAATAAAATCGGTGAGGCGCTCGGCCAAACGATGGTCGCCTACCGCTACACGATAGTCAAAAAAAATGGTGGTGTACATCACCGATTTCGGATCGGGCGTGTGCATCCATTTCGCAAACTGATCCATCCAGGCATTGAGCGATAAACACCATGCGGGATTGGAAGCCATCATCTGGGCGGGGCAATAGTCAAATCCACTGCTCTCGAGTCCTTTTGTTACTCGTTTTCCCAGCTCCAAAAACCAAGCGGCTGTTTTTTGTTCGTCCCCAGCCACCGGCTGAGCATACACCAAAGCATTGTCTTGATCGGTTCGCACAATTTGCTCTTCGCGGCCTTCACTGCCCAGCGACAGCCAGGCAAAGCTTACCGGCGCCGGACCCCAGCCTTCTTTTTTCATGGCCGAAATACTCAATTGCACCCACTTTTCAATCAACGCATCGTTGAGCGCAGTGGCTACAGCAGCTACATCGCGCGGTCGAACGTCGTGGTTTAACCATTGCTGAAATAATCGGTCGGCACGATCACGTAGTTGCCGCAAGCCAACGGCCTCGTTCGTTTGTTTGATGGCACTCACCAGAGCAGCGGGACTTTGTCCCTGACTAAGTAGTAGGTCGTGATCGGTGATTACCCCCAACACCTTACTGTCGGTGCGACCATTTTCGGTAACTACCAAGTGATGAAGTTTGTGGCGCAGCATGGTAATCAACAATGCAGCCATGGTTTGATCGGGTGAAACACAAATGACCGGACTGCTCATGAGCACAGCTACAGTTTCGTCGACACCGACTTCTCCGGTAACCACACGATTTCGCAGATCAGTATCGGTCACTATCCCTAAGGGCCATTGATTTGTATCGGTGACGAGTAAATAAGGCGATTGTTGATCGCGCATGATGGAAGCACCCAGCATGATGCTCGTATCACGACTACAATACACGAGTTTACGGCTCAGTTCGGGTATGTGTAACTCATTCAAGCTGCTCGTATTTTGAGCTCCTTCCAGCGCCTTTCTTACAGCCTGACCACTTTCTAGCTGCTCGCGTACAACGGGCAAGCCACCCGCAAAGCCAGCCGCAAAAAATAATGCGAGGCCTGGAATTTCTCCCAACCAACTACTAAAAAGTGGCCAGCTGAGCTCATAAAGTATGGTTTCTTCACCAAATTCAGCTCGAGCAATATAGGTATCGCCTACAAACTTAGGCCTTACGCCAAAAACGTCGCCTTCGTCGCAAACGTCGATCAACTCCTCACGTTCGTTACGTTCGGCAATGAGCTTCACACTACCACTTGCCACCACGAAAAAACTGTCGCCGGGTGCATCGCCTTGTTTGAACAGGATTTCGCCAGCTTGGTGATACCGCACCCGTGCCTTGTCGGCCATGGCCTGCAACCGTTCATTCCCTAATAACGGAAAGGGGGGAAACTGCTGTAGAAATCCGGCAATTCGGGTGGCAATTGGGTGACGTTCCTGCATTAGGCGATGTGTTGAGGCAAAAAGGCTTGTCCGGTATGTCGGTCGCGAAATACATCGTGTATCTCTGTGAGCACAGCAGGATCGTCGATGGTGGAAGGCACGGCATAGTGTACACCATCGGCTATCATCCGCATGGTTTTGCGCAAAATTTTGCCTGAGCGTGTTTTTGGGAGACGTTTAACCACCAAAACCGTTTTGAAAACTGCCACTGCCCCTATCTTCTCACGAATAAGCTGTACCAGTTCGGCTTCAACCCCAGTGGCGGCAGCTTCATGACCATCTTTGAGCACCACCAAACCTACTGGCAGCTGACCTCGTAATTCGTCGGCGATGCCAATAACGGCGCATTCGGCTACGGCCGGGTGTGCTCCCACCAGTTCTTCCATCTCTCCGGTCGAAAGTCGGTGCCCTGCCACGTTGATCACATCGTCGACTCGGCCCATGATGTATACATAGTTTTCCTCATCTACGTAGCCACCATCTCCGGTGAGGTAATAGCCCGGATAAGCACTTAAATATGACTGCACAAAACGAGCATCGTCGTTCCACAAGGTAGGCAAGCAGCCCGGTGGCAGCGGCAAGGCAATGGCCACCAACCCTTCCTGACAGGGAATCAAGGGGTGTCCATCTTCGTGTAGGATTTCAATCCGATATCCAGGCACCGGAACCGAAGCTGAACCTGGCTTTACCGGGAGCGGCGTTAATCCCATGGGATTGGCTACCATTGGCCAGCCGCTTTCGGTTTGCCACCAATGGTCAACCACAGGCAGCTCAAGCTGGTCGTGCGCCCATTGCCATGTAGGTGGATCGCAACGCTCACCCGCTAGATAGAGTGTTCGCAAACTGTCGAGTCGGTACCTACTGAGTAGTAGGCCATCTGGATCTTCTTTGCGTATGGCCCGAATGGCTGTTGGGGCGGTAAACAAAACGTTTACTCCGTACTCTTCAATCACTCGCCAAAATGCGCCAGCATCGGGTGTTTTTACAGGTTTGCCTTCGTATAAAATGGTGGTACAGCCCTGAAGTAATGGCCCATAAACGATATACGAATGCCCAACTACCCATCCCACATCCGAAGCAGCCCAAAATACCTCACCGGCTTTGGTATTGTAAATGGCCTCCATGCTGTAGTGTAGCGCCACCGCGTAGCCTCCTGTATCCCGCACGATACCTTTCGGTTTCCCGGTTGTACCCGAGGTGTATAAGATGTAAAGCGGATGCGTGGCTGAAACGATAACGGGCTCGGCAGGAGTAACCGTTTTTATTTGCTCAACCATATCCACATCGCGGTCCGGTACCAGGGCGGCGTGCAGATCGGGTCTTTGCCATACGAGCACATGCTGAGGCTGATAACGACTTTCGAGCAGGGCTTGGTCTACGAGTGGTTTGTAAGCGATGCGCTTATCTACTTCCACACCGTAAGAAGCCGTAATTAAAAGTTTTGGTGTGGCATCTTCTATGCGGATAGCCAATTCGTGTGGGGCAAATCCACCAAAAACTACCGAATGGATAGCACCCAAGCGTGCGCATGCAAGCATGGCAAAAACTGCCTCGGGTATCATGGGCATGTAAATAACTACTCGATCGCCTTTCTCTAGCCCGTACTGCTTAAATAATCCGGCGAATTTGCTCACCTCATCCAGAAGCTGTTGGTAGCTGTATTTCCTTTTTTGGTGGGTAACTGGTGAGTCGTATACCAGTGCTATCTGTTCGCCCCGTCCTTCGGCCACATGTCGGTCGATGCACAATTCGCTCATGTTTAACTCACCGTCGGCAAACCAACGGTAGTGAAACTCGTCGGTTTTATGCAAAATGGTTTCCGGGAAACGTCGCCAAGGCAGTTTACTGGCCTGCTCGGCCCAAAAGCTTTCGGGCGTATCAACGCTTGCCCGATAGTTTTGCTGATAACGTGAAGGTTCGTTGGTCATGGGTAAAGGAGTTTATTGACCTCGGAGAGCAGGTTTTTGGTTGAAAATGGTTTCGTGATATACTGATCGGCACCGAGTTCACGGGCTTTTGCGATATCGGTATCTCTACTTTTTGCACTCAGCATGATGATTTTGGCATGATTCCACTTGGGGTTCGACTTAACCGTCTTACATACTTCATAACCGTCTACGCCTGGCATCATGATGTCGAGCAGTATGGCGTCAGGCAAGTGGTCGGATACCAATTGGAGGGCTTCGTCGCCATCGCGGGCAACCAATACCGTAAATCCGGCCTTTTTCATCAAAAAATCGAGCGAAAGCAAAATGCCGGGATCGTCGTCGACTATCAGTACTGTTTTGGAGCTTGTCATGGGGATGGGATTCGGGGAAGCGTAAATGAAAACCGGGCGCCTTTTCCGGGTGCGGAGTCCACCCACAGGCTACCTTGGTGTAAATCGATTATACTTTTAGAGATAGCCAGTCCTAAACCTGTGCCTTTTGGTTTGCGTGTGGTTTGGTTTCGGGCTTGATAAAACTTGTCGAAGATGTATTGCTGCTGGTCTTCTTCAATGCCTTTGCCATTGTCGGCAACGTTCACCTTAAAATCACCATCGAGGTAGTAGGCTGAGAGTACGATTCTTCCCTTTTCGGCCTCACAAAACTTGATGGCATTGCTCAATAAGTTCACTAAAACCTGGTAAATACGATCTCGATCAACTACTGCTTCGGGCATGCCGGGCTGCAGGTCGATCTTGAGTAGCAGCTGCTTTTCGCGTATGAGCTGCTGCAGCCCATCGACGGCATCGTGGATCAACTCCTGAAGCTGGCAGGGTGCCAACTGGAGCTTTTGCTTGCCTGAGGCATATTTTTCGAGATCGAGTACCTGGCTGATGAGTCTACTCAGTCGTTCCGTTTCGCGCACCATGGTCGATAGAAACTGTTGCTGTTGTTCGGCCGGTAGGTCGGGATTGTCGTGAAGAATTTCACTCAGCGCACGAATCGACGTGAGCGGCGTTCTCAGCTCATGCGTTACGGTATACAAAAACTCATCTTTCAATTCGTCTTGCTCTTGAAGCCGTGCATTTACCGCACTGAGCTGCTCAGTTGCCTTGCGTAGTTCCATCGACTTCCGTCTTAATTCGCGGTTTACGCTTAGCAATTGCTGCGACTCACGTAGAATGTCTACCACCTCATCGCGGCTAATGTCTTCTTCTTTCACCACCGTGCTCACCATGATCCTGGCCGATGCAGTGCCTATGGCACCACCCAGCAACTTTTCGGCATAGGTCACCAATCGCGGGTCGGCCTTACCGGGCTGCTCCCAATCTACTTGGTACTTTTGTTTAAAGGCATTCAACGCTTGCAATGTACGGTTGCGCCCCAAGAAGTTTTCCAACAACGAACGGAGGTCGGGCATGTACGCCGTGCCCTTCCAAACGATAGAGCTTTCGTAAACCGTGGAGTATCTGAAAATATCCACAAATACTTCTGCTTGATTCCGCTCTTTCGAATCTTGACGCGTACGCAGCGAAATGGTGATGTAAAACATGAGGTTGGCACCAAGACTCCAGAACAAACCCTGGGAGAGGCTGTCGAGACCGTTTATGCCAAATAAAGCGGCAGGCCTCAACCAGTCGATACCCCAAGGCCCGTTGTGCAATAAACTTTCCGGTAAAATGCCTGCCCCAACGATAGAAGGAACCACCAAGGTGTAAAACCAAAGGGCAAAACCAACCAACAAGCCCGCTATTGCACCCCGCCTGTTGCCGTTTTTCCAAAAAATTCCACCCAATACTGCTGGCGCCAGCTGCGCCACTGCAGCGAAACTCACCAACCCAATCGACACCAGACTATACGATACTGCAACGCTTCTGAAGTAAGCATAGGCCAGCAAGAGCAAAAGCAGTATGGCTAATCGTCGGCTTAAAATGAGGATGCTGCCCAAACGCGGACGTATACGCTGCTGGAAGGCCGTATTGGCAACCAAAAGTGGCATCACCAAATTGTTTGAAATCATGGTACTGAGCGCAATCACCTCAACAATAATCATCGAAGTGGCCGCTGAAAATCCGCCGATGTAGGTGAGTAAGGTAAGTCCTGGTTTGCCGGCTTGCATGGGCAACCCTAGCACATAGGCATCGGGTCGTACGCTGTCGCCAAGCAGTAGTTGCCCGCCGGTAGCTATGGGCAAAACGAAGAGGTTAATGAGCAACAAATACAGCGGAAAAAGCCACATGGCCTTGGTCAGGTGTTTTTCGTTTACATTTTCCACCACAGCCACCTGAAATTGGCGGGGTAAAAGAAATACAGCCAACATCGACAGCAAATTCACGGTAAACCATTCGCCGTATGCAAAATTGCCATGTAAGATGAGTTGATCGGTGAAACCGGGAAGATTAGCCGCTTGTTGAAACAAGTCGCCAAAGCCGTTGTACAAACCGAAGGTGACGAAAATGCCGATGGTGAGAAAAGCAAGCAACTTTATCACCGATTCAAAGGCAACGGCGGTAACCATCCCCTCGTGCCGTTCGGTCGCCTCAATTTGACGTGTACCAAACAGGATGGTAAAAAAGGCTAGGATAAGGGCCAGATACAACGCGCTATCGGCCAACCACGGCCCACCGGAGTGCAGCGCTCCGGCGGTAACCACTTCTAAACTTGCCGATATGGCTTTGAGCTGTAGCGAAATGTAGGGGATTATGCCCAATACACTGAGCACGGTGACTATCCCTCCGAGAGATATGTTTTTGCCGTAACGGGAGGAGATAAAATCGGCCAGCGTACTGATCCGTTGCACCTTACAAATGCGAATAATTTTGCGCAGTACCGGCCAAAACAAAGGCACCATGAGCGACGCACCCGTATATACTGCCAAAAAGTCGATACCCCCCGAGGCTGCCCGCTCTACACTGCCGTAATAAGTCCAGGCCGTGCAATACACTGCCAACGATAACGCATAGATGTAGGGGTTAGCCACCAAACTGCGGCCTTCGCGCGAGCGTTTCTCCGACCAGAAAGCAATGCCAAATAGCAACAGCAAATAGCCAAACGACAACCCTATGAGCAGCGACGGATTCATGAAGCGTCGTCTTTACTGGCCTTACGTCTTACGATAAGTGCAACACCCAAAATAAGCAACAACCAGCAGGAGAAGATCCACAGATACAACAGCGGCACCCCAGCTACCAAAACGGCTTTGTTGGCCATTGAAAGCAAGGGAAAGTGGATTACCAGCGCAAAAATCATCACCCAGGCAATCAGCTGCTGTGAACGTGTTTTATCCATTTGGAGCTTAATGTCTACAATTTACAATTTAGCACCAAAAGCGCATCGATTTTGATGCGCTTTTGATGTAAGCCGGCTAACCGGTGATAGGGTTGGCCCGAACCAGCGGCTCGGACCATTTCCCCAAAACCCCGCTGGTTCTCCTGCCAACGGGATCTCAGGGCATATTTCAGTGTGCATGAGCGCTACCAGCGCCACGAGGTATGCGGATGTCTTCGATAATTTCTTGTACATGTACCGGAGGTGCAGGTGTAAAGCGAGATACTACGATGGCAACGATGAAATTGAGCACCATACCCAAGGTACCTATGCCTTCGGGTGAGATGCCGAACCACCAGTTTTCTTGCACATTGAGGTCGGGCTGTATGAACTTAAAGTATACGATATAGCTTGCGGTAAAAACTAATCCAGCGATCATACCAGCAATGGCACCTTCTTTATTCATTCGTTTACTGAAAATACCCATGATGATGATTGGGAAAAAACTAGAGGCAGCGAGACCGAAGGCAAAGGCCACCACTTGAGCCACAAAACCCGGAGGATTCACGCCGAAATAGCCAGCTACGACCACCGCTACCCCAGCAGCTACTCTGGCCGCCAGCAGTTCTTTCTTTTCAGAAATATTCGGCATGATTGACTTTTTAAGCAAATCGTGCGAAATAGAGGTAGAAATCACCAACAACAACCCGGCTGCTGTACTCAAAGCCGCAGCCAAACCTCCTGCGGCAACCAATCCAACTACCCAGTTGGGGAGCTGCGCAATTTCGGCATTGGCCAGTACCATGATGTCCTTATCTATGGTTAGTTCGTTCTTCTCGGCATCTTTTACATACTGTACTTTGCCGTCTTGGTTTTTGTCTTCTATGGCAATCAATCCTGTTTTGCTCCAGTTATTCACCCAATCGGGCAATTCAGACATGGGTTTTTCGCTCACGTTGTTCACCATATTGTAGATGCCAAAGGCGCCAATGGCTGGAGCCGTGGTATACAAAATAGCGATGAAGATGAGGGCATAACCGGCCGACAAACGTGCATCTTTTACCTTAGGCACTGTAAAAAAGCGAACTATTACGTGGGGTAAGCCTGCGGTACCAACCATGAGGGCAGCGGTGATAAAAAAGATATCCATCATGCTCTTACTGCCGTCGGTATAGGCGGTAAATCCGAGTTCGGTGAGCATGCCATCGAGTTTATCGAGTAGGGGCGTGCCATCGGCTACGTTGCCACCGAAACCGAGTTGTGGAATTGGATTACCAGTGAGTTGTATGCTGATAAAAATGGCAGGTACCATATAGGCGAAAATGAGTACGCAATACTGCGCTACTTGGGTATAGGTAATTCCCTTCATTCCACCGAGAACAGCATAAAAGAGGACGATTATCATACCGAAGATTACCCCAGTATTGATATCTACTTCCAAAAACCGGCTGAATACGATGCCCACACCGCGCATCTGACCTGCGACGTAGGTGAACGAAACAAATATGGCGCAGATTACAGCCACGAGTCGTGCGGTGCGGCTGTAATAACGATCGCCCACAAAATCAGGTACCGTAAACTTGCCAAATTTCCTCAGATAGGGAGCAAGCAATAAGGCCAAAAGCACATAACCTCCCGTCCAGCCCATCAAATACACCGAGCCATCGTAACCCATGAAGCTGATCAATCCAGCCATGGAGATGAATGAAGCAGCGCTCATCCAGTCGGCAGCGGTAGCCATGCCGTTGGCCAAAGGCGAAACGCCTCCGCCAGCCACATAAAATTCTTTGGTTGATCCGGCACGCGACCAAATGGCGATGCCGATATAAAGTGCAAAGGTGAAACCTACGATGATGTAGGTCCAGGTTAAAATATCCATTGTAGTTCCTTTAAATTATTTTTCGTCTACGTCAAATTCTTTGTCTAACTGATTCATCCACCGCACATACAGAAAGATGATCACGATAAAGGCATAAATGCTGCCTTGCTGGGCAAACCAGAAGCCTAGTTTGAAGCCTCCAATTTTGATGGCGTTGAGTGGCTCTACCAGCAAGATGCCAAAGCCGTAACTCACCACAAACCAGAGGGTGAGGAGAATGAGCAGGTAGCGCAAGTTTTTGCGCCAATAGGCCTGCATGTCTTTTTTTGGTTCCATGAGCAAAAAAGGGATTAGGGTTTAAAGGAAAATTTGTGTTTGCAGAAGGAATTCGCCGCGATGCCCGTCGGGTTGGTTGTTGATGATGATCGGGCGGGCCGAATACTGCAGCGTTATCTTGGCGTGATGACCATCGAGGAAACAATTCATACCGGCATCGTAGCTGTGAGCCACTCCTTGAATCGCATCCAAATCGTGGCGGGTATACGAGGCAAAGGGCTGAAAACGCACTTTGCTAGTCAACCAATTTTTAGGAAGCAAAAGCCCGGCTTGTGTGTACCATATGGTTCCGGTTCCCAATAACGGTCGCGCATTGCCTGCGCCTGTTTGTGAGCGTGTACCGGCATAATTCGGGTCTACGGCTCCTTCGTTCATGATGCCGACCGTGCGGTAATAATTGGGCCCCCAGTTGTGGCTGTAAAACACCGAGTAGGCCGTTATGGCAAACTTCTTGGCGGCACCTAGGGGCATGTCGGCGAATAGGTCAACAGCAAATAAATTGATGTCGTGGCGCGCCAAGCTGGTATCGCCAGGGGCGTTCAAACGATTGCTGTTGGTGCCTTGCGGTGCCCGGTAAAATCCTGCACCTACATTGAGCACCTTTTTGGTGCCTACATATGTGCCTACAGTAAAGGGCAAAACCACACTTTCTTTATCGAAAAATTGCCAAAAAGCGTAGCCAGCCGTTGCCCACTTATTGGGTATATTATTATCTACGGCCACATCGAGTACTTTGGCACCAGCAGCTGTGGGAGGAGCCGAAAGGGTTGTGAACGGCTTGTTCAGATTGGCGCGGTAGCTTAGCCGACCAGCTTCGCCTTTGACGTACATGCCAAACTGCCGTGCAAACTGGTCGCTCAGCTCAATGGTTGGCCAGTTAAAGATGGGTGCATCTATCATCAAAAAATTGAGCGTACTGGCGCTGGTCATACGCGAGAGTCCGTGCCAGTAGTGCAAACCAAAACCGGCATAGAGATTAAACTTGTTCAGCTCACCTGTCTCAGGATCTTTTATGGGGCGAATGGCGTATTCGTTCCACACGTCGTGAAAGAACAAACCGGGCTTTTTACCACTGGTATAGGTGCCGCCATTACCTGTTACGCCTCCATTCGGAACGCCTCCATTCATGAACGTTTGGTTATTGATACCAAAATGCGTGAGTATCATGTACCGTGGGGAGATTTGTGCATAAGCCAACATACGCGCCCGGCGTATGCCAATGTCGTAGGTCACCTCGGCAGGCGTACCGTTCACCATCGTTCCCGGATTGTTTTGAATAGCACGCGCCCAAATCTGGTTCCAGATGATAAAACGTACATAGCTAGAACCATCGGGCTTAATGTTCACCTTGAGGCCAGATCCGTAGGTTTCAGAACCCTGAGCAAAAACACCGCCTGTTGTGAATAGTAGTAGAGCGGGTAAAAGCATGTTTTTCAGTCGCATAGTTTAGCGTTTGGTTGATGCCGAAGCCCGTGACTTCGTTCAGCCAAACTTGGAAATTGCTGGCGACTGACAAAAATTACTATAGTTAAACGTTAACTCTATAGTCAATTCGGCCTACTAATGCCTAAAACGTTCCCATTTAATCAACATAAACTTATCGCCCAGCTCAGTTACAATCATTCCGGAGCTTTTGAGGCTCTCTCTATTTTCGACCAATTTGACTAATTCTGTGTGACTTACTATGCGATACGTGGGATGATACCCGGCAGGTAGCGGGACCTTGACACCAAATTTTTTCACCCAGTTCAAAACAGTCACATGACTCACCCCCAATAATCTTTCAATTTCACGGTAGCTAACCCCTTCCATATGCAACTGAAGCGCTTTAACCACATAGTAGGGATCTATGGATTTTCCTTGCTTCAATACCGTAAAGTGATAGTTACAAGCTTTACAATGGTAACGTTGACGATCCTTAATTACGCCACTTTTCACGAAAGGACCGCTGGATTGGCAAGAGGGACAGGTGATGGCTTCGTTCATCTATAGGTATTTAGCAAATCAATACCAAATTAGCAAAACATCCATTTAATCGGATATTTTCGTCTGAAAATTCCGATTTGCTTGTTCTTCTCGCAGCTTCTCGTAGGCCGAAAAATAGTTTTTATTACTTTTACCGCTCGTACTTAACACATCCGCAACATTATGCATCCTAAAAACAACGACCCGGTCTGGAAAAGGGTTCTCGTGCGTTCAGAAGTCCCCAAACAACTTGAATCGCTCCAACGCCTTTCCCGAAACATCTGGTGGTCATGGAATTACGAAGCACTCGAGCTTTTCGAGTCCATCGATGCCGAGCTCTGGGAGAAATCGCAACACAACCCGGTATCTATGCTGGAAATGCTCTCCTTTGAGCAATTTCAGAAACTGGTAAGCGATAAGAACTTTAATACCCGCTTGAATAAAGTCATAGCTGCCTTCGACGCTTATATGCGTGCGCCCAAAGCAGCAAAAACCCCCAAGATTGCCTATTTCTGCATGGAATATGGTTTACATTCGGTGATTAAACTCTACTCGGGTGGCCTTGGTGTACTTGCAGGCGATTACCTCAAAGAAGCCAGCGACTGCAATCACGACATGGTAGGTATTGGCCTGTTGTACCGCTATGGCTACTTCAAACAAACCTTAAGCTATCATGGCGAACAGATTGCCAATTACAAAGCGCAAAAGTTCAGCTTCTTGCCGGTACAACCGGTAAAACACCCCGATGGGCAATGGGTCATGATTAATTTGCAGCTTCCGGGCCGCACCCTACACGCCAAGGTTTGGAAAATAGATGTTGGCCGTGTACCCTTGTACTTGCTCGATACCGATCTCGACGAAAACCAGGAGCAAGACCGCATGATTAGTCACCAATTGTATGGTGGTGACTGGGAAAATCGCTTGAAACAAGAAATCCTCTTGGGCATAGGCGGCATCAAAACCCTCGACGCTTTAGGCATAAAGCCCGACGTATATCACTGCAATGAAGGCCACGCTGCATTTACGGGTCTCGAACGGGTGAAAAAATACATCCAAGAAAACTACCTCAGCTACCATCAGTCCATTGAATTAGTGAAGTCTACTTCTTTGTTCACCACGCATACACCTGTTCCTGCAGGGCACGACAGTTTCAATGAAGACTTGCTCAAAACATACCTTTACAACTACAGTGAAATATTCCAAATCAGCTGGGATAAGTTCATGGCGCTGGGCAGAGTAAACGAATATCAACACGAAGAAAATTTCAGCATGAGCCACCTTGCGGCACGTATGGCGCAAGAAGTGAATGGCGTGAGTAAAATTCACGGCGATGTATCGAAAGATATGCTCCAAGTATTGTGGCCCGGTTACGCGAAAGACGAAATTCACATCGACTATGTCACCAACGGCGTTCACTATTATACCTGGACTTCGGTGGCCTTCCAGAAACTTTACGAAAAACATCTAGGCAAAGAGTTCCTTGCGAATCAAGCCGATGCCAGCCGTTGGAAAAAAATACACGAAGTACCCGATGCTGAAATTTGGGCTACACGTAAGGTCCTGAAAAATCGCCTCTTTGAGTCGTTGACTAAAAAGATGACCAAAGACTTGACCCTGCGCCAAGAAGCGCCAGGTAAAATTTTAAGTACCGTAAATTCCTTCGACGAAAACGCACTTACCATCGGTTTTGCACGTCGATTTGCGACCTATAAGCGCGCACACCTTCTCTTCAAGAACCTGGATCGACTCAAAAAGCTCGTCAATATTCCAGGCAAACCCGTTCAGTTCGTCTTTGCTGGTAAAGCTCACCCTGCCGACAAAGGCGGTCAGGAACTCATCCGGCGCATCGTTGAAGTATCGCAAATGCCCGACTTTGCAGGCAAGGTTTTCTTTGTTGAGAACTACGATATGGCCTTAGCACGTCGTTTGGTGCATGGCGTTGACGTATGGTTGAATACCCCCACTCGTCCGCTCGAAGCTTCGGGCACTTCGGGCATGAAGGCCACCATGAATGGCGTTCTGAACCTTTCGGTACTCGATGGCTGGTGGGCTGAAGGGTATATTCCTGAAAGTGGTTGGTCGTTACCCGAAGAGAAGACCTACGAGAACGTAGACTTTCAGGACGAACTGGATGCTGAAACCTTGTACAACATCATCGAAGACCAAGTAATCCCTACCTATTTTGATCGCGACAAAAACGGCCTGCCTACGGCATGGATCAAACGCATCAAATACGCCATCAGCGACATCGCTCCTCATTTTACCATGAAGCGCATGATCGACGAGTACTACGAGAAGTTTTACCATAAACTACAAAAGCGAGGACAAAGCTTCAGTGCAAAAGAGTTTGCATCGGCACGTGAGCTTGCCGAATGGAAAGCCCGGGTATATTTTAACTGGGACAGCATCGACGTACTTTCGGTAGATACGTTCGACTCGTTCAATAATGCCTTACAACTAGGAGAGCCTTTCCATGCTAGAATCGTTCTCGACCTCAAACAACTTTCGAAAGAAGAGGTAAGCATTGAAGTTGTTTTGGCCGAAAAAGTAGGTGAGAACGACGAGCGTAAGGTGCTCTTCCGTGAAGAAATGAAGGCAGCCAAAAACGATGGCACCCGCGTTTTGTACGAATGTAGAATTCCGATGAAGAATTCTGGGGTGTTCGATTACGGCTTCCGAATTTCTCCCAAAAGCAAATTACTCGCTTACAAACACGACTTGAATTTAGTTCGTTGGATTTGAATGCAATTCGTCGAGAAAATAAGGCTCCTTCGGGGGCCTTTTTTCATTTTTGGACAATTGAAAAACGCAGCAATGCGAATGCATAGCCCATTGAAAATGTTGACCGGTTTTGGCAAACCTACTGCGACAGCTGGTAATACTATTTGTCAGTAGCTATGACCTTGCAAAACTTGGCGTGCATGCTTTCGATAAATAATTCAATGCCCAAAAACAATCATTATCAAACGAATAACCACATTTTTTACTTCACGCAAAATTTATCCCTCAACCATAACTAAGTCGATTGTCATACATAAGTCATGGTAGGCTAAAAAAAATGTCTCATTAATTTAGGCCCTTGCCAAAACAGCTTACCGGAAAAAACGTATATTACAAACGGCATTTAAAATCAAAAACCATGAACGATCTGATCTCGAATGTCCTCATCAAAGCGCGTAAGCGCCGTAAGTCTGTTGCAGTGATTAAAAGGTATCTCTTTTTGAAATACCGGATACGCGTATCAGACGATGTTCTACTCCGCCGTTTGCAACAAGCATAGGTCGTTGCACTCGAAAACATGGGCCTCTTAGGAGGCCCTTTTTTATGCCCAGAAAAGCAACAGCAGTCCTACAATTGCTGGAATAGCCTGCACAAAAAAGATAGTGCGCTGTACGCTAAAGGCACCGTAAACACCGGCAGCAGTAACACAGGTAAAAAAGAACAGCAACACCTGGCGGGCAACGAAAGGATCGGGTAGCAGGCTTCCCCAAATTAAACCGGCAGCCAAGAAGCCGTTGTATAAGCCTTGATTAGCCGCCAATGCTCTGGTTCTGATAAAAAAATCGTCGCCTTGTTTGCGAAACAAGCGTGGGCCAACCGTAGTCCAAGCAAACATTTCAAACCAAAGAAAAAACAAATGAAGCGCAGCCACCAAGGCAGCGATTAAAATTACAGCATTCGACATGGCCTACTCTTTTCTTGAAATTACAACCGAATTTTAGAATAATGATCGGCAAAGGCAGAATTAACTTTCCTAGAATTTGGCTTGCCTTTATATTCGTAATATGCGCTTCGCCCTTTATCTGTTTATTCTTCTGCTGCCCAATTTCACAAGTGCCCAAACCGACAGTCTCTCCTTCGACCTTCAAGGTCATAGGGGTTGTCGTGGCTTGATGCCTGAAAATACTATTCCGGCCATGCTCAAAGCCCTTGATTTAGGGGTGCAAACCTTGGAACTAGATGTAGTGATTAGTGCCGACAAACAGGTGGTGGTATCGCACGAACCTTGGATCAATGCAGATATTTGCTTGGACACCACTGGTAGCGACTTAAGCAACAGCAAGGCCAAACAGCTGAACATGTATCGGATGCGTTATGCCGAAATTCAACAATACGACTGTGGTAGCCGCAAATTCGGCCGTTTCCCCGAACAAGAAAAGCTGCCTGTTTTTAAACCCTTGCTAAGCGATTTGATAGAAGTTTGTGAGCGTTACAGTCGCGAGCGAAAACTGCCCCCAGTTCGCTACAATATCGAGATAAAAAGCAGCCCACAAGGCGACAACAAAGATCATCCAGCACCTGAAGAGTTTGTTGCCTTGGTGATGGCCACCATCAACCGTTATGGTATCGCTTCCCGTACCACCATTCAAAGTTTCGACCTTCGCCCGCTTCAATTGCTCAACAAACAAAACGCAAGTGTCAAGCTAGCCTTTCTCACCGAAAGTGAAGACGACCTAGAACGTGTGGTTGAGGAATTGGGATTTATCCCCGATATATTCAGTCCAGCATTTAAGTTAGTCGACCGCCAATTGGTTAGCGCGTGTCGCAAGCAAAACGTACGCATTATTCCATGGACGGTGAATGAGGTAGATCAAATGGAAAAGCTGATAAAAATGGGCGTTGATGGGCTTATAACCGATTATCCCGATCGGGCTTTGCCACTCCTCAAAAGGCCAACCGAAAATTAATGCGCTGATATAAGGCCGTCTCGATTAAAAGCTTAATTTTGTGCGGCAAATAGCACTATTTGCCGATGTTAGATTTTTCCCAAAAGTTCGTGGGTGAGGCCCTTACCTACGACGACGTACTGCTCGTCCCGGCCTATTCCGAAGTCCTTCCCCGCGACGTCGATATTTCATCACGTCTCACCCGCAACATTCGTGTAAATGTGCCTATCGTTTCGGCGGCTATGGATACCGTTACTGAATCGGATTTAGCCATCGCCATGGCGCAAGAGGGAGGTATTGGCATGTTGCACAAAAACATGAGCATCGAAGCGCAAGCCCGCGAAGTTCGGAAAGTAAAACGCTCCGAAAGTGGCTTAATCGTCGATCCCATCACCCTGCATCCCGAGGCAACCTTGAGCGAAGCCCTTGAGCTGATGAAAGAGAACCGCATTGGCGGTATTCCCATTGTAGATGAGGATCGCAAATTGGTGGGCATACTCACCAACCGTGATCTGCGCTTTGAAAAAGATACCAAACGCCCTATTTCGGAAGTGATGAGCAGCGGTCAGTTGGTTACTGCTCGCGAAGGCACCTCACTGAAAGAAGCGGAAGGCATCTTGCAGCAGCATAAAATTGAAAAATTACCGGTAGTAGATGCAGCAAACCGCCTCATTGGACTCATCACCTACCGCGACATCCTCAAACTGAAAGACTACCCACGTGCGAACAAAGACCGCTTGGGCCGTTTGCGTGTAGGTGCAGCTGTAGGCGTTACTGCCGACATGCTCGAGCGCGTGGGAGCCTTAGTTGCCGCAGGAGTCGACGTGATTACCATCGACACCGCTCACGGTCATTCGGCGGGTGTAATCAATGCCCTGAAGCAAGCCAAAGCAGCCTTTCCTGAGCTCGACGTGATTGTTGGCAATATTGCCACCGGTGCGGCAGCCAAAGCCCTTGCCGATGCCGGGGCCGACGCCGTGAAAGTGGGTGTTGGTCCGGGTTCCATTTGTACCACCCGGGTGGTAGCCGGTGTGGGTGTTCCCCAACTCACAGCCATCTACGAAGTGGCTCAAGCACTGAAAGGAACTGGAGTACCCTTGATAGCCGACGGTGGTATACGCTATACTGGCGACATTGTAAAAGCTTTGGCCGCAGGCGCTGGCACCATCATGGCCGGTAGCTTATTTGCCGGTGTGGAGGAGTCGCCAGGTGAGACCATCATTTTTGAAGGCCGCAAGTTCAAGTCTTACCGCGGCATGGGATCGATTGAAGCCATGAAAGAAGGCTCAAAGGACCGTTATTTTCAAGACACCGAAGACGAAATCAAAAAACTGGTACCCGAAGGTATCGTGGGTCGTGTGCCCTACAAAGGCAAATTGGCCGAGGTGATGTATCAATATATTGGCGGTTTACGTGCCGGAATGGGTTACGTAGGTGCCCTCAATATGGACATGTTGCAAGAGGCGCGTTTCGTGCGCATCACCAATAGCGGCATACGCGAAAGTCACCCACACGGCATCACCATCACCAAGGAAGCACCCAATTACACCCGATAAGGCCCATGCAAGAACGTATCGACGCCCTCCGCCAAGAAGCAGCAAGCTTCACTATCACCAATGCCGAAACTCTTGAGGCATACCGCCTGCAGTTTATGAGCAAAAAATCGGTGCTCAACGAGCTGTTTGAGGAGTTTAAGGCCATTGCTGGCGACCAAAAGCGTTTGTACGGCCAACCGTTGAATCAGCTCAAACAATTCATCGAAGCCCGCTTCCACGAACAAAAAGAAGTGCTCGAAAATGTCCAGCAAGATGGCGGCAGTGAACTTGACCTCACCCTACCGCCGCAGCCCATGGTGCTGGGTAGCCGACACCCGATCAGCATCATTCGGCAGGAGATCGTGGGCTTTTTCGAGCGTCTAGGCTTCAACATCAGCGAAGGACACGAAATTGTTGACGACTGGCACAACTTCGGCGCACTTAATTTTGAAGAAGACCATCCTGCGCGCGATATGCAGGATACCTTTTTTGTGCAGTCGAACCCCGATATCTTATTGCGTACCCACACCTCTACCGTACAGGTGAAAGAGATGCAATTGGGCAACCTACCCATTCGCACCATTAGTCCGGGCAGGGTGTACCGCAACGAAACCGTTTCGGCCCGTTCGCACATGCAGTTTCATCAAATCGAAGGGCTGTACATCGATACCCACGTTTCGTTTGCCGACCTCCGCCAAACGCTCTACCTCTTTGCCCGACACCTGTTTGGCGAAGATGTTCGCATTCGTTTCCGTCCCAGTTACTTCCCCTTTACCGAACCCAGCGCCGAGATGGACGTGAGCTGCTTCATTTGTGGCGGCGAAGGCTGTAACATTTGTAAACAAACCGGCTGGGTAGAAATCTTGGGCTGCGGAATGGTTGACCCTAATGTGTTGGAAAATTGTGGTATCGACCCAAAAAAATACAGCGGTTACGCCTTCGGACTGGGTTTGGAGCGGATGGCCATGCTCAAGTACCAGATTAAAGACATCCGTTTGTTTTACGAAAACGACCTGCGCTTTCTGAAGCAGTTCGGCAGCGTACCTCCTACCCGATGAGCCATACTATTAAAACCATAGCCGTAATCGGCGCCGGAACCATGGGCAGCGGCATCGCACAAGTTTGTGCCCAAGCCGGTTTCACGACGCTGTTGTACGATTTGCAGCCCGAAATGCTCGTGAAAGCTAAAAAAGGCATTGGCAGCTCGCTGAGTAAAGCAGTAGAAAAAGGCATAATCACGGTCGAAGCACAGCAGGCCACGCTAGAACGCATCCATTTTACCGACCAATTCGAAACCTTGGTGGCCGACCTCTGCATTGAAGCCATTGTAGAGCGACTGGAACCTAAAGTAGACCTCTTTCAACGACTGGAGGCCCAAAATAAGGCGGAGACCATTCTGGCTACCAATACCTCCTCGATTCCAGTTACGCGCATTGCCGCAGGATGTACGAGGCCGGGGCAGGTAGTGGGTATGCACTTTTTTAATCCGGCGCAACTCATGAAGCTGGTAGAAATCATCAGCGGTGCCGCGACCTTGCCCGCAGTGGCTGACCATTTGTACGATTTAGCTCTTCAGTTGGGTAAAAAACCCGTACATGCCAAAGACGCACCCGGCTTCATCGTAAATCGGGTTGCACGGCATTATTATGTCGAAAGCCTGAAATTGCTCGAAGAGGGCGTTGCCGATTTAGAGACCATCGATAGACTGATGGAAAGTCGTGGTTTTAAGATGGGGCCCTTTCGGTTGATGGACTTGATTGGCGTGGATACTAACTTTGCCGTAACAAGTAGTATGTTTGCTTCGTTTCATTACGATCCCAAGTTCCGACCCAGCCGCATTCAGCAGCAGAAAGTCGATGCTGGGCATCACGGACGTAAAACAGGACAAGGATTTTATGCGTATCCTAAAGAATAGCCGCCCCATGTTGCTGCTGTTGTTGCTGCTTGGCTCTGCCTGTCGTAACGATAGCTCCGAGTTTGTGCCCGACGTATTGGTCGATTTAACGCTCAACCTCAACAATCCGAGCTACCAGGCCATTAATGTGGTGGGGGGCATTCTATTCTTACCCGAGCAAGGATATAAAGGCATCAGTATTTTCAGGCGCGATGTAGGTGAGTTTAAGGCGGTAGACATGACCTGTAGTTACCGCCCTCTGGAAGAATGCCACCGCGTAAGTCTTGATTCGGCAACATTTCAACTAAAATGCGGCTGTTGCGATTCACGCTTCAGTTTCGAAGGGCAGATCCTGAATGGACCAGCTTCTTTGCCCTTAAAGGAATACCGCACCACCTATTCCCCTTCTACCAATACGTTGCAAATCAGCAATTAAGCGGGATACATGTTAAAATAACCTATGAATAAAGTGCTATTCATCAGGATTTTTTACATTCGTTTACCAAAACCCCGCTATGAAAACCTTAAAGAAAATTGGCCTTATACTCTTAGGCCTCGTCCTCGTAATGGCCGTAATCGGCTTTTTACTCGATTCTAAGCTTCGCGTAGAAGCCACAGGCGAAACCGCTGGCAATCCTGAACTCGTGTTTGAACAAGTAGCCAATTTCAAAAATTGGGATAATTGGTCGAGCTGGCACGCCCTGGACACCGCCATGAAAAAGGAATATTTCGGCAATCCGCTGAGCATGGGTCATGGCTATTCGTGGACCTCTGAAAACAGCCAAGTGGGCCATGGAAACATGAAAATTATCGAGCTTGAAGCCAATAAAATGGTGAAGTCGGAGATGTACCTCATGGGCGATACCAAGCCGGCCATTTCGACTTTCGTACTCGAAACGACCGAGCAAGGAGGAACCAAAATCAATTGGTCGGCCGACTTTGATCTCGGCAACAACCCCTTTGGCAGAATTTTCGGTCAACTTATCCTGCCATCGATGATTAAAAAAGACTTTGAAAAAGGACTGAGCAAGCTCAAGGAAGTTACCGAAGCACAAGCAGCCGCCACGGCCGTAAAAATCGATGAAATTACTACCGAGCCGATGTCGTATGTATTTCTCTCCTACGAAGGTCCGAACGATCAGCCTACCATCGACAGCAAGATGAGCGCTATGTTTACCGAACTGGATCAATACATTGCCGCCAACAAAGCCACCAATGCTGGTCCCTACTTCGCCCATTGGCACCACTGGACCGATACCTTGGTGCGTTTCGATGTTTGTGTACCGGTAGATAAAGCGCTCAAAGGCACCAAAACCATCAAATTTGCACAGCTTAATGCCATGCCTGCCTACAAAGTGGAAGTACTTGGTGATTTTGGGAATACCTACGAGGCGCACATGGCCATCGATGCATATGCACAAAAAAAGGGTGTTAAAACAGCCGATCCCATGGAAATGTACTTCACCGACCCAGAAAAAGAGCCCGACACCTCCAAGTGGGTCAGCTGGGTGGTGTACCCTATTTTACCCTAACTATATCCCTGATTACGCTTCAAAGCCGCCCGAACAAGGCGGCTTTTTATTTTGACTAAACCACTGGTCATTGAACTAGCAATTCATTGCTCAACAGACTAGCGTTTCCAGGGATCCTGAAATTTAGGGTCGTTACTCAAAGCTGTATCGGTAAGCGTATTCAAAAATGCCAATAGTGCATCCTTTTGGGCTTGTGTAAAGTTCATCACGCGCACATTGCCTTGCGGGTCGCGCAGCGGGGGACTCAAATTGGGGTGGTTCTGAACGCCATTGCTGTAATGATCAATCACTTGCGCTAAGGTCGAAAAACGGCCGTCGTGCATATAAGGAGCTTGGAGTGCCACGTTACGGAGCGAACCCGATTTGAAGGTGCCCACCAATTGAGGTACATTGTTTACTCCACCCACACCCGCATCGGTAGTGGTGGCATCTAAACCGTTATTGCGAGGACCTGGAGCGATATGCGCATCGGTACCGTGACAAGGTGCACAATTGCCCGGTGCATTAAAGATGGCTTTACCTTGATTTTCTTGTGCTGTAAAGTTGGGAAAAGGATCGCCCGTATTGGCCACCTGAGCCCTGCCTTCGTCATATTTGCTCCGGTAACTTACCAGTGAACGTACGTACTGGGCCAATGCACGACTGATACGTTGGCTGTTGATGGCCGTATCGCCAAACGCATTGCTAAAAAGGGTCGCATAAAATGCCTTTTCCCGCACACGTCCGATGAGTTCGTCGATGGTGAGTCCCATTTCGGTTTGATCTTGAATGGGCATGAGCACTTGATCTTCGAGTGTGGCTGCACGTTCGTCCCAGAAAAACCTGCGGTTGGCATAATAACGGGCATTGACTAGGGTCATAGAATGGCGGCCGGTGAGTCCACCCGCGAAACCGAGGCTCTTCACCAACGGATCGCTAAATCCTTTCGAGCTTTGGTGGCAGCTTGCACAAGCTACGGTGCGGTTGAGGCTCAAATTGCGGTCGAAAAACAGCACCCTTCCTAAGGTTGCGCCTTGGTCGGTAATAGGGTTATTGGCGGGGGTATTGTCGGCTCCTACCGCCAAAATATGCGCCGGTATGGGCTGGTTGGCGTAGTTGTATGGGGTAGCTGGCAAATTGAGCTCAGCAAAGGGGTCGGTTGGGTTGGTAGGAACAGTGGGGTTGTTGCTACCGGTTTCGTCTTTTTGGCAAGAGGCCAGTACCAATAGTACTGCACTCAAGAGAAGGATCTTCTTCATGGCGTTCGGGTTTTGAGGAGTATAGACGCCGTGCGTTTGGTTTACTTGCGGCTACTCAGATGAAAAATTCATTAAAACGGGGGCGGCCCACCGGGAGGGGGCGGTCCACCGGGGCCACGGCCTCCAAAAAACGGAAGCAGGGCTTCCATCAGTTCGTCAAAACGAGTCAGTTGATCGGGCCTACAAAGCGCTCGTATTTCATCGAAATGAGCATACGTTGCCGCATAATACGCTTGCCGATTCGCTGAAATGGCCTGTTCGAGTCCAATTTTCATGGCTGTGCTTGCCGCATCATCGCTCAAAAGGGCAAAATAAGCACGGCGCAAATCGGTCAGCTCGTCGTTCAGCCGGTGGCTGGCCTCCCGATGTCTTTCTATCGACTGCCACAGCCGCTCTTGTTGGCCCTCGTCGAGCTGGAGCTTGCCGATAATGATGTCTTCAGGTCGTGTTCGGGGATGTGGTCCTCGTTCTTGAACTGCGTCCGACCGATTGGTCTGCCAGAGTACATAGCCCAAGGTGGTGAGGTTAAGCAGGAGCAGGGCCAGCACCACGAGTGTAAGTAGGCGTTCGCGGGTCATGGTCATTCGTATAGGTTGGTTTCTTGCAGCATATACGTGCCGGCCACAGCCTTCAAATCGTTGGTAGGAGACGCTTCCCGTTGTCGCAGCAGCATTACATTGAGGAGGAACAAACCTGCTATACTGGCGGCAACGGCCCACAATACAGGCTTGCGCACCGTTTGCAGCGTTTGCAACCGTTGCATGAATCGATCTTCGAACCCGACTGGAAGCGCTTTTTCTTCAGGTAAAGCATCCAGCACCTGCCGTACGAATAAGTCGTCTGGGGTGTTCTCCATGTCCATATGGGGTTTTGACGTCATAAGTTGGATTTACTTGCGGTTAGGATAATTTTCTTCGTAATACTTTTGCAGCATACGCCTCAGCTGCTGGCGGGCACGAAAAACCAACGACTCGAGGGCATTGCGGCTGAGCTCCAGGGTAGCTGCTGCCTCGTCGTAACTCAGCCCTTCTACTTGGGTGAGCAAAAAAGCAAGACGCTGATTGTGTGGCAACCGACTCAGCGCCTGTTGCAGCAACTCGGCCAGCCAAGCCCGATCGTAACGGTCGGCTTCGGCAGCTGCTGGAGGCAAGTCGAGGCGGGGCAGCTCATCGTCGAGGCGGTAAAGCGACTCGGTAGGCGCCTGCCGCTTTTCCCGCTGGTTGTAGCGCCAGCGGTCGTAGATGCGGTTGGTTGCCAGGCGATACAGCCAGGTAGCGAGCGACGACTCTTCCCTGAACCGATCTACCCGGGTACAGGCCAGCAGCAGCACATCGTGGAGCAGCTCTTCGGCATCTTCGGGGCCAAAGCCCGCTCGAATAATCAGGCGGTGCAGGCGAGGACCGTAGGCGCGCAGCAACTCGCGTTGCGCAGCCCTATCGTGCCGACGTAGGCCAGCGAGAAGTTCTTTATCGGTCAAAGCACCACATTGTGGGCGGAAATTAGAAAAATGCCTGCGAATTGCCGTAAGTGCAGCGGCAAGAAATAAATACACAAAAGTGATTAGCTTCGTGTCATGCAAGGTCCTATCGGTGTTTTCGACTCAGGTTACGGTGGTCTTACGGTACTTCGTTCGCTCGTGGATGTTTTGCCGCAGTACGACTACGTTTACCTCGGCGACAACGCTCGTGTGCCCTACGGCACGCGATCGTTCGAAACCGTTTACCACTACACCCTCGAATGCGTTGAGAAGCTTTTCGACCTGGGCTGCCCCCTGGTGATACTCGCCTGCAATACGGCCAGCGCCAAAGCATTGAGAAGCATCCAACAAAACGACCTGCCTCGCCTTGCTCCCGACCGGCGGGTGCTCGGGGTAATTCGCCCTACCACCGAACGGCTGGGGAGCTTGAGCAAAAGTGGACAGGTGGGGATACTCGCCACCACAGGAACCGTCAGCTCGCGCTCGTATGTCATCGAAGCCGAAAAGTTTTTCCCAGGTCTGCAGATCTTCCAGGAAGCCTGCCCCATGTGGGTTCCATTGGTCGAGAATGGTGAAGAAAACAGTGCCGGTGCCGATTTTTTTGTGCAGCAGCACCTCCAGCAATTGCTCGCACACGGCCCACAGATTGATACGCTGGTATTGGCCTGTACGCACTACCCTCTCTTGATCCCCAAAATCAAACACTACTTGCCGCCACACATGCAAGTGATCTCGCAAGGGCCGATAGTCGCCGAGCAGCTCACCGACTACCTGCAGCGCCATCCTGAAATGGAAAACCGCCTCAGCCGCGGCGGCGGGAGACGGTTTTATACCACCGACAGCGCGGAGGAGTTTGCGGCCAAAGGCAGCCGCTTTTATAGGGATAAGGTAGTGGCCGAAAAAATCGACCTCTAAACGTTATTCTTTGGCTTTTTTCGCCGCTTTTTTAGCGGGCTTTACCTCTTCGACAGGAGTATTCGCCTCATTTTCAGCCTTTTTCTTGGCTTTGCTTGCTTTCGGCTTTTCTGCTGCTGCTGTAGCTGCTGCTGGCTCCTCGGCGGCTTCTTCCTTGCTAAAATCGAGCACTGGGCTAAGGATCTGATACCAGCGCATGAGCTTGCGCATATCGCTCAAATACACCCGTTCGGCATCGTAGTCGGGGATGAGCTTTTTGAATGCGGTCACGATCGCTTGCGGGTCGTCTTTGGCGGTATCGATGCCCGACAAATCAATTTTTTCGTCGTGGATACGTTGAAAAACGTCTTTCAACGACACCTGATCTTCGAGCGTGTACACGCTGATGTCGTCGAGTGCCGCCACGCGTGCATTGCCCGGAATGGGCAAACGTTTGCGGCTCGCATCGATGGCTTCGACGATAAAACCCGTTTTGGAGCTGCTGATGACTTTGTAGAGACCCGGTTTGCCGGAGATGTTGACGATACCTTGCAGGTTCATACCAAAAATTTAGGATGCCAAATTACGCAAAAAAACCGCTTTTACTCCCGAGCATAAGCGCCTGAAGGATAGAAACGATTGGTTATCTTTGCCCCGCATGAAAAAACGACACCTCATCACCGCCGCGCTGCCCTATGCCAACGGCCCGGTGCACATTGGCCACCTGGCAGGCTGCTACCTGCCCGCCGACTTGTATGTGCGCTATCTCAAAGCCCGCGGCGATGACGTGCTTTTTATTTGTGGAACCGACGAGCATGGCGTGGCCATCACCTTGAAGGCCCGGAAAGAAGGAAAAACGCCGCAGGAGGTGGTAGACCAATACTATACGCTCATTCGCGATAGTTTCGCCGAATTCGGCATCGATTTCAGCCATTTTTCACGCACCTCCCGAGCCATACACCACGAAACAGCACAGGATTTCTTTTTGAAGCTGTACGACAAAGGCGACTTCACCGAAATAGAAACCGAGCAGTTTTACGACAAAGAAGCCCAGCAATTTTTGGCCGACCGCTACATCGTGGGCACCTGCCCGAATTGCAAAAACGACCGTGCCTACGGCGATCAATGCGAAAGCTGTGGTAGCTCGCTCAGTCCCGACGAGCTCATCGAGCCCCGTTCGGCCTTGAGTGGCTCGGCACCTGTCAAGAAAAAAACGGTGAATTGGTTTTTGCCCATGGACAGGCTTGCTGAAGCCCCTGTATTCAAAAGCTACCAGCAAAGAATTGAGGGTTGGAAGGTGAACGTAAAAGGCCAGTTCAACAGCTGGCTGCAGCAGGGACTACAGCCCCGCTCCATGACACGCGACCTCGACTGGGGCATACCTGTACCCCTCAACGCCGCCCAAGGGAAGGTGCTGTATGTATGGTTTGATGCGCCCATCGGCTACATCTCTGCCACCAAAGAACACTTTGCCGAAAAAGGAGAGCCCGACAGCTGGAAACGTTGGTGGCAAGACGAAAGCACGCGTTTGGTGCATTTTATTGGCAAAGACAATATCGTTTTCCATACGCTCATCTTCCCCATGATGCTGCTCGAACATGGCGACTTTATCGTGCCCGAGCAAGTGCCAGCCAACGAGTTCCTCAACCTCGAAGGCGAAAAACTATCCACCTCCCGCAACTGGGCCATTTGGCTGCACGAATACCTGCAGGAGTTCCCGGGCAAGCAAGACGAACTACGCTATACGCTCACGGCCATCGCGCCCGAAACCAAAGACAGCGACTTCACCTGGAAGGACTATCAACTGCGGGTAAATAGCGAGTTGGTGGCCATTTTCGGCAATTTTGTAAACAGGGTGATGGTGCTTGTACACAAATACTACGAAGGTGCTGTGCCCGACGGCAAGATCAAGCCCGACAGTGCCGCAAGGGCCGCGGTGCTCGATGCCATCCGCAGCCACCAGGAGGAGATGCTCACCCACCAGGCCGAATTGTTGCAGGCCCTCAACGAATTCCGCTTCCGCGACGCCCAAGCCTGGATGATGAACATTGCCCGCTCGGGCAATAAGTTCTTGGCCGAAACTGAACCGTGGAAGCTTATCAAAGAAGACGAAGAAGCCGTGGGTGCTGTGCTCAACCAAGCGGTTCAAGATTGCGCCTTGCTGGCCATTGCTTGCGAACCCTTTCTGCCGTTCACCTCAGGCAGGCTCATGAAACAGTTGCGCTGGGAGTCGGAATCGCAGCTGCGCCGGGCCTTCTGGAAAGACGGCATGTTGGTACAACCCATCGAAACCGGCCACAAACTCGGCAATCCTGAGCTACTTTTCCGCAATATAGAAGACGAACAAATGGACGCACAGCGCGCCAAACTCACCAAAACTCCCGAGATAGTGGAAAGCCCCGAAACCAACAGCAGCCCTTTAAAAGCAGAAATACAGTACGACGATTTTGCGAAACTCGACCTCCGTGTGGGCACCATCGTCGCCGCCGAAAAGGTGGAGGGCGCCGACAAGCTATTAAAATTAACTGTCGACTTAGGCTTTGAGCAGCGTACGGTTGTGAGCGGTATTGCGTTGCACTTTGCACCCGAAGCAGTGGTAGGTCAGCAAGTGACGTTATTGGCAAACCTGGCACCACGCAAGCTACGCGGCATTGTGTCGCAAGGCATGATACTGATGGCCGAAAATGCCGAAGGAAAATTGATTTTTCTTTCTCCAGCCGATCTCACCAATCCAGGAGCGAGCATCTCCTAATACGAACTACTTAAGCTCTTAGGCCGATGTGCAAAAGCGCTTGGCTGTGGCATTGGACGTTTAAGTACTTGGAGATTAAAGCTGCCCTTTTATTCGCTTTGCACTTCACAACACCCTAAATGGGTGCTTTGGAGCTTAAAACTGGTTCCGTTGGCAAACCTTGGTTTGTGCTATATTTGTACATGCGCAATTTTCTTGTACTTGGTTTATTCCTACTCAGTGGCCCCATTTTCGGTCAAAGCCGTTATTTCAACGAAATATTCACCGCGGCCGACAGCACGACCAATGTCGTGTATGGGCAAAACCTCAGCTGGAATAACCAAAACACCACGCTGGCCTTAGATGTGTATCAACCTCAGGGCGATACGCTCGGCGTACGTCCGTTGATGGTGTTTGTGCACGGCGGTTCGTTTACCGGTGGCGTCCGCAACGATCCGTTCATGCGTGAGCTGTGCATCAGTTTTGCACGCCGCGGCTTCGTAACTGCTACCGTCAGCTACCGACTTGGTGTTGATTTGAATAATCTCACTACCCTCAACCAGGAGTTTATGAAAGCCACGTTGCGCTCGATGCAAGACGTGAAGGCTGCCCTTCGGTTTTTCAGAAAAAGTGTAGCCGAAAACGGCAATCCATACCGCATCGATACCAGCCGTATCCTACTTGGTGGTTATTCGGCAGGGGCTATCAGTAGCATCCACAGCCTTTTGCTCACCGATACCACCTTGGCCAGCCCGGTTTTGCGGCAGCTCATCAACCAACTTGGCGGACTCGAAGGCAATAGCGGCAACCCTGGCTACAGCAGCAGTGCCAAAGCCCTCTTTAGCCTTGCCGGGGCGGTGCTCGACACGGCATTGGTCACAGGCGGTGCGGTACCATCGCTGCATATCCACGGCACGGCCGATCAAACCGTTCCTTACGGCCGAGGTTTTGCCTCCGCTAATGGCTTCCCCGTTATTGAAGTATTTGGTAGCTCGTTGCTGCACGCCCGATTGCAAAATACAGGAGCCATCAGTACGCTCAGCACGCTGCAGCAGGTGGGCCACGATTTGGTAACGAACCCCAATACACGCGAAGCCGTTAAATTTTCTTTGGCCCTGTTTGCCTACAGCTTCATGATCGATGCCCTCGCGGTTAACGAGCAAAAACTAAGTGGCATTCGCCTATACCCCAACCCTGCCCGTGACGAGTTTACCCTAGAAGGTGCCCCCGAAGGCAGTACGCTCGAGCTGTATACGTTGCAAGGCAAGCTGGTTCATACACAAACGATAGGTTCGTACGAGCAACTCAACAGCCGTCTTTGGCCAGCAGGCCTGTATGTAGTGCGTATTACGCACCAAGCACGCAGTACGACACAACGGTTGGTGATTCGCCCATAATGCCCTAAACAAATCCAGCTCCATCAGGGCCGACCATCGATGAAGCTGTAGCAACCACAAGCTAACCTTTGACCCTCAAAGGCCGCGAGGAGGTGAATAGCGCGGCTATTTTTTCCTTCTGCCTCAAAAGTCGTATTTTCGCAGCCCGCGGCCCTGTAGTTCAACGGATAGAATAGAAGTTTCCTAAACTTTAGATATGGGTTCGATTCCCGTCGGGGCTACCACAACCCTGTTAAACCTCCGTTTGACAGGGTTTTTTTATGTCGTATGCCGTTAAGCTTCTTTGGCGCCGGCTTCATGCTGCATGACACTTCTGCTCAAAATCTGAACAGCTCTTGCTGAACATCTACCGCATAGAGCGCTACTAACTCAAATCAATTGTATAAATTCCAGTTCCCGTAAACCTACGCGTACACGAATCGGATATGTTGCATAAACACCATACACCCGACTACCCCTCGTTTTTAAGGCTTGTTTTAAGCTTGACGACCCTAAGTCTGCTAGCAGGCTGTTCTTCTGTTTTTCATCTGTTACCATCTCGCAAAATACATGCGATCAGCTTCGAAACAACTGCCACCCATCCCGAGCTCAAGTTCATTTACCCCGACTCGGTGAATTCGCCCGAACTCGCCCATCTCCGGAGCAAATACCAACTCGATACACTCATGGCCGGCAAAACTTCTGAATTCGAAAAACAACTTGCCTTGCTGGCGTGGACCAACAGTAGATGGGAGCACAGCGGCTCAAACACGCCCTCCGCATCGAATACCTTCACGATTTTAGAAGAAGCTGAACAAGGAAAAAAGTTTCGTTGTGTGGAATATGGCATTGTGCTCAAAAGTGTGCTTGCCGCCTACGGCTATCCAGCGAGAACGCTAGGTTTAAAAACTCGCGACGTGGAGCGAACCCGCATTGGTGCCGGACATGTACTCACCGAAGTATGGTCAGAAACCTATCAAAAATGGTATTTGCTCGATGGTCAGTTCAATATCGTGGTGGTACAAAACGGAGTTCCGTTGAATGCGGTCGAAATTCAAAAGGCCATCCAGCAGCAGGAAACAATTTCTTTTGTTGATGGTCAAGGTGAAATAGATAAAAGTAGGCGCAAAAAATACCTGAAGTTTCTTCCGCATTATTTGTACTATTTCGATTATAAGTTTGACCAGCGCGATTTACCCTATGCGCAGTTGGTGAAAGTAAATGGGAAAGGCGTTCTCATGCTCGTGCCACAAGGTGCGGCAAAGCCTACTATTTTTCAGCGGAAACACCCCATGGACTATCTCTATTACACAAATTCTTTGGCCGATTTTTACAGGAAACCGAATCGATAAATTTCAACACGACCTCCTTTTTCAAATTATATCCGTCTTGGTCAGAGGATATTCGGCAAACCAAAAGCAACTAGATTTTGTAAAAAATCGTGTTTTGACTGTTTTATTAAATTCTTCTTCCGATTCGAAGCACGTTCAAAATCCTCAAAATTTTTTCGAGAAACACAACTTAACTTATATTGCAGCTAGTATTTGGGGACAACAAGTACAATTTTACCAACCAAACTTATCCAATATGCAATTCGTAAAGTTTTTGTTTTTCACCTTTTTAGCTCTCTTTTATGCTCATTTATCAACCGCCCAATACACCAAACCCCCTGAAACCTCTAACGAGACCAAAGCGCTTACTATAGGGATACTGAATGGGGGAGGTGGCATTATTGGTGCTGATTATGAATTTCTGCTAGGCTCACGATTCGGCATGCAATTAGGCATAGGTTTGGTAAGCTTCGGTGGTGGTTTTACTTATCACTTTAAGCCTGGTATTCGTACTTCAGCCATATCGTTGCAATATTATCATCAAGGTATCGGCAACTCATTTGTACAAAATTCACTAGGACCTGTTTTTATTTATAGAAGTAAAAAATGGTTTACCGCACAATTGGGTTGGGGCGTGCCGCTCAGTCGTGGCCCAGCATTGCCTGCCGATTATACACAACCGCCTTTCATGTTGTTATATTCTATTGGCGGGTACATTACAAGCGAGTAAGGTTCGCTTCAAAATGATTGGCAAAATTCATAGTTTGTGGGTATGCATGCAACACCCTTTGCCCAGACTTATTTACATGGCACTACCGCCGAACTTAGCGTTGGCGATTTGCTGCAAATTGGGTTTCCAACCAACTATGGGAATCAAACTTCACGTTATCTGTTCTTTACAGCAACGCTCGATGCAGCCATTTGGGGTGCCGAATTGGCTAGCGGAAATGTGCCCGGTCGAATTTATGTGGTAGAACCAACGGGCGAGTTCGAAAACGATCCCGACCTAACCGACCAACGCTTTCCGGGCAATCCTACCCAGTCGTACCGAACAAAACACCCTTTGCGCGTATTGGGTGAAGTAGTGCATTGGCAGGGTCATCCGGCCGAACAAGTCAAAACCATGCAAGCTACCTTAGCTGAACTGCATAAAAAAGGCGTAAAATCGCTGAACGAAGAGTAGATGTGTGTTAACCAAAAAGCAAAATTGAATACGGCTCCGCTGCTTCAAAAAAAGCTGTTCAGCACATTGCCGTTTGTCTATGTACTTTTAGTCCACTTTATTCTTGGACTTTCTTACCGGTCGATAGGCCAAACGACAGTAGCTGAAACTGCTCTTTGGTTCGATAGTTTACGCAACCGAGAAATTCCCGTGGCCATTTATTGGCCAGCAAAGTCCGAAAAAGTTATGGGCGTGCTTGTATTTAGTCACGGTTATGGACAAAATCAGCCGAACAGTCATACGGCATACAATTACTTAACTACATTTTTGGCTCAACAAGGCTTTTTAGTGCTTAGTATTCAGCACGAATTGGCTAGCGATAGCCTGCTACCGCTACAAGGTCCAGCACAAATTGTTCGACGTTCGAATTGGGAAAGAGGGGCACAAAATATTGCATTCGTCATTCGTCAAGTCGGGCAGCGTTACCCATCGACTCGTAACCTTCCGATACAGCTCGTTGGTCACAGCAATGGAGGCGACATGAGCGTGCTATTTGCCAACTTGTATCCCGACCAAGTAAATAAGGTGATAAGTCTCGATCATCGGCGGATGCCCATGGCTTTAGCGAGCAAACCAAGTTATTATAGTCTACGTTCAATAGACCAAGTAGCCGATGCCGGAGTTTTACCCAATTTGGACAATCAAAAACTATTTAACATACGGATAACTCAGCTAAAATACGCGCACCACAACGGTATGGACGATAGCGGAACTCCCAAAGAACATGATGAGATAAAAACTTGGGTACTTCGGTATTTACTCGAATAAAATAAGAACTCATTGAGTCGATAAGCTGCTTTATTCACTTCTCTCCCCAGCTTTAACCCAGAGTAGGTAGAGGCAATAGCTCCTAAAAATTATTGCCGAGGCTCACCGACCAACTGGGCAAGTTCAAACTCGAATAAAAGCTCTGTTGCCCGCGGAGGTAATAGCTCCTTCCAAAAATGTAAAAGCGAAACGTAGCGGTACCTACCAGATTCCACTGCCTCAAGCGCTCACCAGCAAAATTGCCTCCAAAATATTCGCCACCCAATCCAATAGCGCCGCCTACCTTCGATTCATTCAGTTTGGTAGCCTGGTGCCCAATACTGTATTCTAACGTAATCGGTAATTGAAGGAGCGAGTAGTTTCCAAAATTGGAGAACTGTAAGATAAATGCAGGTTGTGCGACTAAGCCAATACTCCTCACTTGTTCAGGCTCCTTGAGGTTGAGTCGGAAAATACCCGAAGGCATAGGCAAGTTAACCCGACCAAAATCGCTCGTTATCACATAAAAGGTGAAACCACCCCCCCACATGAACCTATTCGCCCAATCGATATCGCGTTGTACGGTTGCCAATCCACCGCTTTTGGATTTGCCGAGATAAGCATTAAAAGTGCTGTCTTGTGCCTGCAAAACAAAGGTGCATGCAAAAAAAAGAAGGGTTAAAATGCAGCTGCGCATGGGTGAGAAACGGTCAAAAATAGACAAAATTACGCCCCGTTGCCGCGGGTTTGCCACAGGCAAAGGGAAAGCCTTATCTTTAGGGCAGGTATATGCTTCTTTTATGAATTTCACGCAACTCAAGGAAATGCACATCCAGGTAAAAAACCTGCGAAAAACGCTATCGTTTTACCAGGATACACTCGGCTTCATGACGTTGAGCTACCAAAAGGAGAAACACGCCATTTTTAAAGTAGGACGTACAGTTTTGGTCGCTCATTTGGTCAAAGGCAACGAACAGGAAGGGCCTGCATCCGAATATCCGAACAGTCACTTGGTCCTCGAATCGTCGAAAGGTGAGTACGAAAGCAATAAAGAAGACCTTATTTACGATGAAATAGAAATACTCGAGGAAACCACACGTGAAAGTGGTCACCGGGCATTTTTTATCAACGACCCTGACGGCAATCTGGTTGAAATTACCGAATACGGTATTTGGGAAAACTGAACCAAACTGTCCCCCACGCTCTTACTAGTATGATGAAACGCCTCCTGATAATCGGTCTGCTGCTAATCACCACCGCGCAGGCACAAATACTCGATCCGGTGAAGTGGAGCTTCCGGGTCGAAAAAACTGGTCCCGACGAAGCGCTATTGCACGCCACCGCGCGTATCGACAAAAACTGGCACCTCTATTCGCAGTTTATCGAAGAGGGCGGACCTATCCCCACCTCCTTTTCGTTCGAAAACCATCCTTCCTACCAAAAACTGGGTAAAGTCACCGAAAAAGGCAAGCTCAGCGATGTGTTCGACCCGGTATTTAGCATGCAGCTGAAATACTTCAGCGAGCAGGTAACCTTTACGCAAAAGGTGAAGGTTTTGCAGCCTAAACTGCTTGCCAAGGGGTTCCTCGAGTTTATGGTTTGCGACGAAAAGCAATGTCTGCCGCCCGAAGAGGTCCCTTTCAGCTTTGAAAAAGTAGGCTTTACCCCCGGTGGCGCCAAAACCAATGCTGCCGACACCTCCACCGCGCTTCCTGTAGCTATGCCCGACAGTTTGGCTACTTCGTCTCCCGATACTCCTGCGGCACAAATCGACGCCTCCACCGTTGAAGAGCCAACCGCTGAGCCCGCCAGCTTTTGGGGCATCTTTATCGCAGGCTTTTTGGGTGGGTTGCTAGCCTTGCTTACGCCTTGCGTATTCCCGATGATCCCCATGACGGTGAGCTTTTTCACCAAACAAAGCGGCAATCGTGCGCAGGGCATCTTCAAGGCCGTTCTTTATGGCATTAGTATCATCGTAATTTATGTGGGATTGGGCATGTTGGTCACCCTCCTTTTTGGGGCCGATGCCCTCAATGCCCTGGCCTCCGATATTTGGTTTAACCTGGCCTTTTTTGTTCTTCTCGTGGTTTTCGGTGCCAGCTTTCTGGGGGCCTTCGAAATCACACTTCCGGCGAGCTGGGTGAACAAAGCCGACCAGCAGAGTGATCGCGGTGGACTAATCGGCATCTTTTTCATGGCGTTTACGCTATCGTTGGTATCGTTCAGCTGTACAGGGCCCATCATCGGTACCTTGCTGGTAGAAGCAGCCGTAGGCTCGAGCTATCTCGGCCCAGCCATTGGCATGACCGGCTTTTCGTTGGCGCTCGCCTTACCCTTCACCTTATTTGCCATCTTCCCGGGCTGGCTCAAAAGCCTACCGAAATCGGGGGGTTGGCTCAACAGCGTGAAAGTGGTACTGGGTTTCCTTGAACTCGCCTTTGCCTTGAAATTTTTGAGCAATGTAGATTTGGCCTACCATTGGGGTGTGCTCGACCGGGAAGTATTCCTGGTATTGTGGATCTCCATCTTTTTATTGCTCAGCCTTTACCTCATCGGCACCATCCGCTTTTCGCACGACAGTCCGCTGCAGTACCTCACCATCCCGCGTTTGTTCTTCGCCATCGCAGCTTTCAGCTTCACCATCTACCTCATCCCGGGTTTATGGGGCGCACCCCTCAAGGCTGTGAATGCGTTTTTACCGCCAATGGCAACGCAAGATTTTGACCTCAGCAGCTACCAAGGCGGCGGAGGCGATGCCCATGAGCAAAGCAGCAGCAGCGGAGAAAAGAAAAAATACGGCGAGTTGTTTCATTGTCCACACGGTATCGACTGTTTCTTCGATCTAGAGCAAGGTTTAGCGTACGCCAAAAAGGTGAACAAGCCGGTGATGATCGACTTCACGGGACACAGCTGCGTGAACTGCCGCAAGATGGAAGCATCGGTATGGGTTGACCCAACGGTATTGCGTATGCTCAAAAACGACTACGTACTTATCTCGCTTTATGTGGATGATAAAACACCACTTCCGGCCGAGGAGCAGTATGTGTCGCGTTTTAGCGGTAAAAAGATTAAAAGTGTAGGCAACAAGTGGAGCGATTTGCAAGCCTCTACCTTCAACATCAACTCGCAGCCGTATTACGTGCTGATGGACCACAACCAAAAGCCGCTAGTACCGCCACAGGCCTTTAATCTGGACATTAGCAACTATCAGGAATTCCTCAAAAGTGGCCTCGAGGTTTTTCGCAAGCAACAACCATGAGCCGACACCAACATCTACGCGAAAGTTTAGCCGAAGCACGCGCCCTTTTGGATGTGCTCCTGGCCGACGACCAGTGGCTGGAGCAGCTAGCGTATGCCGGGGATGTATTGAGTCATGCCTTGAGGCAGCAGCGACAAGTGATTAGTTGTGGCAATGGTGGCTCGATGAGCGATGCCATGCATTTTGCCGAAGAACTGAGTGGCCGTTACCGCAACGACCGACCAGCATTACCCGCCATGGCCATCAGCGACCCGGCCTACCTCAGTTGTACTGCCAACGATTATGGCTATGAGGCGGTATTTAGCAGATATGTAGAAGCATTTGGCCGAAAAGGCGACGTTTTATTGGCCATTAGCACCAGCGGGAACTCGACCAATGTGCTCAAAGCGGCAAAGGCAGCACGCGAGCGTGGCATGACCGTGATAGCACTTACCGGTAAAGACGGCGGACAGCTTGCCAAGCTTTGCGATATTGAATTGCGCGTGCCCCATCAAGGCTATGCCGACCGTATTCAGGAGGTGCACATCAAAATCATTCACATCCTGATTGCCGAGATAGAACGGCAGCTTTTCGGCTAAAATCAAACTTTTTCGAAGCAGCCTTGGGAGTTGCATAATTATTCATAGTTTTGGAGGTCTTTATCCTTTTTTATGGAAATAGCCGAACTCCTTCAACGCTACAACCTCCCCATACCGCGTTACACCAGCTATCCCACTGTACCACAGTGGAACGACTGGTCGACCGAGCGTGAGGTAACCCCACAAGGAGGCGCCAGCGAGCTCCTTCGCTGGGAAGCCGCCGTACGTCAAACGTTCCGGATTCAGAACCGCCCGGAGGGTATAAGTGTGTACATCCACTTGCCCTATTGTGAGAGTTTGTGCACCTATTGCGGGTGTAATAAAAAAATCACCACCAATCACGAAGTCGAACAGCCGTATATCGATGCTGTATTGCGCGAGTGGGCCATGTATGTCCAGCTCTTCCCCGAAGCGCCGCTCCTTCGCGAACTGCATTTGGGTGGAGGCACGCCAACCTTCTTTTCTTCCGCTAACTTGGCTTGCCTTATTGAAGGCATTTTAGCTCCCAGTGCACTCCATCCCGATTTTGAGTTTGGGTTTGAAGGTCACCCCAACAATACTACCTACGAGCAATTGCGCACCTTACACGAACATGGCTTCCGGCGGGTGAGTTTTGGCGTGCAAGATCTCGATCCCGAAGTGCAGTTGATCATCAACCGTATTCAGCCCTTCGAAAATTTGAAACAAGTCACCGAGTGGTCGCGCGAACTAGGCTACAGCTCGGTGAACTTCGACCTCATATATGGATTGCCACGGCAAAATGAAGCGCGGCTCGAACGTACCATTCAACAAGCGCTTCTTTTAAAGCCCGACCGTATTGCCTTTTATAGTTATGCGCATATCCCCTGGAAATCGAAAGCGCAGCGATTATACAGCGAGCTCGACCTGCCCGATACCGCTACCAAAATGCAACTGTACCTAAACGGCAGGCAGCAATTTCTCACAGCCGGATATACCGACATCGGGATGGACCATTTCGCCCTGCAGAACGATGCCTTGGCTTTGGCCGCGGCTCAAAACCGACTGCACCGTAACTTCATGGGGTATACCACCACCCAGAGTAGGTTGCTCATAGGCTTAGGGGTTTCGAGCATCAGCGACGCGGCCATTGCCTACGCCCAAAACACCCGCGAGCTGAGCACTTATCTCCGCAAAACCGAAGCAAACGAATGGCCGCTCGACAAAGGGTGTTTCTTGCAACGCGACGATCAGATTAATCGCCGTCATATACTCGACCTTTCCTGTCAAGGGCGAACCGTGCTCGAAAACGACTACGAATTTGGCCCACAAGCCATGCACTTATTGAAGCAAATGCAAAACGACGGCCTGGTCACTTTCGACGGACAACAGCTCGAGGCTACCGCCAAAGGCCGATTATTTACGCGAAATATTTGCAGCTTGTTTGATCAGCACTTGTTGCGCACCGGAAATCGAGAAAACCAATATTCGAAATCCATATAGCACTCGATGCGTAGCTATGGCTATCCACGATATCTTTGTCATCGCTATCATCTATCATGAATTTACAGCAACTCGAGTACATCTTGGCCATCGATCGCTATCGGAACTTTACTCGCGCCGCAGAGGCTTGTTTTGTTACGCAAGCGACTTTAAGCGCCATGGTCAAAAAGCTGGAAGACGAACTGGGAGTCGTAATTTTCGACAGGCGTAGCAGTCCGATCATGCCCACCGAAATTGGCAAGGAGCTGCTCATAGAAGCCAGGGAAGTGCTGGCGCATACCACCTTGCTCACCGAGAAGGCAAAAAGCAGCAGTGGCAAGGTAGAAGGTCATTTGCGATTGGCGGTTATTCCTACCATTGCCAATTCCTTTCTGCCACGCATTCTTCAACCGCTTTTGGCAACCTATCCGGGGTTGTCGCTCGAAATCACCGAATACACTACCTCCAACATCATCCGACAATTGCGCGAAGGAACCATCGACCTCGGCTTACTTTCTACCCCGGTAGAAGCACCCGACATGGAACACCGTCTTTTGTATTACGAAAGTTTGATGGTTTACGGCGATATCGACAAACAGAAACGTTACGTTTTGCCCGAAGAAATACGTAATCATAAGGTTTGGTTGCTGGAAGAAGGCCATTGTTTGCGCACTCAGTTTATGAACCTCTGCTCGTTACGAGAAGGCGATAGTCGTTTTCAGAACCTGAAGTTTGAAGCTTCCTCCTTCGAAACCCTCCTCAATATGGTGGATCAGTTTGGCGGACTTACGCTCATTCCGGAGCTACTGTACCTCGACCTTTCGGTGGAACGTAAAAGCAGGGTGAGTTTTTTCGAAGCGCCCTTACCTGTGAGAGAAGTAAGTTTGATGTACTATCGCCCTTACGCCAAACGTAGCTTGATTGATGCAGTTGAAAAATTCATCATCGCTACCATGAACCCAATATTGATCTCGCGCGATATCGACAAAGAGGAGCTAAGCATTACAGCCCTGTGATTAGCGCTGGCGCAGCCGCTTGTATACCGCGATTGCCGCCATCAGTACAGCAATAAAAACGACCAGCCCAAGTAATCCCCAGGCCATCGACAAGGTGCTCTTCAACACCACTAAAAAAACGATAGCGACGAGGAATATGGTCGCCACTTCGTTCCAGATACGTAATCGGGTACTGCTCCAAACAAAATTACCCCTGACCTGCCGGCGATAAAGCATCCAACAACTATGGTGGTAGGCATACAAACCCGCTACAAAACTCACCTTGGTGAGCAGCCATGGCGGGGTACTACCGTACAAATGCCACATCCATAAACCAAAAAACAAGGTAAGTACGGCCGAAGGAACGGTTATACCGCGCCACAGTCGACGCAACTGCCCGGCATATTGTTCCAATAAGATTGACCTTGCCGGCTCATCCCTCTCGGAAGCTTCTACCTGATAAATCAAAAGTCTGACGAAATAAAACAGGCCAGCAAACCAGGTAACCACAAAAAGTATGTGCAGCGCTTTAACGTAGAGGTACATATTGCAAAAATAGCGCGCGATTTGTCGCGTTTCACGCACTTTTTTGGAAACACCATTTCAGCCTCTTATGCTTGCACCATGGCCTTGATAAAAACCTTTGGTAGTGCTGTGATGGGCGTGAGTGCCTATACCATTACGGTAGAGGTAGACGTAACACCCGGACAAACCGGCTACTACCTGGTAGGTTTGCCCGATTCTGCGGTAAAAGAAGGTCAGCAGCGAATTGAATCGGCCATCTTAAACAGTGGCTACAAATATCCGCGCTACAAATGTGTGATCAATATGGCTCCTGCCGACATCCGAAAAGAAGGTTCGGCTTACGACCTAACCATCGCAGCGGGTTTTTTATCGGCCACCGGTCAGCTGCATCACGAGCTTCTCGAAAAATACATCCTCATGGGTGAGTTATCGCTCGATGGCACACTCAAACCCATCAAAGGCGCACTGCCCATGGCCATTCAAGCAAAAAAGGAAGGCTTTGTGGGCATGCTTCTTCCCGCCACCAATGCCCGCGAAGCTGCCATGGTGAGCGGGCTGCAGGTGTACGGCTTGCATGAACTTCGCGAGCTGGTAACCTTCTTCGAGTCGCCTGAACGTTTCACACCCGAACAAGTGAACACCCGTGAGGAGTTTTACAACCAGCAGTCGCAGTTCGACTTCGACTTTAGCGATGTAAAGGGCCAAGAACAAATTAAACGAGCACTAGAAATAGCGGCAGCTGGCGGCCACAACGTCCTACTCATCGGGCCACCCGGCTCAGGTAAAACCATGCTCAGCAAACGGTTGCCCACGATTTTGCCACCACTTACCTTGCATGAGGCCCTAGAAACCACCAAAATACATTCGGTTGCAGGCAAATTGCCCACCCAAGCTTCGTTGATCGCCGTCCGGCCATTTCGCTCCCCGCACCACACCATATCCGATGTGGCGTTGGTAGGTGGTGGCGGTCACCCACAACCCGGCGAAATAAGTCTCGCGCACAACGGCGTTCTTTTTCTCGACGAACTACCCGAATTCAAACGTACTGTGCTCGAGGTCATGCGACAACCCCTCGAGGAAAGGCGTGTGACCATCTCACGGGCACGTTTTACGGTCGACTATCCTGCTAGCTTTATGTTGGTGGCTGCGATGAACCCCTGCCCCTGCGGTTATTACAACCACCCAGAAAAAGAATGCGTTTGCGGTCAGCACAATGTACAACGCTACCTCAGCAAGGTGAGTGGCCCTTTGCTCGACCGCATTGATTTGCACGTAGAGGTTACGCCTGTAGCTTTTAGCGAGCTTACTCAAAATCGGCCCGCGGAGGGCAGCGAACGAATACGCGAACGTGTTTTGCGCGCGAGAGAAATTCAGCAACAACGCTTGGCCGAAAGTGGTATCGGCTGCAATGCACAAATGAGCGGCAATCAAGTACGGCTGTATTGCGAAATAAGTCAAGCAGGCATGTTGTTGCTCAAAACAGCCATGGAAAAACTAGGGCTGAGTGCTCGAGCCTACGATAGAATTCTGAAAGTAGCCCGTACCATAGCCGACCTCGACAACAGCCCTTCAATTCAAGTAGAACAGCTAGCCGAGGCCATTCAATACCGTAGTCTCGACCGTGATAGCTGGGGAGCATGACGCGAATGCTTGAAAATATCCTCGGTGTGAGTATACTTGTAGATGCAACAACCTACTTTGGATGCCTGTACCCAATGCGGAACTGTTCGAGTTGGTCCGTATTGCCATCAATGTGGTCAGCTGCACAGCGGAAAAAAAGCTGGCCTAATCTTGTTGATACGTGAAAGCCTAGGCACTTTTTTTTCGTTGGAGCGCTCGGGTTTGGCTACACTTTGGCAGCTTATAAAAAATCCACGCTTTGTTGTTTCCAACTATCTCAATGGTAACCGTGGCTATCACCAACCACCCAATAAGCTCCTGTTTTATGCCTTGGTTGTGTATGGCTTACACGTAACGCTTGTCGATTCCAGTGTACTCAACTTAACCTTGGATATTGAGGGGACAACTCCGTCCTTATTTTTTATGCTCCTCGTTATTCCATTTCTTAGCCTCGGAGGATGGCTTTTATACAACCCAAGAAAGCATGGTTTTGCCGACCACCTGGTAGCGAATAGCTATTTCGTTTCGGTTTGGTTCATCTTGCTTACCGTACTTGGCGATACTATCGATTACATTCACCCGCGCGATTGGGATTATGTCGACTTCTTCGCATTCATGGCAGCAACGACCCTACACAATACCCTCTATTTTATCCCACAGAAGCCACTATATCAAAAAATCGTCTTTCCACTCGTACACATCCTACTCTACTTCCTTATTCTGGCTTCCCTCGCAGGACTCATCTATCTTTTAGGAGGTAGGGTTTCAGAAACAACCCTCTAATCCAAACCAAACTTATGCGCTTTTATATTTTAGCATGTGCCCTCCTTATTCCGTATATAGGTTCAGCACAGGTACCTTCTTTTGTTCCTACCAATGGCCTAGTGGCTTGGTATGGCATGAACAATAGTCCGAGCGACTTATCGGGCAACGGTAATAATGCCACCCTCAATGGCGGAGTAACCGCTATTGCCGACAGAAACGGCAACCCCAATTCGGCCTATTCATTCAACGGTACCAATGGCAATCTGGTGGTACAGACTCCTAGCTTTCAATTTTCGCCAACTGGTCAGTTCACCTATGCCATTTGGATACGCCGCACCTCAACGGCTGGTGTTCCCCTGATTATGGCTACTACCGCTGCCAACAATTTTATTTCGATGATTGGCGGCACCGGCGATATGCGGTTTGGTACCAACAAACAACAATCGGCCTGGATATGGGCAACCACCACGTACACCTTGAATCAGTGGGAACATTTTGTGGCCGTTTATAACAACAGCAGCATGACCTTCTATAAAAATGGTCAAGTAGCCGCTACTGCTACCTACAACCATACCGGTGCAAACACCGCTACTTTACCGTTGTACATTGGTTCGGGCATCAATACGCAGTTTTTTGGTGGAAGTCTCGACGATTTCGGCGTTTGGACCCGTGCGCTTTCGGCCAACGAAGTTGAGCAGCTCTTCCAAGGGTGTGCGGCAGGCATAAGCACCCAACCGCGCGACACCTCCGTGGTGCGTGGCTCCAACATTCGATTAGTTTCGTCCTCGGTTGGTTCGGGTGTAAGCTATCAATGGCAACGCAATGGCGCTGTAGGTTGGGTAAACTTAAGCAATGGCGGGCTATTCAGTGGCGTTACTACCGATACCTTAACCATTTCGGCTGCCGATTTTACGATCAACAACAATCAATTCCGCTGCTTAGTAAGCGCAGCCTCTTGCAGCGATACCTCCGACGTGGCCACCATCACTATACGTTGTAACCAGCAACTGAGCAACCAGCCACTCAATACTACCCGCGACATCAATACCACGGCACTTTTTACCACAAGTTCATTCGATCCTGCATCGGCCTATCAGTGGCAGGTAGATAGCAGCGGTTCGTTCGTGAATCTGGTCAATGGCGGTCAATATTCTGGTGTAAACGACGACAGCTTACGCATCAATAACTTGCGTACTGCCCAAACCGGACATCGCTTTCGCTGTATTTTGAGCAATAACCCTTGCAGCGATACCACCGCTGCCGCCACTTTAACGGTGGTGAATACTACTTCTGTGGAAGAAAATGCCTTACTAAAACTTCAGGCTTACCCCAATCCTGCGAACGACTATTGGTACATTACTACCGAGTCAAAAGCCATTGGAAGCACCTATTATGTGGTAGATGGCCTAGGCAGAAAAATAACAGAAGGTCAAATCACTGCCGAACGCTTCGAGCTTCGTGCGGCAGCGCTGAACGAAGGCATTTATTTCTTGCGAATAGTAGGGTATAATACAGCCGTAAAACTAATTCGAAAGTAAATGGCTCTGTAAGCATACCAACAAACCCCCGCTGAACACAGTCGGGGGTTTGTTGTTTTCATTAGTTCTTGATCAGTTTGCGAACCGCCAACTTTTGCCCTTGAGTTAATCGTGCTACATACAATCCAGGTGCTAAATCGGAGGTAGATAGGCTAATTTCATGATCGCCGGCCGCTACGGTTCCTGCTCGAATCACTCGGCCTTGAAGATCAACCAGTTCGTAGCGCGTAGGGCTGTTCGTAACGTCTACGCGTATTTTCAATTCTGTATCGAACGGTACCGGAAAGAAATGTGCCTGCAGTTCTTGCTGGTTTTCCAACACTGCAGTGAAATAATTTTCACAGCCCGCATTTTGGTTTTGGTAGAAGCTTCTGATTTGGTCGACCCTGCTCTTTAAGGCAGTGATAGAATTCAAATTACTTGTACCTCTGGCATAAACGTAGGCAACGTCAAAGCAAAAACTTTCGCCCGCTTCGAGCAATACAGGTCCTATGATGCCCAATCCACGTCGGTCGCCTGCCGTATTGCCTAGGGTTACCTCATTCGCTCCTGTACCTTCTACCGGATTGCCGTCGAAGGCGTAGTTGGCGGGGCGGTTGTTTCCGTCTTTGAACTTACCCGTCATATACCGATAGCGCTGCAAAGGCGTAACGGGGTCGCCGTTGTTGCTGGTGTCGTTGTTGTAATACACAAAACGGCTCATGTTGTGGCTCAAAAATACCACTGCCTGTGCGGGAGGTGCGGCACCATAACCCGAAGCCGTGGTTTCGTCGTCGTTGTCGGCATTGTAGGTGTAAAACATGGCACGTGCAGGATCACTTCCAATAAAATCATCGGCATAGTTTCCTAAATCCATATCGCTCCAGTGGCCCAAATACAGCGAATCGTAGGTTTTATCGCTACGATTTTCGATGCGGTATTGCACAAACACCGTGTAGGCTAACGACGAATCAACACCTGGCTGGTTAAACGCATACAATTGCGTGTGGAAGTTAAAATCGGTAGCCATGTTGTTGCTTGTAGATACCACGCGGGTATCCGAACTCAAAGCATAAACCGATTGTGAACCCCGCATGACGGGAAAATCGGCATTTGCGGTATCGTATTTGCCGTCTTGGTTAGTATCGTGGTAAGGAGCCAACCTGTACGATACGCCTTTGGTAGTATCGCCAGTTCCGGGATAGTTGCCAAAGGTTGTTGGCACCCGATAACCCGGCTGACCAACATTGAGGCGGAATGAATCAATATCGCTGGCTTTGAACTTCCAGGTGCGATTAAAAAACGAGTTGAGCTGTGCACCAGAATAGGCACCGCTAGTTGCCCACGGACCAATACTAAAGCCCGGTCCACCATCGGCGGTTTGTCCGTATGCTTGAGCAGCAGTATGCAAGGTGCCCATGCGGTCGTATCCAGCAACCCATAGGTTAGCGGCAAACACCGTGGTTAAGCCGGAGCCCCGTGGAACTTCCAAACCTGATGAAGTGCCACTGTAAAACAGTGCACCCGTTGGAAATAGTGTTGCTTTCACCCGATTGATGTCGGTAAAGTTAGACTGCGCTAAAACACCAAAAGGTAGCAACAGCAGGATTAATAAATAAAATTTCCTCATTATCAATAATTTAAACATGTGCAATCTGGCAATTATAACGGCCTAAACCTATACCTACATTTAGGTATATTCATTTTTTAGACTTATCTAAATATTTCTTTAGATAAGCTATCTTTGTGGCATGCGAATCCTGCTCTTATTGCTATTTCCACTTTTATCGAGCGCACAAACCCAAATAAGCGGCCGAATCCATCACCAAGGCAAACCTCTTTCTTCTGCGCATATACGTTTATACGGCACCAACTTGGGTACCGTAAGCGACCGAAATGGGCAATTTGTGCTAAGCCTCGAAAAAACCAGAATACCCCGTTTGCAAATAAGTTTGGTGGGCTACATGCCCATCGATACGGTTTTAAGCGACCTAGCCATGCCGTTGCATTTCGAGATGAAGGCCGATCAGTTGGGACTCGAACAGGTGGTGGTTAGCGCCAATCGGGAGCAAGTATCGCAACGCGAAGCCGTAGTGTTGGTGCAATCGATTGACAAAAAGACCTTAAATACCTTACAGCGGATAGATGTAAGCGGAAGTTTGAATTTTATACCCGGGGTGCGTACCGAAACCAATTGTCAGAATTGTGGCTTCACTGCTGTTCGTTTGAATGGTCTACCGGGTGCATACAGTCAAATTCTCATCAACAGCAGGCCAGTGTACAGCGCGCTCGCTGGCGTATATGGCTTAGAGCAACTGCCCTCGACCATGATTGAGCGCATCGAAGTAGTCAGAGGCGGGGGTTCCGCTTTATTTGGCGGAAACGCCATTGCCGGTACGGTTAATCTCATTACCAAGGAGGCTTACGATAACGAACTTGAAGGCGGCGTGATGTTTCGCCATATCGGCAATCAAAGCCCAGAATGGGTATATCAGTTGAGTACTACACGGGTAAACCCAACACTCACTGCCGGATTCACCGCCTATAGCCTCATTCGCCGACGCACCGAATACGATGCCAATAACGACGGCTTTAGTGAACTCACCCGCCTGCGCAACCTCACCAAGGGCATGCAGGCCTGGTGGAAGCCTGATAATCGCCGAAAATTGTTGGTTTCGGGTTTTGTAATTGACGAATACCGCAGAGGTGGAAGTAATTTCGATCGCGAACCCCACCAATCGGAAATTGCCGAACAGTTACGCCACCACATCCTCGGTGTGATGGCGCAATACGAACAGCTCAGCCGCGACTATCGCACCAAAACAAGTGTGTATTTGTCGGCCCAAAGTACCGACCGGCACAGCTATTATGGAGGCGGGGGCCGATTGCTAGCGGCAGGCGATAGCCTCACCGAAACCGATTTGCTCGCCATCAACGCTTACGGGCAGTCGAACGATTTGGCTGGGGTTGCCGGTGTATCGTTACAGCATTTTTTTACCGATGAAATCACCCTTTTGGCTGGTAGCGAACTCATCCTGAACGACGTAATTGACCGTGCTCCAGGATATAACCGCCGAATCGATCAGCGGTTGTTTACCAGCGGGAACTATGCCCAATTGCAATATCAAAAACGCAAGCACACCCTGCTATTGGGCGTACGCTTTGATGCTTTGTGGCTGAATGGAGCCTATTTATTGCAAGACACTTCCATTAGCCAAAACGGAAGCTGGCAACTGCCTGTACCGCGTATCAGTTGGATGTTTAAGATAAACGAACACCTACGCAGCCGAGTTAGTTATGCGCAAGGCTACCGGGCTCCACAAGCCTTCGACGAAGACCTCCACATTGAAACAGTTGGTGGGGCAGCGCGTATGAGCACCTTTGGTGCCGATTTAAGTACCGAAAGATCTCAAAATTTGACCGCTTCGCTCGACTTTGCCGAAAGCTGGAATAACAGGCCACTGAATTTGGTAGTGGAAGGATTTTATACCCGATTACAAAATCCTTTTGTTTGGAGCTTGCCCGAAGAATTACCCAACGGCATCTCGGTGATACAAAAAATCAACGGACCGGGTGCGGCAGTATACGGCGCCACATTTGAATTTCGGATGGCGTCTGGCGACCGTTGGCTCTTGCAAGCAGCTATGACATTCCAGCAAAGCAGGTATGACAATCCCCTGGTACTTTGGGAAAGCTCACCTACCGATACACGGCCAGCCGTACAAACCAACCGACTTCTCCGCGCTCCAGACCAGTACGGTTATTTACAAGGTAGTTACCGCTTGAACCGAAAGCTGTCGTTGGTAGTTATGGCCCAATACACGGGCGCTATGCAAGTAGCCCATGTCATCGACCCCGATAGTGAGTACACTGCACTCAAAACTACGCCAGCTTTCCTGGATTTGGGGACCCGCGTCACTTACGAATTTTTCCCTATCGGAAAACTTCGGGTACAATGGAGCTTAGGTATTGATAATGCCTTGAATAGTTTTCAGCGTGATTTTGACCGAGGAGCCAGCCGCGACGCTGCCTATGTTTACGGTCCGGCGTTACCCAGAACTTTAAATACGGCTTTACGGGTGAATCTCTAAAAGCTGTAAGAACGACTAAGCAGTATTTCAGCTGCTTTTCGGCTTACTGTAAATGGTCAAAAACCCATACAGTAAAAAGCACATGTTGTTAGGTTGAGGGGTTTAATCCCAACGAATAGTGTATTTTTGGGATGTGAGGAATCTTCTATTCTATATTGTTTCCATTGTGGCCTTCTTATTAACGATGTATTTCGTTTTAGAAGACGGTGCATCACTTCGAGTGAATAATTTGGTTGAAGCAGGTCCTGAATTAACGGCCTGGGAGGTCTTTAAGGACAGTATTGCTCATAATTTAGCGCATCCCCTGGCATTGCTCTTGGTACAAATCATGACCATCATGATTGTTGCTCGTGTGTTTAGCTGGATGTTTCGAAAAATTGGTCAACCTGCCGTGATTGGTGAAATCATAGCCGGTATTGTTTTAGGGCCATCCTTGGTAGGCGCACAATTTCCTGAATTTTCACACTTTCTATTTCCAGCAGCCTCGCTGCCCAATTTACAGGTAATCAGCCAAATAGGGCTCATCCTATTCATGTTTGTTGTAGGTATGGAGCTCGATTTAAAAGTCCTGAAAAAGAAAGCCCATGATGCTGTGGTTATCAGCCATGCCAGCATCATCTTCCCCTTTGCCATGGGCACTGGTTTGGCCTACTTTACATATCTAAAATTTGCACCAACAGGTGTTCCTTTTTTGTCGTATGGATTATTTCTAGGCATAGCTATGAGCATAACTGCTTTCCCTGTGTTGGCACGAATTGTTCAAGAAAGAGGATTATCCCGTACCCGTTTGGGCTCGATGGTCATTACTTGTGCTGCGGCCGACGACATCACTGCCTGGTGTTTACTCGCCGCCGTAATTGCAATAGCCAAAGCCGGAAGTGCCGCTAGCGCACTTTACGTTTTGCTCATGGCTATTTCTTATGTGCTAGTGATGTTGCTCTTTGTTAGGCCGTTTTTAAATCGCATTGGAACACTCTACAACAACCGCGAAAGCCTGACCAAACCCATTGTTGCTATCTTTTTTCTGACGCTTCTGCTTTCGGCATGGTTATCGGAAATAATTGGAATACACGCCCTATTCGGAGCATTTTTGGCTGGTGTAATCATGCCGCCTCAACTTAACTTTAGGAACATTTTTGTTGAAAAAGTTGAAGACCTTGCTCTGGTAGTATTACTTCCACTTTTTTTCGTATTCACCGGGTTGCGTACTCAAATTGGGCTATTAAATGAACCCGATTTATGGTATACGTGCATGGCTGTAATCGGGGTAGCTGTAGTTGGGAAATTTTTCGGAAGCGCGTTTGCCGCAAAATGGGTCGGGCAAAGCTGGCGCGATAGTTTGATTATTGGCTCGCTCATGAACACCCGTGGACTCATGGAGCTAGTAGTATTGAATATTGGTTACGACCTGGGCATTTTATCTCCTGAGATTTTTGCGATGATGGTCTTGATGGCTCTCTCTACCACCTTCATGACCGGACCCGCGATAAGCCTTATTGATTGGCTATTACCCGAAAAAATTGTCGTTGATGGAGATAGCGCTAAGCGATGGCTCATGGCGTTTGCAAATCCTATGCGTGGTCAGCAAATGCTTCGCATTGCAGCATTGTTTTTACCAAAACAAAGCAATTCCCCTTTGCTTACAGCCTTGCATCTGACACCAAGTACGGTGGCGAACACACTGAATGTAACTCAATATGAAAAAAACAGCTTTGCGCCAATCCGTGAAGCAAGTCGACAAACAGGTCTGCAAGTCGATACTTTCTTCGGCGTAAGTAGCGACCCAATTCATGATATTCTAGAAAAAGCCGATCCAGAACAATTCGACCTGCTTATGGTGGGTATCGGTCAGTCGATTTATTCTGGTAGTACTTTGGGACAAATCTTTGGTTTCGCTCGCGAAGTATTGGTAGCAGGTGCCAAACGTCGACTTCCTGAAGTTCAAGCAAACCCGATCGACGAAAGAACGCGTCAATTCATCAAAGAATCTCGGATTCCTGTTCTCATTTCCGTGATTCATCAAACCAAAGAAATACGCAAAACCGTAGTTGTTTTAGAAGATGTGCCCAAAAGCACCTTCTTGGAGCGTCTCACCCGTAATTTATTACAACTACAAAAATCGAATTGCACCGTTTGTTTCAATAGCCAAAACGAACAATTGGCCTTTTCGCTTGAAAAAGATTACCCGCACCAACTTTCTCTCAGCTCAAAGTCGGTACGCGCTATGCTTGAAGAAAAACCCGATCTTATTGTTTTACCCTATCCGCTTTGGGAAAAACTGAGAGAAGAACATCCTGAGCTTTTATCGGAAGAAATACAGTTTTTGCTCGTAAGGTCTTGAAAATTGGTTTGTGAAGTAAATACGACATCTGTAGTACGGATGGCGTAGAAGTAAATCGTATCCATGAAGTCGACACAATCCACTAGCTCAGCGCCCCAGAACTCCCTGAAAAAATTGGCGCTTTACATCCAACGCTTGGTGAATATCGAAGAAGGCACCGATGAAGCTGGAACTATCGCAGGCATACGCAAAGACATTGAATTTAAGGGCATCAACAGCTGGATTTTAGTCTGTTCCATCTTCATTGCTTCTATTGGACTGAACACGAATTCTACCGCCGTGATCATTGGCGCCATGCTTATTTCGCCACTCATGGGCCCCATTTTAGGCATTGGCTTGGCCATTGGCATATTCGACTTTGAATTGCTCAAAAGGGCTTTAAAAAACTTTGGCTCGGCAGTACTGCTGGCGGTCATTACATCTACCCTCTACTTTAGCATCACGCCATTAGGCGATGCGCAAAGCGAACTTTTGGCCCGCACCACGCCTACCATCTGGGATGTACTCATTGCTTTTTTCGGAGGCCTAGCCGGTATCGTTGCAGGGTCGCGCCGCGAAAAAGGTAATGTGATTCCGGGCGTGGCCATCGCCACCGCGCTCATGCCGCCCCTTTGTACCGCTGGGTACGGATTGGCAAGCGGTAACTGGTCGTATTTTTTGGGCGCATTCTATCTCTTTTTCATCAATTCGGTCTTCATCGGCTTTGCCACTTTGCTCATTGTGCGTTTGCTCAAATTCAAACCCGTAAACAAGGTAGATACTGCGGTTGAACGTCGTTCGAGGCAATATGTTACTGGCTTTGTCGTGCTCACCATGATCCCCAGCATTTGGATTGCCTATGGAGTAGTGCAGGAGTCGCTGTTCAATAGCCGCTCCAATGCATTTGTGCGCGAGCATATCGAAAGCGATGCACGACAGGTAATACAATCGTCGTATGAAATGCAGGGCGACAGCACCAAAATTACACTCGCCATACTCGGTGAGCCCCTGAGTGAAGTAGAAAAAGTGCGTTTACAGCGTCAGTTGAATACGCGACCAGGTATGTCGCACACTAAACTGGTAATACTGCAAGCCGGCGGTAGCGAAGCCCTACTCGATGGAAATAAAGGGGGCTTGCTCGAAACCCTTTTTCAGAACAATCGCGATAGTCTCGAACAACGTATAAAAAGGCTCCAAGCTTCCGAAGCAGCCCTGGCCTACTGGCAATTGCTACCAGCCCATGCACAAAAACTGGGAGAAGAAGTTCAACTGCTCTACCCCATGGTAGGTAAGCTTGCTTGGTCGCGTGTGCACGAAGTAAATACCCTTACCGGTAGGAACGATACCTTGCCTGTTGTACTCATTCATTTCAAGAGCCCAGCGACTGCCGAAACGAAGAACAAAATCCGCAACTGGCTGCAGTTACGCATGCAAACCGACTCGTTGCGTTTGGTAGAATACTAAAAAGGCCGGCCTTTCGGGCCGACCTCGGTTAAGCTTTGCTCAGTGGCTCAGAGGAGCTGGGCAGCGTGATCTTTGGTGTTTACCTTTTCTATTACCTTTTCGATATTGCCTTGTTCGTCAATCAAAAAGGTTACTCGGTCGGTACCCATGTACTTGCGGCCATACATGCTTTTTTCAATCCAGGTGCCATACGCTTCATGGATGCTTTTACTTTCGTCGGCAATCAGGTTAAACGGCAAGCTGTATTTGTTGGCAAATTTATCGTGCGACTTTACGCTGTCGCTGCTTACACCAATTACTTCAATGCCCTTTGCTTTGAGACTCATTTCATTGTCGCGAAGGTTACAGGCCTCGGCGGTACAACCGGGAGTATCGTCCTTTGGGTAAAAGTATAACGCTACTTTTTTGCCTTTAAAATGATCGAGGCTTATGGTTTCGCCCTTTTGGTTGAGGCCACTGAAGGCTGGTGCCTTTTGGCCAATTTGTGGTCTGCTCATAGTATTTTGAAATTAGTTTGAAAGTTCCGGGTATTACCTACAGCATCTTTAACAACAATATCGAGCGTATGATTTCCCGACGCCAAGCTTTTTTGCAAGGGTATGCTCAATGTGGCCGTTTTTCCATCAAACTCGTGGTATTCCCACTTTCCATCAATAAAAATGTCGTAACTGTCGAGGCCCGAAAGATTATCACCGATGCGGAAATTCAGCTTTTGTCCTGTACGGTATGCTTTGCCGGGCTTGTGGTTCACGGCAACCACAGAGGGCAGTACGGTATCTACGGCTAGATAAAAGTCGCCGAAGGTGCGCACACGCGCCTCAAAAAAATCGCCTTTCCAGCTGCCCGTTGCGGCAGTACGACTTCCGCCTAAGCCAATTCCTACCAAAACGGTAAACGGCCGCAAACTGTCGGGGAGGCCTGTATGTTTAATCGCTACTTGGTAAAAACCATGCACGGGCACCTTAGGGGTGTGAATGCTATGTACTGCTGAATAACTCAGTGCAGGTCGGATACTCCGCTTGTACTGCAAATCGAGGGTATCGTAGAAGTTCCAGGCCGGCATACTCAACCTAAGCTCGTCTTTGATGAGGTTTACGGGCTTATCGGGGGTGAGCCGCTCACCAGTGGGCACGGTTGCCGACAATTCAAAGGTGCGTTCGGTGGCACCGCGCATTTTCCAACTCAAGCGACTGGCATTGCCGTTAAAATCGGTTGCAATAATTTCTAGTTGAATACTGTCGCCAGGAGCTATCGATAGGGTGCCATCGTTCTTTACGCGCGGAAGCAAACTCACCCGATTGCCAGGCTCTTTCAAACAGCGGTAAATGCTCTCGCGCTGCAACATTCTACTTTCGTAGTCCATCACGCTATTGGCATAACGTGTTTCATTGAACTCAAAAGCATCGGCTTTGAAATGATACACCGTATCGCCTTCTGCAAGTAAAATCAACTGATAAATGCCGTTGTTGAAGCCGTTGCCATCGTGTTTATCGGCCACACGGGTTTGCACATAAAAGCTACCCCACGCATCAATACGCTGTGGTACCAATTGATACCCACTTTTGCTCTTCTGCGCCCACATTTTTTTGTTGTTGCCCGAACCGTTGATTTGTGCCCCTTTGCCGTGGGGTACTAATTCAACGAACGAAAACAGCGGAGCAACCTGATCGGGTACTTCGTAGCCAAACAGCTGCGGGTTGATGATGGCTTCGGTTTTGGTATTTCGTAACTCGAAATGTAAATGCGGACCACCCGAGCCTCCCGTATTTCCGCTCAAGGCTACTACATCACCCTTTTTTACCACCAATTCGCCGGGTTTTAAACTCAAGTCTATTTCGAAGGCTTCCTTTTCATAGTGTTTTGCTCTCACCCAGTCGGCCAATTGACCTTGAAATTGCTGCAAGTGTGCATATACCGAAGTATATCCGTTGGGATGGTCGATATAGACCGCCAGGCCGTAGCCGTAGGCCGATACCTTCACACGACTTACATGCCCGTCGGCGATGGCGTAAACCTTATACCCTTCTTTACTTTCGGTGCGTATATCCAATCCGCTGTGAAAATGGTTGGTTCGCAACTCGCCAAACGTACCCGACAGTTTGATGGGCAGGTCGAGGGGGTTACGAAAATACCCTTTCGGATAATTTTGCGCCTTCAAAGCAGCATAAGGCAATGCCAGCCCCACCCAAAGGAGGAGAACGATATAGCGGCCTTTGCTCATTAAAAATTGGGGCTCAGTACAAAACGCGAGTAAAAATCTTCGATGTGTTCCACGGCCTCATCGGCTGTATCTACCACCTTCATTAAGTCGATGTCTGACAAGTGAATGTTATTCTCCTTGTCGTGCATGGTGTTTTTGAGCCAATCGATCAGGCCTTTCCAATATTCGCTGCCGACCAGCACAATGGGGAACTTTCCAATTTTTTTGGTTTGGATGAGTGTTAAGGCTTCAAAAAGCTCGTCGAGCGTGCCAAATCCGCCAGGAAGCACCACAAAACCCTGTGCATACTTGATGAACATGAGCTTGCGCACGAAGAAATAATCGAAATTGATGAGCTTGTCGCTGTCGATATACGGATTGCTGAATTGCTCAAAAGGCAGGTCGATATTCAAGCCCACCGACTTACCGCCAGCCAGCTTAGCTCCTTTGTTGCCCGCCTCCATGATGCCCGGTCCACCTCCTGTGATGACGCCGTAACCCTTTTCGGTGAGTTTGGCGCCAATTTCTTCGGCGAGTTTGTAATACGGATTATCGGGCTTGGTACGTGCCGAGCCAAAAATGCTCACACATGGGCCTATGCGCGCCAACTTCTCGAAGCCTTCTACCAGCTCGGCAATAATTTTAAAAATCTGCCAGCTCGAACTGGCTTTAATTTCTGTCCATGATTTTTGCTCAAACGCACCGCGGATGAGCTCTTCTTTGTCGTCTGTCATCATCTTTTTTCTATCTCCTCAGTTTTGGGTAAGCGTAACAGCCACAAGCCGCCGAAGGTAAGTGCACCGTTCAGTATGAGTAGCTCAAATCCAAACGTATACCCGCCCAGCCATGTTTTACTGTTGAGCTGCAAAATATAACAAATCAACGGTGATAGCACCGCCACTACCGGTACCCAGCCATCTTTTACTTTTCGCTGGGTAAAAAGCCCGAAGGCAAATAAGCCAAGCAGTGGTCCATAGGTGTAACCGGCTACTTTAAATAACTGCGTTATCAAGGCATCGTTGTGCAGCGAATGAAATAAAAGGATTTGCAAGCCTAGCACAACCGACATGCCCACATGCACCTTCATGCGTGTGCGTACGTCGCCCTTTTGCGGGGTGAAGCCCAGAAAATCGACACAAAACGAAGTAGTGAGGGCCGCCAAGGCCGAATCGGCACTGGAGTAGGCTGCAGCGATGAGCCCTATGATAAAGGTAAAACCCGCAATGGGTGCAAAATGCTGCAAAGCCAGCATGGGAAATAGCTCGTCGGTCGACTTAGGAATGGCAATACCCTTGGTTTCGGCATAGGCAAAAAGTAAGACACCGAGGCTCATGAATAAAAAGTTCACTACCACCAACACCAAGCTAAACCAGAACATATTCTTCTGTGCATCGGCGAGGCTGCGGCAGCTGAGATTTTTTTGCATCATGTCTTGATCTAAACCGGTCATGACAATGGTGATAAAGGCTCCCGAAAAAAACATCTTCCAGAAATACTGGGGGCTTTCCCAATCCCAAAAAAACCATTGCGAACGGGGACTTTCGGTCACCGTATTCACCAAACCCTTAAAATCGAGTTCAAGCTCTTGACCAATGATGCCTATCGACAAAAGTACGGCACCTATCAGGAAGAAGGTTTGTAAAGTATCGGTCCAAATAATGGTTTTAATGCCACTACGGAAGGTATACAACCAGATAAGCACGATGGTAACCACCACAGTAAGCCAGAAAGGAACGCCCCATGCCGAAAACACAAAACGATCGAGCACCATGGCTACCAAATACAAGCGAAACGACGAACCGATGGTACGCGACAGCAAAAAGAAACTGGCGCCTGTGCGGTGCGACCAAAAGCCGAAACGCTGTTGCAGGTAGGCATAAATGCTGGTCAGATTGAGCCGATAGTAAAGCGGCAGCAGTACACCCATGATCACCCAATATCCGAGCAAATAGCCCAAAACCAGCTGCATATAACTCATCGACTGGGTGCCCACGGTGCCTGGAATGGAGATGAAGGTCACACCCGAAAGGCTTGCGCCAATCATGCCAAAGGCCACCACATACCATGGTGCCGATTTATTGGCAAGAAAAAACGACTGATTATCGGAATTTCGGCCAGTAAACCACGAAACGCCAATGAGCATGGCAAAATAGAGCCCAATGACCAGTAATATTAGCAAAGGTGTCATGCAACGAAAATGAGGCGAAAAACCCATTTACCCAAATGAAATCGGGAGAATGGTGGTATTGTGGAATTATGTAAATTGAACTAAAAAACATGCGGTACCTTCTTCTATTTCTGATGATCAGCTCAGCGGCTACGGCGCAGCTTGGCAGCAAGGTACAGTCGTTGCTACCGGGACGCTGGATAAACATCGAGTATGGGTATTTCCTTGTGCTCGAACTCAAGGCCGATGGTAGCGGTACTTTTGATGGCGAAACCATACGCTATAAAATGCTCGAGAACAAACAACTCGAAATAAGTGGTGGTGGCAGCACCAACCGCTACGATTACAGTTTCGATGGGAAACAGCTGCTGCTCAAAGGTGGCGATATCGAGGGTGTGATGCGTTTTGTGCGTGAAGGGCAGCAGCAGTCTACACCCAGTGTCGAAAACACCCCCGTTCCGGTAAGTGCTACCCGACTTGTTGGCAGTTGGCAAGGTCACGGCGAAACCGTACGCTTTTATGCCAATGGCAAATGCAGTTTTCAGGGCATGGAGTTCAATTATCAGCAAAAAGGGAATCAACTTATTTTCAGCACCCAGCAAGGATCGGTTCAAGCCGACTACCAACTGGAAGGTGATCGTTTGACGATGATCCTCAACGGCCAAACCTATCGTTATGCACGTGAAGGGAGTGGGCAAGCGAATGGAGTCGCACCTAGCTCAGGCGCATCCCGCAACCCTGCTGAATTAGCCGGCAAATGGTGTAATGTGTACGTTCAAAATGTTACCACCAACAGCGGTGGGGGTACAGGCGGAAGTAGCAGCGAAGAATGTATCGTTATTCAGGCCGACGGCAGTTATACGTTCAATTCCGAGCGATCGATGAGCACCAATACCGAAGGTTACTGGGGTGGTACCAATTCCTCCTCGAGCGACCAAGGCAGCTGGTGGGTCGAAAACGGACGATTGTATTACCGCTCAACCCGAACCGGCCAACAAGGTTCTTTTGCCCTCGAAAAGGTAAACCACCCCCGCAATAACGACCCTATGTTGGTGCTCGATGGCAAAACCTATGTAACGCAATACCAGAAGGCACCGTGGTAGGCAACAAAATGCCGGTGCAAAGCGTATTTTTGAAACATGAATTATCCGTCGGGACTGATTGAGTCGGCTGTAAATGCCTTTTCGCGTTTTCCGGGCATTGGCCGTAAATCGGCGCTCCGCCTCACCTTGTATTTGCTGCGGCAGCCAGCCGAAGAAGCAGCACAGCTGGCACAAGCCATCAACGACCTGCGTACAAAGGTGCAATATTGCGGCACCTGCCACAACATCAGCGACGAACCCACCTGCCGCATTTGCGCCAGCAAAAGCCGCGACCGCAGTACCGTTTGCGTGGTGGCCGACTTAAGAGACGTTATTGCCATTGAAAATACGGGGCAATACAACGGACTTTACCACGTTCTGGGTGGTCTTATTGCCCCCATGGAAGGTATTAGTCCCGACCAACTCAAAATTCAGTCGCTGGTCGACCGCGTAAACAGCGGAGAAGTAAAAGAGATTTTGCTAGCCCTCAGCGCAACCATGGAAGGCGACACTACGGGCTTTTATCTTTCCAAAAAGCTGCAGGGTCAAGCGGTTCGCATCAGCACCATTGCCCGCGGTATTGCCATCGGTGGCGAGCTCGAGTATGCCGATGAAGTAACGCTAGGCCGCTCTATCCTCAACCGTGTACCTTTTGGAGGTAGTTGATTATGCGGTTGTCGGTCGTAATTGTTAGCTACAACGTAAAGTACTTTCTCGAGCAGGCGCTGCGCTCGGCCCTGAAAGCTTGTGAAGGTATCGAAGCCGAGCTCTGGGTGGTCGACAACCAGAGTAGCGACGGTTCGGTGGAGATGGTTCGTGAGAAGTTTCCGACCGTAAAGCTCATTGCAAACACCCAGAATGTGGGCTTTAGCAAGGCCAACAACCAAGCCATGCGGGAGGCCAAAGGCGAATACATCCTACTCCTCAACCCCGATACCGTGGTTGCGGAAGACTGTTTTACCGCTTGCCTTCAATTTTTAGACGAACACCCTAAGGCTGGAGGCTTAGGCATACGCATGCTCGATGGCAGCGGCAACTTTTTAAAGGAATCGAAGCGCGGGCTACCCACCCCTGAGGTGGCTTTTTACAAAATATCCGGCCTCTCTTCGTTTTTTCCGAAAAGCAAACGGTTTGGCCGCTATCACTTGGGTTATCTCGACGAGCATGCCAACCACCCCATTGATATTCTGGCCGGTGCTTTTATGCTCATGCGTGCTTCGGTGCTGCAAGAAATTGGTTTGCTCGACGAGAAGTACTTCATGTATGGAGAAGACATCGACCTGAGTTACCGCATTCGATTGGCCGGCTACGAAAACTGGTACTTTTCGGGAAGTAGCATCATTCATTACAAAGGTGAAAGCACCAAAAAAGACAGCGTGAACTACGTGCGGGTGTTCTACCAAGCCATGGCCATTTTTGCCCGGCAGTACTTCAGCCCCAACCATGCTCGCGTGTTTGGCTTGCTCATTCAGTTTGGCATTGTATTCCGAGCAGCCATAAGCGTATTAAAGCGCTGGAGTAAGCTGTTTTTTAATCCCGTGCTCGATGTGGTTTTGATTTTTGCAGGCATGTACTGGCTTACCGATTTCTGGGAAAACAACGTAAAAGCCGACGAAGGGCTGGTTTATCCTGCCGTTTTTCGCCAAACGATACTTCCGGCATTCACCTTAATCTGGGTACTTGCCGCCTACTTTAGCGGAGCTTACGATAAGCCGTTCCGACCTTCGAAGCTCATACGTGGGCTGCTTGCAGGCACCATGCTCATTGCGGTAGCCTATGCTTTTTTTCCGCCAGAACTACGCTTTAGCCGGGGCTTGATCCTTGCCGGGACAGCCGCAGCCATCAGTACTACCTTACTGGCTCGTGTGCTCATTTCGTTGCTTGTGCATGGCCAGGCCTTTCCGGGTCGTGGCGGTGTAAAACGCACCCTCGTTGCTGGCGATGCGCAAGAGCTCAACAGGGTGCATGGCATTTTACAGCGGGCGGGGATAAACAGCAAGTTTATTGGATTTGTATCGCCCAATGCGCAGGATCAACAGGAGGAGTTTTATCTGGGTAAGCTCACCGAATTGGACAAGGCCATTTTGGCCTTTAAACCCAGCGAGTTGATTTTTTGCGGCGACAACCTCAGTTATCGCGAAATTATCGGTTGGTTCGATCGTTTACAGGGACAAGTTGACGAGCTCAAAATTGTTCCGCCAGGAACCGACTATGTGATAGGCAGCCACCATGTAGATTATCCCGGCGATTTGTATACCCCTGATTTTAATTTACAATTGAATCAACCAGCGGCAAAGCGCAACAAACGTTTGATGGACCTATTGCTTGGAAGTGTGCTTTTGTTGCTTTGGCCTGTATTGTTTTGGCGCTACCCCGCAAGCTGCCGAACGGCATGGCCACTGCTCTTGGTGCTTTTTGGCCAGAAAACCCTGGTAGCCTATCCACCCACCGAACGTTTGCCCCGTTTAAAAGCAGGCTTGTTCGATCCAGCGAAAGGCGAATTTCCGGCCCGCATCAAAGCCAGAATTTACAGCCTCTACGCCAAAGACTACACCGCCATGGACGATTTACGGTTGGTGCTGGGGTATTTGGTGAGGTAAATACAATTCCGAGTATATTTCGTTGGCTGGCTCGATGACCTCTGAGAATCTATACCATTAACTATGCACAATATTCCAGCGCCCCTTGTGAAAATCACCTGTTTTGGGTCGGGTATGCTCTTTTCGGCGAGCACGTTGTACTTCTTCGGGCAAACTAAGCACTTCTTGGCATTCGGTTGAGCAACAACCTTGGTACTGCGCAGCACAGCTTTCGCACTGGATAAACAACAAATGACATTCACTGTTGGCGCAGTTGGTATGGGTATCGGCCAGGGTACCACATTGATGGCAATGGCTAATCACCTCGTCGCTAATTCGCTCGCCCAAACGTTCGTCAAACACGAAGTTCTTACCAACGAATTTACTCTCGAGTCCTTTCGCCTTTACTTGCCGGGCATACTCGATGATACCGCCGTACAACTGATTCACATCCTCAAAGCCTTGATGTTTGAAGTAGGCGCTCGCCTTTTCGCAGCGTATTCCACCGGTACAATACAACAACAGCTTTTTGTCTTTTTGATCTTTCAACAAGTCGGCAACTAGAGGGAGCTCCTCACGAAAGGTGTCTACATCGGGGGTTATGGCGCCTTTAAAGTGCCCTATCTCACTCTCGTAATGATTGCGCATGTCAACCACCACGGTATTCGGATCTTCCATGGCAGCGTTAAACTCTTCGGCTGTTAAATGACGTCCTACATTCGTCACGTCGAAAGCATTATCGTCGAGGCCGTCGGCTACAATTTTCGGGCGAACCTTGATGTTAAGTTTGTAAAACGACTTGCCATCGTCTTCTACAGCCTGTTTGATGGGCACGTGCGCAATCCATGGCCTGCTGTTGAGGTCGGCCAAAAATGCGTCGTAATTGTGTTCAGGAACACTCATTTGGGCGTTTATTCCCTCACGGGCTACGTAAATACGGCCAAAACACCCCAAGGCCGACCAAGCTAGAAACAAGGTATCGCGAGTAGATTCAGGATCGTCGAGAATTACGTAACGGTAAAACGAAATGGTGATGCGCCGAAAATCTTCCGCCATCAACCGGGCCCGCAACTCCGTGCGGCTCACTTTATTCTGAATAATCATAACTGCTGGTGTTAAGTTGCATGCTTAAACCGGACACAAAGGTAGATAATTCAGCCGATTTACGCTAACACCTCAGCGCGGCTTGACCGCCGGCTTCTTAAACCCGTAAGGGCAGTGCCGGCAACCGCTCTGACAACAGTGCCCGCGCTTGAGGTGGTAACGTTCGGTAAATACCATCAGCCCCTGCTCGTTGAAGTAAAAATCTTCGTTTTCGACCAGAGGCTGCTGGATGGTTGAGCTTGTTTTGTGCATCATTTGAAGTAAATAGAACCAGGAGCAACTCCTGTTTCAACCGAATCGAGTGCTATGAAGCTCGAATTGTACCGGATGAGTTTGCCCGACGAACTGAAGTCCACTGCATCGGTCCCGTAAAAGAAGCCACTCACCGGATCGAAGCCTATGGCGTAAAAGTTACGATTGAGTACTGTTGTTGGTATGGCTGCCGAGCTAGTAGGGTCTAATTCGCGCAATGCGCCTTCCATCGAAAAGTAGAATTTTGTTTTGTCTTTATTGGTGCACAAGTCGTTAGTGCTGCTGCGTACACCTAAGTCCAAGAAGGCTGTGGTTTGGCCAAGCTTCCACAATGAAGCAGCTGTAGGCGTTCCGGCAAACGAGGGCACGCCACCACACAATACCCACAAATCGCCTGCTATGTCGCTCGCAAAACTATTGGGATAGTCGCCTACCAGAAGGGTATCGTCGTAGCTATCGGTAGTTGGATTAATTACCAAAATGCTGTTGCTATTGCTATTTGCCACATACACTTTGCCGTTGTGCACAGTAATGGCATCGGGGAAGGCTCCCGCGTTGAGCGTTTTCACAATGGTTTTACTCGCCAAATCAACTACTTTCACGCGGCCATTGCCACCAAAACTCACCCATTCGGTCACATAAGCCTTGTTACCGAGAACTGCTATTCGGCTGGGGAGCTCGAAGCCAGCAAGCTCACCCGTTGATTTAAAATCGCTCAAGTTCACAAACTCCAGCTTATTGGCATTGTTCACCACCAAAATACCGGTGTTGTTCCAATGTGCCATACTTTGGGTAGTATTCCCGAGTGGTCGGCTATTGGCTTGCTGAAATAAGTCACGAACATACACCGATCTGTCGCGGCTCTGGTAGGTCAATGCACCTGCACCGTTGGGGAATGAGCCTTCGGCGGTTACGTACACACCACTCGCATAGCTAACCGCTGGTGAAGGATTGTTGTCGTCGTCGGGATTACATGCCGATAACGCAAATACTGCTGCCATTGCTGGCCAAAAGAGAAATTGTTTCATGGTAGTTGAAATTGAAAATTTAAGAGATAATGACGGCCCGGCATGGGTCGCCACTGTATGACTTGGTATTCGGTATCGAATAAATTGATGAGCTGCACACCCACTGTTCCTTGGATCTTTCGGGTACTAAATCGTCGTGCTGCGTTCACGCGACTAACGGCATAGGCATCGAGCCACTCGCTGTGATCGGCCTGAACATACCGCAGTCCTGTTCCATTCCAGATTATACCGATATACCCTTGAGCGCGTTCGTACCACAGGCGTGCACGAAGCTGGTGCTCGGGTATATAAATCAGCTGTTTATTCAACCGGTTTTCTTGACCTGCAGCTACGCGGCTGTGCTGCGATTGCACCCATGCATAATCGGCCTCGAAGCGGATGGTACTTTTTCCAAAAACCCAACGTTGGTGGAGGTTGGCTTCGATACCCCTCCCCCGCACTTCAAGCAAATTTTCTGGCGTCCAAAAACCACTTGGGCCTGGTAACCAGATAATCCAATCGTTGAGTTGTTGCCGATACAACCCTACGCGATATCGCTGAAACCAAACATCCTTTTCGAGCTCCAGCTGAACACCTGCTTCGGCTTGCCAACCCAATTCCGGACGGAGATTCGGGTTGCCACCAGGTACCCAATACAAATCATTCAAGGTAGGCAAACGGAAACTCCTGCCAGCATTCCCGTACAGCTTCCAGTGCCTACTCAACTGCCATTCCAAGCCTAAATTAGGCGTGATCGGAACCAAGCTGCCATTGAGCCACTCTTGACGACCCGCTAATTGAATGCTCAACCGATGCCCCTTATAGCCCACTTTTCCAATTCCTGCAAATCGGTTCTGCACGGGCGAATTGTCGAAAGCCGGCGACCATGCTTGGTAATAACTGTGATGTAGAACGGCCGAAAACGCCCACGAAGATGTAGTTAACCCATGCCATTCGGCTTCGGTAACGAGACCTAAAAAGCGGTGATCCTCATTCAAATTGGCAATACTGTCGACAAAACGGTTCGACTCCAAACTTGTCAACTGCCGGAATTCAACTGCTGAATTAGGACCTGTATGCCTCCAGCGCCATTGCAAACGTACTGCTTCATCGCCTTGTACTGCTACCGACCGTTGTTGCACCATGGCCGGTGGTATTTCTCGACTGTAGCGTTGATACCATAACTTCAACGTAAGCGAGTCGGTCTTAGTGAGGGTAAAACCAGAACTTAAAACCGCCCCAAAAGCAGTCAGGGCTGCATTGGCAAGTTTTTCTTCGGGAGCTCCAAAGCGTGCTAGATTTCGGTAAGGAAAATCATGCTGTGCTGCTCTTCCAAAAACCCGAATACTGTGTGCCGATGACTTCAACAACTTATCGGCTCTAAAACCTGCACCCCATTGCCCAAAGCTGCCGTGCTCCAAAAAAATGCGTAAATGGTCTTTCCTTGGGCTCGACTGCGACAAATGCAGGGCACCTCCAATGGCCCCTGAACCAAAATTGGCCACACTTCCTCCTTGTTGCACACGGTTATCATCCACCAAAAACAAAGGCAACAACGCCAAATCACTGATACCGTTCATGGGGCTGGTCAGCTGAAAACCATCCCATAAAACTGCCGTTTGTGCTGAACCTGACCCTCTTCCCGCAGGTGTACTTAAGCCACCCAAACCATACGTGCGCAGGGTTAAACCGCCTTGCTGCTCCAACCAGTCGCTTACCGTTGCAGAGGGCATCAACCGAATAAGCAGCGTATCGGCTTTCCAGTCGGAATAGCCTGTGACATACGACGGGCGTTGCGCCTGCACGCTAACCGTTTGCAATTGTAGGGTGTCGGCACGCTGAGCCGTAGCCAGACCAATCCACCCCCCGAGGGCTAAAACAAAAAATCCTGCTCGTTTCATCGTACGGGCAGGCTTCAGGGTTGCTACAAAAGAAAATACACTCAGTAGTGTAGTTGCTTCCACAGCGGCTTTTATTCCCGAAAGCCATGCGTTATTGCTTTCGGGCAGGTCTTCTGACTCGTCTTACCGCTATCGCCTTCCCTCCTGAGAAGTGGCATCGTTGATAGCGGCTTTTTATAAGACTTACAGCAGCGGGTACTGTTCCGGATTTTCACCGGATTCCCTTTTCATCCCGATTGTTGAGGCCGGGAACCTGAAAGCATCACAAATATAACGGAAAGCTTCAAATCTATACAATAAAAAACCCCCACCGCCATGGCGGTGAGGGTTCTCAAATCAATTCAATTAAAGCTTAGCGCTGAATCATCAAACGCTTCACAGCAAGTTCGTTGCCGTCGCTGATTCGTACGAAGTACAAGCCTTCTTTCAAACCAGCAAGGTCAAGAGCTAACTCACCACGAAGAGCAGAAGCTTCATTCAGGGTCATCACTTCCTGTCCAATAGCGTTTACGATGGTCACCTTGAGGTTAGCAGCGTTCTCGAGATTGTAAGCAAGTGTAGCCGAATTGGTAGCAGGGTTAGGATACAACTGCATGGCACGAGCTAGTGCGTTCTCTTCAACAGAAGTGATTACACCACGTGTGATTGCAATGTTGAATCGTGCTACAGCATCGCGGCTTTGTGTACCCGAGCTAGCCACTACTTTCCAACGACCATTGAATGTGCCTCCAACAGCTACACCACGACGTTGTAGTGTATCGGCAATAGCCAGATAATCTACGTTAACGTTCGGTGAAGTCAAGCCAGAGCGCGACATCAACGTTTGTGGATTCAGGTTGGTAGTTTCGAGCGACCAAGTGTAGGTAACAGGGTTACCATTCGACTGCGCCGAAGCTTGCCATGTGAAGTTCACAGTTTGTGAACCCGCACCCGAAAGGGTTACAGCGCTGTTGTTGGCAGGAGTGAGCAAGTTGAATACCGACAAGGTATCAGGAATGAAACATGTGGTATTTACGAAGGCCGAATCCCACGATGGAGCAACTCCACCAGGACCACCGTATGGCAGTGAGTCAGCGCCAGCAAACAAGGTAACCAAACCTGCAGGGCAGATCAAGCTTACGCTATATGTACCAGCACGTGTTCCATCCCACAAACCATCGCCATAGCTATCGTTGATGCGGAACTTCAATCTTGCACCTGTAGGTACGCAGAAAGTATCCACATGTGTTGCGGCAGCAGCGTTGTATGGATTCACATCAGGATAAGGACCGCCCGTTGCGATAACGTTTCCAGTAGCCGAATCTGACAAGGCCCAAGTAATCTCGCTACCATAAATATCGGTCACCAAACGAACCACTACTTGTGCAGCACCACATGAGCTATTGAGAGCGATGTTGTCGACAGCGAAACCGCTACCGTTACCACCCTGAATTGCGTGGTTCAAGGCAAAGTGTACCGAAGGACGACCTGCATAGGCACTCAAGCTAACCGTTTTGGTCTGCCAAGCAGCACCAGCAGCAACTGAGTCAATGCGGATAAAGGTTGCACCGCTATCGAGCGAAACTTCAACGTAAGCTTTCGAACCATTCGTACCGTTGTTATAGGCATTGAATGTCATGGTTACGTTGTTCGAAGCAGTCAAGGTCGAGAAGTCGAACGAAGGAGAGATCAAACGACCAGCAGACTTCGCAGCGGCTATACCTGTTCCTGAAGCAGGTGCAGGAATAGTAAAGCTCGGACCACTCAAACTAGCAGCTGTACCTTGTTGCCAAGCACCAGCATTGATGTAGTTACATGGAATACCACCTTCCAAATCTAAGTTATAAGGCAAGGTAGCCGCAGGTGCTGCCTCAACCCGCACTGTAGCAGGAGCAGTTGGTCCGAAACACGCATCACTAATACGCATATCGAAGAAGTAGTACAAGCGCGACAGGTTGCTATTTGCACCTAACCAGCTTGAGTCAAGACGAATTTTGCCAGGCAATTCATAAGGGAAGGTTGCACCACCTGTAGTACGGAAGAGAATACCTGTACCTGCACCGTAAGTGTTGTTGATGTAGTAACGACCAGGTGTCAAGTACATCTTAACAGGTACACGCTGAACACCGCTGCCTGGAATGTTCCAAGGCACAACTTGTAAGAGTACCGCTGTAGGATCTTCCACTGGGTTTTTGTCCCACACTTGCATAGCTCCTGCTCTTGCACCGTTGGTGAAGAAAGTCACTGAGTCAACACGAATGTTGGCCAATACTGTGTAGTACATACCGTTGGTGAAGTTACCCGCAGGGAACGTACCAGAAGTAGGCGATAATGGACCAAAGGCTTGGTTACCATTTTGTGCATTACCCAAACCAACTTGGAAAGTAGTGGTGGTAGAAATCGTACCAGTAGTAATCGATGCACCCACAGCACCAATGGTGTTGTTAGGATTGTACCATACTACATCCTGTGGACCTGGAGCCGAAGCTGAAAGCGTAGCTGAACCACTCAAACAAACAGTATCACCTTGAACGTTTGTTGGAAGTGCTGTGATTGGACAGTTGAAAATAACTGCTCCACGACGAAGGTCGATATCATAGGTCTGCAAAGAATACAAAGTATCCGTACCACGTACTGCACGTACTCTCCAGATACCACGAACTGTGTCGCCTACAGCTACACCCAAAGAAGCCATCAACTGATCGATAGCGCCGTAGGTAAGTGTAATTACAGTGTCAGCACCGTTGTTGTTCGAAGCAAGGGTTGCTAAAGGAGCATTGAAGTTACCGGCAGCACGTGCTGCAAGCTGCCATGCATACGTTACCGAACCTGTTACAGGGATTGAACGCTGCCAGTTAGCACTTACGGTTTGTGTAGATTGACCATCAACATTCAAGTAAATGCTGTCGACCGGGCCAACAAGATCAAAGTTGGTCAAAGCTGGAGCAACGATACGAACGGTGTAATCTTCGGTTTCACCATAAGGGTATGGTCCGCAACCTGTTACATCAGCAGGAACAGTTGTTTCACGCAATACGATGCGCAGGCGAGTAACACCTGTATCGGCAGTTGCAGGAACCACTAAGTTTAACGTATTCCAACCACGAGCCGCGGTAGGACCTGCGATTGCTACACGTTCGTTTTCTGTAAACGAACCGTCTTTGTTCACGTCCACATAAGCTTTCATGATGGCTGGATAGTGTGTAGTACCACAATGGCCATTTTTCACCTGAATCGGGAATGGGAACGAGCGGGTCAAAGAAGCAACTACACCTAAGCCGCTGTGATCGGTATAGGTTTCGCAAGTAGCATCGGCCGAACCAGTAGTCGTATTGCCAATAATTACAGTATCAATCTTCGTGTCACCAGTATTGGTAGCATTCGAAGGACAATAAACGAAACGTGCGAATACAGCATTGTTACGTGTTAAAGAGTCGGCACCTGCTGGGTTAGCCACACGCAGTTTAATGCTGTACGAACCTGCTTGTAAGAATTGTACTTGTGCAACCGCTGCGCTGTCATTGGTATTATTCACAAACTGAACTGTGTTCGGCGTGATGGTCCAACGACGTGTGAACGGTACGTTCAGCGAAGTATCGGTTAGCGTTACGGTACCAAGAACACCACCTGTAGTGGTTGTATCAGCACTTACACGGAAGCCTGCAACAGGAACAACCGGGGCTACAACTTGCAGGTTGACAGATGCAGTTTTCGAACATCCATTCGAAGTAATGGTTGCTGTGTAGGTTTCAGTAGCTACGTTGTTACGTGCACCTGTAGAGGCTGTGAAACCAGAAGCAGTGAATCCACCAGGGCCAGACCAAGAAACCGTGGCTGGAGCATAGTTCATATTTGGATTAAGTGCACCTATGTTGGTTAGTGGACCAGCAGCAATACTGTTCTGCCAGTTAGATGCATTGTTGTTGTCGAAACGAATCAACATAACACCGGCACTTGAGGTAGAAACCGTAGTTCCAGACCAATCGGCAGCTGTTACACCAGTGCTTGCAGGGAAGCTATAAGCACGGATTGCAACCGCATCTACAAGTGCACCGCTCGCATTCTTTAAGGTGATACCCCAAGCCGAAGTAGACGAAATACCATCGTTCGTGCCACCGGTATTGTAGTAACGGTTAGCAGGATCGTCGGTACCTGGACCAATGTGCAATACCAATACACTGTTTGCAGGAATCACAGTACCCGCTGGGAATGTGTACGTACGAGCACCGGTATTGAAAATTTCAATCCCCCAACCTGCTATACTCTGTGCAGTATCGCCAAAGTTGGTCAACTCCATAAAGTCAGCCGCAGTTGATGGAACATAAGCAGGGTAAGTGGCTTGAGCACCAACTCCTGTTCTAAAAGCAACTACTTCCGAAATACGAACCAATGAGCTGTTAGGACCGTAAACTCCAAGATCATTGGTAGAAACACGCAAGTTGGCAGATTGTGTGGTCAGAATTAATCCCGGGTTAACTGTAGCGGTGTATACGGCACTGCGTATAGTACGGCTCAAAGTATCGCCAGCTACAAATTGACCAGAAATGGTGTCGATGAACACACGAACTATGTAATTTCCTGTGTCAACCATGTTCACAGGAGTTGTGAACGTAATAGTATCGTTTGTCAAAGTAACAAATGATCCAGTATTACGAGTAACCGTAGCCAATGTAGTTACAGTTCCTGAAGGAGCGGTAACCGTTCCTTTTACAACAACGTTTGAGGTACTGCGGTCAAAAGTAGTTCCGGTGTTGCGTATCACAGCACGAATAGTTTCATTAGCACTGAAACAGCCTTTGTCGGTTGGTTCCGTGATAGCTGTAACGGTAACTTCACCAGGTGAAACTGTTCCAAACGCAAAGAACTCTCCGTTGGCAAGGTTAACACCTGCAGTAGTTGTACGAGATCCTGTGGCGGTAATTACACCTGAGCCAGAAGCCGCACTTCTTTCTGTCCATGCACCGTTAAGGGCAGGTGCCTGTACAACACGTAATTGGTTGATATTACCGGTAACGAGCGTATCAAAAGCTGACCAGTTTAATTGTACAGTTGCGCCAGATGAAAGTGGAGAACTCGCTGTAATTCGAACACCTCTTCTTCCTAAAGCGGAAGAAATTGGTGCGACGACACTACCACTTGGAGCTCCGGTAAGTTCTGCCGTATAGGTTTGAGGTGTTGTTCCCGGTATGAAACTACCCAGTACAACTAAAAATCCATCGTTCGCGTCACCAATTCTGAAGTTTCTTGTTTGTGCCGCTGCATTGGCAACCGTCCAAGTAACTCTACCTTGAACATATGCAGTAGCCGATCCTGTAGTTACGTTAGGCAATGCACCATTACCAAATATGAGAGAATTTCCGGATGGAATAATCACTCGACCACCGCCAAGAATAAGCGCACCTGGCTCTGTAGCAGTGTTCGGGAAAGTGTTGGTTCCTGAAGCCGAAGCAGAAGTAAGCGTGAGGTTACCTCCATTCACAAACAAGAAGAACCCAGTACCTACGCTATAACGTAAACCGTTAATTGACCTTGATGCTGGAATCTCGGTAGATGTTGTACAGTTTTGAGCAGTTTGACCTGTAAAAAACACATAGTCCAAATTATATGCAGCTGTAGGACCTACGTTAATCACGCCATTAATGGCTGGAGTTACCACAGAACGTCGGAAGTTAACACCTCCTGTAGCAACACCACCTAAAGTGTTGTCCATGGTCAAGTTACCATTGGTGGTTAGTTGACCATTTACTAGCGTGAATCTCGCAGAGATGTTGATTGGAGCATTAATGGTCAATCCATTATCTGCTTGAATTTCACGGATAGTGTTTCCTCCGTTAAATGTTCCGGTTCCACTGATGCTTTGTCCACCCGTGGTGCCATTGAATACCAAAATAGTAGCGTTGGTAGTAAGGTCAACAAAGCCATTGTTGATAAAATTGCCAGAGAGGAAGATACTTCTACCGGATGTACCCGTGGTAGGAACAGTCGAGAAAGTATCGCCAGGAGTCACGGTAATATTACCAGTTACTGTTAATACACGAGCAGCAGCAGCATTAAAACGCAAAGAAGCGCCTGTACCTGCCTGACCTACAGTTAATGAAGGAATAAACGCTGTTGGAACGTCAAAAGTCACAATGTGGCCATCGGCAATTACAACATCACTGAGATAGTGCGGAATTATACCACCTGTCCAGGTAGCTGGGCTTGACCACAAACCACTAGCCGCAGAAGTAATAGGACCAGCAACAGGAGGTGTAAATGTGTACGTTAAACCACTCGGAATTGATACCGTTGGCGAGATAGTCATTGTAGCATTGTTCGCCGTACCAGCTGTAGTAGTCGTCCAGCTTGTTGTACTCGTTCTATTATTGAATTCAGCAGCAGATATACCACCCAAACCAACTTGTGGAGTGTGAGAAGCACCTACGTTCATCAAACCATACACCAGCTGAACGGTGTTTGATGTTTCATTCAAACGAATTTGGAAATTCAAGTTTTCACCATTCGTAGTATTATACCTGCGGTAACCTGTCCATTGTACCACTAACGTACGGTTAGGAGCAGTTCCGGTAGTTACCACACGAATATTTCCAGATACACCTGGACCACCTGGAGTACCAGGGCCATTCGCCTGCAAGTCAAGTGCATAAGCAACAATACGCGCACGAAGTTGTGGCGGGGTGGTTGTAGCCGTTGAACTTAAAGGTGTTGAAGTACCCGACATATTCACCGCTGGATTAAACGATGAATTACCCAATGATATCCAACCGTTGGCATTTACCGCAATTCTATCGAAGGAATATCCTCCGAAATTAAAGTTAAAGCCGATTGGGATACCAGGTCCCGTTGCGATGGATACTGTTGGTTGTGCAGGGTCTGTGTACGTTTGGTCATCAGACGCCGTGTCACCCAACAAAATACCACCTGTAGTAATCGGAGTGTATGCGTCTGTTGTGGAGCCAAAGGTGTATGCGGCTACTTGACCATACGATCGAGAGCTTAGTACAATTAGCGCCATCAAACACAACAACCGCCAGCTGTTCAACCGAAGGGTAGAAGCAGCTACTGTGAAGTAGTTGTTTTTCATAAAATGGGTTAAGTTGAAATTTAGTGGGTAGCAATTTAGAGTTTTTTAAACTGCATGACAAAAAATTTACATAAACCTCACATGAAAAACTTGCTTTTTTCCGAGGTGTTTTAAAATTAAAGTCAATTATTTATAAAAAACGTGCGGTCAGGCTCTTCTTGTTTTTGCGAAGTCCATTTCTATCGCCCAAATACAATAATTCCCCTCCGAACTTTCCACCTTCGGGGCCCAGATCTATCAAAAAATCGGCAGAGCGTATCACGTCCAAATTGTGCTCAATTACCAAAACTGTATTACCCCTGTCGACTAGTTCCTGTAATACTCCAAGCAGTACCCGCACGTCCTCAAAATGTAGTCCGGTAGTTGGTTCATCAAGTATGTAAAAGGTCTTTCCTGTATCGCGTTTCGATAATTCGGCAGCCAGCTTCACCCGTTGTGCCTCACCACCCGAAAGGGTAGTCGACGACTGACCCAATGTGACATAACCGAGACCAACGTCTTGCAATGTTTTGATCTTACGCAAGATATTGGGCATACTACTGAAAAACTCCACAGCCTCATCAATCGGCATGTCGAGTACATCGCTAATCGATTTACCTCGGTAACGTACTTCGAGGGTTTCGCGGTTGTAGCGTTTCCCTTGGCAGCTTTCGCAAATCACCGATACGTCGGGCAAGAAGTTCATTTCAATAACGCGCATGCCGCCACCACCACAGGTTTCACAACGTCCGCCTTTTACATTGAACGAAAAACGACCGGGCTTATACCCCCTAATCTTTGCTTCGGGCAACTCGGCAAACAGGTTACGGATATCTGAAAAAACGCCTGTATACGTGCTCGGATTGGAGCGTGGTGTTCGGCCGATGGGCGCCTGATCGATTTCAATCACCTTATCGACATGCTCTAAGCCTTCAATTCGGTTGTAAGGCATGGGTTTTCGCCGACTGTTGTATAAATGCTGACTCAGGATTGGATACAGTGTTTCGTTGATAAGGGTTGATTTCCCCGACCCCGAAACGCCTGTGACAACAATAAACTGGCCCAATGGAAATACCACATCAATACTTTTGAGGTTGTTTCCTTTGGCGCCAAAGAGCTTTAAACACTGCTCACCCTGCTTGCGTGGCTCTCGAATCTCAATTTTTCGCTTTCCAGAGAGGTAGTCGGCCGTGAGCGTACGTTGCTGTACAAAATCGGCTGCCACCGACGATGCTACTACCGTACCGCCGAACGCTCCAGCACCTGGACCAATATCGATTACATAGTCGCTTTCGCGTATCATGTCTTCGTCGTGCTCCACTACGATCACCGTATTGCCTGCATCCCTCAACTTTTTAAGACTTTCAATCAACCGGGCATTGTCGCGTTGGTGGAGACCAATACTGGGTTCGTCGAGTATGTACAACACTCCCACAAGCTGGGAGCCGATTTGCGTAGCCAAACGTATGCGTTGCGATTCCCCGCCGGAAAGCGTATTCGAGCTGCGGTCGAGCGAAAGGTAACTAAGCCCTATGTCGAGCAAAAAGCCCAAACGGGTGCGGATTTCTTTCAATACCTCTGTTGCTACTACGGCATTTCGGCCACTAAAATAGGTCGACAGCCCATCGACAAAAACGGCCAGTTCTGAAAGTTCTAGCTGAGCCAGTTCTGAAATGTTTTTGCCGTTGATGCGGTAATGCAAGGCTTCCTGCTTCAGACGGCCACCGTTACATTCGCTGCAAACGCTGTGCGTTAAAAACTCTTCGGCCCAACTCTGAATCGATATCGATGCCGGGTCGTCGTGTTGCTTTTTGATGAGGTTTACGATGCCCTCCCAACGTACGCTGTGCCCATAACTATCGTCAAGTTTGCCGGGAACCTCCAATCGGTCTTCGCTACCGTATAAAATCAAATCGATGGCTTCTTGCGGCAGTTGACCTACTGGGTGGGTAAGGCTTATTTTGTGCTTTTTGGCCAAAGCGCTAAGCAAGCGAAACACCCAAATGTCGCGGTATTCACCAAGGGGAGCGATTCCCCCAGAGACGATACTCAAAGAGGGGTCGGGCATCACGAGACTCGGGTCCACATCGGGAACAGTTCCGAGTCCGTCGCAGCTCGGACAGGCGCCGTATGGCGAGTTAAATGAAAAGGTATTGGGCTGCGGCTCGTCGTAGGCGATGCCCGAAACTGGGTCCATCAAAAAGCGGCTGTAAAAAGCAAGCTCTCCATTATCGGGGTCGAGCACTTGCATGATGCCTTTGCCATTTTTTAAAGCCATGTCGATACTCTGACGCAGGCGCTTTTCGGCACCTTCTTCCACCACCAAACGGTCAATCACCAACTCAATGTCGTGAACCTTATAACGATCGACCTGCATCTTAGGTACTAAATCGAGCAATTCGCCATCGACCCGTATCTTCAAAAAGCCTTGTTTCCGCACTTGCTCAAATAACTCGCGGTAGTGCCCTTTTCTTGCTCGAACCAGTGGCGCCAAAACTACCAGCTTTCTCCCGGCATAACGTTCGCGTATGGCCGCATCTATCTCACTGTCGGTAAAACGCACCATTCGCTCACCACTTTCGTACGAATAGGCTTCGCCCACTCTGGCGTACAAAAGGCGCATGAAATCGTAAATCTCGGTGATTGTCCCTACCGTTGACCGGGGGTTTTTGTTCGTGGTCTTCTGCTCGATGGAGATTACCGGCGAAAGTCCTTCAATCTTATCTACGTCGGGACGTTCCATATCGCCAATAAACTGGCGAGCATAGGCCGAAAAGCTCTCCATGTAGCGACGTTGACCTTCGGCATACAGCGTGTCGAATGCCAAGGAAGACTTACCACTGCCACTCAAGCCCGTAATCACCACCAACTTATTGCGCGGGATGGTTACATCAATGTTCTTCAGGTTGTGGACACGGGCGCCGTATACTTCTATTTGTTCGTTGGCTTCGGTAGGCTGATTCATGAGGATGCTAAGCTACAAAATAGCAGCGTCATGGTTGAACAGCAGGCGCCTCTAAAGGTTCAGGGATTTGAATTAAAAGTGTTTGACCTTTTACCAAATCGGTACTTTGAAGTTTATTCCACCGAACAATGTCGGCTGCTTTCACTTCAAACAGTTCAGCAATTGCGCGTAAATCTTCGCCCTTTTTAACGGTATGTTTCAGTTCTCTGTATTTCACTTCCGTTGGAGGAATGGCTACTGCTTCTAGTTTTTCCTCAACGGGCGGGAGTTGATATTATGGCTTGAGCTCTTCGCCGGCAACAAACATATCGGGGTGCGGGAACTGAATTTGATAGGTCTTTCTGCTCTTGTTAGGCAAATAACTTTTGCGAAGCCACGGATTAAGCAGTTTCAGAAATTTGTAGTCGGAACCTTGACTCTTGGCGAAGGCAACTAAATCGGTGATAGCCGTATCGACAGTAACGGTCACCGTTTTCAGCGGCTTGTACAAATGCTGCTCGCGAAAACGATAGCCATACTTCTTTGGATTTTCCATGATGGCTTTAACTGCAAGCAAACGCGGCAAGTAGCGGGCAGTTTCGGGGTTGAGGTAAAGACTGTGATAGTCTTCGAGCTGTTGCAGTTTCACTTGTCCGCGCAAGCCGCCTAGACCCATGTTGTAGGCCGCAGCTACCATCGACCAGCTGCCGAACTCGGCAAAGGCTTTTTTCAGGTAACGGCATGCCGCCCGTGTCGACTTTTCAACGTGGTAGCGTTCGTCTATTTCGTCGTTTACCTCCAGGCCATTTTCCAAAGCCGTACCCTTCAAAAATTGCCAAAAACCAACTGCTGCTGCTGGCGAAATGGCATTCGACAAGCCACTTTCAATTACGGCCAGATACTTAAAATCATCGGGAACACCTTCTTCTTTCAGGATCTTCTCGATGATTGGAAACCACCTATTGGCTCTTTTGAAATAGAGCAAGGTTTGCGATTGATAATAGGTATTGACCAATATCTCCCGATCGATACGTTCACGTACTTCAAAATCGAGTAGCGGAACCTCTTCGCCAGCAAAACTCATGGCCTGGGGCAGTGGAACAGCATATACCTGATAGTTTTCCCAGAAAGCTTCTAAGTACTCACTGTCGTCGGAGTATTTGGTGGCAGTTGTCAGCCTGAATACCAGCCCAGCCAATAAGGCAAAGGCAAAACTCTTGACAAACTTATTGGCCCAAAGGCGTCTGAGCTTTTCCATTAGCGTTTTTTATAAACCGGTACTGTCGAGCAAGGCTCGCCATACATCAGCGACTTCACCACGGGCACCAACTTCATGGTGAGGGCCACGTAAACCGCTTCGCCAATACTTTCATCGCCACAGCCTTTTATCACCACCCTTTCCCCTTCGTAATCGTTCAGATTAAGCTGTGCGATGGCTTCCAAGAGCAGGTCTTGCTTGAGCTGCGATGGTGTGCCAAATCGGCATGCTCCACCCGCCTGTTGAATGTATTGTGCCAGCAGCATCCAGGCCCAGCGGGCAACGATAGCGTCGGTCGAGCAGTACACGGCAACAAGCCTGCCGCGATATGCCGACCAGTCGATTGCCTTTAGCTGCTCACGGAATTCTTTTTCTTTCAATACCATTCCATGCCACAAAAAATCGCGCAAATCGAATCCCAAAACGTCATCGAGCGGCGCTAGCTTGGCTGGGTCGAGGGTAATGATTCCACTTTCGGCCACTTTATTTCTTAGGTTTTCCATAGTCGCATTTTTCCCAAAAAGACAAAAGCCTCTCCGCATAACGGAAAGGCTTCTGAAAAAGTTTATTACCGACTACTAATAGAACTGGTAACGTTTGTCGGTGATTTCTACACGCTCACGCAAAGCCGCCAAGGCTTCATTCTGGGCTCTTTGGCTTATCTGCATGCCCAAATTCATCTTCATGGCTTCAACATTATCCATGCCGGGAGCAGTCGACACCGAGTCGACCACTACCAGATACACCCCACGCTCACCCTTGATTGGTGGCAACATTTCGCCGATTTTCGCTTTGGTAATTTTTCCCAATACGTTCAACTCACGACCCATCGATGGCATGAAGTTATTGGCAAACGATGCGCCCTGAAATACTTGGAAGATGTTGTTCAGGCTAGTTGCCGCAGCCATGATGTCTTTGTTCTTTGCAGCTGCATCTTTCGCCTGAATCAATAATTTTTCAGCCTTCTTATCGCGACGCACAGCTGTCTCAATTTCGGCTTTTACATCTTCGAAAGGCTTATACCCTTTAGGTGTAATTTTAGTCAGTACAGCCACCACATATTTGTCTTCTAACTCAAAGGTGTTGCTTACATCGTTCAGCTCTGCTTTGTACATCCAACGTACAACTTCACGGGCATTGGTAAAACCGGGTAAGGTGCGGTCGCCAATTTTGATGCCTTCAGCGGTACGCTTTGTCAAGCCTTCGGTTTCTACCGCCTTGGTAAAGGCTTCTACGTCGCGATTTTCGCCCTGAAATTTATTCGCCTGAGCAAATACATCGCGATAGGTATCGGTAGATGGTTCAATGGCATTGGCAATGGTGCCAAACTTCAACGCTGGTTTAAGGCCTTTTTTATCGAGTATGTTGATGATGTGGAAGCCAAACTGACTTTCTACCACCACCACATCGCCTTTGTTGCCGTTGAAGCAAGCGTCGTTGAATGGTTTTACCATCATTCCCTCTGCGAAGTAGCCGAGGTCGCCTCCTTTAACCGCCGATCCTTGGTCGGTTGAATTGGCTGTTGCTAGCGCAGCAAAATCAGCACCTCCATCGATCAACTTCTTCAAGCTGTCGGTTTTAGCCTTAGCAGCTACTGGGTTGTTGTCCATCGCGATAAGGATGTGACGCGCGCGAACCGAATCGGCACGTGTACCTCGCGCAACGAGCTTGGTTACTTTGAAATAGTTGTTTTCGAGGTATACCGATGAAACCGTTCCTGCTGGTGCAGCCGAAAGGTATTTTTCTTGCTCACTTACCAACTGGTCCATGCGTACCCACTGATCGGGGTAAGGCAAATCGCTGTTCAGCATTACAAAAGCTGAATCGTTGGTAGATGTAGTGAAATCGGCGACCAAACTGGTCACGGTCTCCAAGGCCCGAGCGGTATCGCCGGCATTGGCCGTAACCTGAAACACTACGTAGTCGATGTTGCGGGTTTCGTCTTTGGTTTCGTAGTCCTTTTTGTTCTTTTCGTAATAGGCTTTCAACTCGCTCTCATCAACCGTAATAGAACTGTCGTTGATGGTAGCATAATCGAGTAATACGAAACGACCGTTGTACGATTTGCCTGAAGCCTCGGCAAAACGCGTTGCTGCAGACTTGGTTACGTACAAGCCTTTTGCGATTAAGTTGTTGTATTTCTGCGTTTCGCGCTCTTGTTTGATGTATTTCTCAAACGCTGCCCAACGTTTTTGCATGTCTTCGGGCTGTGTGTCGAGATTACGTAAAAAGCTAACTACCTGCGCACGATCAAACTGGCCGGTTTGGGGATTGGTAAAGGCCTGACGAACCGACGGATGTATGTTGGTGCCTTGAACCATATCGAACAACTCGTCGATGCCTACACCTAAACCAAGAGCCTTATACTCCTTGTTGATGAGCGTTTCACGCACCACCTCGTTCCACGTTTGCTCACGCAACATCGCAAGGGTGTTTTCATCTACCTTGTCGGTTTGGGTATTGGCCTTGTAGTTTTCAATGGCCTCCTCTACACGCGTCTCGAAATATTGAATACCGATTTCGTCGCCGTCGATTTCGCCGGCTATGGTATCGGGACGGTTGGCGAATATTCCGTTACCGCTGAATACGTCCATGAGAAGGAAGGAGACGATGGCCAACCCGATCAAACCCACCAATAGGCCTGCTCTGTTCCTGATCTTGGTAATAATTGACATTTATTGAATTTTTAAAAAGCGTTGGCAAAAATAAAGTTTAGCAGCAGAAAATCAACACACAACCTGAGGTTTGCTTATCAATCGGCTGGTTGGTCAACAATCAAACGAACCGTTTCGATGCGCGTTTCAGAAACCGTTAGGATTACGAAGCTGTAGCCTGGAATCTGAATTACCTCATTAACCGCTGGAATCGACTCATGTTGCTCAAAAATCAACCCGCCAAGGGTTTCGTATTCTCCCTCCGGCAAGCTGAACTTATAGGTTTCATTTAGATAATCGATTTCGAGTCGCGCCGAAAAAATATATTCCAATTCGTTGATTTGTTTTTCAAGCGTATCGTCTACGTCGTGCTCGTCTTCAATTTCTCCAAAAATCTCCTCCATCAAATCCTCTACGGTTACAATTCCTGCAGTACCGCCAAACTCATCAACTACTAAAGCTAGACTTTTGCGCTGGGCATTGAGTTGTCGAAGTAACTCGATGGCCGGTAGCGTTTCGGGCACAATGGGAATAGGGATGAGCATGTCGCTGAGTGCATCGCTGGGCTTAAAGAGCGATTGAAAATGCACATAGCCGATGATACGGTCGATGTTTTCTTCGTACACTAAAATTTTACTGTGCTCGCTTTCGGCAAACTTCTCCTTTAGCGCCTCTAAACCGTCCTCGAGGTCTATGGCGACTATTTCGGTGCGGTGTACCATACATTCGCGCACCTTTACTTCGGTAAAATCTAGGGCTTTCTGAAAATAGTTCAAATCAACGGCTTGGTCGCCATCTTCATCAATGCTGGTAGTGTCTTGCACCAAATGATCGAGATCGGTTTTTCCAAAAACCTGCTCCTGCCGTACGTTATCCATACCAAAAAACACCCGCAAAATGCCGTTCGCAATACGCACAATCACCCATACTAACGGGTAAAACAACCAATAAAAAAATTGCATGGGCAAGGCCAACACATAAACCAGCCGTTCGGCTTGCAAGCGAAAAATAGATTTGGGTAAAAATTCCCCAAAAAGCAGAACCACCGCTGTTGATGCTATGGTTTGCAGAATAAGTATGTTGAATGGGTTGCGAAACTGCAACGGAAGTACTGCCTCAATTTGCGGTTCAAGTACCGCCGCCATCATAGAGCCATATAAAACCAGTGCTATATTGTTACCGACGAGTATGGCCCCGATAAAATCGCCCGGATGTTTGATGAATCCCGCCAAGATGCGGGCACTCATGGCCCCTTGTTTGTTTTTTAGCTCAATCCTAAAACGATTGGCCTGAAAAAAAGCGATCTCCATACCCGAGAAAAAGGCTGAAGCAACTAAACTGAAAACAATGATTAGAAATACATCCATAAAATCGATAGCAAAATAAACGTTTCGTCGCTTATCTGCACTACAATGTGTCGCCAGGGGCTTCGCTGCCCAAGGCTACAGTGCCACGTATGTTCAAAATGCGGTAACGTGTAAACCGCTGATTCGACTCCAATCCATCGCCAAAAATCACCTCGTCGGGGGTATTGATGCGCACAAACTGATCGGTGAAAATTCGGTCTTCGTTTTCGAGCCAAATCAACTTTTCGGTGCGCAAGGTATCTCCCAACTCGTTAATCACCACCACATTGCCATAGGCTTCCATCTTACCTTCTGCCGGAAAATGTATGGCCCTGTTTGCCCGCATGCGAGCGCTAGGTGCTTTATTCGGGTCGTAAAAGGTAGCTTCAATGCCATCGGGCATTTCGGTTATGGGCTTGTCGGTGAGGTCGCGGATCATGGTCTTAGCCACAATTTTAGCCTTCACCACCCCCGAATCGGAATACACTACCGTTACGTCGCGACCGGTTTCTTTTTCCATGTCGGGCTTAACAGCAAACTTCCTGAGCTTCTCTTGCGAGTTTTCACAAGAGAGACTCAGGAAGCATAATCCGATCCAAAGGGCTCGGGTGTACATTAGTCAGACGAACGAACAGTTGTGGTTTCGCCTATCCAGCAGCCCACCTTGTACGATGAACCTTTACCTATGTTGTTAAAGAATAAGTCCTCGCTACGCGGGAAATAACCCGAGTACTGGTTTATCTTCTTATTCGCGTCGTCGGCAATCGATGGGTCGATACTTTTCGCATACTGGTATTTATCTACTGCCGCCCAGAATACGCTTTGACTTTCGATACCTGATCCACACATCCTGCTGCTTGAAGCGTACAAGTCGCCTATGAACAGGTATGGTTTTCCCCATTTCGGCAACATCTTGGCTGCGTCGTATGCGGCGGCACGGGCCTTTGAGAACTGGTTGTTGGCACTGTATACCCCTGCAAGTTCGAAGGTGTATACAGCCTTGATAGAATCGCCTTCGGCTTTGCTGATGGCAGCTTCGTAATACCGCACAGCTTGCTCGCTGTTAGAGTCTTTGTACTTACGACCCAGTACCAACGCCAGCGTAGCGGTAGGTGTATCCTTGTACTTCGACTCGGCTACCGAAACAAATATTTCTTTCGAGGTGCATCCTTTGCTCAACAAGAGACTGAACAAGAGGTCGCGCAATTCACGGTCGGCAGGGTTGGCTTTATACTTCGCCTCGAAAAGTGAAACAATTTCATCACAGTCTTTGATGATGTTGCCCGCCAGGTCGGCGTCGAGCGATTGTTTCGACTCCAAGTATTTTTCGGGGTTGTTTCCTGCCTCAACATTGTGCATGATGATGCGGTCCATCGATTCGTAAATTTCGATCACCTCTGGCTTGGTGAGTTTACCGGCCGAGAATTCTTTCAAGGCCACTTTAAAGTAGTACGGCATCACGAAATATTCTGTTTCGTTACCACCTAGTTTCACCGAACGTTTGAAGGTATTCAAAATGTCGATGTTGGGTTCTGGACGGAAATTGAGCATGTCTACTCCTTTACGACCGATGGCATTCCCTGCAGAAGCCGGGAAATTATCCGAACGTACATCGTAAATCATGAACAGGGTGTCGATGAGCTTGGCCTTCTTCGCAGCGTCTTTTTCTTTGCTGATGAAAAGTTTAAACATGGCCACGCCGTCTACGTGTGTTTGTTCGCGCGCACAGGGTGCGTTTTCGAACACATAACGCCATGGTTCGATGGCGGCATCGTAGTTCTTTTGTTTGAAAAATTCACGGTAAACGGAAATGTTTTGGATGGTTTTTACACTGTCCACCCCCCACTTTTTGTCGCATCCGTTTTTCAGTTTTGAGTCGGCACTAGCCGACTGTGCTCCGGCCATCAAGACGATAGCGAGGAGAAAGCTGAACATTTTGAAATTCGTTTTCATGACATGGTTTGTTTAATCGTATTTGCGCTTGATGAACCACCGGTCGTTCAGGGTGAAGGCTATCGAAACGCGGTTAAATTGTTCGCGGATGAGACCATTGCTGGTAGTACCGCGAACACCGCCCTCGTAGGCTACACTCACTGCCGAATTCGAACGGCGAATCGGGAGCGTTGCTCCAACAGTTATGCCAACTTCGTTGATGGGTTGGTCGCGAAGTTGTAAATAACTGCTGTTGTATCTGAAACCAGTCCGGTAACGGATGGTTTTGAAGTAGTTAGATTTTCCGGCGGCATTGGCGTCGGGAACGTACTGAGCACCACCCGAAAGGGTCATGCTGTTCCGCAAAGAGTCGGCTGAACCTAAAAAGCTGAAATCCGACCAGTCTTGCATACGTGCCTCTATACCAAAGAGCCAGCGGGTCCCTATTTCGTAGGTTAATCCAAAACTGTACGCGAGTGGCAACAAAACTGAGCCCTTAGTCGACGGCACATCCGATACGGTGTCGCGCACCAAAATGCTTCCCAGGCGGTACGTAAATCTATCGGCTAAAAAGGTGCGGGTCGCATTCATATTGGTCGGAAGTTCTACCACGGCACCGGCGGTGATTTTTCGGTCGTTACTCAATTTGCGGCGGTATTGCACTCCCAACTGGAAATTGGCATCGGCGAGGCGAACCTCGTCTTGAATGCGCACATTGAACGTTAACGTGGTGTCGGGGAATTCGATGCGGCGCTCTTGGTTGAGTGTTCCAAACAAAAAGTTAGCGGTAACCCCTACATGCCATTGGTCGTTGATGCTATAGCCATTGGTTAAGAACACCCGGTTAATGCCGCCAAGTCCGTTGTACACTTCCTTCCACTTTTGGAACGATGAATCGACTTGCGTGCTGATGGCGTAATTGTTCGTGCTAAACGGCAAAAAGCCAAAGGCTGCTCCCCATTTTTTAGTTACCGGGAAACCCAATACAAAATAGTTGATGTTGAAGTTCGACTGCTGTTGCGTTTGCGTATTGGAGCTGAGGGTGAGAAATTTTCCGGCTGCGGCAAATTCAAATGTAGTTAGGCGTATGCCCCCCATGCCTGCAGGGTTGGTGATGTTCAAGCTCAATGGGTCGAAATAGGCAACCGCCAGCCCACCCATACTTCTGTTGGCAACGAGGTTGAACGATTGTACCTCGCCCAAACCAAACCGAGAGTAGGGCGTGCCTGCATTGGAGCTTTGCGCTTGCAGCAGCACTGGGAACATAAGAAACGGTAAGCATTTACTTACCGCCGAAAAAAGTTTTATCAAGTAAGGCATTCAGGCCGTATAACGCCAAATTAGGCTCGGCAAATATCTGTTTTTGAAGTCTTTTTTCAAAAAGAGCAGCGTCTCCTCCTGTTAAAATAACCGTTAATTCTCCGAATAGGGCCTCTGCGCTGCTGATACGCCCTTCTAATTCGGCCAACATTCCGCCAAAAGCCCCTGCCAATAAGGCCGTTTCGGTATCGGTCCCCCAATTGGGCGCAAGTTTTTCGGCATCGGGCAGCGGTAATCGCCGCGTAAAGGTGTGCATGGCTTGCAAGCGCATCCTGTAGCCTGGGCTGATGTCTCCACCCAGGTGGCGGCCTTCGGCGGTTAACAAATCTGCCGTGATGCAACTTCCCAAACTCACCACCAAGGCCGCTTTTTTAGGATAGCGTGCCAGCGCAGCAAAGATTCCGGCCTTGCGGTCTTGTCCCATGGTTTGTGGAGTGGTGTAGTCGCTCGTAAAAGGTAATTCGTCGTAAGGGGCAAAAAAAGTGTAATTGCGAATGTTGGCTGCTTGCAAGGCATCCATAATGGCTGCTTCGCTGAGCGAAACGGTAGCAAAAGCGGCCATGTCGGCACGTGGCAGCGTCTGCTGTAAGTAACTTTCGGTTGGGAAATACTGGACATCTAGCAGTGTGTCGCCTTGGAAAAGCGCTTGTTTCACGCGGGTATTGCCAGCATCGAGTACAAGTCGTCGGTTACCCATCATACAAATCGAAATTGAATTTCTTTGTGATTCATCACCAGGCGGCCATCGGGACCGTCGAGGAGCAAACGGCCGTCGGCATCTACCCCGCGGAGCACGGCTTGCAGCTCACGGCCTTGCAGTTGGTACCGCCGCGATTCGTCGCGCCCAAGCAACTGCTGGTGGTAATCGGCTATGAGCACCGCACTTTGTCGGTTTCGTAATTGTTCATAGCGCCGCTCCAGGCTACCAAAAAGCGGGTCGAGCAGCTCATCGAGGCGGTAATACCGAGCAGTAACCAATTGAAAAGAAGTAGGGTTGGGAATACTCGACGGAAAATAGGCCTGATTGATGTTGATGCCGATGCCGACAACCGTTTCAGCAATCTGCCCGCTTTGCAGGCTGTTTTCGATGAGTAGGCCTGCCAATTTGCGGTTGTGGTAGTAGATATCGTTTGGCCATTTCACCTTAACGCCTTCGCCCAGATACAAGCGGCAGAAATCGGCCACGCCCAAACATAGGGCCATATTCAGCTGAAAATGGTGCTGGGCGGGTTGAAAAGAAGGCTTTAGGTACACCGACAGCAATAAATTTTCGCCCTCATCGCTGAACCATCCCGCACCGGCCTGACCTCTTCCCTGGCTTTGGTAGTCGGCCAAGAGCACAAAGCCTTCTTGCAGGCTTGCGTTGGCTAAGGCCCACAGTTGGGAGTTGGTACTATCGGTTGCATGAAGTTTCTCGAGGCTCTTCCCGATATAGCGGCTGGTGACGACAGGTTTGTGCAAAAGAATTAGCTACTTTTGCACAAATCTAAACAATCGGAATGGCTAAGGCTGCAAACAGCATCGAACAATACATCATTCACGGCATCCAGGAAAAAAAGGGCAAAAGCATCACCATGCTCAACCTTACCAAACTCAAAGACCGTGTTACCGACACCTTCATTATCGCCGAAGCAGAATCGAGCACACAACTGAAAGCCATCGCCGACTCGGTGATTGAAGAGGTGAAAAAAGCCTCTGGCGAGCGCCCGTGGTCGGTAGAAGGCCTCGAAAACGCACAGTGGATTCTCCTCGATTATGTGGATGTGGTGGTGCATCTGTTTCAACCACAGTACCGCGAATTTTACGGTATCGAAGAATTGTGGAACGATGCTGTACGCACCGACATCGCTGAGTAATAGGCTTCGATGACATTTTAAACTTTTCGGAGGCCGCTCGCGTTCAACACATCATTACTTCTCTTACATGAGCAAAAAAGAAACTACCAATAAAAAAGCCGCCGCGCCCAAGGCCGATGGCTCAAAACCCCGCTTCAACTTTTACTGGATTTATGTGGTGATTGCCGTGCTATTTATCGGCATGCAACTGATCGGCAGCAGTGGTGGAACTAAAAAAATAGGCTGGCAGGAATTTAAAACCTCCATGCTCGAAACCGGCGAAGTCGACAAGCTCGTGGGTTATCGTAAAGATGATATTTACGTGATTGAAGTGTTCATCCGCAAGGATAAACTCGATCAAAGCAAACACAAAGAAGTCAAAGAAGATAGCTTTACAGGCGTTTCTGGACCACATTATTATTTCACTGAGACTTCTCCCGAGGTGCTCGAAACCCGCTTGAACGAGGTGTACAAAGTACATCCCGAAATGAAGCAGCTGAGCGTGCAATGGGAAAGCAGACCTGATTGGTTCAGTGGCTTATTGAGCTTTTTATTGCCCATGGCACTGATCATTGGTCTATGGTTGTTGTTCATGCGACGCTTTACTGGTGGCGGCCAAGGTGGCGGCGGACAGATCTTCAATATCGGCAAAAGTAAGGCGACGTTGTTCGATAAAAACAGCCGTGAAAACGTAACCTTCAACGACGTTGCGGGCCTCGAAGAAGCCAAAGTAGAGGTAATGGAGGTGGTAGATTTCTTAAAAAATCCCAAAAAATACACCACACTCGGTGGTAAAATCCCGAAAGGCGTGCTGCTAGTAGGCCCTCCCGGTACTGGTAAAACCTTGCTTGCCAAAGCTGTTGCTGGCGAAGCGCAGGTGCCATTTTTCACGCTTAGCGGTTCCGACTTCGTGGAGATGTTTGTAGGCGTGGGCGCAAGTCGTGTGCGCGACCTCTTCAAACAAGCCCGCGAAAAGGCCCCGTGCATCATCTTCATCGATGAAATCGATGCCGTTGGACGTTCGCGCTCGAAAAATCAGGTCATGGGTGGTAACGACGAGCGCGAAAGTACCCTCAACCAACTGTTGGTAGAGATGGACGGCTTCTCGACCGATTTGGGCATCATCGTGATGGCCGCCACCAACCGTCCCGACGTATTGGATTCGGCTTTGCTACGCCCTGGTCGTTTCGACCGGATGATTACGGTAGACAAGCCCGATATCGTGGGTCGTGAGCAGATTTTCAAGGTCCACTTGAAGCCATTGAAGCTTAGCGCCGATGTAAATGCACTCAAACTTGCTGAGCAAACGCCCGGTTTTGCCGGCGCCGAAATTGCCAACGTTTGTAACGAAGCTGCCCTCATTGCTGCGCGGAGCGATAAAAAGGAAATTGCGATGGATGACTTCAACGCGGCGATTGACCGGGTGATTGGCGGCCTCGAAAAGAAGAATAAAATCATATCGCCCGAGGAGAAAAAGATTGTTGCCTACCACGAAGCTGGCCACGCCATTGCGGGTTGGTTCCTCGACAGCACCGATCCTTTGGTTAAAGTAAGTATAGTCCCACGCGGCGTAGCTGCCTTGGGTTATGCACAGTATCTTCCGAAAGAACAATACCTCTACACTACCGAGCAGCTGCTCGACAGTATGTGTATGACTTTGGGCGGTCGCGCTGCCGAAGAGGTGGTTTTTGGCCGCATCAGCACTGGAGCTCAAAACGACCTTGAACGCGTAACCCGTATGGCTTACGGCATGGTAACCCTCTACGGTATGAACCCCAAGGTAGGGCCGCTGTCGTTCAACGATCCGAACGGCGAATATCAGTTCCGTAAGCCGTACAGCGAAGATTTGGCCATGACCATCGACCAAGAAGTGCGTTTGTTGGTTGAAAATGCCTATCTCAAAACCAAAGAACTTCTCGCCAGCCGTCGCCACGAGCTAGAGCTTATAGCACAGGAGCTGTTGCAGAAGGAAGTCATCTTCACGGCCGATTTAGAGCGTTTGATAGGTAAACGTCCGGGGCAGGATACCCACCTCACCGAAGAAATTCCTCAAGTGGTGAGTAGCGAGGCTACCAACGACGATACACCAACCACCGAGACCGAAGCTTAATCCTCATGCGCGATACCACTAGCAAAGAGAAGGTACTCAAGCGCATACGAAAGGCGCTCATCCACCAAACCCCACCCAAACATCAAATGGTGGATTTGGAAGGGGCGGTATATCATAAAGTAGGCAACGATTTGGCTGTGGCCTTTGCCGAGCGATTGGTAAGCATCAATGGTCAGTTTGCGTTTTGCGAAAACATGCTCGACTTTGCCGACAACCTCATCTCGCTGGTACAGTACCACAAAGCGCAGGAAATATTCTGTTTTGAACCTGCCATACAGGCTTTACTCGACCAAATTGAATTTCCATACCGGAAAGACCGCGCGGGGATTGCGGATATGGAAATTGGCATCAGTTCGTGTGAAGCATTGGTAGCCCTTACAGGCTCGGTGATGGTTAGTTCGGCGCAGCAGCTGGGACGCACCATGACCATTTACCCACCCATTCATATTGTGGTAGGTTATATGAACCAGTTGGTACCCGACCTCAAGGCAGGCTTTGACCTGGTTAAAGAGCGCCACGGCGGTAGGTTACCTTCGATGCTTAGCAACATTACTGGACCAAGTCGCACAGCCGACATCGAAAAGACGTTGGTTTTGGGTGCCCACGGGCCGAAGGAGCTTTACGTATTTTTGGTTGAAGAAAATCCGGTTTGAATCAGCGCAAAAACATATACTTCGCAAGCGATTTCCACCTAGGGGTGCCCGATTACGCCAGTTCATTGGAACGCGAAAAGCGAGTAGTGGCTTGGCTCGATGAAATCAAACAAGATGCTGCTGCCATTTATTTGGTGGGCGACATATTTGATTTCTGGTTTGAATACAAGTATACCGCCCCGAAGTATTATACGCGCTTGTTGGGTAAAATCGCCGAGATCACCGATAGCGGCATTCCCGTGCACTACTTCATTGGCAATCACGATATGTGGACGTTTGGCTACTTGGAAAAAGAGTTGGGCGTGATTTTACACCGTGAAAACGTGCGCATACAATTGGCCAACAAACAATTTTTAATTGGCCATGGCGACGGCAAGGGCCCCGGCGATAAGGGATATAAGCGCTTAAAAAAAGTTTTTCGGTCGTCCGTATCGCAATGGCTTTTTGCCCGTTTGCACCCCAATTTAGCCTTTTGGATGGCGCAATTCTGGTCGTATAAAAGCAGGGTGAACAACGATGATCCCTTGGAGTTTGTGAAAGAAAACGAGTGGCTGTATTTGTATTGTCGGCATAAGTTGAAGCAGCAGCATTTCGATTATTTTGTTTTTGGACACCGTCATTTACCCGTAGATGTGGCAATCGACGACAGTTCGAGCCGTTATATCAACCTAGGCGATTGGATTGTTCATTTCACTTATGCAGTTTTTGATGGCGATACGTTGGCTTTGCGTACTTATCCTGCTCGTTAAGGGCGTTGCCGCAGGCGACAGTCTTCGGGTAGTTAGCAAAATTACGCCCGAACATGACGTTCGTGCCTTTTACATTGACGCACTCGACCAGCTGTATATACTTACCAAACAACATGAATTGGTGAAATACGATGTTGCTGGAAAATGGATTGGCAATCATCGCAACCAAGTGCTTGGTCCGCTACGCCAGGTAGACGTATCGAATCCATTGCAATTGATGGCCTTTTATCCCGAAAGTGGGGTGATGCTCCAGCTCGACAATATGTTATATACCACCAACCGATTTGAACCCGGTAAACTTGGCTTAAGTGAAGATGCGCTCATGTGTCGATCGTTCGACAACAACTTTTGGCTGTACGACGCAAGGGCGTTCAAACTTCGGAAGCTGGCCAAAGATTTACGTGTAGTGGTTGAAGGAGAGTGGCTCCAAAATAAGTTGCAGTACGAGCTCTCGCCCGAAGAACTCGTAGAAGTAGATGAGCGTTTGTATATGAACGACCCGAAACACGGCATTTTCGTTTTCGACCTTTATGGTGCCTACTTAAAAACAATACCGTTAGTGGGTCAGAAACGAATTGCAGTATACCAAGGTGGGTTATATTTTACTCGTGAAGACCAGGTTTACCGTTACGATTTACTCACCTTAGAACAACAAGAACTAACCCTACCCGCAAGCATAAAAGCCAATCAGCTTCAGTATAACCGCAGCGGGTTGTGGGTTTTCGACGGCGAAAGCGTATTTTTGCTGGCTCCTTAGCCCAATGCTCGATAAATTTCCCGCCATACAAGGCCGTTTTGAGGTAATCAGCGAACAGCTGCTCGACCCGCGTGTGTTCAACGACATGAAGCGATACACCCAGCTGAATCGTGAATACCGAGAGCTGGAAAAGATAGTGCAGGCCTTTAAGGCATACCAATCGGTACTCGGCAATATCGAAACCAACAAACAAATTATTGCTACAGAAAAGGATCCCGAGTTTCTAGAAATGGCCAAAGAGGAGCTCGAAAAGTTGCAGCTGCAACAACCTCAGCTTGAAAACGAATTGCGCATGTTGCTGGTTCCCAAAGACCCGGAAGATAGCCGCAACGTATTGGTAGAAATCAGAGCAGGTACGGGGGGTGACGAGGCTAGTCTATTTGCAGGCGATTTGGCACGAATGTACCTCCGTTATTGCGAGAAAAGGGGCTGGAAGGTCGAATTAGTCGATGAAACCGAAGGCACCATGGGCGGTTTTAAGGAGATTATTTACAAAGTAAGTGGCGACGAGGTTTACGGAATACTGAAGTATGAGTCGGGTGTTCACCGTGTTCAACGGGTTCCGGCTACCGAAACGCAAGGTCGTATTCACACCAGTGCAGCCACCGTGGTGGTATTACCCGAAGCCGAAGAGCTGGATGTGCAGCTCAATCCGGCCGATATAGAATTGCAAACTTCTCGATCGGGAGGTGCTGGAGGGCAGAACGTGAACAAGGTAGAAACCAAGGTGATGCTCACCCACAAACCAACGGGGATAGTAGTTACCTGTCAGGTAGCTCGCTCACAACTTGCCAACCGCGAAATGGCCATGGACATGCTCCGCACCAAACTTTATGAAATGGAGCTCAACAAGCGAAACGAAGCCACCGCCTCGCAACGTAAAACCATGGTAAGTACGGGCGACCGTTCGGCGAAAATACGCACCTACAATTTCCCGCAGAGCCGCGTTACCGACCACCGCATTGGCCTTACGGTTTATAACCTCGATGCATTTTTAGGAGGTGAAATCCAAGAAATGTTGGACGCGCTACAGCTTGCCGAAAATACCGAACGCTTGAAAAGCGGCGACACTGTTGCATAAAAAAAGCCACCCGCGGGTGGCTTAAAACAAAGCAAGCTAGCTTACTCGTAAGAATTCAACATCACAGGCATGATGAGCATCAGCGTATCTTCGTTGGTTTCCTGCTCGCTAGGATGCATCACACCCGGGCGGCTTGGCTGACTAAGCTCAAACCTAACCGTAGCGCTGCTCAAGTTCGAGAGCATCTCGATGAGGAAGCGCGCATTAAAGCCAATTTCTAGGTCGGTTCCGCTGTACTCGCAGGCAAGCGTCTCGTCGGCTTGGTTCGAAAAATCTAAATCTTCGGCCGAAATATGCAATTCGCTACCTTTTAATTTCAGGCGAACCTGATAAGTAGTTTTGTTTGAATAGATCGAGATACGTTTTAGTGAACTGAGCAATTCAGCGCGTGAAATGGTCAATTGATTAGTATTGTCTTTCGGAATCACCGCATTATAATCGGGGAATTTCTGGTCGATCAATCGGCATACCAAGTGAATATCCTTGAAAGAGAAGAATACGTTGGTGGTATTGTATTCAACCGTCACCAAGGTATCGTCGCCGGGGAGCGACGATTTGAGTAGGTTGAGCGCTTTACGTGGCACAATGAACGAGCCCGTTTCGGGTATGGCAATTTTTTTAACGCTATGGAGCACCAATTTGTGTGCATCGGTAGCCACAAAGTTCATTTGGTTGGCTTCCAACTCAAACTTCACCCCAGTCATGGCCAAACGCAATTCATCGGTACCTACGGCAAAAAGCGTGGTACTTACCCCGTTGAGTAGGGCACTGCTCGGCATGGTGAAGCTATTGGCCTTGCTCACTTCCGGTATTGCCGGAAAATCGTCGCCATTTTCGCCGCTCAGCTTGTATTTACCCTTATCGGTATTGATTTCGATGGCGAAAGTTTGCTCGTCGAACGAGAAAGTTATCGGCATATCGGGCAACGACTTCAGCGTTTCGAGCAAAATTTTGCTAGGAACAGCAATCTTGGCCTTCCCTTTCCCTTCAATAGGCAAGGTGGTTTTCATGGTCGTGTTCAGGTCGGTAGTACATACCAACAATTCCTTGTCGCTGATGTCGAACAAAAAATTCTCGAGTATCGGTAGTACCGAGCTGGTATTAATTACGCCTTGAACGGCCTGCAGATGCTTTAACAACGTGCTGGTTGAGACGATAAATTTCATTGGAATGCTTTTGCTGTAAAGATAGTTTTTATGGTCAATTGGAGACGAGTTTTATCGCTTACTCCTTCGAATCATTTCGTCGTACGACAGATACATCCAGGGCTGAATCAAATCCTGCAGTACACCAAAGTCGTTCCCTTCGCGGTAATAAAAATAATGTCGGTCTAAATCGGGATAACCTTGAAGTAGCACCACATCGATGGTGCTTACCTGGCTCTTGAAATAGGTGGTTATCGTATGTTTCTTACCGCTACGTTCGGTAATAGTGGCATACATGATGGGTGGCACCATCCGAATTACGCTATCGCGTATGGGCACTTCGTTTTCGAATCCTTCAACTCTGAAATTGGCAAATTCGGTCCAAATAGAATAACCGGCAGCAGCTTGTAAAAATGTTTTTGGGGCTGCTGGACCTCGGCTGATGGTATACAGCGTATCGCCTTCGAAGGCGATAAAATATCCTTTACCGGGCGTGTCGGGATAGTTTACTTCAAAACTTACAATCTCATTGGGATTGAGGCGGAACAATATCCTTTCGCGCCACTCTTCTTCACTCGCAAAAAAACGTGGTGTAAGGTAGCCTTCCCAACCGGGTAAATAAAGAATATAGGGAATTTCAGCATCCTCCTTAATCATATACGTACCACGCGTATCGGTAGTGGAGCTTCCCACGTAAAACACCAGCTCTTTTTGTTGATCACTGCCTTTATACACCTCTACTTTGATCCCTGCCGATGCCAAATTCGCCATCACATTGTTCATGGCGCCCTTGGGTACAGGCATTTTTACCTCCATGCGGCTGAGTGTTTCGAGCAGGACTTTCACCATGTCGGGACGCGCCTTGTACTTGCCGTTTACCATCCAACTGCTATCGGGCTGGCGCTCGAGGGTAACCGCATTGCCTTTGCGGTCGGCAATAAAAATTTTCGAGAGTGCAGCCGTATCGGCCACCTGAAAACTAACTTCGGCGGGGTCGAAAGTGGTGTTTTTATCACGCGTTACCAACCAGGCTGCTACTGCGAGAAGCAGCAAAAACACGACAAGATATATCCAGTTCTTTTTCATCACTTTTTATTAGCAAAACGACGTTTGCGGTTCCAATGCCAAACTACTCCAAACAATAAGATGAGGCTAATCGGCACAACAGTATTCAAAAGCTGCCAACGTAATTTCTCTTCTTTTACTCGCTTTGCATCTAACAAACGTAAGGTGATTTGCTTCGAACGCACATTGATGAGCCCTGTTTCGTCGAGCAGATAATCAATGGCGTTGAGCACAAAGCTTTTGTTGCCGTACAACTGGTTGGTGTACCTGTCGAAACCCAGGGGATACACCTCGCCAGTGCTCTTGCGAACGGCATTGGCAATTACGTCGCCGTCGGCTACCACCACCATTCGGCTGGGCTTGGCATTTTCGAGTAGCTTCATCCCCAGCGAGTCGACGGCGCGCTGTGCAAATGGATTGAAGTATCGGCTTTTGTAAAAACTAGGAAAGTTGCCTTCGAGCAAAACAGCCATGGGTTGGCCGCCTTTGTTGTAGGCTTCTTCTTTACCTGGCTCGGTGGCCTGACTGAGATTTATGCGGAAAGGTGCATACACCACACGCGACTGCTGCGACGATCGCAACAGAACGGTTTGCTTAACCCCCGGTGCGTCTACAAAATCAATGGTTCCGGCAAACTTGAACGCAATTGGGTCGATTTTTCGGACAATTGGGTGCTCACTTTGGGGATTAACGAGCGGATAGTAATACCAAGGATACAGCCGCTGTTGAGGTTGACCTCCGAGCGAACCGTATACGATGGGAATAGAGGTTGAACGCACATCTTGCACCAGGTATGGATTCACCCGAAAGCCATACTTAAACAACAGGTCGTCTAATTGGAGGTCGCGGGTTACGGCCATAAAATAGTTTTCGGCCGTCATGCTGTCCATCTCGGCGGCTACCGCATCGAGTAGCCACAAAATCCGTCCGCCCCGATTTACAAAATGGTCGATTTTGTACTTGGCCCACTCGCTGAATGGGCGGGTAGGTTTGGCAATCACCAACAGCTGCACGTCCGCTGGTACAGGCTCTACGGTATTGATATCGTAGCGAAGCAGTTCGTAGTTTTCGTTGAGCGCCCTGCCAATATCGGAGGTGAGCACTTTGTCGAGCTCGCCGTTGCCTTCGGTAAAGGCTATGCGGGGTTTAAACAGCTGGGTAGCCTGTTTAATAGCGTTGGCGATGGTAAACTCCAACGCTTCTTCGGAGGCGTTGAGTATTTCCTGAGGACTGCTACCCGCGCCGCTACCCAGTAAAAAATTAACTGCTATTTCTTTGCTGCGGTAGTATACCATCGCTCCAGGCCAGATGACCTGTCGCTGAATGCCGCCTTCATCGCGCGACTGCAAATCGGTGGGCTGTAGCCCTTGCTTGTACAGCTGCTGAAAAAGCTCGTTGCGTGTGCGGTCGTCGGGCTGATCCGACGGGTCGATAAATTCGAACTGCAGATTACCGCCGGCATAACGTCGCATTTCGGTGAGCTGATCGAGTATAGCGCTTTGTAGCTTCTGAAAGCCCGGGGGGAAATCTCCTTCGAGATATACTTTCACCACTACGGCATCTTCCAAATTCTCGAGTACGTTGCGCGTACTCTTGCTTAGGGTATAACGCCCTTCGCCAGTTAAGTCGATACGCGTATACGCCAAATTACC
>VFQR01000215.1_pt1 | contig 113878 bp, 101 predicted proteins | sample 3512321 | NCBI WGS metagenome assembly VFQR01 (sample SAMN10412374, study PRJNA504923) | tailings metagenome | isolation source: Relicate 3 Philex TSF1 revegetated site | place: Philippines: Tuba, Benguet | collected 2017-08-29 | reverse complement strand
TCACGGCCAAGCGATCAAGGGAATCCTCGATTCACAAAAGGCGCACGACGCTCTAGTCCTACTTGCGGAAGCCGCCGCGGATTTCTTCCATGCCCTCGCGGATGCGCTCGCGCAGGATCTCGACCGACTGCTCCTGCGATTTGCGCACCATGTCGGCCATCTCGCCTGTGTTCTTCACGGCGGTCTCGAACGTCTTGCGGGCGAACTCGGCCTGCTTGCGCATGAACTCCTGCGGGTCGGCGCTCGAGGCCATCTCGCGTGCCATCGTGCTGAAATCGCTCAGCGTCTGCTGCAGCAACTCGCGCTGCCGCGCCAGGATCGTGCTGGTCCCTTCGCCGGCCGCGCGCGCGCTCTGCTCGAATGCCTCGAGGTTCCTGCGGTTGTGCTCGATGATGCGCTCGATGTCCGGAGCGGGCATCCTCATCTGCTCGCCGAACTTCGCGAACATGTCGATGATCGATTCCGTCTGCGGCTTCCTGGCCATGACTTCCTCCCTGCGACCGGTTTGGCCTGAGGAAATCTAGATCAACAACGGCCTATATCAAAGACGTGACGACGGGAACCTCCGGCACGGCAAGCACGCCGCCGCCGACCGGCCGCGAGCAGCCTGTCGTCGTGGGAAAGGTCAGCGGCAGGCCGAGTTCCGAGCGCACGGCAAGGTAGGCCCAGGCCTCAGCTTCCATGGCGTCGCCGTCGAGGCCGACATCCTCGGCCAGGCGCAGCACGCCGCCCATCCGCTCCACGCCGACGCGCAGGTCGTCGACGATATGGGGGTTCTTGCGCCCGCCGCCGCAGACGATCCAGACCTTCGGCCGCTCCGGCATGTGGTCGGCCGCCCGCAGGACGGCTTCGGCAGAGACGGAAGCCAGCGTCCGGGCGCCATCGGCAAGCTCGAGCCCCGCGACTTCCGCAAGGTCGAAATCGCCCCTGTCGAGCGACTTCGGCCCCGGCCGCTCGAAGAAGGGCTTGGCGAGATAGGCATCGACGACGCTGCGGACGGTCTCTCCCTCTCGTGCGATCATGCCGTCGGAATCGAACGGCACCCCGCCCTCGCCCGCGACCCACTGGTCGATCAGCGCATTGCCAGGCCCTGTATCGAAGGCGATCGGGTCGCCGTCATTGGGGACAAAGGTGATATTCGAAATGCCGCCGATATTGACGAAGCAGACCGGCAGGCGCCGTTCCTCGTCGGGCAGCGCGCGCGCGAGCGCGGCGTGATAGGCGGGCACCAGCGGCGCGCCCTGCCCGCCATGGCGCATGTCGTTCGCGCGCATGTCGTAGACGACGCGCAGGCCGGTCTCGCGCGCCAGCAGCGGTCCGTCGCCGAGTTGCACGGTCAGGCCCTGCTCCGGCCGGTGCAGCACCGTCTGCCCGTGGAAGCCGAGAAGGTCGCAATGGTGTTCCGGATGGAGTTCCAGAAAGCGCTTCACGGCCTCGGCGTGGCGGAGCGTCAGTTCCCGCTCGAGGTCGGCCAGGTCGCCCGGCCGTTCCTCGCGGCGCCGGATCAGTTGGGCGTCCCGCAAGGCCCGCTCGATCCGGCGTCGGAAGGCCGCCTCGTAGGGGAGGAACAGCGACGGGCCGCGCTCCAGCGCCATACGGCCGTCGGTGCGCAGGGCCGCGATGTCGATGCCGTCCATCGACGTTCCGCTCATCAGGCCGATGGCACACTTCATCCGGAAGCTCGCCGCATTCTTGTGATTCCCCTCCGGCCGATGCTAAAGCGCCGGCAGCCAATGCGCCAGAGCGGGCGCCGGCCGACAAGTCCTCCACGCGAAAGTGCCGTTCATGCCAGCCTTCAAGTCCGACTTCCTGCGCACGCTCGCCGAGCGCGGCTTCATCCACCAGATCTCGGACGAGACCGGGCTGGACGACCTCTTCGCACGCGAGACGGTGACTGGCTATATCGGATTCGACGCCACGGCGAAGAGCCTGCATGCGGGCTCGCTCATCCAGATCATGATGCTCCACTGGATGCAGCAGACGGGCCACCGCCCGATCGCGCTGATGGGCGGCGGCACCTCGATGATCGGCGATCCCTCGTTCAAGGACGAGGCGCGCAAGCTCCTGACGCCGGAGGGCATTGAGGAGAACCTCGCCGGCATCCGCCGCAACTTCGCGCCCTACCTCTCCTTCGGCGACGGGCCGCGGGACGCGTTGATGGTCAACAACGCCGACTGGCTGATGGGCATCAACTATGTCGAGTTCCTGCGCGATGTCGGCCGGCACTTCTCCGTCAACCGCATGCTGTCTTTCGACAGCGTGAAGCTGCGGCTCGACCGCGAGCAGTCGCTGTCCTTCCTCGAATTCAACTACATGATCCTCCAGGCCTACGACTTCGTCGAGCTGAACAAGCGCTACGGGACCCGGCTGCAGATGGGCGGCTCCGACCAGTGGGGCAACATCGTCAACGGCATAGACCTCGGCCACCGCATGGGCACGCCGCAGCTCTACGCGCTGACGTCTCCGCTGCTCACCACCTCGTCCGGCGCGAAGATGGGCAAGACGATGGGCGGCGCCGTCTGGCTCGATGCCGGGATGATGAGCCCCTACGAGTTCTGGCAGTACTGGCGAAACACCGAGGACGCCGACGTCGGCCGTTTCCTGAAGCTCTACACGACGCTTCCTCTGGATGAGATCGGACGCCTTGCCGCGCTCGGCGGCGCCGAGATCAACGAGGCCAAGAAGGTGCTCGCAACCGAGGTCACCGCGATGCTGCATGGCCGCGCCGCCGCCGACGAGGCCGCCGAGACTGCGCGCAAGACATTCGAGGAAGGCGCCGCCGCGGCCTCGCTGCCGACGAGGCCGATACCCGTCGGCCAGTGGAGGAGCGGGCGTTCGGCGATGCAGATCGCGCTTGCCTCGGGCCTGTTCCCGTCGAAGTCCGAGGTCCGCAGGAAGGTCGAGCAGGGCGGGCTGCGCATCAACGACGTCAGGATCGACGACAAGGACAAGATCATCCGCTACGCCGAGAACGATCCTCTTACCGGCGCTTTCAAGGTGCAGTTCGGAAAGAAGATCGTTCTGGTCAAGCCCGAGCAATGAAGCGCCGCATTGCCGTGGGTCATGTCGCTGCGTCCTTCGAGGCTCGCTTCGCTCGCACCTCAGGATGAGGACCGCCGTGCGTTGAGCCCCCTGTGTGGGCCGAAACCAACCCCCATCATCCCGAGGCGCGTGCGCAGACTTCCCTCATCCCGAGGTGCGAGCGCAGACTTCCCTCATCCTGAGGTGCGAGCGAAGCGAGCCTCGAAGGACGCACGTTCATCTCCGAGATCCTACCGGAACTCGAACACCGACCTGAAAATCCCGGGCGCGATGGCCGACAGGGGGTTGATCTGCAGCTGCGGCTCAGCAGCCTTGCCTGCGAGGCGGAAGGTGATGCCGATCAGCCCGCCGTCGCGCCCGTTGCCGAGGATCTGGCCGAACAGCGGTATCTCGCCGAACAGCCTGTTGATGCCATAGGCGGGCATGAAGGTGCCGCTCATGTCGATGTTGCCGGCGCGGTCGTAGAGTGTGCCGCGGAAGGTGGAGCCGATTGCAGGCCCACGCAGCACGCCCTCGTCGAGAGCCAGCCAGCCATCGCCCTTGTGGATGATCGCGTAGCCGCGGTCGAAGAAGGCGCGCGAGACGTCGATGTCGCGGTTGACCGCCTGGCTGAGCGAGCGGCTGTCGCCTTGCGGCGGAGTCGAGACCAGCGAGGCGAGCCGCGGCTCGCCCACCACCCAGAAGTCGCGCGCGTCGAGTTGTCCGACCATCGCCTGGCCCGGCTGTGCGCTGAGCGCGAGCTCGATGCGGCCGCCTTCCATCAGCTCGTAGAGGTCGAGGAAGCGCAGCACCGCCCCGGCATCCGCCGACTGCATGGCGATCGAGCGCCGCCCGTCGGCGGTCTGCTGGCGGAAGACGACGGCCTGGCCCGAAGCCGTCCGTGCCGAGAACTCGAGCCCTTCGATCGTGGCACCCGTGCCGCGATAGGACAGCGAGACGTCGTGCATCGCCTCGTCGTGGAAGCCGACGATGCGATCGAGCTGGAGCTCGACCGTGACCGGAACGTCCTCCACCGAGCTGGCAGCGGATGCGGAATCGGCCGTCAGCTGCCTGATCAGCGGCCGCGCATCGAGCGATGGGCCGCTGACGCCGACCCGATAGCCCGATCCCGCGCGATTGACGTTCAGCGCGAAATCGTCGTTTCGGTTCAGCCGCACGCGGTCGAATTCGGCGGAGGACAGCCCGCCTTCGGCCGAGAGCGCCAACCGGCCGGTGACGCTGAAGCTGTCCCCCCGCATCGCGAAGCGCTCCAGCCGGATCGCGGCCTCGGAACGCTCCATCACGAAACTGGCCGAGGCGGGGACGCCGATCCCCTTGCTCCACCCCATCCAGGGAAGATTCACGCTCGCACTCGCCAGATCGATGCCGATCTCCCGCCGACCGTCGCCATCCGAAAGCTGCACTGCCGCGCTCCCCGAGAGGATCGCGGCCAGTCCCGGCATCAGCTGGTCGCGCGTGGCGTCGTCGACGACGAGCTGAACGTCCTGGCTGCCTCCTTCGCCCGATCCATCGAGAGGCTCGACGAGGTGGAGCCGCGCCTGCATCCCGTCGAGGCGAAGCTGCGCATCGACGACGACGCGCTCGGGATCGACGGTGATCGATCCTTCGGCGTCCTCCACCGTGTGACCGTTGAAGGGTCCGGCGAACGAAACGCCGGTGTAGTCGAGCATCGCCATCCAGGTGAAATCGTCGCGAGCCACGTCCCCGGATATCGGGATCTCGGCCAGGAACTTGCCGGTTGCATGGCCGGAGATGCGGTCGGCGGCAAGATCGAGGTAGCGCCCCGCGTCGATGGGTTCCAGCGTGGCCAGTTCGACGATCGCCGACGCCGTGCCCGAGACATCGATGTCGAGCTGGCCGACAGCATCGTCGTCATGCGCGTCGCGGGCGACGAAGGAGCCGCCGCCGATGATGAGCTCCGCGCCGCTGGGCAGTCTGGCGTGGCCGCTGTCGAGCGCGACCTCGAGATCGGTGCCGGCGAAGGTCACTTCGCCCGAACCGTCCTCGATTGCCGGAACCTCGTCCGGAGCCTCTATCCTTATTCCCGACACCGAGAACCGGCCGCTGACCTCCTCGCCGCCGAGGGGGCGATCGTCATCCAGCCTGCCCGGCGCCATCGACAGCTCGATCGACCCCTCGTCGACGAGACCTTCGGAGAGGTTCCGGTGGACCCACGCGCGCGCCTCGCGCGCCGCGAACCATGGCCAGAGCTGCTTGACCTCGGCTGTCGAGACCCTGTTCACCGCAAGCAACAGCTCGATGCCGGGCGCGCCGGCGCCGTCGAGAAGTATCGCGAAACGGCCGTCGACGGTACCGCTGGCGGTCTCGACGCGCAGCAGGTCGGCTTCCACCCGCCTGAGATCGGGGGCAATGCTGCCGCCGAGGAGCGCCGCCGCCTCGATCGGCTGTTCGGGCGAATCTGCCGGGGCGATGCGGACGGCGTTGGCCGCGAGCTGGAATGCATAGCGAGGCGCGCCCGTCGACACCGGCTCAACGGTTCCCGCGAAGGACCAGGAGGAGGCGCCGCTCACGACCTCCAGCGCCTCAATCTCGACCTGCCGCCCGCCGGCCCCGTAGCCGAGCCGGACATCGGCCTCCATGGCATCTTGATCGGCCTGCGCGAATTCAGGACGAATCTGGAGCTTCGCCTCGGCCGACAGGCGAGCTAGGCCGCCCGCGCCTTCCGAGCCCGTCAGCCGCAGCGAGACGGGGCCGAGTTCCGGCGGCAGCAGCCCCTCCCCGTCCTCCTGTGCCGCCGTCGCCGTGAGCGCGATCTCGATGCTTTCGATCGCTGCCTCGCCGCCCCGCACCGCCTGAGCGGCGAGGTCCAGCTGCCGGCCCTCGAATGTCGCCGAGGCATCGATTGCGAAGGTCCCCTCGCCCGTTCGCCGCAGCCGGGCCTCTGCCAGCTCGACCACGATGGGCCGCGACGGCGTGCCGATGACAAGCTGGACGCGCTCGAGGAGCAGCGTCTCCGTCTGACCCGCGCCCAGAGCCGCGACCGCCGCGCGCAATGCGTCGAAGACGCTCGCGGACAAGAGCTCGGGATCGACGAGACCGTGCTCGTCGACGATGTCGAGGGGCAAGGACGCCGCGCCGCTGCCGGGTCTCGCGAGATCGATACGGGCATCGCTCAGAGTGGCGCTCGACAGCTGCGCTTCCCCGCGCAGCAGCGGCAGGAGACGCAGGCCGAAGCTCAGGCTGCCTGCCTGGAGAAGGTCACCGCCATCCTCGTCGCCGACGGCGGCGTCCTCGAAGACGAAGGAGACCAGCGATCCGTCGGCCAGGCTCAGCCCCGACGCGCCGAAGCGCACGGCGAGCTCACGCCGCGCGATGTCGGAGAGCGCCCGCTCGGCCTGCTGCCGCAACGCCTCGCCGCCGAGGAGGCGCGAGCCAGCAAAGCCTGCCAAGCCGACGAGGAGGACGATCGCAGCGGCGGTGATCGCAACAGTCCGGAGATGGTTGGAACGCGGTGGGCGCGGGGTTCGGCCGGCCACGGCCGACGGCATCGACTCGAGGCAGCCGATCTCGCTGCGCCTGAAGCGAATCTTCCGGTGCGGGGGTAGCTTTTCCAGCAACCTCGATCGTAGCCCTGCCGATGATGGACGAATCCCTACGCCATCTTATATGGGCGCCTGTCTCGAGGTAACTTCAAAAAGGGGGCAATCGCGTGACGCATCTGGTGACCGGCGACAAGGCGCCGGACTTCGACCTTCCGACCGACGGCGGCGGCAGTGTCAGCCTTGCCGGTCTGGCCGGCAGGCCCGCCGTGCTCTTCTTCTATCCGAAGGACGATACGAGCGGCTGCACCGCTCAGGCGGTCGCCTTCTCGCAGCTGAAGCCGGAGTTCGATGCGGCAGGCGTCGCGGTCCTCGGCCTCTCGCCCGACAGTCCGAAGAGCCACGACAAGTTCAAAGGGAAGCACGGGCTGGACGTCGCGCTTGCCTCCGACCAGGAGAAGACGGTGCTGCAGGCCTACGGCGTCTGGGCCGAAAAGAGCATGTACGGGCGCAAATACATGGGCGTGGAGCGCACCACCTTCCTCCTCGATCCCCGGGGCAGGATCCTTCGCGTCTGGGACAAGGTGAAGGTGCCGGGGCATGCCGAAGAAGTGCTCGAAGCGGTGCGCAGCCTCTAGGCCGGAACCTGCCTCCTGCGTCTTCGTTGAGTGTTGGAACACCAACGCCAAATCTGGAGACGGAAAAATGTTTCGAGGGCTGCTGCTTTGGATGATCGGTATCCCGATACCGATCATCATCCTCTTGCTGCTGCTCTTCTAGCAGCCGCGAAGGGCCGGTCCATCCGGCCCTTCTTCGTTTTTCGGGCTGCCGCGCAAAGCTTCCTTAACCTTAACCGAGTGTAATCGCCCCGTCGCAACAATGGCTGAAGGGGTAGCGTTCCGGTGGGCGACACACGGCATCGATCGGCGTTCGGCAGGCGAGCCGAGCCGCATACCGTCATCATCGCGCATGGCGATCAGATACGCCATTTCACCGTCAGGCCATGGATCGTGGCGCTGGTCGGCAGCGCGATCGCCGCGCTCGCGGTCGGCTATCTGTTCGCCACCACCTATCTCGTGTTGCGGGACGATCTGCTGGGGGCCGCGGCGGCGCGCCAGGCGCGTATGCAGCAGGCCTACGAGGATCGCATCTCGGCCCTGCGCGCGCAGGTCGACCGCATCACCAGCCGCCAGATGCTCGACCAGCAGGTCATGGAGAACAAGGTGGGCGAGCTGCTCGAGCGGCAGTCCCAGCTGACGCGCCGGCACGGCCGGCTCGGCCCGATCCTCGAGCGGCTGGGCGGCGAGCCGGACCGCAACTCGGAAGCTGCTCCCCTCCCCGCCGAGACGCCCGGCGGACCCGATCTTCGCGCGGCGCTCCGTCTCGGCGACTACGACGACGCCGTCCCCGCTCCGGCGACGCCCCGGCAGCGCCCGGCAACCTATGCCAACGCCTTCTGGAGCGTCGGCGCCTCGGCTGGTTCCCCGGGCCTGAGCGCCGCCGACCGCTCCGACCTGCTGTTCCTCGAAATAAACCGCGCGCTGCGCGACATCGAGGCCGAGCAGCTGGCCGGACTGGAGACCATCGCCGCCAACATCTACGACACGGCCGACCAGATCGTCACGGCGCTCGAGGGCACCGGCCTGCGGGTCGAGCCGGCCGAGAGCGGCGAGGCACTGGGCGGACCCTTCATCCCGCTCGACCAGTCGAGCCTGTTCGAGATGCGGATGCAGGAACTCGACGCCGCACTCGACCGCCTGGATGCGGTACGCGAAACGGCCCGGCGGATGCCGGTCTTCAACCCCGCCCCCGGCTTCAGCGTATCGAGCAATTTCGGCGTCAGGCGCGATCCGATCCTGAGAACGCCTGCGCACCACTCCGGAATCGACTTCCGCGCTCCGCAGGGGGCCGAGATCAAGAGCGCCGGGGCCGGCACCGTGATCAGTGCAGGTTGGAACGGCGGCTACGGCCGCATGGTCGAAATCGACCATGGCGGCGGCTATACGACGCGCTATGCGCATATGAGTCGTATCGCCGTCAGCGTCGGCGACAGGGTCCAGACGGGAAGCGTCCTCGGCCGCGTCGGCTCGACCGGCCGATCGACCGGCCCGCACCTTCACTACGAGGTGCGACGTCAGGGGGCGGCGATCGACCCCCGGCCCTTCCTGCGCGCGGGACGCCGGCTCGCCGAACTCCTCTAAGGGCGGCACTGGCGCAGCGCCCGGCGCGCTTTACATATGCGGACCCGGCCAATATGGTCCGCACCGATCCCGCCACAGGAATTCGAACGGAAGGCTGCAATGCGCGCAGAGACGCAGACACTTGTCGACGAAATCAAGCAGGCCATAAGCCTGCTGAGGAGGCACCTTTGACTGGGACCAGGCCGTAAAGCGTCTGGACTACCTCAACGCGCGCGCCGAGGAAGGCGATCTCTGGAACGACCCGCAGGAAGCGCAGAAGCTGATGCGCGAGCGCCAGGGTCTCGAGGACAATATCGGCGCCATAAGGCGGCTGACGCAGGCGCTCGAGGACAATGTCGGGCTGATCGAGCTCGGCGAGGAGGAAGGCGATGCCGAGGTCGTCTCCGAGGCCGAGACCGCGATCCGCAGTCTGAAAGGCGAGATCGCGCAGCGGCAGGTCGCGTCGCTGCTGTCCGGCGAGGCCGACGCCAACGAGGCCTATGTCGAGGTCCACGCAGGCGCTGGCGGCACGGAAAGCCAGGACTGGGCGAACATGCTCCTGCGCATGTACCTGCGCTGGGCCGAGGCCCATGGCATGAAGACCGAGATCATGGAAATGCATGACGGCGAGGAGGCCGGCATCAAGTCCGCGACCGTGCTCGTCAAGGGTCACCAGGCCTATGGCTGGCTGAAGACGGAATCCGGCGTGCACCGTCTGGTGCGCATCTCGCCGTTCGATTCGAACGCCCGCCGCCACACCTCCTTCGCCAGCGTGTGGGTCTATCCCGTCATCGACGATTCGATCGAGATCGACGTCTCCGAGGCCGACGTGCGAATCGACACCTACCGCGCCTCCGGCGCCGGCGGGCAGCACGTGAACACGACCGACTCGGCGGTGCGCATCACCCACATTCCGTCGGGGATAGTGGTCGCGTGCCAGCAGGAGCGCTCGCAGCACAAGAACCGCGCCAAGGCGTGGGACATGCTGCGCGCGCGGCTCTACGAGGCGGAACTGCAGAAGCGCGAGGAGGCCGCGAACGCGACGGCGGCCGCCAAGACCGACATCGGCTGGGGCCACCAGATCCGCTCCTACGTCTTGCAGCCCTATCAGTTGGTGAAGGACCTGCGCACCGGGGTCGAGAACACCAACCCGCAGGGAGTACTCGACGGCGATCTCGACGATTTCATGGAAGCGGCACTGTCGCAGCGGATCGAGGGAGGCGCGACCGCTCAGGTCGCCGATATCGACTAGGACATGCTCCGCCCGCGGCCGGGCGGAGCACCTCGTTCATTCGAGGTCAATGTCGAGGATCGCCATCGAGAAATTATACGACAGGTCGCCATCCTCGTCGTCGCGGAACACCACCCCGAGGAAGTCGTCGCCATTGTAGACCTCGCAGGAATCCTTCTTCTGCGGGCGCGCCTTGACCTGCAAGGCGGGGTTCCTGAAGGTCTTCTTGAAATAGGCGTCGAGCTTGCGGATTTCTTCCGGTTTCAACGAGCTTCTCCGGGTGGACGGTTCGATGGTGGCGGCTTCTGGCATGCCCGCCGCATCGCTGTAAAGGCCGGCCGCACCCGATCGTTCCCGTCCGGCCGTGCTCAGCCTTCGCCGTTCAGCAGGTGGTTCATCGCCCGCGACGGCTCCTCGCAGCCGGCCTCGCCCACGATCCGCGCCGGCACGCCGGCCACCGTCTTGTTGTTTGGTACGGGGTGCAGGACCACCGAGCCGGCCGCGACGCGCGAGCAATGTCCGATCTCGATATTGCCGAGGATCTTCGCTCCGGCGCCGATCAGAACGCCATGCCTGATCTTGGGATGCCGGTCGCCACCCGCCTTGCCGGTACCGCCGAGCGTGACACCGTGGAGCATCGAGACGTCGTCCTCCACGACGGCCGTCTCGCCGACGACGAGGCCCGTGCCATGGTCGATGAAGATGCCCTTGCCGATGCGCGACGCCGGATGAATGTCGGTCTGGAACACCGCGGACGAGCGACTCTGGAGATAGAGGGCGAAATCCTTCCGGCCGCGGCTCCACAGCCAGTGGGCCAGCCTGTGTGTCTGGATGGCGTGGAAGCCCTTGAAATAGAGCAGCGGCATCAGGAAGCGGTCGCAGGCCGGGTCGCGATCGAAATAGGCCTGCATGTCGACCCGCACGATCGTGCTCCATTCCGGCAACTCGCGCAGCATCGCCGCGTAGGTCTGGCGGATGAGGTCGGCACCCACGTCCGGATGGTCGAGTCGCTCGGAGAGGCGATGGATCACCGCGTCCTCCAGCCGGTCGTGGTTGAGGATCGTCGAATAGATGAAGGCCGCCAGGACGGGATCGGTCTCGACCGCCTGCTGGGCTTCCGCGCGCACGGAGCTCCAGATCGGGTCGACCGGCTGGACGAAGGCCTCGACGGCGGCACCGTGCTTGTTCATGCGATCCTCCTGCTGCCCGGCAACTCCCGGGGCGGATGAATTATAGCGCGGAAGGCGTCCCCTGGCGAACCGCATTCGCTTGAAGATGGATTCAATGGGAATGGACATGCCTTGATACAAGATGACCGGGCGGTCCAATCCTCGCCATGGTCACGCGGGCAGTCGCCTTCCGAGCCGACCCGCCAGGTCCTGGACGTACTGCCACGCGACGCGTCCCGAGCGGCTACCGCGCGTCGTCGCCCATTCGAGGGCATCGAGGCGCAGTTCCTCCTCCGCGATGTCCAGGCCGAAATGATCCACATAGGCGCGGACGATCTCCAGATACTCGTCCTGCGAGCATTTGTGGAAACCGAGCCAGAGCCCGAACCGGTCGGAGAGCGAGACCTTCTCTTCGACCGCCTCGTGCGGGTTGATCGCCGTCGAGCGCTCGTTCTCGATCATGTCGCGCGGCAGGAGGTGACGGCGGTTCGAGGTGGCGTAGAAGACGACGTTCTCCGGCCGGCCCTCGACGCCGCCCTCCAACGCCGCCTTGAGCGACTTGTAGGAAGCATCGTCCTGGTCGAAGGAGAGGTCGTCGCAGAAGAGAATGAAGCGATGTCCGCTCGACTTGAGGATCGCGAGCAGACGCGGAAGGGTGTTGATGTCCTCGCGGTGGATCTCGACCAGCTTGAGCGCCCGCTCGCCCGGTTGGCGCTCCTCGTTGACCGCCGCATGGGCGGCCTTGACCAGAGAGGACTTGCCCATCCCCCGCGCGCCCCACAGGAGGACGTTGTTGGCTGGCAGCCCCGCGGCAAAACGGCGCGTGTTCTCGACCAAGATGTCGCGCACCCGGTCGACGCCGCGTATCAGCGACAGGTCGACCCGGTTGACCCGGTCGACGCCCGCCAGATGCGACGTCTCGGCTGCCCAGACGAAGCAGTCCGCGCCCTCGACGTCGCTCGCCGGCGGCTCGGGCGGCGCCAGCCGCATGACGGCGGCGATCAGCCGGTCGAGCTTGTCGTTCAGTTGATCGAGGGCATCGGCGGACATCTTGACGGCGGCTCCCGCTTTCATTGCGGGGCCGCTCTAGCACGGGCGCGGGAACCGGCAAAGCGCCGTGGAACCGCCTTGTCTTTGGTTGCATTGGCGGCGCTTCCGCTTATATTCCGCGCACCTTCGGCGGCCGGGCCGTCGAGGCCTATCCTTCTATTATCCAGGAGACAGCAATGTTCGTGACACCCGCATATGCGCAGACCGGCGGCGGCTCGGAGGTGTTTGTCAGTCTCCTGCCCTTCATCCTGATCTTCGTGATCATGTACTTCCTGCTGATCCGCCCCCAGCGCCAGCAGATGAAGAAGCGCCAGGAAATGCTTGCGGCCGTACGCCGCGGCGATACCGTCGTCACCGGCGGCGGTCTGGTCGGCAAGGTTACCAAGGTGATCGGCGACAGCGAGCTCGAGCTCGATCTGGGCGGGGGTATGAAGGTCATTGCGATCCGCGGCATGCTTGCCGACGTTCGCGTGAAGGGTGAACCGGTCGCCAACGAGAACACCGCCCCTGCTGCTGCGGCGGCGCCCGCGAAAACGACGCGCGCGACCAAGTCGACCAAGCCGGCAGCCAAGAAATAACCCCATTCGCGACGGATGGCATTCCCATCCGCCGCCGGGCCGGCGCCAAGGCTGGCCAAGGAACACGACTAGAAAATGCTCTATTTCTCCCCCTGGAAGTCCGTCACGATCTGGCTCGTGGTTTTCGCCGGCATCGTGTTCGCGGCGCCCAACCTCGTGTCGCAGTCGACGCTGGCGGGTCTTCCCGACTGGCTGCCGAAGCGTCAACTGACGCTCGGCCTCGACCTCCAGGGCGGCTCGCACATCCTGCTCGAGATCGATCGCCAGGACCTCGTCAACGACCGGCTCGATTCGGTCCGGGACGAGATCAGGATAGCGCTGCGCGATGCGCGCATCGGCTATACGGGGCTGACCGGCAGCGGCCAGACGGTGCAGGTCCGCGTCCGCGATGCGGATGCCCTGTCCCAGGCGCGCGAGGCGCTTTCTCGGCTGACCGAGCCGGTCGCCTCCGGCGTCTTCGGCACCGGCGTCATCACCGAGCTGGCGATGACGGAGCCTGAGCCCGGCCTCTTCCGCTTCCAGCTGACCGAGGAAGGCATCGCGTATCGCATCAATGCGGCGCTCGCCCAGTCGATCGAGGTCGTCAGCCGCCGCGTCAACGAGCTCGGCACGACCGAGCCGATCATCCAGCGCCAGGGCTCCGACCGCATCCTCGTGCAGGTGCCGGGCCTCGACGATCCGGAGCGGCTGAAGGACATCATCGGCCAGACGGCGCAGCTCACCTTCCAGATGGTCGACCAGTCCGTGCCGGTCCAGGAGGCGATCGACACACGTCCGCCGGCGGGCACGTCGATCCTCTATTCGACGGACGAGCCGCGCGTTCCCTATCTCATCGAGAACAGGGTCATCGTCTCCGGTGAGAACCTCGTCGACGCGCAGGCGACCTTCGACCAGCGCACGAACGAGCCCGTCGTCTCCTTCCGCTTCGACACCCAGGGCGCGCAGCGCTTCGGCCAGGCCACCCAGCAGAATGTCGGGCGGCTGTTCGCCATCATCCTCGACAACCACGTCATCTCGGCGCCGCAAATCCGCGAGCCGATCCTCGGCGGGACCGGGCAGATTTCCGGCAACTTCACCGTCCAGACGGCCAACGACCTCGCCGTGCTCCTGCGCGCCGGCGCCCTGCCCGCCGACCTCACCATCATCGAGGAGAGGACTGTCGGACCGAGCCTCGGCGCGGACTCGGTCGCAGCCGGGCAGACGGCGGCGATCATCTCGGCGATCCTGGTGCTGGGTTTCATGATCTTCGCCTACGGCAAGCTCGGCCTGATCGCCAACATCGCGCTCGCCGCCAACATGGCGATGATCGTCGCCATCCTGTCGGCGCTCGGGGCGACGCTGACGCTGCCCGGCATCGCCGGCATCGTGCTCACCATGGGCATGGCGGTCGATTCCAACGTCATCATCTTCGAGCGTGTGCGCGAGGAGCGCGCCGAAGGCCGCTCGATCATCCAGTCGCTCGACGCGGGCTTCCGCAACGCGACCTCGACCATCATCGACGCGAATGTGACGACCTTCATCGCCGCCGCGATCATGTTCTATCTGGGCTCCGGCCCGATCCGCGGCTTCGCCGTGACGCTCGCGATCGGCATCGTGACGACCGTCTTCACCGCGTTCATCGTCACCCGCTGGATGATCGCCTTCTGGCTGCGCCGCACCAAGCCGACGGAGCTGCCGCGCGGCATGGTCAAGCTGATCCCCGAGGTGACGAACTTCCGCTTCATGTGGTTCCGCAAGTTCGCCTTCTCCATCTCGGCCGCGATCTCGGTCCTCGCCGTCGTGCTGTTCTTCACGATGAACATGAACCTCGGCATCGACTTCCGCGGCGGTTCGATGATGGAGGTTCAGTCGCGTGCCGCCCAGGCGGACGTTGCCGACGTCCGGTCCAGGCTCGTCGATCTGAATGTCGGCGAGGTCCAGGTGCAGGAGTTCGGCAGTCCGCGCGAGCTATTGATCCGCGTAGCGGCGCAGGAGGACGAGCTTTCCGAGCAGCAGGTCATCCAGCAGGTTCGCTCCGTGCTGGAGGCGGACTACGAGTTCCGGCGCGTGGAGGTGGTCGGCCCGACCATCTCTGCCGAGCTCGCGCGCGCCGGCACGATTGCCGTTATCATCGCCATGTTCGCGATGCTGATCTACATCTGGCTGCGCTTCGAGTGGCAGTTCGCGCTGGGCGCGATCATCGCGACCCTGCACGACGTGATCATGGTGATCGGCTTCTACGTGGTGCTCGGGCTGGAATTCAACCTGTCGAGTATAGCGGCGGTGCTGACGGTGGTCGGCTATTCGATCAACGACACGGTCGTCGTCTACGACCGCGTGCGCGAGAACCTTCGAAAATACAAGAAGATGCCGATCGACACGCTGATCGACCTGACGATCAACCAGACGCTGTCGCGGACGATCCTAACGGGCGTGACGACGCTGCTCGCCCTGGGCGCGCTCTATTTCCTGGGCGGCGAGGTCATCGCATCCTTCACGCTCGCCATGATCTTCGGCATCCTGATCGGCACCTACTCCTCGATCTACGTTGCCGGGCCGCTGCTGATCCTCTTCAACCTGCGGCCGGGCCAGTTGGGCGAGGAGAAGGAGGCGGCGGCAGCCGAGGTTCCCGCAACGCCGACGAAGGCATAGCGCGATGGCGGGCGGCATCGTCGTGAGGGAGGCCCACTACCCGGGCCGCGCCCCGATCGACGCCTACGGGAACGGCGGCTTCCGCTTTGCGGACATGTCCCATCGCGGGTCGATCCTGTGCCTCCCCTCCGGCATCCACGGCTGGGATCCGGCAGACCCCGCTCGCCTCGTGGCAGACGATCTCCGGCAGGTGATCGACGAGGCGGGCGCGATCGACATCCTCCTCGTCGGCACCGGCCGCGAAGTGCGGCCGCTTCCGGCCGCGCTTCGCCAGCACCTGCGGGAAGCCGGGATCGGCGCCGATCCGATGTCGACCGGAACGGCGGTGCGCACCTTCAACGTCCTCCTCGCCGAGGATCGGCGGGTCGCCGCGGCGCTGATCGCCGTCGACTGAGATGCCGCTCGACGACCATCTGGTCCAGATCGCGCGCAGAGCGGACGAGGACAGCTACATCGCCACCCTCTACGCGTCGGAGCCGAAGCGGCCGGCGCTGCTCGCGCTCCACGCTTTCCGGCTGGAGACTGCCGCCATCCGCGACCGCGTCCGCGAACCGCTGGCCGGCGAGCTTCGCCTGCAGTGGTGGCGCGACGTGATCGGCGGTTCGGGAGGCGGCGCCGGCAGCCCGGTGGCGGAGGCGCTGATTGCGGCCGTCGAGGAGCACCGCCTGCCGCGCCAGCCGCTTCTCGACCTGCTCGACGCCCGCATCTTCGATCTCTTCGACGACCCGATGCCGAGCCGCGCCGATCTGGAGGGTTACTGCGGCGAGACCGTCTCCGCGCCCATTCAGCTTGCCTGCGTGGTTCTCGATCCGGCCGCCGCACCTGGCGCTGCCGAAGCCGCCGGACATGCCGGCTGCGCGCGGGGCGTGGCCGACCTGCTGCGCGCCCTGCCCCGGCACCGCGCGCGCGGGCAGTGCTACGTGCCGGCGGACATCCTCGCTGCCGCCGGCACCGATGCGTCCTCTTTCGTGGCGGGAGAGAACCGGCCGGCTGCGGCACGGGCGATCGCCGCCATGGTCGCGCTCGGCCGGGAGCACGCGGCCGCCTTCGAGCGCGAGGCTGCCCGCCTGCCGCCGACGCTCCGGCCGGCCTTCCTGCCGGCGGCGCTCAGCACGACCTGGCTCGATCGTGTGACGCGGCGCGGCTTCGATGCGCTCAACGAGGTTGCTACGCTGTCTCCGGTGCGGCGGCACTGGACACTGCTCTTCCGCGCAGCGCGTGGATGGGGTTAGGGGGCGTCAGGCTTCGTCCTGTTCCTGCGGGGCGTCGCGCAGCACGGCGTCGAAGTCGCGGCCCCTGCCGAAAATATTCGTGACCCAGATCCCGTCGTCCGCGATCCTGTAGCAGATCAGGGCAGAGCGTTCGAATGCCAGCGTGCGCAGCCCGGCCGCCAGATCGTCGCGCGGGCGGCCCGACCGCGGCGCGTCGGCGATGCGCTGGCACCGCTCGTCCAGTCGCCGCACAAAGTCGAGCGCCGCGCGCGGACCATTGCCATGCAGCGCTATGTGCCAGAATATTTCGTCGAGATCGGTGCGGGCCTCGTCGCGGTAGCGGACCTCAAGCCGCCGAATCATGGCGCCTGCCGGATGCCTTCTCGTAGAGGTCGAGGAAGTGTTTCCGCATCTCCTCGCTCGTATAGCCGGGTCTCGTATCTTCCGCGGATGCCTTGATGCGCGCCTTGACCCAAGCGAGCCGCTCGGCGTCTTCCTCCGCTTCGCGTGCCAGCGCCTGCAGCGCCGCATCGACCACTTCGGCGGGCGAGGCGAAGGAGCCGTCTTCGATCTTCTCGCGGATGAGGCGAGCCGCTTCTTCGGACACGGCTATCTTGCGGTCTTCGATGGCGTCCATGGTCAGGCTCCAGCAACGAACATCCGACGATAGAGCGTCGTCCGCCTCCCCGCAACGTCGCCGAGAACGCGCCGCCTACTCCGCCGCAACCGCGCGCGGGTCGAGGCCGAGCCAGGCGCGGCAGTCGGAGAGCGCGCGTGCCGTCACGGCCTTCTTCTTCGCCAGCGCCTTGTCCTTGCCGCGGAAACGGCCCTCGTGCCCGTCCGGCCGCAGCCTCGTGCCGGCCTCGAGCGGCGGGAAGAGCCCGAAATTGACGTTCATCGGCTGGAAGGACCGCTTGCCCGGCTCGTCATCCGAAGAGAGGTGCCCGCCGGTGATGTGATTGAGGAGCGCGCCGAAGGCGGATGTCTTGGGCGGCATCGACGGAGCGAGGCCAAGCCTCTCCGCCGCCGCGAAACGACCGGCCAGGAGCCCGATCGCGGCGCTCTCGACATAGCCTTCGCAGCCGGTGATCTGGCCGGCGAAGCGCAGCCCCGGCCGCCACTTCAGCTGCAGCGAGGCGTCGAGCAGCGTCGGCGAATTGATGTAGGTGTTGCGGTGCAGGCCGCCGAGGCGGGCGAACTCGGCGTTCTCCAGGCCCGGGATCATGCGGAAGATGCGCACCTGCTCGCCGTGCTTCAGCTTGGTCTGGAAGCCGACCATGTTGAACAGCGTGCCGAGCGCATTGTCCTGCCGCAGCTGCACCACCGCGTAGGGCTTCACGTCGGGCGCGTGCGCATTGGTGAGGCCGATCGGCTTCATCGGGCCGTGGCGCAGCGTCTCGACGCCCCGCTCCGCCATGACCTCGATCGGCAGGCAGCCGTCGAAATAGGGCGTGCCTTCCCACTCGCGAAAGGCCGTCTTGTCGCCGGCGAGCAGTTCGGCCACGAAAACCTCGTATTGGGCCTTGTCCATCGGGCAGTTGATGTAGTCCTTGCCCGTGCCGCCCGGGCCGACCTTGTCGTAGCGCGACTGAAACCAGGCCACATCCATGTCGACCGACTCGAAATGGACGATCGGCGCGATGGCATCGAAGAAGGCGAGCGCGTCGGCGCCCGTCGCTTCGGCGATTGCGGCGGCGAGCGAAGGCGACGTCAGCGGGCCGGTGGCGATGATGGCCTGATCCCATTCTTCCGGAGGCAGCCCCGCCACCTCCTCGCGCTGGATCTCGATCAGCGGATGGGCATCGAGCTTTGCCGTGACCGCCGCCGAGAAGCCGTCGCGGTCGACCGCCAGCGCCCCGCCCGCCGGCACCTGGTGCGCGTCGCCCGCCTGCATGATCAGCGAGCCGGCGAGCCGCATCTCGGCATGGAGGAGCCCGACTGCATTCGTCTCGGCGTCGTCGGAGCGGAAGGAATTGGAGCAGACGAGTTCCGCGAGCCCGTCCGTCTTGTGGGCGGCCGTCGGACGGACGGGCCGCATCTCGTGCAGGACCACCGGCACGCCTGCCGCCGCGATCTGCCAGGCAGCCTCGGAGCCCGCCAGGCCTCCGCCGATCACATGTACTGGTTTCTGGCTCATCGCCCGGAGATAGAACGCCGGCGGCGGCAATGCAACGCGGAGCCGGGCCTCAGGCGGCGGCCTGACGCAGGAGATCCGCCGCCAGGTCGAGCGTCAGCTCGTCGTAATGGGAGATGATCCGCGACGGCTCGAACTCCCTGACGTGGCGGTCCGTGTAGCCGAAATCGACCGCCACGACCGGGATGCCCGCTGCCTTGGCCGTGTCGATGTCGGTGCGCGAATCGCCGATCATGATCGACCGCGCCGGATCGCCGCCGGCCCGCCCGATCGTCTCCAGGAGATGGCGCGGGTCGGGCTTGCGGAAGGCGAAGGTGTCGGCGCCGCAGATGGCGCTGAAGCGCGGCGACAGGCCGAGCGCGTCGATGAGCCCTACGGCGAGCCGCTCCAGCTTGTTGGTGCAGATGGCGAAGCGGTAGCCCGCCGCCTCGAACCGGTCCATCGCCTCCGGCAGCCCGGGATAAAGGGCCGACCGGCCGGGAATGCCGGCCGTGTAGTGGTCCAGGAACACCGAAAGAAGCTCGTCCAGCACGTGCTGCTCGAGCGCCCGCTGCTGGGCCGCGAAGGCCCGCTCGATCATCACCCGGCCGCCCATGCCGACGAAGCGCCGGAGCTCGGCCGGCTCGACGGCGGACATGCCTGCTGTCTCCAGACAGTGGTTCAGGCTGTCGAGCAGGTCGGGCGCGGTGTCGATCAGCGTACCGTCGAGGTCGAAGACGATCGTATCCTGGGGCATGTCCATTTCCATAGGAGGAGAAGGTTCCAGCCGATAGCGGTTCGGCAGCCGGCGGGCAAGGGAAGCGCTAAAATGCGTGCAAATCGGCTGAAACCTTCTTAACCGAGCGGGCTTAGTCTGCGCCAGGAGTTCACTTCCAGGAGCCCCGGATGGGCGTTACGGCCAATCGCGACTTCGCTTCCTTCCTCGACGAACTGGTCGCGCAGGCGCGTTCCGAGGAGCCGGAGGCCGCGAGTGTCGTGCCGCTCGGCATAGATCTGCTCGAGCAGGTTGAGAGGCTGCAGGCGGGCTTCGTGGCCAAGCCTGCGGAGCCTGCCATCGCCGAATACCGTGAGTTCGCGCTGGTGCTCGAGGAGGTGGCGGCCCGCGTCGGCCGCGACGAGCAGCCGCCTCCGTCGGTCGAGCCCGACGCCATACGCGCCGAACTCGGCCTCGACCGCCCCTGCGACGAGAACCGCCTGCAGCGACTGCGCCGGGACTTCGCACTCGCCAACCACCCCGACCGCGTGGCCCCGCATCTGCGGGAGCGGGCGCTGGCGCGCATGCAGATCGCCAACATGCTGATCGACGAAGCCCAAGCCGCCCGATCGGCGCGTCCCCGCGCCTGATTCCGTTTCCGCAACTTCGGCTTGCCTGCCGCGTTTGCCCTGTCCTACCAAGGCGCATCATCGGAATCGGAGGACAGATTGGCACTCTCACGCAAGGAAGAAATCAGGGCGCTCGACGCCGACGAGCTCGAGCTCGTGGACCGGACGCGCCATCCGACCATCCGCGAGCTGGGCGACGGCGAGCTCCGCGATCTCATCAAGCTGGTGCGCGAGAAGCGTGACCGGGCGCAGGCTATCGCCAGCCGCCGCCGGCGCGAGATGCGCGGCAAGGCGGCACCCCGGGGCGCCGAGGCGTCGACGCAGGATGCCGGCTCGCGCGCCAAGACCGAGGTGCTGGCAATGGCCATGCGACGGCTGAACGCTGAGCGCAGCCGCCGCGAGGAAAGCTAGGCGCCGACGCCTACCAGCTGCCGGTGTTCTGCATCGACGCCCACGGTTCCGCCGGCTTCAGGGCGTCGCCCTTCTGCAAGAGTTCGATCGAGATGCCGTCTGGCGAGCGGATGAAGGCCATGCGGCCGTCGCGCGGCGGCCGGTTGATGGTGACGCCGTTGTCCATCAGGTGCTGGCAAGTGGCATAGATGTCGTCGACCTCGTAGGCGAGATGGCCGAAATTGCGTCCGCCGGTGTAGTTCTCGGGATCCCAGTTGTAGGTCAGTTCGACGAGCGGCGCCTTGGCCTTCACGCCGGCTTCCTCATCCTCGGGCGCGGCGAGGAAGATGAGCGTGTAGCGGCCCTTCTCGTCGTCGAAGCGGCGGACTTCCTTCAGTCCGAGCTTGCGGCAATAGAAGTCGAGCGACTCGTCGATGTCCTTCACGCGGACCATGGTGTGCAGATATCGCATCAGGCTACTCCTCAGAATCGGCCGGCAACCTAGAACGGGAAAGCGCCGGATTGAAGCGGTTCTTCGTGCCGGAACCGAAACGTGTGGAAGGCTGTCTCCCTTCCCTGCTCGACGATCTACATGCGGTCCGCGCAGGCAGCGCGTCATCACGCATTGGCGAGCAAGCGTGCGCAGGTGCAGCATTGTCTGAGAAGCGCGCCAGTAGTTTCGCCGACAAATCGTTGAAAACGGCAAGACGGCACTTGATAAGCAGGGAACGGGCAGTGTTATCCTGCGATACAGAGAATCAGGTGGGATGTCTCTAGGAAAGGGTGCGTTGGGATGGGGGACAAGGTCTCTCCGCATGAGCGTCATGCGGTCCTCGACAACGCCTTGTCCCCGGAAGAAGGCGGCGAGGCGGGCGTCCTCGAGATCTCGGGCGCCATCAAATGGTTCGACGTGGCCAAGGGCTACGGATTCATCCTTCCGGACATTGCAGCTGTGGGCGATGTGCTCCTCCACGTGACCTGCCTGCGCAAGGACGGCTTCCAGACGGCCATCGAGGGCGCCCGGGTCGTCTGCATGGCGCGCCGCGGCGATCGCGGTCTTCAGGCCTTCCGCGTCATTTCGATGGACAACACGACGGCGGTCCATCCGGCCGAGCAGCCGCTGCAGCGCACCCATGTCTCCGTCCAGGCGGAGAGCGGGCTGGAGCGGGCGCTGGTGAAGTGGTTCAACCGCACCAAGGGCTTCGGCTTCCTCACCCGGGGCGAGAGCACCGAGGACATCTTCGTCCACATGGAAACCCTACGCCGCTACGGCCTGACCGAGCTCCGGCCGGGACAGGTGGTGCTGGTGCGCTTCGGGCGCGGCGACAAAGGCCTCATGGCTGCCGAAATCTACCCGGATATGGGGACCCTGCCGATCGCGCACTAGGTTGTTGCGGTCGGCAAGGAGTATCTTGATGTCCCGCTCGCGCGTCCTGCTCGCTACCTTCCTCGTCGTGCTCGCGGCCTTGCTGGCCGCGCCGTCTGGCTCCGTCGCCCAGATGGTGCCGCGTGCCGGCGAGGCGATGGTCCTGCCGCGCGACGCGGCGCCGCTCGTCGCCCACACCGATCAGGGCGACGCAATTTTCTCGGTCGAGATCGCCTATACGGGCGAGATGCGCTCGCGCGGTCTGATGTTCCGCGAGGAGATGGACGAGGATCATGGCATGCTGTTCGTGTTCGAGAACACGACGCCCGTCTCCTTCTGGATGAAGAACACGCCGCTGCCGCTCGATCTCGTCTTCATCGGCGAGGACGGCTTGGTGGAGTCAATCGGCGAAGGCGTTCCCTTCTCGACCGCCTCCATCCCCTCCGGCGCACCGGTCCGATTCGTGCTTGAAATCAACCGCGGGGTCGCGCAGAAGACTGGCATCGTCGAGGGCACCCGCATCAGCCATCCTCGCATCGACGCCGTGGCCGGCGGGGGCTGAGGCGCATCGCCCAGGAACGGCCGGCGCGCGGGATGCAGTTCTTCGAACACGACGGGTTCAGGATCGCCTTCCTTGACCGCAGCCCGGCGGATGGTGCCGCGCCCATCCTCCTCATCCACGGTTTCGCCTCCTCCCATTCCTTCAACTGGGTCGGGCCGAACTGGATCAAGGTGCTGACCGACGCGGGCTACCGCACCATCGCGCAGGACAATCGCGGTCACGGTCAGTCGACCAGAAGCTACGAGCCTGTGGACTACCGGCCGCAGGCGATGGCCGACGACGCCGTGGCCCTGCTCGACCACCTTTCGGTCAAGAGGGCACATGTCTTCGGCTATTCGATGGGTGCGCGGATCGCCACCTTCCTCGCGCTGCGCCACCCAGAGCGCGTGGCGAGCCTGATCATCGGCGGGCTTGGCAGCGGCATGGTCGACGGCGTTGGCGAGTGGGATGAGATCGCCGATGCCTTGACGGTCGCCGATCCCGCCACGATCGCCAGCGAGCGCGGGCGGACCTTCCGCGCCTTTGCCGACCAGACGAAGAGCGACCGCCGGGCGCTCGCCGCCTGCATCGCGACATCACGGGAACTCGTTGATCCGGCGGACCTCGCCCGGATCGAGCAGCCCGTGCTGATCGGCGTCGGCACGAAGGACGACATTGCCGGCTCGCCGCACGAACTGGCGGCAATGTTCCCGAACGCCACGGCCTTCGACATCGAGGGGCGCGACCACCAGCTGTCGGTCGGCGACCGCAGCTTCAAGGCGCGCGTCCTCGAATTCCTTGGAGAGCACCCGCTTTGACCCCGACCAGGATCGAACTCGACGGTGCCGAGGGCAATCGCCTCGTGGCCGACCTGTGGGACGGGCACGGCCATCCCGTCGTGCTCCTCCATGGCGGCGGCCAGACGCGCCACGCCTGGAACGAGACCGCGCGCCGCATCTCGGCCAGCGGGATGCGCGCCGTCACGGTCGATTTGCGGGGGCATGGCGACAGCCAGTGGGTCGAGACCGGCCGCTACGGCTTCGCCCATTTCGCCGAGGACGCCTCGACCGTGTTCCGCCAGGTGGGGGACATGTTCCGCGCCAGGCCCTCGGCGGTCGGCGCATCGCTCGGCGGCCTCTCGGCAATGCTTGCCGAGGTGCGCTTCGGACCCATGCTGGACTCCCTCGTGCTGGTCGACGTCACACCGCGCATGGATCCGCAAGGGGTGGAGAAGATTGTCGGCTTCATGAGCGAGCGGATGGAGGAAGGTTTCGCGTCGCTGGAAGAGGCCTCCGATGCCATCGCCTCCTACCTGCCGCACCGCAAGCGGCCCACCTCGCTTGCTGGGCTGCGCAAGAATCTCCGCCTCGGCAAGGACGGCCGCTATCGCTGGCACTGGGACCCGAAACTCTTCATGGGCACGACCAATCTCGGCAGCGATGGCCGCGAGACGTCCGAGCAGTTGATGGCGGCTTTGCCGCAACTCCACCTGCCCGTCCTGCTCGTGCGGGGAATGCAGTCGGAACTCGTCCACGAGGAATATGCACGCGAGTTCGTCGCGCTGGCGCCCTCTGCATCCTATGTCGACGTGAGCGGCGCCGGCCACATGGTCGCCGGCGACCGCAACGACGTCTTCTCGCAGGCGGTGCTGGATTTCCTGGCAGGCCGCGAAGCCGCCTGAACCCTGCCCCTATTCGGCTGGAACAGGCACTCCCGTCCGCACGGGCGGCTGCGGGATCGGCGTCTTGACGTGCAGCCCGCATTCGCGCGTCTGATCCTGCTCCCACCACCAGCGGCCGGCACGTTCCGGCTCGCCGGGCTTGATCGCCCGCGTGCAGGGCTCGCAGCCGATCGAGGGATAGCCGCGCGCGTGCAGCGGGTTCAGCGGGACGTCGTGGCGGTCTGCGTATCGCCTGATCTCCTCGATGGTCCGGTCGGCAAGCGGATTGATCTTGACGAGGCCGCGCGCACGATCCGTCTCGGCGAGCGGCGTCTCGGCGCGCGCGCCCGACTGGCCGCGCCGCACGCCGGTGATCCAGAACGCTGCCCCCTTCAGGGCGAGCGCCAGCGGCCGCAGCTTGCGGACGTCGCAGCACGCATGGCGCGCCTCGACGCTGTCGTAGAACCCGTCGCGCCCGTAGGTCCGGACATAGTCCCGAACGTCGCGCTCGTCTGGCCGGTAGCGGATGATCGAAACGCCGTATCGCTCCTCCGTGCGCTCGATCAGCGCCTCGGTCTCGGCGAACAGCCGGCCGGTGTCGAGCGTCACGATGTCGATCGATGCGCCCGACTCCGCGATCGCGGCGGTGATCATCTGGTCCTCGATGCCGAGGCTGGTGGTGAAGACCTTGCGGCCGGGCTCGCGCGAGATGCGCAGGAGCCGGTCTCCGATGTCGAGCGGCTCGAGTTCCAGGGCGAGGCGGGTGGTGTCGTGCTGTATCGTCGTCATGGCCGGAGATTGCGACGACGGCGGGCCGGATGACAGGAACGGCCCACTCAATTCGGTGTCCGGCGAGGAAAATCGGACCAGCAGCCACAGCGCCCGGGCAAAACGCGCCCGGGATGCCGTCAGGATCTATTGCCGGACGAGCCAGTCATCCGCGTAGGTCGTGATCTCAACCCCGGCGAAGCGCCGCATGCGCTCGATCTCGGCCTCCAGCTCCGCGACCAGCCGTTTCGAGACGCGCCGCCCTTCTTCCGGCCAATAGGCCCGCACGGCGAGCCGCCCCTCCCCGCGCTCGGCCTTCATGTCGATCCGCCCGATCACCTCGTCGCCGCGCATGACCGGGAAGACGTAGTAGCCGTAGCGCCGCTTTTCCTCCGGCACGAAGATCTCGATGCGGTAGCTGAAGCCGAACAGGCGCTCCGCCCTCGCGCGGTCCCTGAGCAGCGGGTCGAAGGGGCTGACGATCCGCACCCTGCCGGGAGGATCCGGCGGCTCGCCGGCTGCCTCGAAATCGGCGGCAAGTGCGAAGACTGGCCGCGACTTTCCGTCCACGGTCTCTACTGCGAGCGAGACCAGATCGCGCCCGTTGCGGCTCAGCCACTCGCCCGCCTCGGCGGGCGAGATGAGCCCGAAGAAGGCGGCGATCTCGCCACGCGTCGCGAAGCCCAGCCGGTGGAGCGCCGACCGGCACGCCCAGTCGACAAACTCCTCGTGGTCGACCCGCAGCGCGAGATGCTCGGCCGGCACGACGTTTTCCGTCAGATCATAGACCTTCTGGAACGCCTCCCGGCGGGCGATCGACAGGACGCCGGTCCGCCACAGATATTCGAGCGCCGTCTTGGCGGGATGCCAGTCCCACCAGCCTGTCGAGGGCTTGTCCCTGGGGTCGAAGTCGCGCGCGCGAAGCGGCCCCTCGCCGGCGATGCGGCCAAGCACGACGTCTACCTCGCGATCGATCCGATCCATATCGAAGCTGCGCTGCCAGCGCGCGCGCAGCCGCTCCCGCTCGCGGTCGAAGCGGTGGCGCCAATAGGGGAAGAACTCGCTCGGGATGATCGCGGCGTCATGCGTCCAGTTCTCGAACAGCGACCGGTCGCGCTCGATCAGATGGTGCAGCTCGCGCTGCCGGTAGGTCTGGTTGCGCGAGAACAGGATGTGGTGGTGGGCCCGCTCGACGATGCCGATGCTGTCGACCTGGACGAAGCCGAGGCCGTGGACGGTATTGTGAAGGTCGGTGCGCGACTGGGCCTTGCGGGGCGGCTCGCTGAGCCGCTGCCGCGCCATGAACAGCCGCCTCGCCTGCCGGTTCGCAATGCGTATCGCCACGTCGATCAGTTTCCTGCCTGCCACGAGCCGATCCACCCGAAAACGCGCGCCGCGACAAGCCGTTCGAACGACGGCTCCTGACAGGAATGGCGCCAGTGCGAATGCAACAGGCCCGCCCCCTTTCGGGAGCGGGCAAGATCAGGTCCGGACTGGAGACAAGACGGACCCTGCGTCCTTTTTCTTGCGAAAGGCTATTCGAGGAAGGTCAGGGGGTCGACCGGGCGCGAATCCTTGCGGACCTCGAAATGGAGGCGCGGCGAGTCGGCCGAGCCGCTCATGCCGGACAGCGCGATCTCCTGGCCCCGCCGCACGGTGTCGCCGCGGCTGACCTTGAGCTGGCTGGCATGGCCGTAGACCGTCACCAGCCCGTCCTCGTGCCGGACGAGGACCGTGTTGCCGAACTCGCGCAAGCCGTCGCCGGCGTAGATGACGACGCCATTCTCGGCTGCCCGCACCGAAGTGCCCTCGGGCATCGCGATGTCGATGCCGTCATTCGCCTTGCCGCCGACGCTCGCGCCGAAGCCGGCGACGACGCGGCCGCGTGCCGGCCAGCGCATCTTGCCGACGCCGGTTGCGTCCGGCGCCTCGGCACCTGTGTCGAGCGCGGCGACGTCGATCGGGCGCGGCGTCGATGCCGGCGGCGTGTAGGAACTGACCGGCTGCTGCGCCGGCGCCTGTGCGGCCGGCGGATTGGATGCTCCCCAGGTCACGACCGTGTCGACCGCGCGGGGCGCTGCGGAGGCGACCTGCGTCGCGGGCTGCGCCTGCTGTGTCGACCCTCCCGGGATGACGAGCTGCTGGCCGATGCGGAGCACGCCGTCTGAGAGGCCGTTCGCCCTTCTGATCGCATCGATGCCGACGCCGGTGCGGCGCGAGATAGCGCTCAGCGTGTCGCCGGCGACGACGGTATAGGTTGCACCGGTCGCCGGCGCGGGGCTCGCGGTGGCGTTCGGCGCCGGAGCGGCCTGCCCGGCGCTTTCCGTCGGCCGCGGCTGCTGCGGCAGCACCGCCACCTGGTTGGGCTCCTGCTGCGGCGCCTGTGGCGGCTGCGCGGGCGCGGTCGCTGTGCGCGGGCCGCCGGCCTGGGCGAAGGTCGGGATGGTGATCGTGCGGCCGGCGACGAGCGTGTCGCCGGTGATGCCGTTGGCACGGCGGATCTGGTCTTCCGGCACGTTGTAGCGGCGCGACAGTGCGGAGATCGTATCGCCCGGACGGACCGTGACCTGCGTGCCGCCCTCAGCCGACCAGCCTGCCTGGCCGGCCGGACGCGGTGCCTGCACGGGCTGCGGCTGCGGGAGCGCGGCCTGCTGCGTGGCGGCGGGCGCCTGCGGGAAGGGCTGCGCCTGCGGCAGGGTCTCGACCCGGGGCAGCGGCTGCGCCTGCTGGACCGGCGTCGTCCCGACGACCGATGGTTCGAGCGCCGAGCGCGCGACCGGCGCCAGCGCCGGACCGGAGCCGACGGTGCCGGAGGGCGCCGAATAGACCGGGGCAGCCTGCTGGGCCGAGACGACCTGCATCTGCCCGCCATTGCCCACATCCGCGCTCGGCGTCGGGATGATGCCACGGTTCAGGAGACCGCCACGCTGGGCCTGGACGGAGCCCGTCGAGGAGTGGTCGAGATTGCCGGGAAATGCCTGGCTCGCCGGAGCCTGCCGAACGGAACCGGTAAAGATCGAATCCTGGAACCTGGAGACATCGGAGCTGCAGCCCGCGGTCAGCCCGCCGAGAACGACGAGGGCGACCCCACGAGCCAGAAGGCTCCGATGCTTGACTGCTAATCCCCTACCCATCGCTACACCCGCGAATACGCTCAACTATCGGGTGATTAGACAGCGTTAATCTTACTGGTCGGTTAAGGGCTTGCAGAAAGATGGATCAGATCGCCGCGGCCGTTCCCTGCTGCAAGGGCTGCATGCGGACCCTGGCGAAGTCCTCGCGCTCGAAGCGGCTGCCCAGCTTCGACAGCCGCGCCAGCGCCTGCTCGCCTTCCGCCGGCCCGATCGCCGCAACCGCAATGCCGCCGGTCGAGAGCTGGTCGACGAGATGCCGCGGCAGGCCCTCGTAGGCGCCCCAGACCACGATGCGGTCGAAGGGCCCCTCGGCCACCGCGCCCTCGCGGCCATCCGCCTTGCGCAGGATGACGTTCGCAAGCTCCAGCGCGTCGAGCCGCTGGCGCGCGAGGTCGACCAGCGTCTTGTAGCGTTCGAGCGAGAGAACGCGGGTGACGATGCGGGCCATCACCGCGGCGGTGTAGCCGGAGCCGGTTCCGACCTCCAGCACCCGGTGGCCGGGCTGCAGGTCGAGCGCGGTCAGCACCTGCGCCTGGAGGTCGATGCCCTCGATCGTCTCGCCGCATTCGATCGGCAGCATGCGCGACGACCAGGCATCGGCCTGCCACTGCGTCGGCACGAAGTTGCGGCGCGGGGTCGTCTCGAAGGCCGTCATTAGGTCGCGGCGGTCGATGCCCTTGCCCCGCATGCGGAGCAAGAACGCGGCGAAGCCCTCCCGATCGGCCGCGGTCGTCACGCGAGCGCCTTTCGCAGCGGGTCCATCATCTCGTGGGCCGTCAGGTCGAGATGCAGTGGCGTGACCGATATGTAGCCGTCGCGGAGCGCCGCCATGTCCGTGCCGGCGCGGATCTCGGGCGCCTCCCGGCCAAAGCGCAGCCAGTAGTAGGGGAAGCCGCGCCCATCCTGGCGCTCCTCGATCCACAGCCCATGCAGCCGCTTGCCCTGGCTGGCGACGATCGTTCCCTTGACCTCGTCGGGGGCGCAGTTCGGGAAATTGACGTTCAGGAACACGCCGGGCGGCAGATCGAGCGCGACGAGCCGCTTGAGCAGATCCGCGCCAAGCTTCTCGGACGTGTCCCAGTGAACGCTGCGCCCCTCGGGGCCGATCGTGTAGGTTTGGCTGAGCGCGATCGAGCGGATGCCGAGCAGCGTCCCCTCCATCGCGCCGGCGATCGTCCCGGAGTAGGTGACATCGTCGGCAATGTTAGAGCCGGAGTTGACACCCGACAGGATGAGGTCCGGCGGCTCGGGCATCAGCCGGCGCACGCCCATGATGACGCAGTCGGTCGGCGTGCCGCGCAGCGCGTAGTGGCGGTCGTCCAGCTTGCGCATCCTGAGCGGCTCGGACAGCGACAGCGAATGGGCGAAGCCGGACTGGTCGGTCTCCGGCGCGACGACCCATACGTCGTCGGAAAGCGTACGCGCGATGCGCTCCAGCACCTCCAGCCCCTCGGCATGGATGCCGTCATCATTGGTGAGCAGTATGCGCATCAGGCCGCCTCGATCTTCTCGATCCCACCCATGTAAGGCCGCAAGGCTTGCGGAATCGTGATCGATCCGTCCTCGTTCTGGTAGTTCTCCATCACTGCGATCAGCGCGCGGCCGACGGCGACGCCCGAGCCGTTCAGCGTGTGGACGAAGAGCGGGCCCTTTCCCTCAGCAGGACGGTAGCGCGCATTCATGCGCCGGGCCTGGAAGTCGCCGCAGACCGAGCAGGACGAGATTTCGCGGTACGCCCCCTGCCCCGGCAGCCAGACCTCGATGTCGTAGGTCTTTCGCGCGCCAAAACCCATGTCGCCGGTGCAGAGCACGACGGTGCGGAACGGCAGCTCCAGCCGCTTCAAGACTTCCTCCGCGCAGGCCGTCATCCGCTCGTGCTCGTCGAGCGACGATTCCGCGTCGGTGATCGAGACGAGCTCGACCTTGTAGAACTGGTGCTGGCGCAGCATCCCGCGCGTGTCCCGCCCGGCCGAGCCGGCTTCGGAGCGGAAGCAGGGTGTGAGCGCCGTGTAGCGCCGCGGCAGGGTCTCGTGAGCGACGATCTCCTCCCGGACGAGGTTGGTAAGGGGGACTTCGGAGGTGGGGATGAGATAACGTCTGGCTCTGGATCGCCAGTCCCCGATTTGAAGCACGCCTTCCTTTACGAGCGGCGCTCGATCCAGGGGTTGTCGAAGTATCTTGAACGCCTCAGTGGTTTGGTAATCAGTGGTACCGTCGTAGGCGACGAACAGATCCTCCTCAAACTTCGGCAGCTGCCCCGTCCCGTGCATTGCCTCGTCGCGCACCAGCAGCGGCGGCTGCACCTCGGTGTAGCCGTGCTCGGTCGTGTGGAGGTCGAGCATGAACTGCCCCAGCGCGCGCTCGAGCCGCGCCAGCTGGCCGGAGAGCACCGTGAAGCGTGCGCCCGAGAGCTTCGCGGCGCGCTCGAAATCCATCTGCCCGAGCGCCTCGCCGAGCTCGAAATGCTCCCTGGCCCAGTTCATCCGGCGCGGCTCGCCGACGCGGCGGAGTTCCACATTGTCGCTTTCGTCCCTGCCCACCGGAACGTCGTCCAGCGGGATGTTCGGCAGCACCGCCAGCGTCTCCTCGAGCGCCTTGTCGAGCTGGCGCTCTTTCGCCTCGCCCGCCTGCACGAAGGCCTTGATGTCGGCAACTTCCGCCTTCAGCGCCTCGGCCTTGGCCATGTCGCCGGCGCGCATGGCGTTGCCGATCTCCTTCGAGGCGGCGTTGCGGCGCTCCTGCTTCTCCTGCAATTCGGTCAGGTGGGCGCGCCGCGCCTCGTCGCGCTCGATCACCTTGTCGACCTCGGACGAAGCCGCGGAGGCCTCCCAGCCGCGCTTCATCAGCGCGTCGGCAAGTGCCTGCGGGTTGTCCCGGATCCATCTGATGTCGAGCATGGTCTGTCCCTGTCGTGAAAGGCGCGCGAGTGCGCATCCGCCTCTGTCGAGGCGGAGCCGGGGGTAGCCCGCAATCAGATGGGACGCAAGAAGCTTCGGGGCGCTACTCGGCCGCGGCCCCCGCCTCGCCCTCTTTCGGCACCTCGGCCTCGCGTGCCGCCTTGCGCTCGGCCTCCGCGCGGCGCTCCTCGCGCTGGCGCTCGATCATCCGCGCCGTCCAGATCGAGATCTCGTAGAGGATGATCGTCGGCAAAGCGAGGCCGATCTGGCTGACCGGATCGGGCGGGGTGAGCACGGCCGCGACGATGAAGGCGCCGACGATCGCGTATTTGCGCTTGTCCTTCAGGCCCTCGGAGGTGACCAGCTCGACCCGCGCCATCAGCGTCGTCACGACGGGCAGCTGGAAGACCAGCCCGAAGGCGAAGATCAGCGTCATGATCAGGCCAAGATATTCCGAGACGCGCGGCAGGAGCGCGATCTGGATCTGCTGGTCCGGCCCCACCTGCTGCATCGACAGGAAGAACCACATGACCATCGGCATGAAGAAGAAATAGACGAGCGCGGCGCCGATCGCGAACAGGATCGGCGTCGCGATCAGGAACGGCAGGAAGGCCTGGCGCTCGTTGCGGTAGAGCCCCGGCGCCACGAACTTGTAGATCTGCGAGGCGATCAGCGGGAAGGCGATCAGGAGCCCGCCGAACATGCCGAGTTTGATCTGCGTGAAGAAGAATTCCTGCGGCGCGGTGTAGATGAGGTCGACCTGGTTCGAATCGAGCCCCGCCCAGTCCGACGCCCACAGGAAGGGCTGGACGAGCAGGTTGAAGAGGTCGCGCGCGAAGAAGAAGCACACCAGGAAGGCGACGAAGAAGCCGCCCAGCGACCACATGAGTCGCCGCCGCAGCTCGATCAAATGCTCCATCAGCGGTGCCGACGACTTGTCGATATCCTCGTCGTCCTTGCTCAAGTCGGTGTCCCGCCGTTCTTGGCCGGCTTGGCCGCGGTCGTGCGGGCCGGCTTGGTCTTGGCGCGGGCGGCCGCGGCCGCCGCTGCGGCGCGCTTGGCGCCGACGGGCTCGGATATGGGGCGCGAAACCGCTGCTGCGGGGGCGGCTTCAGCCGCCGTGGCCGGCGACCCGGCCCGGGGCGCTGCCGCCGCCGACGGCGCTGGAGCGGCCACGGGCGCCGGCGAGGGAGTGGCCGCCGCAGGAGCCGGCGCGGCCGTGGCGGATGGCGCCGGTGCCGCGACCTTGTCCGCAGCTGCCGTCGCCGGCTTCCCCGGCTTCATCGCCGCATCGAGCCCGGCGCGCACATCCTGCGCGGCGCGCTCCATCGGCGACATCGCCTTCTTCAGCTCGCTTGCCGGGTTGAGCTTGCGCGCGTCGCTGGCGAGCGTCTTGAGGTCGTCGAGCTCCGCCTCCTTGAGCGCGTCGTCGAACTGCTTGCGGAAGTCGCCCGCCATCGCCCGGATCTTGGCCGAGCTGCGCCCGAATGCGCGCAGCATCTTCGGCAGGTCCTTGGGACCCACGACCACGATCAGGACGACCGCGATCACGAGCATCTCCGGCCAACCTATATCAAGCATGGCTCGTCACTCAGAAAGGCGGAGTCCGCCACTATGCCGCCGAAGCGGCCGGATCAGGACTTGGACGCCTCTTCCTTGCGCGCGCCGCCGACGGTCTCGTCGGCGCGGTGCTCGACGGTGCGGGCTTCATTGTCCTCGTCCGCCATGCCGCGCTTGAAGCTCTTGATGCCCTTGGCCATGTCGCCCATCAGCTCGGGGATCTTGCCGCGCCCGAAGAGGAGCAGCACGACCACCAGCACGATGAGCCAGTGCCAGATCGAGAAAGTACCCATTCGTTTCTCTCTTTCGCTTCCTGCCTGAGGAATTTATGCGCTTTCGCGCTCTCTTTCAAACACCAGCACGTCGGATTCCCGGACCGACAGCATCACATCCCGCGCACCGGGCGCCAGCGCCCCTCGCCTCACCCGTGCCCTGACCGGCTGGTCCAGCCCCTCGACAGCCATCTCGAGCAGCTCGACCACGCCGAGGAAACGGCGTGATATCACCCGCGCGGGGACCGCGCCACGGCTTTCGTCCACGTCGAAGCCCGCGAGGCGGATCGCCACCGACGCAGCCGCGCCGTCGGCGAGGCCGCCGCAGCCGAAGCGGCCGAGCGGTGTCTCGGCCGCGCCCCGCACCACCCGCGCCTCGATCACGTTCAGCTCCGAGAAGAAGCCGGCGGCAAACAGGCTCGCCGGCCGCTCGTAGAGCTCGTCGGCGCGGCCGGTCTGCACGAGGCATCCGTCCTTCAGCAAGGCGATCCGGTCGCCCATCCGCATCGCCTCCTCGGCGTCGTGGGTGACGACGATGGCGGTCGCCCTGCTCTGCCGCAGGATGGCCAGGGTCTCGGCACGCACGGTGTCCTTTAGCCTCGAATCGAGGCCGGAAAAGGGCTCGTCCATCAGCAGGACGGATGGCCGCGGCGCCAGCGCCCTGGCGAGCGCCACCCGCTGCTGCTCGCCGCCAGACAGTACGTGCGGGTAGGACCCGGCATAGTTCTCCAGCCCGACCCGCTGCAGAGAGATCAGCGCTTCCCGCCTGGCCTCCTCGCGCGACAGGGCCGTCAGCCCGAAGCGCACGTTGTCGAGGATCGTCATGTGGGGGAAGAGCGCAAAATCCTGGAAGACGAGCCCGATCGAGCGCTTCTCCGGCGGCACGAAAACCGACGGCCCCGCGATCTCGCGGTCGTTCATGAGGACGCGCCCCGAGGTCTGCGTCTCGATGCCGGCCGCAATCCGCAGCAGCGTCGTCTTGCCCGATCCCGACGGCCCCAGAAGGCACAGCACCTCGCCCGGCTCGGCCGTCAGCGACAGGCCGCGCAGCGTCTGCGTGCCGGAGGCGAATTCGTGGTGGATGTCCTCGAAGGCCAGGCGTGCCGCGAAGGTCACGCCGGCCGTCACTCTCGATCCCTGCGCGGGACCTCGTGCCGACATGTCAGTCTTCTCCGCCGCGCGACCCGCGCCTGGGCGACTGGCGCCGGTCAATCATCCTCGACGCGGGGTGTCAACAGGCCGAGTTCCTCGAGGTCGATGTCGGTCAGCGGATCCTCGTCCTCCGCCAGCGCGTCCGGATCGACCGGCGGCAGCGGCACGGCGAAGTTGGTCGGCATTCTGGGCGAGAGAAGCCCAGCACCCTTCAGCTCCTCCATGCCGGGCAGATCGCGTATCTCCTCCAGCCCGAAATGGTCGAGGAAGGCATCGGTCGTGCCGAAGGTGACCGGCCGGCCCGGACTGCGGCGGCGCCCGCGGAGGCGCACCCAGCCCGTCTCCAGCAGCGTGTCGAGCGTTCCGCGGGAGGTCTCGACGCCGCGGATCTCCTCGATCTCGGCCCGCGTCGCCGGCTGGTGGTAGGCGATGATGGCGAGCACTTCGAGGGCCGCCCGCGACAGCTTCTTCTGCTGCACCGCCTCGCGGCCCATGAGGAAGGCCAGATCGCCGGCCGTCCGGAAGGCCCAGCCTTCGCCGACCTTGACCAGGTTGACGCCCCGGCTGCGGTAGAGCCGCTCCAACTCGCCCATCACCGCATCGACGTCCAGCCCGTCGGGCAGGCGGGCGGTGAGCGCCGAGCGGGTGACGGGCTCGGCCGAGGCGAACACAATCGCTTCCGCCATCCGGGCCGCTTCGGCCAGATGCAGGCGCTCCGCCGGATTGCGCGGATCGACGGGATGCTGGTCCGCCGGATCGCCGGCGAAGGGGATGACGGTCGCGCTGCTTCCCTCGCTCATGAAGCCTTCTCCGCCTCGCCAGCCGCCTGGCGCACCCGCATGTAGAGCGGCGCGAAGGCCTTTTCCTGGCGCATGTCGAGCTGCCCCTCGCGCACAAGTTCGAGGCTCGCCGCAAATGAACTCGCGACCGCGCTCGAACGCTCCTCCGGGGCGGGGACGTAGCGCAGCAGGAAGCTGTCCAGCGCCGTCCAGTCGCGGAAGCTGCCGATCAGCCGCACGAGGATCTCGCGCGCCTCCTTGAGCGACCAGACCCCGCGCTTGGCGATGCGCACATTGGTGATTGCGCGCCTCTGGCGCTGGGCGGCATAGGCCGTCAGGAGGTCGTAGAGCGAGGCCGAATAGGCGTTGCGGCGCTCCACGACCACGATCTCGGGATTGCCGCGCGCGAAGACGTCGCGGCCAAGGCGGTTGCGATTGACGAGCCGCGTCGCCGCATCGCGCATTGCCTCCAGCCGCTTCAGCCGGAACTGCAGGATGGCCGCCATCTCCTCGCCGCTCTCGCCTTCCCCTTCCGCCGGCTTGGGAAGCAGGAGCCTGGACTTGAGGTAGGCGAGCCATGCCGCCATCACCAGATAGTCGGCGGCGAGCTCGAGCCGCAGCGAACGCGCGCGCTCGATGAAGGCGAGATACTGCTCGGCGAGCGCCAGGACCGAGATGCGCGCCAGATCGACCTTCTGGCCGCGGGCGAGGTGAAGCAGCAGGTCGAGCGGGCCCTCGAAACCGGCGACGTCGACCACCAGCGCGGGGTCGGAGCTCGTCCGGACCTCGTCGTCGTCGCTCCAGAGCCGCTCCATCGGGACCGGCCGGCCTGGCGGCCTCATCGCCTCCTGCTGCACCTTCGCCTTTCCCGTCAGGCCGTCGCCACCGCCATCAGCGCGGCGAACTCCTGACGCACATGCTCTTCCGCAGCCTCGCCTTCGGCGCGCGCGAGGCCGTTCCGGACCGCGGATGCCCGCCGACCGGCTTCGCCCGAGAGCGGCGGCACGGCGCCCGCCACCGCGCGCATCTCCGCCATCAGCCCGTTGCAGTGAAGGACGACATCGCAGCCCGCCGCAAGGCTGGCGCGCGCGCGCTCCGCGAAATCCCCAGAAAGAGCCTTCATCGACAGGTCGTCGCTCATCAGGAGCCCGTCGAAGCCGATCTCGCCGCGAATGATGTCGCCGATCACCTTCGGCGACGTGGTCGCCGGCCGCTCGGCGTCGATCGCCGTGTAGACGACATGCGCCGACATCGCCATCGGCATGTCCGCCAGGGCGCGGAACGGCGCGAAGTCGTGCGCCCGCAGTTCCTCGACCGGGGTCTCGACCCGCGGCAGGGCGTGGTGGCTGTCCGCCATGGCGCGCCCATGGCCGGGGATGTGCTTGACGACGGGCAGCACCCCGCCGGCCATCAGGCCCTCGGCGGCCGCCCGGCCGAGCGCTGCGACCGTGTCGGGGTCGTGCCCGTAGGCCCTGTCGCCGATGACGTCGTGCGCGCCCTCGATCGGCACGTCGAGCACCGGCAGGCAGTCGGCGTCGATGCCGTAGCGGGCGAGGTCGAACGCGTGGAGACGGGACATCAGCCAGGCGGCGCGCAGGCCGGCATCGGCATCCGCGCGGTAGAGCGCGCCGAGACGGCTGGCCGGCGGATAGTTCTGCGCGAGCGGCGGCCGCAGCCGCTGCACGCGGCCGCCCTCCTGGTCGATGAAGACCGGCGCGGCGTCGTTGCCGACGCTGTCGCGCATGGCGGCGACGAGATCGCGCAATTGTGCCGGCTCGGCGATGTTGCGGGCGAAGACGATGAAGCCCCAGGGCCGCTCGCCGGCGAAGAAGGAGCGCTCCTCGCCCGTCAGCGTCTGGCCCGACGCGCCGAGGATCATGGCCTTTGATTCGTTCATCTGTCCACCATAGCGTCGAGCCGGCGCGTTGGCACGCGCCGGCTCGACTGAATGAGATGCTCGGCCTGGGCTATCGCGAGACGAAGCAGCTGCCGCCGGCCGCCTTGTAGCGCGTGCAGAGCGAGATCGCGTCGTCGCGCGTCGCGGTCGGGATGCGCACGCGGTAGTAGGTGCCCCTGCCCTCGATCTCGGCGCGGACGATGTTGACGCCCCTGCCCTCGAGCAGCGAGCCGTAGCGGCGCGCCAGGTCCTGATATGTGGCCTGGGCGCTTTCGGCGCTCGGCTGCGAGGCGATCTGCATCGACCACTCGCCGGCCGCCGCCATGGCACCGGTAGCCGGAGCCGTCGGCGCGATCGAAGCCACCTGCTGCTGCGGCGCCGCCGCGGCAGGCTGCTGCGCCGCCTCCGGCTGGCGCACGGTCTGCGGGCGGTCGACCGGCGTCGGCACGTTGCCCGGCAAAGCGGGGGCGGTCGCAGCCGCCCCGGTCTCGGCCGGTGCGGGCTGAGCCTCCGCAGAGGCCGCATCCGCTGCCGGCTCGATCTGCGGCGCAACGGCCTCGGGCACAGAGGCGGCCGAAGCGTCGGTGGCCGGCTCGAGCGCCATCGGAAGCGAGGCCACCTGCTGCTCGGTCTCGGCCCCGGCGGCGCCAGCCTCGGGCTCGATCTCCTCGCGCGGCACCATCGTGCCGTCGGGGCGCACCACCATCGTGCGGACGCGGCGCGGCTGCAGCGCGATCATGTCGTCGGCCGCCGAAGCGACCGCCTCGTCCTGCTGCGCGCCGAGACGCTCGTCGGCCTTGACCACGGCGATGCGCTCACCTTCGAGAATGGCCGCCGGAACCTCGCCGGCATCTGCGGCCACTTCCGGCACAACCTCGTCCGTCATGGCGTCGAGCCCCTCGACCGCTTCGATTTCCGGCTCGGGCTCCGCGATGACCGGCGGCGGGGCCGTGCGCGCGGCAACGTCGACCGGCTCCTCGGCCGTCGTCACGAGGCGCTCCTGGCTCGCCGCCTGCTCCTGCTGGATGCCGCTCAGGCGGCGGTAGACCTCATTGTCCTGGTTGGGCACCACGGTGCCGCCGGGCGTCTCCGGCCGCACCCTGACCGGCTCGACGTCGGCGCGGACCAGCACCGGCTCGCCGACCGAAGTGCCTCCGGATGAGAGCGCGTAGACTCCGGCGCCGCCGGCGACGGCGAGCGCGACCACGCCCAGCGCAACGAACAGACCGCGCCGGCTGCCCTGCCGCCGTTCGGGCGGCATGATCTCCGAGGCAGGCTCCGTCTCGAATTCGAATTCCTCGGAATCCTCGAAGGCGTAGCGTTCCTGGATGTCGTCACCGAGCGACCACTGCTCCTCCCGCTCCTGTTCGGGCTGCTGAGCCGGATAGTCGGAAGCGTAGTAGTCCTCATCGCGTCTCTGCGGCGCAGCAGCCGCGGCTGCTGCGTAGCCGGCGTATTCGACCGGGTAGGCCGTCGCCGCAGCGACGGGCTCGGCCGGCCGCTGATCGCGCTCGACGTCCAGCATCTCGAAAGCCTGGTCGAGCTCGGCCGCCAGATCGTCGAACTCGGCCGGCGGCGGCGCGTCATAGGCGGGCAGATCCGGGACATGCAGTTCCTGGGCCGGGCCGGGGACGGACTCGGCCACCTCGACCGTCTCGATCTCCGGCACGCCGTACTCGTCCTCCATCGAGCGCGGCGAGGCGTCGGCCTCCGGCTCCGAAGGCTCCACATAGAGCTGCTGACCGTGAGAGGTCTGTGCCTCCGCTTCTGGATGGCGATAGGAGGACGCTGCGTAGGCGGGGACCGTCGCGCCCTGCTGATAGGCTTCGGAGGCATGGCTCGAAGCCGCTTCGGCGCGCGGCAGGGGCTGGCCGCTTGCGAGTGGCTGCCAGGACACGCCGACGGCAGGCGCCACGGCGGCGCGCGCGACGGCCGGCGCCGGATCGGCGGCAAGCATCGCCGCAAGCTCGTCCTCGATGTTCGGCGTCTGATGCGGCGCTACTGCCGACACGTCGACTACATCGTCAACCTCAGCATGCTCGTCGTCAGCGGCGGCAGCCGGCTCGGGCTCCGCCCAGTCGAGGTCGGCGAGATCGAGATCGGGGAGATCGAAGTCCATCTCCGCATCGGCCGCGGTGTCCGCGGCAGGCTCGGAAACGTCCGGCGTCGCCAAAGCGGGCTCCTCGGCGGCCTGCATCTCGTCGGACGGCCAGTCTTCGGGCTGGGCCGTGCCGTTGATTTCGTCGTCGGCCGCCGCTGCATCCAGATCTGCCGGGCTGAACCAGTCGTTGGCCTGAACTTCCTCTGCAGTCTCGTGCACGGAGCCTTCGCGCATCGCCTCGATGGTCTGGTCCTCGTCCGCGGGCTCCTGCGCCGGCTCCTCGAGGAGCGCCTCGGCAGCCAGTTCCGCGCCTGCCGGCTCCGGCTGGAACTCTTCGTAAGCGGGCTCGGACACGTCGTCCGAGGCGAGAGCGGCATCCTGCTGATCGCTGTCCACGCCCCCGGCCCCGGATTCCAGGGCGGCCGGCTCCAGCTCCCCTTGCGCAACGGGCTCGGCCGCGGGCGCCGGGATTTCCTTGGTTGCGGCCGGTTCGAAGTCGGCGACGTTACGCCTCAGCGCCGCCTCGATGTCGTCGGCGAAGGAGTCATCGAGATCGAGCGAGAGATCGTCGGCGCCGGCTTCCGGCTCCCAGGTCGCCTGGGGCTCCAGGCCTCGCGCAAAGCTGATCGGGATGACCTCGCCCGCCTGCTCCGGCGCGGCCGCTTCCGCTTCCGGCTCGCGCCGGGCCGTTTCCGCCGCTGGCCAGCCCGCCTCTTCGGAGAGGTCGAGGCCGCCGAGCAACTCGCTCTCGAGGTCGATGCCGGCATCGTGCCAGTTCGGCTCCTCGGAGCGGCGGGGGTCCTGCCCCATGATGCGCGTCAGTTCGGCGAAAGGATCGCCGTCCTGGAAGTCGGCGCGCTCGGCGCGCCGCGTGCTGGAGTCTGCCATGCCTTTTCCCACGCTAACCCTCGGTCGGACGCCGGCGACGTCGCAATTTTGGTGGCCCGTACCAGCGTAATGTGGGCAAAAGGTGACAGGTATCCTTGCAAAGCCTAGCGCATCTCGGTGGGAGCATCTGCCCCGATCAATGCCAGGCCCGACGAGATGACGTCGGCAACAGCCTGCACCAAACCCAGTCTGGCGAGGGTCAATTCTGGGTGGTTAACCTTAACAAAGCGTAAGTCGTTGGCATCCGTACCCCGGTTCCAGTGCCCGTGGAAGGCGCTGGCGAGGTCGTAGAGATAGAAGGCGAGCCTGTGAGGCTCCAAAGTCGCCGCAGCACTCTCTATCAGACGCGGGTACTCGGCCAGCTTGCGGATGAGCGCGATCTCGCTCTCGTCGACGAGAAGATGCGACTGCGCCTTCATCCCTTCCCGGTCGAAGCTCTCCACCCCGAGCTGCTCTCTGGCCTGGCGGAAGACCGAATGGCAGCGCGCCGAGGCGTACTGGACGTAGAAGACCGGGTTGTCCTTCGACTGCTCGGTGACCTTCGCGAAATCGAAATCGAGCGGCTCGCCGTTCTTGCGGTAGAGCATCATGAAGCGGATCGGATCGCGCCCGACCTCGTCGATCACGTCGCGCAACGTGACGAACTCGCCGGCGCGCTTCGACATGCGCACGGGCTCTCCGCCGCGGTAGAGTTTCACCAGCTGGCAGAGCAGCACGGTGAGCTTCAGCGAGCCGCCGGAGATCGCCCGCGCCAGCGCCTCCAGCCGCTTGACGTAGCCGCCATGGTCGGCGCCGAGCACGTAGATGAGATGCTCGAACCCGCGCCCATGCTTGTCGCGCATATAGGCGACGTCGGCCGCGAAATAGGTGAAGGAGCCGTCCGACTTGATCAGCGGCCGGTCGATGTCGTCGCCGACGTCCGTCGAGCGGAACAGCGTCTGCTCGCGGTCCTCCCAGTCTTCCGGGAGCTGTCCCTTGGGCGGCGGCAGCTTGCCCTTGTAGACATGGCCCTTCAGCGTCAGGTCGTTGATCGCAGAGCGGATCGCGCCGCCGTTGCCGGCATGAAGCGAGCGCTCGGAGAAGAAGACGTCGTGGTGGACGCCGAGTGCGGCGAGGTCGTCGCGGATCATGGCCATCATCGCGTCGATCGCGCGGTCCCGGGCGATCTGCAGCGCCTCGGCCTCCGGCAGGTCGCGGAGCCTGGCGCCGAACTCTTGAGCCAGCTTCCGGCCGAGCGGCACCAGATAGTCGCCCGGGTAGAGGCCCTCCGGGATGGTTCCGATGTCCTCGCCCAGCGCCTCGCGGTAGCGGAGCAGGACCGACCGCGCCAGGACGTCGATCTGCGCCCCTGCGTCGTTGATGTAATATTCCTTGGTCACCTCGTAGCCGGCGAAGGCGAGGATGTTGGCGAGCGCGTCGCCGACCACCGCGCCCCGGCAGTGGCCGACATGCATCGGACCCGTGGGATTGGCCGAGACATACTCGACATTCATCTTGTGTCCGGCACCAACCGTCGAGCGGCCGTAGTCGGCCGCGGCATCGAGAACCTCGCCCAGCCGCGCCTGCCAGAACGCGTCGCCGAGCCGGAGATTGATGAAGCCCGGGCCGGCGACGTCGGCGGCGGAGACGTCGGGATCCTCCCGCAACGCGCCGGCGATTGTCTCGGCGAGCGCCCGCGGATTCTGGCCGACCGTCTTGGCGAGCACCATCGCCGCGTTGGTGGCGAGGTCGCCATGGGACGGATCGCGCGGCGGCTCGACCGTCACCCGGCCGAGGTCCAGCGCGCCGCCCGATAGAGGCGCAATGCCAAGTGTTTCGATAGCGTTTTTGATCCGATCGTTGAAATCGGCGAAGATGTTCATTGTCAGCTGCTTTCGCGAGGCGGCGCCGGCACGCGCCGGCCGACGGGAAACGGCGGCGGGCCTAGACCAAATCGGGCGTCCGGTCAAACAGCCGCCGGTGCTCCTTGACCGCGTAGGTGTCGGTCATGCCGGCCAGGAAGTCGGCCACCCGTCGTGCCAGTCCTCCCTCGTCGAGCATGCCGCACCCTTCCCGCCATCCCTCCGGCATTATCGCCGGGTCATCCATGTAGCGGCCGAAGAGATCGATCACGATCGTCTCGGCGCGGGCCCGCACGGACATGACGTCGGGATGGCGGTAGAGGCGGGCGTAGAGGAAGGCCTTCAGCTCGGCCTCGGCGGCCGCCATGCCGGGCGAAAAGATCACCAGGGCGTGCCCACAGTCGCGCACGTCGTCGACGCTCGCCGGCTGCAGCGCGTCGATCCCGGCGCGGGCGCTGGCGATCGCATCCTCGACCATCGCGGTGATCTGCCGTCGCATGAGCTCGTGGCCGGCCCTCACCGCGTCGAGCCGCGGGTAGCGCTCACGCACCTGCCGCAGCAACTCGCCCGTCAGCGGCACCTCCTCCAGCATCTCCAGCGTCAGGAGCCCTGCCCTCAGCCCGTCGTCGATGTCGTGGGTATCGTAGGCGATGTCGTCGGCGATCGCCGCGCACTGCGCCTCGATGCCCGCGTGCCGCCAGAGTTCCAGGTTGTGACGCGCGGAATATTCCGCGATCGCATCCGGGACGGGACCGTGGATGCCGCGGCCGGCGGCGTCGACAAGCGGCCCGTTGTGCTTGACCAGGCCCTCGAGCGTCTCCCAGGTCAGGTTGAGCCCGTCGAACTCGGCATAGCGCCGCTCGAGATCGGTGACGATCCGCAGCGACTGGGCATTGTGGTCGAAGCCGCCCCACCGGGCCATGCATGCGTCAAGCGCATCCTCGCCGGTATGGCCGAAGGGCGTGTGGCCAAAATCGTGTACGAGCGCCACCGCCTCGGCCAGATCCTCGTCGCCCTCCAGCGCCCGCGCCAGCGCGCGAGCGATCTGCGCCACCTCGATCGAATGGGTCAGGCGGGTGCGATAGTGGTCGCCCTCGTGGGCGATGAAGACCTGCGTCTTGTGCTTGAGCCGCCGGAACGCGGTCGAGTGGATGATGCGGTCGCGGTCGCGCTGGAAGGCGGTGCGCGTTGGGCTTTCCGGCTCCGGCACCAGGCGCCCACGGCTCGCCGCCGGGTCGCTGGCATAGGCGGCTCTCGGCCGGTAGCCAAACCCTATGCCGTCCAGGTTCCTGCCGTCGCCTGCCATCACCGCCGCCGCTTGCGGGCGCTTGTTGACTTGCCCCCTGGCGGTTCATACCTATGAGGCGGACTCGAAGGCAAGGTGACAGCCATGGGCGTCGACGCCGCCAGGGACATCAAGAGCGTGGAACTGACCGAAGCCGCGGCGCGCCGCATCGGCGCGATCCTGGCCCGGGAGCCGGGCAAGATCGCGCTCCGCGTGACGGTGGAAGGCGGCGGCTGCTCGGGCTTCTCCTACCGGTTCGACCTCGCCGATGCCCGCGCCGACGACGATGTCGCCATCGAGCGGAACGGCGCCACCGTCCTCATCGACGACCTATCGCTGGTCTATATGGGCGGCTCGGTCATCGACTTCGTCGACGACCTCATGGGCCAGTCGTTCCAGATCAGGAACCCGAACGCCGTCGCCTCCTGCGGCTGCGGGACCAGCTTCTCGATCTGAGCCGTGGCGTTACGCGTCGCCACCTGGAACATCAACGGCGTCAAGGCGCGCATCGACAACCTGCTGCACTGGCTGCAGGACGCTTCGCCCGATGTTGTCTGCCTGCAGGAGATCAAGTCGGTCGACGAGGCCTTCCCACGGCTCGAGATCGAATCGCTCGGCTACAATGTCGAGACGCATGGCCAGAAGGGCTTCAACGGCGTCGCGATCCTGTCCCGGCTGCGCTTCGACGAGGTCAACCGGGGGCTCCCCGGGAACGACGCGGACGAGCAGTGCCGATTCATCGAGGGGGTCTTCTCGGTCAACGGCGGCGTGGTCCGCGTCGTCTCAGCCTACATGCCCAACGGCAATCCGGTCGGCACCGACAAATTCTCTTACAAGCTCGGCTGGATGGAGCGGCTGCAGCGCTGGACGGAAGACCGGCTGGCGCTCGAGGAGCCGCTCGTGCTTGCCGGCGACTACAACGTCATCGTCGAGCCTGGCGACGCCCGCTTCCCCGACAACTGGACCGGCGATGCCCTCTTCCAGCCGGAGACGCGCGCCGCCATGCGCAGGCTCGAGGCGCTCGGGATGACGGATGCGATCCGCGCCGTCCACGATGCGCGCGACATCTACACCTTCTGGGACTATCAGGGTGGCTCCTGGCAGAAGAACAACGGCATCAGGATTGACCATATCCTGCTTTCGCCCGAGGCCACCGACAGACTGGAATCGGCCTCCGTCGACAAGCGCGTGAGGGCCTGGGAGAAACCGTCAGACCATGTGCCGGTGATGGCGCATCTGTCCTTTTAGCGGGCCTCGCGGCGCCGACGACAACCAGGATAGTACTGACACCACCCGCCACTCTCGCAGGAGTTGCCGGCCGGCGGCTTCCATCGAGCGCACGATTGCTGCGGCGACAGTAGAAATCGCGCGCATCATCAGGACCTTATGTCGGCTGGCGCAATCACTCCTGCAGCGTTCGATCGAGTGACGAGTCTTCGGCCTCTGCACTCCAGACTTGTGGCTACGCAATCCTTGATACGTCCGCAGTTGAGGCAAGGTGATCCTCAATTGTTACCTTGCGGAAGTTGTGCTACGAGACTTGAACGGTACCAGCCTGTGCGTCCATTCCCGTTGCGGCGCGGGGGGTTAGCGTGGTCGATGTCTCTCGTTGGCTTGCTCCATTGGAGGGCCCAAACCCATCCGGCGGAGGTGTGCGGAACGAGCCGCGCTTCCTCGAACTCGAACGTCTGCTCGAACCGCGCATCGAGGTCATCCGCGACGAGCGCAACAGTCCCTCGGCCCAGATCGAGATTCCCGTCGACTGGGATGCGGCGCTCGAACTTGCCGACGAATTGCGCGACAAGGGGCGCGACCTGCGCCTGCTCGTCATCGTGGTACGGGGCCTCGCGAACCGCGACGGCCTCGCAGGGCTCGCAACCGGCCTCGGCCTGATCGCGCGTACGCTGGCCGAATACTGGGACACCGTTCATCCGGAACTGCGTCCGGGCGGCTCGCCGCAGGAAGCGGCGCTGCGCCGCACCAACACGCTCTTCCAGCTCGACAACAGCGACAATGGCCTGCTCGCGGACCTGCGGCGGACGACCTTCCTGTCCCCGCGTGGGATCGGGCCGATCAGCGGGCGCGACCTCGAGCAGGGCATGCTCGACGAGCGGACGATGCTGAACGAGGCGGCCTCCGGGCTCAATGCCAGCGAGAAGGCGGCGCTCGCCAGCGCCCACGAGCAGCTCGTGAACCGCGTGCGCACCGGCTGCACCGCCCATGCCGACCAGGCCCCGGAGGCGATGGCGCAGCTGGTCGGCGATGCCCGTCAGGCCGCGGCCGCCCTTGCCGAGCTCGACGCGACGCTGGCGTCGCATCTGGGTGCCGGGCGCGCGGCGGCGCCGCAGTTGAAGCGGTTCCTCGAACGCATGCTCACGACACTGGAGCGCGCCACCACGGCCGCTGCCAAGTCGAACGGCGCCGCTCTGGCGGCGGCCGAACCGGAGGGCGAGATCATGAACGGCGAAGCCGTTTCCGCGCCACATGCCGACCATCCGACCGGCACCACCAACGGCTCGGGCCGCAGCGCGGCCGTGACCCTGCCGGAGCGTCTCGGCTCGCGCGACGACGTGGTCAAGTGCCTCGACCTCGTCATCGCCTTCTACGACCGGACGGAGCCGTCGAGCCCCATTCCCCATCTGGCGCGGCGCGTCCGGCGCATGGTGCACATGGATTTCGTGGAACTGATGGAGGACCTCGCGCCCTCCGGACTGAAGGAATTCCGCCTGCTGGCGGGCCTGCAGGACAGCAAGAAACAATAGAACGGTCGACGAGAGGGAAGGCAGATGAGCGAAAGCAAGGCAAAGGTGATCGAACGGAACAGGGCGCCCCGCGTCCAGATCGCCTACGACGTGGAGCATTACGGTAGCCCGACGACGATCGAACTGCCTTTCGTCATGGGCGTGATGGCCGATCTGGCCGGCGCCTCCGAGACCCCCGAAGCCAAGAAGTCGGTGCTCGACCGCAGCTTCGTCGAGACCGATGCCGGCCGCTTCGGCCGCTTCATGGAGGCGCTCGGGCCGCGGGTGAAGGCGCGGGTGAAGAACACCCTGCCCCAGCCGGAAGGCGAGGAAGGCGACGAGGAGCTGGGCATCGACCTCACCTTCACCTCGATCGGCGACTTCGCGCCGGACAAGATCGCCGCCCAGGTCCCCCAGCTGGCGGAAATCCTGCGCATGCGCCGCCAGCTCGAGGAACTGCTCGGCTTCATGGGCGGACGGGCGGACGCCGAGAAGCGCATCGCCCAGCTGCTGAACAACGAGCCTCTGCTCGGCCAGATCGCCTCGCAGGCGATGGGCGACGAGGAACAGGTCGAGGGCTGATACGATGGCGCAAGAAGAAAAACTCGCAACGCCGGTTGCGGAAGCCGAAGCGATCGATCTCGGCGAGTTCAACGAACTCCTCGAGAAGGATTTCCGCGTCAAGAAGGACGAGAGCGAGAAGCTGCAGGCGCTGGTGCGGAACCTGGCGCTGGCGGCGCGATCCCGCTCCGAGACGACGACCATCTCGTCCAACGCGATCAAGTCGATCAAGTCGCTGATCGCAGGCATCGACAAGATGCTCTCGCAGCAGGTCAACGAGATCCTCCACTGCCCCGAAGTCCGCGAGATGGAAGGCACGTGGCGCGGCCTCTGGTACCTCGTCAACAACACCGAGACCGACCAGAAGCTCAAGATCCGGGTGATGAACATCTCGAAGTCCGAGCTGGCCGACACGCTTGAGGACTACGAAGGCCAGATGTGGGACCAGAGCCCGATCTTCAAGAAGGTCTATACCGACGAGTACTCGATGTTCGGCGGCGAGCCGTTCGGTTGTCTCATAGGGGCCTACGAATTCACGAACCATCCCCGCGACGTGAGCCTGTTGCGCAACATGTCGGGCATCTGTGCCTCCGCGCATACGCCGTTCATCGCGGCGGCCTCGCCGGGCCTCTTCCGCATGGAAACCTGGCAGGAACTGCCCAATCCTCAAGATCTGCAGCAGATCGTCTCCAATCCGGCCTACGCCTCCTGGCAGTCGCTGCGCGAGAGCGAGGATGCGCGCTATATCGGCCTGACCATGCCGCGCGTCCTGGCGCGCCTGCCCTATGGCGCCGATACCGTGCCGGTGAAGGGCTTCGCCTTCGAGGAGGAGGTGCATGGCGACCACAACAAATATGTCTGGATGAACGCCGCCTTCCCGATGGGCGTCAACATCAACCGCAGCCACAAGCTGTTCGGGTGGGGAACCCAGATTCGCGGCGTCGAGAACGGCGGCGCCGTCCTCAACCTGCCGGTCCACACCTTCCCGACGGATGACGGCTCGGTGGCGATGAAGTGCCCGACGGAGGTCGCGATCGACGACCGCCGCGAGGCCGAGCTCGCCAAGCTCGGCCTGATGCCGATCCTGCACCGCAAGAACACCGACGTGGCCGCCTTCATCGGCGCCCACTCCCTGCAGGACGACGAGGCCAGGGCCGGCAGGCTGGTGGATCCGGACGCGCAGTCGAACGAGCGGCTGTCGGCCAACCTGCCTTACCTGTTCCCCGTCTCGCGCTTCGCCCACTACCTGAAGGCGATCGCGCGCGACAAGATCGGCTCGTTCAAGGAACGCTCCGACATGCAGGTCTGGCTGACGGAGTGGATCAACCGCTACGTCCTCGCCAACCCGGCCTTTGCCGACGACAAGGCACGCGCCAAGCGGCCGCTCGCGGCGGCGGAGGTCCAGGTCGACAGCGTAGAGGGCCGGCCGGGCTACTACAACGCCCGCTTCTACCTCCGGCCCCACTATCAGCTCGAGGGCATCAACGCGTCGCTGCGACTGGTGTCCGAACTACCGTCAGTGAAGTCTTGAATCTGAAGTCATCAACGCGATGAGAGGGAATTGAGACCATGCAGCAATATGCAGCCGTGAACCCCATGAAGATCGATGGATTCCTGAAAGTCCCCGACATTCCGGGCGACAGCAAGCGCGACGGCCATGAAGACGAGATGGAAGTCTTCGGGGTCAGGTTCAACATGAAAGCCCCGCACGACGCCAACTCGCTGTCGCGCCGCGGCCGCGTCGCGCTCTCCACGCTTCTGGTCACAAAGCACTACGACAAGGGGTCGCCCTATCTGAAGAAGGCGTGCTTCGACAACACTCTGATGGACGAGGTCGTGTGCTCCGCCCGCCGGACGATCGAGGGCGAGACCGCCGACTACCTCGTCATTACGCTGACCGACGCCTCCGTCGTCGAGTACAGCGTCGAGCCGAGCCTTACCGATCCCGACCTTCTCACCGAGGAGGTCTCGTTCGCCTACAAGACCATCAAGTTCAATTACGACGACAGCCATGAAATTGAAATGGACGTTCATGTCGGCAAGTGAGCGGCCTGACGTCCAGCGCGTGAGATGATGCAGAGCAGCGCGAGTCCCCGTGCCACGCGAGAAGCCGTACAGCCGTCTCTCTGGGACAGGCTGGTCAACGATCTGCCCGGCCTGAGCTCGGAGATCGACGGCTTGCGCCGGGGCCTTGCGGCGGAACTCGGCGAGGAGAGGCTGGAGCCGCTGCTCCAGGGCGGTCCGCGCCAGATCGACGCGGATGCCGGCCTCAGCGCGGACCACAAGCGCCGCCTGCATCGCCTCCTGCTCCAGGACCGGCAGCGCGCTGAACTGGAGCATCGCGGCATCGTCGTGTCGCCGCAGGTCCTCAGGGAGGCCGTGCGGCGGGACATCGAGGCGCTCTTCAACACGGAACGGCTGGAGTGCACGCCGCTCCTGTCGCCGGCCGAGGCAGAACAGGCCGGCGACGTGCTCCTCTCGCTCGATGACTTTCCGGAGGCTCGGCGCAGCGTGGTCAACTACGGTGTGCCGTCCTTCTCAGGAAGGTCGTCGCGCGACTTCGACCGCGACGCGCTGGCGCGGGAGATCCGCGCCATCCTCGCCACGTTCGAGCCCCGCCTCAAGGACGGCGAGACGAAGGTGACGGTCACGATGGGCGACAAGGTGGCCGGGCTCAAGATCGAGGTCGAGGCGGTGCTGATCATGACGCCGACGCCCGAGAGGCTGCGGCTGCGGACCACGATCGACCTCGACAATGGGGCCGCCCGGACCGAGCTCAGGGACGTTTGAGATGGACCGGGTCTTCCTTGAATACTACGAGGAGGAACTGACGCATATCCGCGCGCTGGCGGGCGAGTTCGCCGAGATGCACCCGGCGGTGGCCCGTAACCTGTCGCTCGACACGGTCCCCTGCCCCGATCCATACGTCGAGCGCCTGCTCGACGGGGTCGCCTTCCTCGCCGCGCGCACGAGGCTCAAGCTCGACGCGGAGCGCCAGCGCTATGCGCGGGCCGTTCTCGACATGCTCTATCCCGACCTCGTCGCACCGACGCCCGCCTGCGCCATGGCGGTCCTGACGCCCGGCAAGCAGGTGCAGACCATGGTGGGCGGCCATGTGGTCAAGCGGGGTACGACGCTGATCTCCAGCCTGCGGCCGGGCCTCTCCACCCGCTGCACCTTCACCACCGCGCAGGAGGTGACGCTGTGGCCGATCGAGATCGCCTCCGTCACCTATCTGCAGGACCGCAGCGCGCTGGCGGCCGCCGGGATCGGGACGGTGGGAGGCGTGCGCGCCGAGGCGGCGCTGCGGCTGACATTCGCGCGGACCGGCAAGGGCACCTTGTCGGAGCTGTCGCTCGACCGGCTGGACCTCCACCTCGCCGGCAAGGCCAAGGGTCCGCTGATCTTCGACGCGGTCTTCGGCGCGTGCTCGGCGGTGGGCGCGCGACCGGAGGGGCGGGACCGGCCGCTCGCCCCGCTGCCGGCGCCCGAGATGGCCGGCATCGGTGACGACGAGGCGCTGCTGCCGCGCACCCGCCGGAGCTTCGAGGGCTACCGGCTCCTGCGCGAATATTTCGTCATGCCAGAGCGGTTTCACTATGTGCGGGTAAGCGGTCTGCGCCGGCCCCTCAAGGCCTGCCAGGGGGCGCTGGAGGTCGTCTTCCTGCTGCGTCGCCCGGCACCGGAACTCGCCGACGCGACGCCCGCGGACTTCGCGCTCTTCGCCACGCCGATCGTCAACCTGTTCGAGCGCGAGTGCAACGTGATCGAGCTCGATCCCCGCCGCACGAGGCAGGTGCTGCACGCCGACCGCACGCGTCCGCGCGATTTCGAGATCTACCGGCCGACCAGGGTCGAGGATGCCGATATCGAGGGCCCCGAGGCGGAGATACCGGCACTCTTCAGCCTCGGCCAGAACCGGGGCAGCGGCTGGGTCTATGCGGTCGAGCGGCGCCCGCGGCGTCCGGCGGAGGACGAGCGTCGCCAGGGATCGACGCGCACCTCCTACCGGGGCGACGACGTCTTCATGTCGATCTCCCGGCCCGCGGGCGTCCGGCCGACGCGCACGCCCCGGCGGCTCGACGTCGTGGCGCTCTGCACCAACCGCGACCTGCCGATCCTCGACGACGCGCCGACGCTGACGCTGGAGAGCGGCGATCCCGTCGAGAACGTCCGGCTGCTCGGTGCCCTCAAGCCGCCCCAGCACGCGATCGCCGCCGTTCTGCCGACCAGCGCGGCGAGCGAGACGCGCGGCGACGAGCTTGCCTGGCGCCTCGTCGCCCAGCTGTCGCTCAACTTCCTGAGCCTTGCCGGCAAGGGCGACGGCGACGAGCCCCTGCGAGCGCTGATGGACCTCTATGCCGACCGCGGCGACCCGACGCTCGCGCGCCACGTCAGGTCGATCGTGAAGGTCGAATCGCGGCCGGTCGTGGAACGGCTCGACATCCCCGGCCCCATGTGTTTCGGCCGCGGCACCGAGGTGACGCTGCATGTCGACCAGTCGGTGCTCGCCGGGCACAGCACGCTGCTGCTTTCGGCGCTGCTTGCCCGGCTGTTCGCGCGCCACGTCGGCATCAATGGCTTCGTGCGCACGCGCACGCGGCTGCTGCAGAGACAGGAGGACGTGCCATGGCCGATGACGCCCGGCAATCGCCACCTGATCTGAGGCTGGCGCCGTCGGAGATATTCGACTTCTTCGAGTTGATGCGGCGGCTGGAGCAGGATGGAAAGCTGTTCGGCCATGCCGGCAGGCCGGAGCGCGAGCCGGCGCGGCTTGGCCAGCATGTCCGGCTCGCCTTCGCCACGCAGGACGTCGCCGCCTTCCAGCCCGCATCGGGCAAGGCTCCGGCGCGGGTCACCGTCTCCAATCTCGGCCTCCTCGGGCCGGAGGGGCCGATGCCGCTCCACCTCACGCGGTGGGTGCTCGACCGCCTGTCGCAGCGCTGGTTCGCCGGCGGCGAGGCGCGCGAGACCAGCGACACGACATTCGTCGACTTCGCCAACATCCTGCAGCACCGCATGATCGCGCTCTACTACCGCGCCTGGGCCGACGCACGGCCCGAGGTGCAGGCCGAGCGCCGCGGCGTGGGCCGCATCGAGGCGGCGCTTGCGGCCATCGCCGGCATCGGTCTGCCGGCGACGCGCAAGGCCGACGATCGCTTTGGCATGGACGCAACGCGCCTGCGCCAGGCCGCCTCGCTGGCGCACCAGGTTGAGGGTCCCGAGCGCCTGACCCTGTTCCTCGAGGAGGCTCTGCGCGTTCCCGTCCGGATTCGCGAGTTCGTCGCCTCATGGATCACCGTCCCGGCCGCGCTGCAAACGCGCCTCGGGCTCGGCCACGCGACGCTCGGCCAATCGGCGACGATCGGTCCGCGCGTCTTCCAGCGCCAGAGCCGAATCGAGCTGCGGGTCGGTCCGCTCGGCCTCGGCGAGTTCAACGAGTTTCTGCCGGGTGGCGAGCGGCTGGCCGCGCTGAAGACGGCGGTGCGCGAGCTTGTCGGCGGCTCGCTCGATGTTGATCTGCGCGTCATCCTCAAGCGCGACGAGGTGCCCGCGGCGAAGCTCGGCGCGGCGCGGCTCGGCCGCACATCCTGGCTCGCGCGGCCTGCCGACAGGGGCGATGCGGACGACATGCGCATGCGCTCCGTCGTCGGCTGGCGCGACGGCGGCGAGAGGATGGCCGCATGACCCTTCTCCTCACCATCGAGCAGGGACCGCGGCCGCAGGCGACACCGCAGGCGCGGCTCGAGCACGGCGAGATGGTGATCGGAAGGAGTTCTTCCGCCGACTGGCAGATCGAGGACCCCGAGATGTTCGTCTCGCGCGCGCACTGCACCGTCAGCGCGCGCGACGACGGCTATTTCGTCACCGATACATCGAGCAGCGGCCTCTATATCGACGATGCCCAAGAGCCCCTCGGCGCAGGCAATACCGCCCGATTGCGGAGCGGGATGCGGCTACGCCTCGGCGAATACGTGATCTGGGCCGACGTCCTCGCCGCGCAGCGACAGGCCGCAAGCGAGCCGCGCACGCCCCGGACGACGCAGACGGGCAGCCCCTTCGGCGACGACTTCTTCTCGGCGCGAACGGAGGAGCCTCCGCCGCCACCGCGCCCGTCCAGCCTGCCCGATCCCTTCGATTTCGAGAGATCCGCACCCAGTTCCACTCCCGAGCGTGATCCGGACCGGCCGCGCTCGGCTGCCTTCGACGATCCGTTCAGCCTGGACCCGCTTCCGACCCCGCCGCCGCGCGAGGCGCCCCAGCCGAAGGGCTTCGACGATTGGGGCGACTTCCCTCCGGCGAACGGCGGGAAGAAGGCGAACGCCCACGGCTGGGACGGCGCGGATCCCGCGGCCGCCGACGACCCGCCGCAGGTGCCGTTCGGATTCGTCGACAGGCCGGCCGAGCCGAGGCCGCCCGCGCCTCCCCCGCCGGACGACTGGGCGGTTCCGCCTGTCGCCCGGCCAGTCGAGGCGAAGCCCGCCGCCGCCGTGCGGCCGGCGCCGGTCGCTCCCCCGGTAGCGGTCCAGCCTGTAGCGGCAAGCACCGAAGCGCTCCGCGCGGCCTTCTTTCGCGGCCTGGGTCTCAACCCTGCCGATATACCGAACGGCGACCCGGCGGCCGAGATGGAGAAGTTCGGACGCGAGTACCGGCTGATGATCGAGGGGCTGATGCAGCTCCTGCGCAAGCGCGCCGAGGAGAAAGGCAACGCCCGGATCGCGCAGACGGTCGTCGGCGCCTCGGAGGTCAATCCGCTGAAGTTCCTGCCGACGGCCGAGGATGTCCTCGCCATGATGGCGACGGGACGCAGCGCCGGCTTCCTGCAGGGCGAGCCTGCCATCGCCGATGCCGTGCAGGATCTCGCCGGCCACCATGTGCGGGCCTGGCGCGGCGTCCAGACGGCGCTGCGCCGCATGATCGACCGTTTCGATCCCGCTGCGATCGAGGAGGAGCTGAAAACCTCCTCGGCACTCGACAAGCTGATGGCGGGCGGGCGCAGCGCCAAGCTCTGGGAGCTCTACTGCAAGCGCCACCGCGAGATTTCCGCCAACGCCGAGTCGCGCTTTCTGGGCGACGTCGGTGCCGATTTCCGAAACGCCTACGAACAGGAGTGAGGCATGATCCACCGGCGCGACTTCATCATCATGCTCGGCGCCGCGGGGGCGCTGGCGGCCTGCCAGTCCACCCCCAGCCCGACCGTCGCCAACGTCAACCTGCGCGGCACGGCCGGCATGAACCCGGGCCCAGGCGGCGGCGACCGGCCGGTCACGGTTCTCCTGATGCGGCTGCGCGGCGTCGGGTCGTTCAACTCTGCCGACTATTTCGCGCTGCAGGCCAATCCGCAGGGCGCGGTCGGCGGCGACTTCGTCGGCATGGACCAGGTGGTCCTCTCGCCCGGGGGGAGCGCCTCCCGCACCATAAACTTCGAGGCCGATGCCACGCATCTCGGCATCGTGGCGCTGGTGCGCGAGCCAGGCGGACGCAACTGGCGCCGCGCCATCCCGATCCGCAAGGAGGCGACCAGCAACGTCAACGGCTCGCTCGGGTCCGGCGGCCTGACGGTCGCGGGCTGAAGGGTTGCATGCGCCCATGAGCGACGCCAGTAGAGTCCTGTGGTCGGAAGGTCTCTTCCTCCGCACGCAGCATTTCCAGCAGCAGGACCGCTTCCTCGAGGCGACGGCGCGCGCGATGCTCCAGGGGGGGCACCTGCACGTCTTCGGCTTCCGCTCGCTCGTGCTCGATCCGGCGCTGCTCGACGCGGGGCAGATCGCGGTACAATCGGCCCGCGGCCTGTTCCCGGACGGCACGCCGTTCTCGATCCCGGACATGGTCGACCCGCCGGCGCCGCTCGCCATCACCGCCGGCATGACGGAGGGCCAGGTCAGCCTGGCTCTGCCGCTCGAATCACCTGACGGGATCAGCTTCGACCCGGCCCACGGCGAACCATCCGGCGCCCGCTACCGGGGCCAGATCAGGCGCATCCGCGACGCGGTCCAGAATGGTGCCGACGAGGAGGAGATCGAGATCGCGCGGCCGCAGGCGCTGCTGCTGCCTCCCACGGCCAATGCGGGCGGCTATACCACGCTGCCGATCGCAGAGATCATGGGCCTGCGGGCGGATGGCGGCGTGGCGCTCGACGAGGCCTTCCTGCCGCCCGCGCTCGCGGCCGACGCCGTACCCTGGTACGCGCAGCTCCTGCAGGAAGTCGTCACGGGCCTCGACCGCGTCGCCGAGGCGCACGGCAAGATGGTGCTGGGCGGCGCCGGGCGAAGCGTCGAGAACCTCCTGATCCTGCACCTTGCCAACGCCGCGCGGCCGCGGATCGCCCACATGCTGGCGCAGGACATCTACCATCCGGCCGAGCTTTACCTGGAACTGTCGGGACTGGCCGGCTCGATGGCGACCTACGGCTCCAGTTCACGGAGGCTGGCGGAGCTTCCGGCCTACGACCATATGGCGCCCGGCCCGGCCTTCCGGGCGCTCGCCGACACGCTTCGGTCGCTGATCCTCAGCCTGCGCTATGTCGAGCCGAAGTCGCATGCGCTGCCGGTCATGCGCCATTCGACCAATGTCTGGAAGGTGCGCATCGACAACCCGAAGCTCCTGCAGCAGAGCCGGATCGTCGTGCGCGTCGGCTCGGACCTGTCGGAGGAGGCTTTGCGCAAGATCTTCGTCAACCAGGCGACGGTCGGCGCGGCCGGCGAGTTCGAGTCGCTCTGGAAGTCGCGCCTGCCGGGCATTCCCCTCAAGCCGCTGCACTCGCAGCCGAGGGAGATTCCCTATGACGGCGACCGCCTGTGCCTGGAGCTCGATCAGAAGAGCGAGCACTGGGCTTCGCTCCTCGACGCGCCGGGCTTCGTCATCGGCGTCTCGGGCGTGCTGCCGAGCGAGCCGCAGGTCGACTGCTATTCGGTGAACAGGTGACGCCATGAGCAGGGACGATCCGTTCGGGCTGGCGGAGGACCGGGAGAGAACCCGGATCCGGCTGGTGGGCGCGCCGATGCGGCGCCAGGCCCCGCCTCCCCTGCCCGCGAGCACCGTCCCGCGCCGCCCCCGCTCGCATCCCAACCCGCTCGTCGTCGCCTTCGCGCCGCTGCTCGAGTTCGCGCCGGAGCTCGAGAACGCGCTCCCACCGGACGACCCCGAGGCGCTGCGCACGCGGCTGCTCGACGAGCTGGTGCGGGCCCGCGACGCCGTTGTTGCGACCGGCTCGCCGCTGGCGCGCGCCGACGCCGCCGCATGGGCGGTGGCCGCGCTTCTCGACGATCTCGCGCTCAACACCCCCTGGGGCGGCGCCAGCGTCTGGCCGCGCCAGCCGCTGGTCGTCATGCTGCGCGGCGACGTCGATGCCGGAGCGCAGTTCTTCACGCGTCTCGACGATCTGGAGCGCCATCCCAACCGCGACCGCGACCTGCTCGAGCTGATGTACCAGTGCCTGGCGCTTGGCTTCCGCGGCAAGTACCGCGTCCCCGGCCGGGCCGGCGACCGCTCGCTCGCAGCCGTGCGCGCCACGGCCGCGCGCTTCCTGCGCGACGCGGACAGCGAGGAGGCACCGCTCTCGCCGAACTGGCGCGGCGTCGCGGCGTCCGACGACGGCCACCGCTTCATCGTGCCGATCTGGGTGATGGCGGCGAGCGCCGTCGTTATCGCCACGGCGATCTATGTGGCGCTGTCGATGAACCTCTCCAGCCAGGCAACCGAGCTGGCGACGCTGGTCCGCGCCCTCCCGCCGGCCGAGCGGGTGGAGATCGACCGCGCGGCGCCGCGCGAGGCCCCCTCGCCCCCACCGCCGATCGAGATCGCGCCGATCGAGATCCAGCTCCTGCCCGAGTTCGAGGCCGCCGCGCCCTCCACGCTCGCCGGCGCTCTGAAGGGCCGCGAGAGCGTGTCTCTCGCCACGCTCGTCATCCAGAATTCGAGCCCCGAAGTCTTCCAGTCGGCGCGCGCCAGCCTGAGCGAAGGCTTCGAGCCGCTGATCGCGTCGCTTGCGCGGGTCATCGTCGAGAACGAGGAGGTCATCGGCAATATCACCGTGGTCGGCCACACCGACAGCGTCCCGCTCCAGCGCTCCAACCCGCTTTCGAACAACCAGCGCCTTTCGGAGGCGCGCGCCGCCACCATCGCCGAGTTGCTGGTCGCGAACGGCGTGCCGCGGGCGCGGGTCCGCGCCGAGGGCCGCGCCGCAACCCAGCCGGTCGCGGACGATTCGACGCGCGAGGGCAGAGCCCTTAACCGCCGGGTCGAGGTGCTGATCGAGAAGAGGCTGTAGATGTTCATCCTCCGCTTCATCTGGTCCGTCCTGACGTCCCGCTGGCTGTGGACGCTGATCGGCCTCGTGCTGATCTCCTTCATCATCTGGGTATTCGGGCCGCTCGTCCGCGTCGGCAACACCGAGCCGCTGGCGTCCGAGACGGTGCGGATCGGCATCATCGCCGCCCTCGTCATCCTGTGGCTGATCCGCCTGATCATCGTCCAGCGGCGCGCGATCCTCGCCAACAGGATGTTCGTCGCCGAGATCGTCAAGCCGGAGGAGAAGCCGCTCAGCGCTGGCGAACAGAGCGTCGCGGCAGTCGGAGCGCGGTTCCAGGAGGTGATGGGCGAGCTCAAGCGGCGCAAGCTGGGCGGGCGCAAGTTCCTGCGCGACATGCCCTGGTACGTCATCATCGGGCCGCCGGCGACGGGCAAGACGACCGCGCTGCGGCAGTCGGGGCTGAACTTCCCCATCGACCTGACCGACGACCTCCACGGCGTCGGAGGCACGCGCAACTGCGACTGGTTCTTCACCGAGCACGCCGTCCTCATCGATACCGCCGGCCGCTACGTCCAGCAGGAGAGCCAGCCGGACGTCGATGCGACCGAGTGGCTGGGCTTCCTCGATCTGCTCAAGAAGCATCGCGGACGGCGCGCGCTCAACGGTGTCATCGTGGCGTTGTCGATTGACGCGCTGGCCGGCGACGACGCCTCCGTGCGCGCGCATGGCCGCAAGATCCGCAAGCGCCTGATGGAGCTGCGCGAGCGCCTCGAGATCCGCCTGCCGGTCTACCTGATGCTGACCAAGGCGGACCTGATCAAGGGCTTTGAGCCCTTCTTCGGCAATCTGTCGACCTCAGCCCGCGAGCAGGTGTGGGGCACGACCTTCGCTCCCGACGAGCGCGTCGAGGCGGGGACGGTCTCGCGCGAGATATCACGCCTCGCCACCGAGCTCGAAAAGCGCCTGATCCCGCGGCTCGAGGAGGAGGAACGGCTCGGCGTGCGCGGCGAGATCTTCCGCTTCCCGGCGCAACTGGAGACGCTGACGCATCCGATCCAGATCCTGTTCGAGACGGTGTTCGGCGACAGCCGCTACGAGGAGAGCCCCTGGCTGCGCGGCATCTACCTGACCTCCGCGACGCAGGAGGGAACGCCGATCGACCGGCTGACCGCCGCGCTGTCGAGCTCGTTTGGCCTGCCTGTCCAGCGCGCGGTGGCCAGCCATCGCTCAGACAAGCGCAGCTTCTTCCTCCGCAACCTGTTGACCCAGGTGATCTTCAAGGAGGCTGGGCTCGGTACCTTCGACCCGCTGGCGCAGCGCCGCCGCACCTGGATCTGGCGCGGCGCGGCCGCCGCATCGATCGCGGCGCTGCTCGTCGCTGGCACCGTCGCCACGCTCTCCTGGCTGGACAGCAGGCAGGCGATCGCCGCCCAGGCCACGCGCCTTGAGGCGCTGCGCGAGCCGCTCGCGCCGATCGCCGCGGCGCGGCCAGCCGTCCTCCAGCCGGACCTCCACATCGCGCTCGCCGCGGTCGAGGCCGTCGCCGAGGCGCGGGTGCCATCGCCTGGAGGCGTGCGCGACCTGATCGGGCCGACGGCTGCCGGCGAGCTGGCGCGGGCGCAGACTGACGCCTACGAGCGCACCCTGCGCAACATCCTCGAGCCGCGCATGATCGCGCTCCTCGAGGCGACGATGTGGCGCCAGATCCGCGATCCGGACTACCTGCTCGGCGCACTGAAGACCTATCGCATGATGACCGGCCTCTCGCAGATGGATCCGGAATTCGCGCAGTACTGGTGGGTCAACGAGCTGCCGCGCCATGCGCCTGTCCAGCCTTTCCCGACTCAGGCAGCGGCCGACCACCAGGTGGCGGCGATTGCGCGTATGCGCGTCGACGACAGCTATGTGGCGCCGGATGAGGCGCTCGTCGCCCAGGCGCTCCAGAGCGTCTGCTCGATCCCGCTGCCGACGCGCGCCTACCGTGCGCTTCTTGCCGACGAGGCGGTGACCTCGCTGCCTGAATGGACCCCGGCCCACTATGCCGGGCCCAACGGCGCCAAGGTCTTCAGCCGCCGATCGGAGAAGACGCTGCGCGTCGGGCTGCCGGGCATCTTCACCTATTCGGGCTTCCACGACGTGGTGCTCGAACTGGTCGAGGAGGTGGCGGCCGAGGCCGCGCTCGACCGTGCGGTCTTTGCCGGCGGCTGCTCGGAGAGCGCGGAGACGTCGATCCCGGCGCTCGCCGCCGACATCCTGAAGCTCTATTACGAGGACTTCATCGCCCAGTGGGACAGCCTCTTGCGCGACATCAGGCTGGCGCCACTGACCGACCTGGCGGTGGCGGGCGAGAACCTGAAGGACCTATCGAGCGCCGATTCCGCGTTGAAGCGGCTGGTCACGGCCGTCGTGCGCGAGACGGAGCTCACCCGGGTCGAGGACGACCAGGACGCCGGCAGCGGCTCGTCGGTGTCTCCGCGGCTCGCCAACCGCGCGCTGAGCAAGCTCGGCCGTATCGGCAAGCTCGCACGGACCGGGATGCGGCTTCTGCCGGCGAGCGGCGCGATGGCCGAGACGGACGTCTCCGGCGTGCCGGTTGCGGACCACTTCAAGCCGATCCGCGGTGCGATCCAGGAGATCGACGGCCTGCCGCCGCAGCTCGACGCGACGGTCGTCGCCCTCACCAACCTGTCGAACATGCTGCAGACGGTGTCCGCCAGCCCCGACCCGCAAGAGGCGATCAAGCGCCAGGGCGGGCTTGCCGAGCTGACCGGAGCGGTCGCCGCGCAGGCGCGCACCTTGCCCGACCCGCTCGACGACTGGCTGAGCGGCATCGCCGGCGACACGACGGGCCTGACCGAACGCGCGGTGACCAGCCAGCTCAACGCCATCTGGCGGGCGGAGGTGCTGCCCTTCTGTCAGGCTGCGCTTACAAATCGCTATCCCTTCCAGCCGAACAGCGCGATCGACGTCAACATCCGCGACTTCGCCCGGCTATTCGGGCCGGGCGGGATGATCGACAGCTTCATCAACGAGCACCTGATCGCCTATGTCGACACGACGACCAAGCCGTGGCAGTGGCGGGCCGATTTCGGCCTCAACTCGTCGGTGCTCGCGGCCTTCCAGCAGGCGCGTCAGATCCGCGACGAGCTGTTCGCGGGCGGAAGCGGCCCGTCGATGAGCTTCACGCTCGAGCCCAAGGACCTGTCGGCCAGCGCCTCGCGGGTCACGCTCAACGTCGACGGCCAGATCCTCGCCTATTTCAACAATGCGACGCGGCCCGAGCCGATGACCTGGCCCGGCCGCGACGGGACCGGGGTCATCACGCTCTCCTTCCAACCGATCGACGGGTCGGCGGAGGCGATCGTCAGCGAGACCGGAAGCTGGGCCTGGCTGAGGCTGCTGCGCGGCGGCAGCTTCGCCGGCACCGACCTCCCCGAGGTCTACCGCCTGCGGCTCGCCGCGCGCGGGCACTCCGCCGATTTCGAGCTGCGCGCCTCCAGCGTCGAGAATCCCTACGACCTCCAGATGTTCGCGAGATTCACGTGCCCGGAGAACATCTGACCACCGGCTTCTTCGGCAAGGTGCCGGCGGCGGGCGATTTCGTCCAGCGCGGCCTGCCGCCGGATTTCGTGTCGGACTGGGACAGGTGGGTGGCGCGGCACCTCGCGCGCCCATTGGCCGTCGAGCCGCTGGAAGCCCATCCCATCCTCCGCTTCCTCATCGGACCCGTCGCCGGTGGCCCCTTGGCGGGCGTGGTGATGGCGAGCACAGACAGCGCCGGCCGCTGCTTTCCCCTCACGATCGCGGCGCGCGTTCCGACCGCCTCCATGTCGATCGCCGAAGCGGCCGCCGACTGGTACCGCGAGATCGAGGAAGCAGGCGACGCCGCGCGCTGCGGCGAACTCGACGTCGTCGGGCTGGAGCGGCGGCTGGCCGGACTGCCCTTTCCGGACGCTTTGTCCGAGGGAGAGCCGGTCGATGGCATGGTCTTCTGGACCAGCGGCTTGGCCCTCCGTGAAGTCGATCCGGAGGCCCCGGCGGATGCCCTCTCCGGGCTTATCGGCGGCGCCCGCGAGGCAGCCTGATGGAGATACTGAACCAGACTGGATTTCCGCACGAGTTCACGATGGGGATGGACAAGGAGGCGCGCGAATATCTCGTCGTCGTCGTCAAGGGGACGTTCGGTTTCCCCGACCAGTCCGGCGGCCCGGTGCGCAAGTCGGCCGAACAGGCGCCGCTGGTCTTCGCCGATACGCATATGGGCGAACCCGGCTATTCCGCCACGCTGTGGGAGACCGACTTCGCTTTCCGCAAGCCGCGCTGCGACGTGATCGCCAATGGCGCCGCATATGCGCCGGGCGGCCGGCCGGCCGACCGCGTCACCATCGGCATCAGGCTCGGCGCCTGGTCGAAGGCTTTCGAGGTGCTGGGCGACCGCGAATGGCGGGGCTTCAGCCCGGCATTTCTTGCGACCGCGCCCGTGCCGTTTCTCCGCCAGCCCTTCTCCTACGACACCGCCTGGGGCGGTGTGGACCGGCTCGATCCCGAGGACAAGCTGCCGCCGAGCTACCGGCTCAATCCGGTTGGCACCGGCTGGGCGAGCACGCGAAACCAGCGCCTCATCCCGGGCCTCAGGCTCCCCAACACGCAGGCGATCGGTGAGGAGATACGCTCGCCCTTCGGCGACTACCGGCCGATGAGCTTCGGTCCGATGGGCCGCGGCTGGCCAGGCCGCATCGAATATGGCGGCACCTACGACCAGAACTGGATCGACAATGTCTTCCCCTTCCTGCCGGCCGATTTCGACGAGTGCTATTTCCAGATGGCGCCGCCCGACCAGCAGATCGACCATCCGAGAGGCGGCGAAGAGGTGGTGCTCGTCAATTTGACGCCGCGCGGCCGGGAGAGCTTCCGCCTGCCCGACACGCGGCTTCCGATGACGCTGTTCCGCGGCCGCGAGAAGGCGTTCGAGGGCCAGCTCCTGCCCGACACCGTCCTTTTTGACCCGGAGAACCGCCGCTTCTCGCTGGTCTGGCGCGTGCAGCAGCCGATCCGCCGCACCATCCTCGACTACTCAGAATGCTGGATCGGCCCGCCGACCAGGGGCATGCTGCGCGCGCGCGCCGCCGGCAAGCGGTATGTCCGCACCTACGAACGACGCCTGCCGGCCGACGATGAGGAGGCCGAGGCCGCATGAAGGCAAGCCTCGACATCGTTTCGGTGGGGATGGTGACGGCCGTCGGCCTCGACGCGCCATCGAGCTGTGCGGCGATGCGGGCAAGACTTGATGGGTTTCAGGAGACGCGGTTCATCGGATCGGGCGGCGAATGGCTCGTCGGCGCCCCGGTGCCGCTGCCGCGCAACTGGATCGGCGAGAAGCGCATGGCGCACATGGCCGCCGCCGCCATCTGCGAGGCATTCGAGGCGGTGCCCGAGGCACGCGGCCAGGCTCCCATCATGCTCTGCCTCGCCGAAGAGGGTCGGCCGGGTCGGCCATATCGCGACGACGCGGCGCTTTTGCGCCGGATCGAGGAGATCGTGGAGATCGGGCCCGATCAGCGCTCGCGCATCGTCGCCCACGGCCGCCCCTCCGGTCACGTCGCGCTCGATCATGCAAGGAGGCTTCTCGCTTCGGGGGAAGCGCGTTTCGTGATGATCGCCGGCGTCGACAGCTACCTCACAAGCAGCGCTGTCGCTCACTACCTGGGCCAGAGCCGCCTCCTGACGCCCGACAACCCGAACGGCTTCATTCCCGGCGAGGCGGCGGCGGCGGTCCTGTGCGCGCCGTCGGGCGGAACGGTCAAACTCACCGGCCTCGGGCTCGGCAGGGAGCAGGCCTCGATCTACAACAAGGACGATCTGCCGCTGCGCGGCGATGGAATGACGACGGCCTATCGGGCGGCCCTCGACCAAACCGGCATCGAGATGAGCCGCCTCGGCTACCGCATCTCCGACCTGATCGGGGAGCAGTATTGGTTCAAGCAAACCGCGCTCGCGAGCCTCAGGCTGCTGCGCGGACGGCACGAGTTCCAGGACCTGTGGTCACCCGGCGAATCGCTCGGCAATATTGGCGCAGCCGCAGTGCCGTTGATGATTGGCATGGCCTGGACTGCGGCACGAAAGGGATACGCCGCCGGCAGCCCGGTGCTCGTCGAAGCCTCCAACGACGCCGGCGCCTGCGGTGCAGCGTTACTCGCAGTTCGAGCCGCGTGATGGCCAACGTCTTTGCAAATGGGCTGGAGATCTCCGGCAAGGCGGTGAACGCTCAGACGATCGCGGCCTTTCCCGACGTCTGCTTCACGCCGCCCGAGAACCCGGCCACTCCGCCGGGAGTTCCGGTGCCCTATCCGAGCTTCGGAATGGCCTCCGACACCGAAAACGGAACCGGCACGGTCAAGATCGGCGGCAAGGAAGTCAACATCAAGAACAAGTCCGACGAGAAGCGAACTTCAGGCACCGAGGCCGGTTGCGCGGCGAAGAAGGGCATCATCACCTCGAAAAACACGGGTAAGAAATATTTCCACAAATGGTCGCCCGATGTGAAGTTTGAGGGCGAGCCTGTCATCCGCCTCTCCGACCTCGCTACGCACAATCACGCAAGCCCGCAAGGGCAAACGCCGCCGTGGCCTGAACAAGCCAAGGCCAATCCGGGATGGACGGCGTTCTGCGAGAAGGTCTACGCCGAGTACATGACAATGTACGATCCGAACTCGTGCAAGACACCGGAGTATCAGGCGCACCACGTTGTCGATAACGCCTGTTTCGCCCGGCCGGGCGGACGCGTCGAGACAATGCAGTCATTCAAGGATGGCGCCAAGCTCGGTAAACGTGCTTGGAAGGTTCTCAAGAACTTGTTCCAGAAGGGAAGCCAGCACCCTGGCCGGAAATATCACGAGGGTGATGCGCCAAGCATCTGCCTCCGAGGGGATCGCTTCAAGCAGCCGCGCAGTCAACATGCTAAAGCGCACAACATCTCCGACCAGATCGCCGCAAACCACCCGACAGCCCCCACCACTGGCAAGTGGACATATGCTGAGGCTCGTCAAGCCGGACTAGCATCGATCCAGAAAGCGGCGAATCTGACCGATCGCGAGACCGAATGCATCGGCTACATGTTAGATGCATACTACAAGGACAAGCTGGGATGCACGGATTCGACAGAAGTCAGGGCGCCGGGAACACAACCGCCTGCCGGCCAGACTTTCGACACGGGCAAGGGCGTTATGGCTTCGATGAGCCCACGGCCTGCCTAAGTTCGCACAACTCCTTGACGACCTATCGGAAGGAGAATCGGTGATGCTACTCCACACCCCTGACGAACTCGGCGTTAAGCTACTCGTGGCCTCCGAAGGCGGGCGCGCCTTCGCGCTTTGCCATCCCGGAGTCGACGGCCCGCCCGATTTGTCGACGAGCATCGTGTTCGAGCTTGAACCCCCAGAATTTCGTGTACTGCGCGTGTTCGATACAGAAATTGTCAGCATGGCAACCCGGACGGGTTCACTCTACTGCATTGATCGTTTGCAGCGTGTCTATATCTATGCCGGTGGCAACTGGACCGATGTCGGCAACCCTGACCTTCGCCCCTACCGGATCAACGACCTACGCGTCGTCAATGGAGATATCTTCGGCATCGGAAACGACCGGATGATCTTTCTCTGGCAGGCCGAACGCTGGGTGCCTATCACTGACGAGGAGAAAGGCCTGTATCTCTACGATATCGCGGACTGGGGTCCGCACGGGTTCATCATCTCGGGCGAGACCGGTTTCCTCGCGATCCTGAAAGATCGTGCCGTGCACCGGATCGATGTGCCGACTAACGTCGACATCACCTGCGTGCTGCCGCTGTCGACCGATAAAGTACTCGTGACCGGATGGGATGCCACAGCTATGTTCGTCGGGCGGGACGAAAGCGAAATAATCGACGTCGGCGAGCGCGAATTCAACTTCCTGAATGCTGTCAAATGGAACACGAAGATCCTGATTGCTGCCGAGGACGAAATTCTTGAACTTGAGGGCGGTGCCGTTGAATCCTTCGCCGCAGAACGTGCTGCGCTTTTGAGTACCGCGGGCGATCGATTGTGGCGTCAAGGAACTGACGGTATAGGTTATCTCGATTCGGGCGGCGAGTGGATGAGTGCACCGCTGTCAATTGAACTTTAGGAATTCCGCAAATGCGGCCAGAGAGTTAACCTTCGCGAAGTGCGGATGCCAGATACCCTCTCACCTTTTTCAGATTGAGTTCCCGCATCCGCAGCGGCGCTCCGTCCATCAGCATCCTCACCACGAACAACTCTCCCGCCTCCGGGTACTCCTCGTAGAGTTCCTGCGCAATCTCGCGGCCTACTTCGCCCGCCACCCTAAGTCCGTCCAAATGCGCTTCCAGACGCTCGACGAGGCGGGCAAGACGAACTTCGTCCATGTCCGGGTTCACGTCGGGATTGAGCAGGTGATAGTCGTAGAGGTTCCACAGATGCGCCGCCATCTCGGCGTGCTGGCGCACGATCTCGCGGAGAACGGGCGCGCGCGGCATCAGTTGAGGTTGACCGACCCGCCGCGGATGCGGTTGGCGGCACTTGCATGGCTGGTCACATAGGTACCACGGATGGTGATGTGGCCGTCCTTCTCCATGATGATACGCGCCTTGCCGCAGCGCAGTTCCACACGCTCCTCGCCGGTGATTGTCACGCGCTCGCCATCGCGGATCACCTGCGGCAGGGCATCGGCCCGAGCCTTGCGGGCCGGCTCCACGATGCGACCGACTATCAGCGGCCTGCCCGGATCGCCTTCCTGAAAAAGCAGCGCCACCTCGGCACCGATCATGTCCGAGCTGAGTTCCACAAGGCTTTGCGCGGGAACGGCAGTTTCCTTCGGGTTGCCGAGAAAGACTACCAGCGGTGCCTCCTCGCCGAAGCCGAGAAAGACGCCGATCACCACGCCCTCGATGCGTTTGCGAAGCTTGGCCATATCCCCCTCAGTTCTGATTGATCTTCGAGCCCTTCATGGTGATGTCGCTCGACGCCTTCACGTTGATCTTGCCCGAACCCTTGATCGTAATGTCCTTGCCTTCGATGGTGATCGTGCCGTCCTTCTTCATGGCAATGGCCGCCGATCCCGTCTTTATGACGATCGAATCGCCGGCCTCGATCAACAAAGCCTTACCGACCTTGATCGCGCTCCCCTCGCCGACCTCCACGAGGCTGCCTTTGGCGATCTTCAGCGACCGAGCGCCACCGACCTGGGTGGCATCGTCCTTGGCGATCTTGGCCGAGCGGCCGGCGCCAACATCCGTGCTCTGATCCTTCGCGATCTTGACCGTCTGGCCGCCGCCGATCTGCACGCTCTGCCCCGCCCCTATCGACCAGCTGTCGGAAGCGCCGATCGTGTGCGACTGGCTGATCCCCACCGAGACCGACCTCGCCGCGCCGATCTGGTTGGTCTGGACCGCGCCGACCGTGCGCGTCTCGGCCGCGCCGACCGAATCGATGCGCGCGCCGCCGACCGTGATGGTCTGGATGAGGGCTACCGTCTGGGTGTGGTTCGAGCCGATCGTCTCGGTCGAGTTTGCGCCGACCGAGATGGTCTCATTGGCGCCGACGGTCAGCGCCCGGTTGACGCCCACCGTCTCCGTGTCGTGCTGGCCGATATCCGTCGTCTGATTGACGCCGACCTTGACCGTCTTGTTGTTGCCGACGTCCTCGTCGAGATTGACGCCGACCGAGTGCTTCGCGTTGTTGTCGATGCGGTCGGACTGGTCGTGCTGGACGAGCTTGGTGCGGTCGTTCTTGATCAGAAGGTTGTGGTCCTTCTGGGCCTGGAAGTTGACGAGCTCGGAGCCCGCCTTGTCCTCGAACATCAGCTCGTTGTAGCCGCCGCCGCCGAGCGACGAGTTCGATTTCCACCCCGATTTGGTCGCCTCGCCCGGCAGGTCGTAGGGCGGCATCTCGGCGGCATTGTAGACGCGGCCGGTGATGATCGGCCGGTCGGGGTCGCCCTCGATGAAGTCGACGATCACCTCCTGGCCGATGCGCGGGATCTGGATGAAGCCCCAGCCGCTGCCTGCCCATGTCTGCGAGACGCGCACGAAGCAGGAGCTGTTCTGGTCCTTCTTGCCCTCGCGGTCCCAGTGGAACTGGACCTTCACGCGCGCATACTCGTCGGTGAATATCTCCTCGCCCGACGGGCCGACAACGGTCGCCGTCTGCGGTCCGCGCATCACCGGGCGCTTGGTCCTGCGCGGCGGCCGGAAGGGCTGGCTCGTCGGCGCGACCTCCATCGTGACGCGGAACGTCTCGCCGCCGGTCTCGACGCCGGTCGCATAGCCGGGGTCGATCAGCCGGTACTCGGCGCTGATCACGAGATATTCCTGGTTCTGGTCGTCGCGGGGAAATCGCTCGAGCTTGAAGGTGCAGCCGGACTGCAGGCCGCGCGCGGTGCCGGCGGCGCGGACCCGCCGATGCGGCGCCTGCAGTTCCTCGCGGCGTATGGCGGCGATGGTGTCGCCGCGGCCGACGTCGAGATGGGCGCCCGGCTGGCGGTAGTGCTCGCCTTCGGCCTGTTTATGGCCGGCCGGCTGCGACGACAGCGCCATCAGGTCGGCGCCCGGCTTCTTGAAGTCGTAGTCGGTATGGGCGTAGGCCCCCGGCATCACCGAACTGCCGGGCACCCAGTCGGTGATGTACTCGACGTCGCGGCGGGTCTGGTGGCCTTCGTGATGGAAGGGAACTGTAGCGTAGCCGGGTGCCGGCTTCAGCTTGCTCATCGCGTCGACGAGGACGAGCGTGTGCTCGCCATCGGCGTACTCGAAGAAATACATGATCCCTTCGTGCTCGAGCAGACGCTGCACGAAATCGAGGTCGCTCTCGTCGTACTGCACGCAGTATTCGCGGGCCGGATACGAGCCCTGCAGCCGCTTCTCGAACTTCGCCGACGGATATTTGGAGAAGATGTCCTCGACGATCTCGACGACGCTCATCTCCTGGAAGATGCGGCAATCGGTGGTATTGCCGAGGAACCACAGCCACGGCCGCACGATCGCCTCGTAATGGGCGAGCTTGCCCTCCAGGCGGGTCAGGCGGAACTCGGAGACCATGCCGCTGAACCAGCGCTTGTTGTCGCCCGCCTCCCCCTCGATCGAGACCGCGCCGCCAAGCATTGCCAGCGGATCGATATTGGCGTCCTCGCTGACGAATCCGACGGTGAAGGCGAAGCACCGGCTTATGGCGTCGCGGCCGGTCAGATGCGTGAAGGTGAGGAGCGTCGCTCCGAGGGGAGTCGCGATGGTCGCTGCGCGTTGACTGGCCATCCGAGGCGCATCTCCGGGTGCCGGCACGGCGACCGGCGACAGAAGCTAGCACATCCCGATGCGTCGCCAAAGGCGCTCTCGCGACGGTCTGTTCGCGAGAGCACGCCTGCTCAGAATGCGATCTTGAGGCCGACCTTGCCGGCGAAGGTCGTGCTGTCGGAAGAGGCCTTGCCGCGGATTTCGGCGCTGAGCGTGGATCTTGCCGACATGCGCAGGTTGAAGCCCGCCGACAGCGACGCCGACAGATCGGCATCGTCGAACTTGAACTCCAGCCCGCCCGCGCTGGCTCTGTTGCGGTAGCCGATGCGCTGCTGGATCTCGCCGCGCAGATAGGGGCTGAACACCATGCCGTTCTCGAGCACGTGGTCGGCGAATATCCCCGGCTCCAGCTTCAGCGCGCCGAAGGATACCCGCGACGCGCCGTGCGCAAGTCCGAGGCTATCCACATATGGCTCTCCGCGGAAGCTCGCCGCGAGGGCGCCGCCACGCATGTCGAAGCGGATCGTGTCGGTCAGCATGAAGATGCGGCCAGCCGAGGCCGTGAAAGCGTAGCCGGTCGTGCCGTAGCGGCCCGTCGCGCCACCGAGCAGCTGGTTGCGCACGTCGGTATTGCCGAACAGGCCCATGCCGGAGACGAGCAGGTAGTTCCGCTCCTGGCGCATCAGCGCATAACCGCCGACCATGCCGCTCTGGTTGCGCGCCCAGCCAGAGGGGTTGAAGCCGAAGAAGGAATCGAGGGTCAGGTCGGTCGAGGCGTAGCCGCCGAAGACACCGAGATTGAGCCCGTATTGCGGATCGAGCCCGAGATGCCTCGCCATGTTGAAGTCGAAGCTGACGGCAGCCGAGAAGTCGTTGCTGCTGAAGGATGGCCCGGCAAAGCTTGCGCCTCCATTGGACACGCTGAAGCCGCCGTGATTGACCCGCGCGAACTGGCCGGCAGCGAAGACGCCGAAGTTCGGCGCCAATTCGACGGGGCCGCCCGACGAAGCTGGCGACAGGCCGAGCTCCTGCGCGGACACGTCCCACAGGATGCCGTAGAGGGTGGCGGTCATATTCTCTGCCGCAGCTGCGGCGGAGGCCGCGTCGAGCGCGGTGACGAGGCCGACCACATCGGCGTTCGGGGTCGCCAGCAGTATCACGCTGTCCGGGCCGGCGATGGCCTGGTAGTCGAACAGCAACGCGGCTCCGCCCGGAATGCCGGCGACGGTGAACGTGCCGGGGCCTTCCACCTCCGCGGCCGTGATCACCGGAATCTCGACCGTCTGGAGCGTTGCCGGGGCTGCGAGCAGGTTGACCAGCAGCGTGTTGTCGCCGAGCGTGGTCAGCGTGCCGCCCACGTTGAGCGCGTTCGCGATACCCGCATCCTGGTCGACATCCACCACGATGGTGGCACCGTTGATGATCAGGCCGTCGACGATGTTGAACCCGGTGCCGGCGGCCAGTGTCGAGCCGTCCGTCAGGGCCAGGCTGCCGTTCAGCGTCACATTGTCCCCGGTGAAGAGCGTCGAGCCTCCGGCGAGCGTCAGCTGCTGGATGCCTTGGGTGGTGCTGTCGGCGAATCGCAGCGTCGAGTTGAACATGTCGACCGATTGGAAGCCGACGAAATTCTGGCTGCCGCCCGCTGCCAGGTCGGTGTTGGTGATCGTTCCCACGGCTTCCGTGCCAGAGAAGGTCACGCCGTCCTGAAGGATCAGGGCCTCCGGCACGGCGGAATCATCGATGACGAGCGTATTTGCGGTCAGGCCGGAAATGTCGCCGCCGACCGTGCCGCCAAAAAGGCGGACAGTGCCGGCACTGATCCCGCCCCGCACCTCGCCGCCACGCATCTCGACCACATCGGCCTCGCCGCCGCCGAAGACATCGCCTTCGATGAGCGCGGTGCCCGAAACGGTGATCTCGTCATCCCCGGTCCCGCCGTCGACGTTTCCGACGATCCTGCCGCCGCTGATGCCGATCGTGTCGCTGCCGCCTCCGCCCAGCACGCTGCCGTCGATGACACCCCCGCTGACCTCGATCGAGTCGTCGCCGTCGCCGCCGCTGACGTCGCCCAGGATCGAGGCGCCGCCGGAAACCGCGATCTGGTCATCACCAAGCCCGCCATCGACGTCGCCGCCGATGCTCCCGCCGCTGATATCGATCGTGTCGGCGCCGATACCGCCGAACACGCTGCCGAGGATTTCTCCCCCCGTCATCGCGATCGAGTCGTCGCCGTCGCCGCCGATGACGGCGCCCTCGATCAACGCGGTGCCGGAGATGGTGATCTCGTCGTCGTCCAGCCCGCCGTCGACGTCGCCGGCAATTGTCCCGCCGCTGATGGCGATCGAGTCGCTCCCGGCTTGGCCAAGCACGCTGCCGTCGATCTGCCCGCCACTCATGCCGATCGTGTCGTCGCCGTCGCCGCCGATGACGTCGCCCCGGATGAGTGTGTTGCCGGAAACCGCGATATCGTCATTGCCCAGTCCGCCATCGATGTCGCCGCCGATGTCGCCGCCGCTGATGTCGATCGTATCGTTGCCGATCTCGCCCAGTACGCTGCCTTCGATAAAGCCGCCGCTGACTGCGATTGTGTCGTCGCCGCCGCCGCCGATGACGTCGCCGGTGATGCTCGCGCCGGCGGAAACCGCGATCTGGTCGTTGCCCAGGCCGCCGTCGACGTCGCCGAGGATCGTGCCGCCACTGATGTCGAACGTGTCGTCGTCCTCGAACCCGAAGACGCCGATGTCGATCACGCCGCCGCTGATGTTGAAGACGTCTTCGCCGGCATTGCCGAAGACACCGCCCTCGAGCGTGCCGCCACTGATGTTGAACACGTCGTCGCCATCGTTGCCGGCGAGGAAGCCCGCGATGGTGCCGCCGCTGATGTTGAAGGTGTCGTCGCCGGCGCCGCCACTGACGGCCGCACCGACGGAGGCGTTGCCGGAAAGGTTGAAGATATCGTTTCCGTCTTCGAGGCCGATCGCGTCGGGCCCGGCTCCGTCGCCGCGAATCTCGGCATCTCCGGAGATCGTGACGACATCGTCTTCAGAGCCCGCGAAGATGAAGTTGGTGACCGTGCCGCCGCTGATGTCGAAAAAATTGCCGCCCGCCTGGCTGTAGAGCGAGCCCTCGATGACGCCGCCCGTCATCGTGAAGGTATCGCTGCCGCCCTCCCCGAAAACGTCGCCGTAGAGGAGGCCGCCATTCATCTGCAACTGGTCGTCGCCGTCGCCGAAATGGATATCGACGCGCCCGTCCTCCTCGCCGATCTGGCCGGCGTTCATCTCGAGGACGTCATCGCCGTCATTGGTGAAGATCGAGCCGCCCGTGAAATCGAGCGGATCGGAGTCGCCGTCCCGGGTCGGAGTGCCGAAACTGTCGTCCCCGACGATCAGCCCGCCATCCATCGTGATGCGGTCGGCACCCGAGCCGTCATAGGAGTCGCTGTCGGAATCGTAGCTGGTGGAGAACGAGCTGGCGGTGTCCCCGTCTTCGCAGGTAACGGCGATACCGTCCCCCTCCGGGGCCCAGGTGCAGGCCAGGGCGGGCGAGGCGTCGAGCGACAAGACCAGAGCGATCGCAAAAGCGGAAGCTCCCGCCCACAGGACCTGCTTCCTGCGCCGGGCACGCGCCACAAAGGCCATGTCACCCCCTCCGTTCGTGGTTGCCGCCGGCGATCTGGCCGACTCACCAGCCAAAGACTGTGGAACTCGAACTATGGGGACATTGACACCTGCCGGTGGCCGGCGCAATTGCAACAATGACACAGCAATGCTGCTAGTGAAGTACTTCCGAAGGCCGTCGCCCTATCTTTGCCCTTGTCGCTGATGTACAAGAGAAATGTGGTCGTCGGAGCAGCCGGATCGCCCGCGACGTACCGTGGCGACCCGTCGGCCCGGCGCCCGAAGGATCGGGTACTATCGAGGGCGTGCGGACATGTCTCTCCTCAGGTCGCTTATCCTTGTTCTTGCGGTGGTGCTGATGCCGCTGGCCTCCGTGACGGGGGCCGGCGCCTCGACGGAGGACGGTACAGCACGCGAGGGCGAACTCAGGCGGCTCGCGATCGTCATCGGCAATTCCGACTATCAGAGCGCCCGTCTCGAGGATCTGCCCAACGCCTCCAATGACGCCGCCAGGCTGTCGGAAAGCCTGCAGCGCCTCAACTTCGACGTCCTGACGGCCACGGACGCGACGGCGGCGGAAGTCGAGCGGACCCTGGCCGAGGCGGAGCGGCGGCTTTCTTCGGCGAGCGCTGTGCTCGTCTTCTATGCCGGGCACGGCATTCAGCTTTCGGGCGAGAACTACCTGCTGCCGGTCGATACGCCCGATCCGACGGATGTCGCTTCGCTGACCGAGCGCGCGCTCAGGCTCAACGACCTCATCGCGCGTCTCGCCAGCCGCGACAGGCAGACCTTCATCTTCCTCGATGCCTGTCGCAACAATCCGCTCGGACCGGGCGCAGGCGCCGGCCTGGCGCAGGTCGAGGTGGGCGAGAACACCTTCATCGCCTTCGCCACCCAGCCCGGCAACGTCACCGTCGACGGCTCGGGTGCGAACAGCCCCTTCACCACCGCGCTCCTGAAAAACGTCGAGATCCCGGGCCTCAGCATCTCGGACATGATGATCCGGGTGCGCAACGAGACTGAGGCGCTGACCGCCGGGCGCCAGGTGCCTTGGGACCAGTCGAACCTGCGCGAGCAGTTCTATTTCACCGAGCAGCAGGTGATCGATCCGGCGCTGCTGAGCGCCAGCCTGTCGCGCATCCTGTCCGATCCGGCGGCGATGGAGAAGCTGCAGATCGAGCTGGCGTCGAACGACCTGCAGACCTCGGTCCTGATCGTCGGCGAGGCGCTGCGCTCCGTCGGGCCGCCGCAGGCGGGTCCCGTCGCGTCCGCTGTGCGGAGCGCCGACGTGCAGGTCGCGAGCCTCCAATCGGCCCGCGAAAGTGTCGTCACCGACCTCGGCACTCTGATCGTCGGCGCCTCGACTTCCGAGAACGAAACGGTCCGCGCGCGCGAACTGGCCCGCAGCGTGCAGACCGAGTTGAGGCGGCTCGGCTGCTACCGCATGGCAATCGACGGCGACTGGGGCCGGGGCTCGGCGCGCGCGCTGTCGGATTATTTCCGCAACACGCGGCAGGAGCCGACCGCGACCGGACCCACGGTCGAGATCCTCGGAGAGCTCTTCCTCCGGTCGGGACGCATCTGCACCCAGCCGGTCGCGGTCGAGAGGACGGTCCAGGCGAGCCCGGCCAGGACCAGCGAGACGCGGTCCGGCTCCGGGAACCGCGCACAGCAGCGCCAGGGCAGCAGCAGTTCCGGCGCTCGCGCCCCCGCAGCGGCACCGCCGCCGGACATCAGCGGCGGCATCGGCATCGGCGGCATCTTCTAGACCGTTCCGTCATGGGCGCAGGAGCGCAGTCGGAACCGCCGAAAGGACCGGCCGCAGCTGCGCAAAGGACGAAGGCCGGGGACGACGCATCGTGAGTGCAGGCGACGATGGTTGGGGTGTGGACGGCAGGACGGTCATCAGGCCCTCGCCGGCATCCCGACCTGCGCCTTCCCCCGACCGCACCGTCATAGCGACCGGTCCGACGCCGGCCGCGGCGGCCGGCGACCGGACGCTGATTTCTTCGCCGCAGGAGGCTCGGCCCCAGTTCGACCCCGCCCCCGCTCCGGCCGCCGCACCCTCCCCGATCCTGCCGTCCGACAACCAGCTTCTGGCGGCGGCGACGCCGGTCCTGATGCTGATCGGCCGCGCGCAGCGGTTGCGCGAGCCGCTGGAGATCGGCGAGACGGCGACGGCCATCGCCACGTTCCAGCAGAAGGTCGCGGCGCTCGGCATCCAGGGCGACGATGCCCGCATCGCGGCCTTTGCCCTCTGTGAGGCTGCGGACGACATCGGCCGCGCCCTCGCTCGCACCGACCGGCAGGCGTGGGAAACTCGCGGGATGGTCGCCACCTTCTTCCGCTCGCAGGCACGCGGGAGCGGGTTCTTCGATGCGCTGAACCGGCTGCTCGCCGATCCGGCGTCGCATCTCGACCTGATCGAGCTGATGCATGCCTGCCTCGCGCTCGGCTTCGAGGGGCAGTATCGCGGCCGTCCCGACGCTCTCGAGAGCCTTCGCCGCGTCCGCGGGGACGTCTACGCGACGCTGCGCCAGTTGCGCCAGCCGCCGGCCGAGCCGATCGCGCCGCGCTGGCAGGAGGCCAGCGCAGCGGACCGCCGGCGGGCGCAACTGATCCGCTCCTGGGGCCTTGCCGCGGCGGCACCGCTGATCGCGTTGCTCGTCTTCCTCGCCCTCTCCTACATGGTCGACGGCGAGGGCGACCGCGTCGCGCAGCGCCTGCTGGGCCTCAGTCCCGAGGGTGCGGTGACCCTCGACCGCGCCGCGCTTGCCGCGCCGGCTGAGGCACCCCCTGAGCCGGCCCAGCCGGCCGGACCCAGCCGGATCGAACGGGTGCGTGCCGCGCTGGCCGAAGATCTGGGATCGGGAGCGGTCACCATCGCGCCGAGGGACGGCATGGTCGTGCTGACGATCAACAACGCCCTCCTGTTCCGGCCGGGAGGCGCGGAGCTGCTACCGGAATTCGCCCCCGTCGCGAGGCGCCTCGCCGCGATGCTGGAAAGGGAGCCCGGGCCGGCGACGGTCGTCGGCCATACCGACAACGTCCCCCCGCGCCGGGGCGGCCCGTTTGCCTCCAATGCCGACCTGTCCGTCGCGCGTGCGCGGGCGGTGCGGGACGCCGTCGCCGCGGCGCTGAGCGATCCCGAGCGCCTGCGCATCGAAGGCCGCGGCGATGCCGAGCCGATCGCCGACAACGCCACGCCGGAAGGGCGGGCGACGAACCGCCGCGTCGACCTCATCCTGCCCGTGGGAGACGTGCCGTGACCCGGCGCGCGCCGCCCTCCCCCGCCTGCGTAATGATCGGCCCCGCGGGTGCCGGCAAGTCGGCGGCGCTCGCGGCTTCGGGCGCCACCATGATCGCCGACACGCCAGGCCGCCTGATGGCGCCGGGGCCCCAGCGTGCCGTCGACCGCGAGGAGTGGCAGGCGCTCGTTGCCGGGCTTTCGAAGGTGCAGCCCCAGCCGCACGGGGTCGTCGTGGTGCTCGGGATCGACATGCTGCTGCGCCCAGCGGGCGACGGCCAGACGCTCGCGCCGCAGCTCGTCGCGATTCGCCAGCGCCTCGACGATCTCGGCCGCGCCTTCGGCGCCGACCTCCCGGTCTGGATCCTGTTCACCAAGGCCGACCTTGTCCCCGGCTTCACCGCCTTCATGGGCGGTCTCGGCGAGGCCGCCCGGCGCGGCATCTGGGGCACGGCCGACGCGAGCACTCACGGCTTCGAGGCGCTCGCGAAGCGGCTTTCGGCCGAGCTGACGGATCGCCTGCAGGAGGAGCCCGACCCTTCGGCCCGCATCGCGATCTTCGGATTTCCGCAGCACTTCGCCGCGCTGCGCGAGCCTGTTGCGGAGGTGGTGCGCCATCTGTTCGGAACGGCGGCGGGCAAGAACGGCACAAATCCGCGTCCGCGCGGCATCTATTTCGGCTCGACCCTCGAAGGCGGCTTCTTCCTGCGCGACCTGCTCACGGGACTGATCCCCGCCCGCGAGAACCTGGCGGCCGGCCAGGGCCGCCACGTCGAGCTCCTCGGGAGGGTAGCACGGGCGGCGATGGTCGTGGCGGCCCTCGGCCTGACCGGAGCCTTCGCAGCGAGCTACGTCTCCAACAGCGCCCTTGTCGCAGATGTCGACCGAGCGATCGACGAGGCTTCGTTCGGCGCCGCGATCCTGGCCGAACAGCGGGTCGGCGATACGCGCATCGAGCAGGTTGCGGGCGTCCTGACGGCTCTGCGCGCGCTGCCGACGGGTTATGGCGACCCGGATACTGCGCCGTCCTTCATCGAAGGCTTCGGCCTGTCCCAGCGCGAAAAACTCTCGGCCGCGGCCGGGGCGGCCTATGACCGGGCGCTCGAGCGGCTCCTGCGCTCGCGGCTGACGCTCGCGGTGGAGCAGGCGGTACAGGAGAATGTCGCCGACCCGGTCCGGCTCTATGAGCCGCTGAAGACCTATCTGATGCTCGGCCACGAGGCGCCGTCGGTCGACGAGGAGTTGATTGTCGCCTGGTTCGTGCGCGACTGGGAGGAAAACCACTTCCCCGGCCCGCACAACAGCGACGGCCGCCGCGAGCTGGAAGCCCACCTGCGCGCCATGCTCGCCTTCTCCCGGTCCCGCGGTCCCGCTTATGAGCTCGATCGGCCGATCGTCGAGGCGGCCCAGCGCTCGCTCTCGCGGATCGACCTCGCCGAGTTCGCCTGGGCGCTCGTCCAGTCCGGCAGCTACGGCGCCCGGCTGTCCGATTTCGCGATCGCCGAGCGGGGCGGACCGCAGGCGGCAATGGTTTTCGAGGATCGCGAGGGCGCCGATCTCGCCGATCTTTCGGTGCCCGGCGCCTTCACCTGGTCCGGCTTCAACAGCTTCCTCCTGCCGGCGCTCGCGACGGTGGCGCAGCGGGTCACCGCGGATCAGTGGATCATGGGCGCGGGTGGCCAGCAGGTCGGCGTCGAGGACCAGCTCCACCGCCTCGGGCCGGCGCTGCTCGACCGCTACGGACGGGAGTTCCTCGCCGCGTGGAATTCGCTGTTCGACAGGCTGAAGCTTCGCGCGCTCACCGAGGATCGGCCGGACTACGCCGCGCTGCGTGCCGCGGCCGGGCCGACCTCCCCTCTCAGGATGCTGATCGAGGCGATCGCGGCCGAGACGGCGCTGTCACGCGGTCCGCGCGAGGGTGAGGCGCGTGCGCTCTCGGGTCTGGACGAGGCGGCCATGATGCAGGGCCTGTCGCGTATCGGGATCGACTATGGCGGCGCAAAGTCGCAGAACCGCGCCGGTGCCGCGTTCGCATCGTCGTCTGCCCAGCAGCCCGGTGCCAATATTGAAGCGCAGTTCCGGCCGTTCCAGGCCCTGGTTGAGGGCATTCCGCGGCAGCGGCCGATCGATGCCCTGATCCAGAACCTGGGCGACGTCCACCAGAGCCTGCTCTTCGCCGCGAACACGCCCTCGCAGGCCGAGCGCGCCAAGGCCAATCTGCAGCTCCAGGTGCACAATCTGCGCGCCAACGCCTCGCGCCTCCCCCGGCAGCTGGCGGTGATGATCAACCAGGCCGCCAACGAGTTCGAGAGCGACGTCGCCCAATCCTCGGTCGCACAGCTTTCCCGACTGCTCGAGACGTCGGTCACGCGCCCATGCAACGCGATCGTCGCGGACGCCTATCCATTCGCCCGTGGCAGCCAGCGCGACGTGCCGATGGCCGACTTCGTGCGCCTCTTCGCACCGGGCGGTGAATTCGAGCGCTTCTTCGTCCAGAACCTCGCGCCGCTGGCCGACATAAGCGGCCAGCGCTGGCGTTGGAAGGAGGACAGCCGCATGGGTCGCGAGCTGTCGGAGGACACGCTGCGATCCTTCGAGCAGGCGGCGCGCATCCGCGAGGCCTTCTTCCCGCCCGGCGCGGGAGCCAACCCCACGATGGAGATCACCTTCACGCCGTTTTCCTTGCACAGCGACGCCGACCTGGCGCTGCTCGACGTCAACGGCCAGATCGTCCAGACCCGCCGTACCGGCAACACGCCCTCCACCATCACCTGGCCCGACAGCCGTGCGATCGGAGGCGTGGCGCTCAGCCTGACGCCGGAGATGCCGGGCCGCATCGCCTCGATGCGCTTCGACGGGCCATGGGCCCTCATGCGCCTGTTCGATGCGGGCACGATCGGCCGCGAGGGCGACCTCATGCGCGTGCAGTTCGTCATCGGCGGGCGCGACGTCGCCTATACGGTCCGGCCGGGCGGAAGCGATGCGGAGGTGTTCACCAGTTTCGCGGATTTCCGCTGTCCGGAGGGCCTCTGACGTGGCAGATTGGCCGCCGCTGCCCCTCGACATGGAACCAGGAGGCACGTTGCCCGGTCTCGCCTTCGGTTTCGAAAGCCATGGCGCCAGCCATCCCGGCTGCGTGCGCGAGCGCAATGAAGACCGGTTCCTGATCGAGCCGGCCATGGGTCTCTGGCTGGTCGCCGACGGAATGGGCGGCCACGATTCGGGCGACCTCGCCTCGACCAGCATCGTCGAGCACCTCGCCGCCATGGGCGTGGCGAATTCGGCACGCGACCTCCGCGCCCGCTTCGAGACCGGACTCGACCGGGCGCACGCCGAGATCCGCGCGATCGCCGCGAGCCGCGGCGTGACGATCGGCTCGACCGTCGCCGCGCTGCTTGCGATCGACGGCTGCTACGCCTGCATGTGGGCGGGCGACAGCCGCATCTATCTGGTGCGCGGCGGCGCCATCACCCAGATCTCGCACGACCACACGGAGGTGCAGGAACTGCTCGACCAAGGCCTCATCTCGGCCGAGGAGGCCCGCGCCTGGCCGCGCCGGAACGTCATCACCCGCGCCGTGGGCGTCAACGACCAGGTCGTCATCGAGGCCGAGCAGGGCGAGGCGCTGCCGGGCGACGTCTTCGTCCTCTGCACCGACGGACTGACGACCCACGTGCGCGACGAGGAGATCGCGGCCGCCGCTTCGGCCGTGCCGCCGCGCGAGGCCTGCAAGGCGCTGATCGACAAGGCGCTCGATCGCGGCGGCACCGACAACGTCACCGTGGTCGTCGCGCGCGTGCTCGCGGGCGCGGGGCACGGCGGATGAGCTCCGACGAGACAACCCGCATCCAGCAGCAGGCCGCAACGGTCTCGGTCGGCACGCAACTGAGCGGCATCTACGAGCTCGACGAGCGGCTGGCGTCCGGCGGCATGGGCGAGGTCTATCGCGGCCACAACATCCAGACGGGCGATCACGTCGCGATCAAGATCGTTCTGCCGGAATTCGCCCGCGACGAGACCATCCTGTCGCTGTTCCGCAAAGAGGCATCGATCCTCAACCATCTCTCGCACGACGCCGTCGTCCGCTACCACGTCTTCAGCATCGATCCGGGCATCGGCAGGCCGTATCTCGCGATGGAATTCGTCGACGGAGAGCCGCTGTCGGACATCATCAGGCGCGGGCCGATGGCGGTCGAGCGCGCGCAGCGGCTGTGCCTGCGCCTCGCCGAGGGCCTCGGCGCCGTCCACGAGGCGCACACTTTCCATCGCGACCTGTCGCCCGACAACATCATCCTGCCGGAAGGCCGCGTCGAGCGCGCGAAGATCATCGATTTCGGCATCGCCCGGTCGCCCAAGATCGGCGACGGCACGCTGCTCGGGGGTCGCTTCGCCGGCAAGTACAACTACGTCTCGCCCGAGCAGCTCGGCCTCTTCGGCGGCGAGGTGGGAGCCTGCTCCGACATCTACAGCCTCGGCCTGGTGCTCGCGGCCGCCCTGCGCGGACGGCCGATCGACATGAGCGGCTCGCAGTGGGAGGTGGTCGAGAAGCGCCGCTCGGTACCCGACCTCGCCGACATCGACGCGGGTATCCGGCCGATGCTGGAGGCGATGCTGCAGCCGAACCCCGCGCATCGGCCGGCCTCGATGGCCGAGGTCGCGGCGCATGCCCGCTCGGCCCTGGGAGTCGGCGATCCGAACGCCTGGCGCACGACGCCGCCTGTGCACGACACGTGGCGGCAGGGCGGCGATCCTCCCCCCTTCGTCCAGCACGTTCCGCCGCCGATCCTTGCCCAGCAACGGTCGAGCACGGGACAGCCGCCCACTGCGGGGAAAAGGAGCCGGAGTGGCGCCATCCTCGGCGGCGTGGCCGCCGTCCTCCTGCTCGGGGGGACCGGCGCCTATCTCTCCGGGCTCGTCGGGTTCGACACAGGCGAGACCCCGAGGCCCGATCCCTCCCCGCCGGCTCCAGCCGAGATCATTGAGCCGGACGCGGAGGAGCCGGCAGCGCCTCCGCCCTCGCCCGCGCCGGTCACCCGTGACGAGACGCCTGCCCCGGCACCGGAGCCGGCGGCTCCGGAACCCGTCACTCCGGAGCCTGCGGCCGTCCCGCCAACCGAGCCCGAACCGGAGCCGCCGGCTCCCCCTCGGCCGACGCCCTCCGAGGCGATGAACGGCATGGCCGAGCGCGTCGCCTGGCTGCGCGGCTATCGCGGCGGCGACTGCTTCTTCGCCACGGTGACCGCCGCCTCCGACAGCGTGACCGAGATCGAGGGTTTCGGAACCGACGTCGAGCCCTTCGCCGAGATGCTGACCGCATTCGACACGCGCTTCGGCATGGAGCCGACGGTCAATGTGAGGCCCATCGCCGCGACGCAGTGTGCGGTGACCGAGTTCCTGAAGGCCCTCGATGCCGCCGAGGCCGAGGCGCCGCAACTGGTCCTGCAGCGCACCCTGGTCACGAGCGGCTCGCCCGTCAGCGGCGAGGTCGCCTTCGCCGACGAGCAGAAGACCAGCCTCGTCCTCATCGACCACAAGGGGATGGCGTTCAGCCTCGACGGGCGGCTCGACGTCGTGCAGGGGCGCGCATCCTTCAGCGTCCCGATCGCGCTCGCGGCGGCCGAGCGCGCGGCGGGCTCGTCGGTGCCGCAGGTCGTGCTGGCCATCGCCGCCTCGGAGTCGATCGCCGCGGCGTCCTTCTCGCGACCTGCGCCCGCCGCCGTCGTCCTTCCCGAAATCCTGTCGGAGATCAGGGCCCGCGGCCTCTCGGGAGCGGCCACCGCCAAATATTTCCGGCTCGGCGGATAGGGCTCAGCGCAGGGCGAACGCCGCGATGCCGAAATCGACGCCGCCGCCGTTCCGCTCGATCTCGGCCAGCAGCTGCTCGAAATAGGTCGTCGCCTGAGCGCCCTCGCGCAGCCACACGATCTCGAGGATCTCGTCGCTGCTTATGGCGAGGAGCAGCTGAACCGTGTCCACCGGACCGCCGGTCAGCGTGAGCGGTGTCCGGAAGCCCACCGTGCCCTGTTCGATCAGGAACAGCCGGTCGTCCTCCACCTCCTGCACCCGACCCATGTCATCGACCACGACCAGATAGAACCAGGGCCGCCGCAAGTTGGCGACGCGTCCGACCAGTTCCGTCCCGCTGGCGATCTCCTCGGCGGAGAGCTCGATCGCGAGCGGCGCCTCGGGCGTATCGATCAGCCCCTTCACGAAGGCAAGCGCGGCGCATTGCGATTGCGCAACGAGATGGCCGCGCACGGCCACGGGCGCATCCACAATTTGGTTGAGGCGCTCGCGAAACGCCTCCATCCTCGCGCGCGCCGCCGCAAAGCCGCTCACGCCGATCGTCTCGCCGTCCATCGAGCCAAGCGCCATGAAGCACCCTGGGTTGGACTCGGCCGCGATGGCGTCGAGCAGGGTCGCATAGATTTGCGCGGGATCCTGCTGTGGCATCAGGCGCCGCGGTTCCTCGGGGCGGATCACCGCCGCAACCCTCTCCTCCACCACCGCGGCAGACGGCGCCTGCGGCGGCGCGGCGGCCGGCACGGAAGGCGGCTGCGAGGACATGACGCGTTCGGCCGGCGCGGCCACCGTGGCCGTACCCTCATCGGCAGGCCGAGGCGCCGCAGCCGCGGGCGCCAGGGGAACGGCGGCCGTCGCAACGGTCGCTGCCCCTGCCGCCGACAAAGAGGCGGTTGGCAAAGCTGCCGCGCTGCCGCTGCTTGCCGACGGCGAGAGCGCCGTTGCCGGCAGTTGCGCCGCGGCTGGCGAAGCAGAAGGTCTCGCGACCGCGGCCTGGGTTCGAGTGGGCTCGGAAACCGCCGTCACGGCTGTCGTCGCAGGCGCAGCCTGCGGCAGCGTCACCGTGACAGGCAGCCTCGGCGCATCGGCACCAGCTTCCGCTCGCGCTGTCGTCACGGCCGAGGGAGCGGCCATGGGCGCTGCGGCCGCCGTGGCAGCGGCCGGCTCCGCGGCCTGGACGGACGGCTGAACCCCTGATGGGGTGGCGGAGGCAATCGGGGCCGGCGGCGCGGCGTGCTGCACATCGACGGCGGTGGTGGCCCGCTCGCGAAGCTCGAGCGCCGCCCAAAGCTCGACGGGAGGCGCGTCGGCAGCGGGAGCGGGATCGGTCCATTCGGGAATGTCGACGATGGAGGGAACCGGACCGGCCGCAAGCGTCGACGGTCCGGCCAACGCCTCAGCCGACACCTGCGGTCGGAGCGCAGCGGCCTGCCCGATGACGTCCGAGGAAGTCGCGGCAGCGGCCGCTGCTGCGAGCGGCGGAACGACCTCGTCGATAGCCGCCTGCGATGCCGGCTCGGCCGGCAGCGCCGGCCGCGCGGCGAAAGAGCGGTCGGCGACGTCCGCCGCGAGGACCGCACTGCCGAGCGCGAGCACCGCCTCGCCCCCAGCCGGGCTGACCGCTTGTGCTTCGTCGAATTCGTGCTCGCCGACGGTCGCCTCGGCTTCGTCGATGAGCGCCGCCGAAGCGGCCGGCGTCGTGTCGGAGGGCGCAACGGCCGCCAGGGCCTCTCCCGCCACCTCGTCCGGCATATGGCTCTCGGCGACCACGGGAGCCGTATCGGGTGCTTCCAGTGCCGCGACTTGCCGGGCGTCATCGGGCGTGACCGCCTCCGTATGCGCGGCTGCATCGATCGGCTCGGCCTCGGGCGACGGCTCGGATGTCACCGCGGCGTCGGCACTCTCCGGGCTCGCAACCGCAGCCTGGATGTCGGTCGAATGCGCCGCCGCCTCCGCCGAGCGCAACGGCGATTCGATCACGATCGAGGTGGCGGGGCGCTCGCTGCGCGACATCGCGGGCGACAGGGCGAAGGCCACGACGAGCGCCGCGTGCAGCGCCAGCGAGGCCGATCCGGCCACCGCCCACAGCCTCGTCTCGCCACCGCGGCTCACCTTGTGTCCCCAGCCCGGTCGGGCACATGCAGAGTGACGATCCGAAGCGGCACACCGCCGCTGTCGATGCGCGCCAGGATGCCGAGGAAGTCGCGGCCTGGCATCGTCCTGTCGGCCAGCACGTTGAGCACACCATCGGGGCCGACGGCCGTCCGGGCCGCCTGGGAAATCTCGTCCGCCGCGACGGGGGCCCCGTCGAGGGAGAATGACCCGTCAGCTGCAACCAGCAGCAGCGGACGCGGCAGCAGTTCCAGCGGCAATTCGCTCGTCAGGGGTGCGTCGGCCGCGAGCTCGCTCGGCTTTATCAGGCTGCCCGTGGCCAGGTAGAAGAGCAGGAGCAGGAAAACGATATTGACCACCGCCAGCGAGAAGTCCGGCCGGGCTCGCAACGGTCGCGGCGGGATGAACCTCATGGCGCGCGCCCGCCGGAATTGACCAGCGTCACCCGCTCCGCCCCTTCCGCCTCCAGCGCCTCGAGCGTCGCCACGACGTCCTGGACGCTCGCGCTCTGCGTTGCGATCACGACGAAGCCGGTGAATCCGCGGATCATGAAGGAGGAGAGCGTGGGGCGGAGATCGGCAAGCGGCACAGCCTCGCCGCCGATGCCCACGAAGCCGCCCGAGACGCGGAGCGCCAGGGCGGACGCCGCCGACGAGGCAGCCTGGTGCGCCCCGTCGGGCGGCTGCGGCGCCATCCGCCCGAGCTGGAGCAGCGAATAGGGCGATACCTGCGAGGACAGCATGAAGAAGATCAGGAGCAGGAACATGACGTCGATCAGCGGCGTCAGCACGAACGGCGTCCGCCGCCGCCTTTCCTGCCGTGGGACCCGGCTGGCCAACTCCCGCCCCTAGATCCCTGCCGGCCAGGCCGCGCCGACATCGGTCGCCGTCGCCGCGGTCTGGCGCGCAGCGTCGGCCGGCCCGACCCCGAGCAGGACGGCGCCGATCGCCCCGTCGAGGACGGTGCGCTCCTCGTCGACGCGGCCGTCGAGCCACATCCACACGAAGTAGAGCGGGATGGCGATCGCCAGGCCGGCCGCCGTGGTCAGGAGCGCCGTCCAGATGCCGGTCGCAAGCGCGGAGGGATCGATCGCGCCGCCGCCCTTCGACAATTCGCCGAAGGCCGAGATCATGCCCATCACCGTGCCGAGCAGCCCGAGCATGGGCGCCGCCTGCACGACCGCTTCGAGGAAGCGCAGATGGCGTGACATGGTGGCGAGCTGGTCGACGGCCGTCTGCGCCGCGATCTCCTGCGCCCGCCTCGGGTCGGCCGGATGCCGCGTCAGCGATTTCATGGCGGCGAGCACAGTGACGGAGACGGGCGACGCCTCGCGCCCCGCCTCCTCGACCGCGTCGATCCGGTTGCCGGCCAGCCACAGCGAGACCGCGCGCTGCGCGCCCTGGAGACGCCCGACCCCCATGCGCTGGAACTGCACGATCTTGAAGATCGCGACGGCGGTCGCGGCGACCGAGATCACGAGCAGCGCCACGAACACGGGTCCGCTCGCCGTCCCCAGCTGGCCAATCAGAACGTCGAGCATGAGCTACCTCGCGGGTAGCGGAAGGCCCGCTACAAGCCGAACGCGATCGGGGTGCGCGTCGTCGTGCGAAGCGCATCGATACAGATGGTCGATTCCTGGCCGCCCGCCACGCATTCGCGGATGTCGTTGATCAGGAGCCGGGATATGCCCTCGCAGGTCTCGCCCGCGAGGTCGAACTGCACGACCTTCGTCTTGCCGTCCGTCAAACGCCCGAACTGGAACACCAGCGACTGGCCGACCCTGCCGTCCCCGTCGAAAATGAAGACGTCGAAGGATGCCTTGTCGAGCAGCATGCCCGTCCCGTTGAAGGCTACATAGGCCAGGCGGCATCCATTGTTGACGTCGGTGGCATCGTTGAGCTCGATCGTCAGCGCCTGATCCTGGGCGATGCCCGGCGGCGGCGCCACGACAAGTGCGAGCACAGCCAGCATCCAGCAATACCACCCGCGACGGACCATCAGGCGCACCTCCATCCACACCGCGGCACTTTGCGATGTTCGTCCGCCATCTTCAAGGTTCTTTGCAAGAACATGTGCTTGGACAATAATGGCGGCATCGTGATGGCCCGCGCTGCAGCGGGCCGCAGGGCGATGTCTGCGATGGCACGAAGGTTCTCAGCGATCCGAGCGGTGCTTCTCGCCGCGGCGCTGACGTGGGTTGCGCCGGCGACGGCGCGCGCCGAATTCACCGTCTGCAACCAGACGCTCGACGTGGTCAATCTCGCCGTCGGCGAGGAGGTCGAGCGCGTCTTCCAGACCGACGGATGGTGGACCGTCGGCGCGAACCAGTGCGTCGATGTCATCCGCGAGCAGCTGCGCAATCGCTACATCTACGTCTACGCGACCGACGTCTTCGGCAATCCGATCCTCAGCGGCTCGACGGAGATGTGTGTGGCCAGGCGCCGCTTCTCGATCCGGGGCATCGAGGAATGCTGGCAGCGCGGTCACCTGGCGGCCGACTTCTACGAGGTCGACACGCTCGAGCAGGTCCGCTGGACCCTCTTCCTCACCGGGCTCGGCCCGTGATGCACGCCCTCGACGAGCGCTTCCGCCAGCGAAAGCACGATCTCGCCCGGCACCGGCGGCGGCGGCGACTGCTCCGCGTGTCCCTCTCGCTTGCCGCGCTCGCGCTCGTCGGCGCGGTCCTCGCCACCTTCTACCTGCTCCAGAACCGCTGGATCGACAGCGACTACGACGAGGAACTGGTCTTCGCCGACGATGCGGAGGACATAGGCGAAGGAGCGCCAGTCTGGGTCCCCGCGATCGTCGATCTGGCGGGCGATCCGATGTGGATCAGCCTGTCGCGCGACGAGGACGGCCAGACACGTCTCCAGGCGATCGAGCGCCCGCAGGAACTGGAGGACGCGGGCGTCCCTGCAGAAATCCATCTGCTTGCCGACGCTATGGTAAGTGCCGGCGAACGCTTCATGACCACGATCCCGGCCACGCAGGAGGATTTCGCTTTCTTCCAGGCCCAACGGGCGGCGGCTTCCGTGCCGGTCAGCCTCGAGCCGCAGCTTCCCGAGCCTGAGGCCGCCGAACGCACCGAACTGGACGTCCAGGCATTCGCCGGCGAGGCGGCCGGCTGGGGCGCGCCGATCGGTGAGAGCGAGGAACTGCCCGACTTCGTGCCGACAGAGATTGAGAACAACACCAGCGTAGCACTCGTCATGCCGCAGTCCGCCCGCCGCGAGACGACGGAGGACTTCTTCGTCCGCGTCCTCGTCCCGCGCCGGCTGGGCAGCGTGATCATCGAGAGCGGACTGACCTCCGACGATGCCGAGCGGGCCGACGAGGCGCTTGAGTCGATCTTCGGCGTCGAGGCGCTCGAGCCCGGCCATGTCGTGGCATTGCGTGGCCGGCATGCCCGGGGCGGGGTCGGTCCCACCCGCCTGATGCAGGTCTCGGTCTACGCCAGCGACGTCTATGTCGGCTCCTTCGCGCGGAACGCGACGGGCGCCTTCGTCGCCGCCGTCGATCCATGGGTGCGGGAGGACCTCTTCAACTATTCCGGCGAGCAGCAACAGGCGGTGCCGGGCCGGCAGTATCGTCTCCTCGATGCCATCTACTCGACCGCCGCCCGCAACAGCGTCCCGACGAGCGTCATCGGCGAGGCGATCATGCACCTGTCCCGCGGCCACGACCTCAACGCCTTCGCCACGCCCGAGGACAGGCTCCTGCTCCTCTATGGCGAGGAACCGCGCGGCGAGGAAGGCGCCGGTGGGCGCGTGCTCTACGTCGCCGTCAGGGGCCCCGAGCGGAGCATGGAGTGCTTCGTCTTCCGACAGGCGGAGGGTGAGTTCTCATGCGTCAGCGGCGACGACGTCGTCCACGCGCTGACGGTCGCAAACGGCATGGTCACGCCGGTCAACGGCGTGCTGACCTCCGCCTTCGGCCCGCGTCGCCACCCCATCCTCCGGACGGTGCGGCTCCATCAGGGCGTCGACTGGCGCGCGCCCGTCGGAGCGCCGATCTTCGCCGCCTTCGACGGCGAAATCGTCTTCCAGGGCGACGCGGGCGGCTATGGCAATCTCGTCCGAATCAGGCATGCCGGCGGCCGCGAGACCCGCTACGCGCACATGCAGCGCTTCGAGACCGGGCGCGGCGTCGGTGCCGCGGTGCGGGCCGGAGACGTGATCGGCTATGTCGGGACGACAGGCCTCTCGACCGGGCCGCATCTCCACTTCGAGCTCCATGTCGGCGGCGAGCCGATCGACCCGCTCGCCACCGTCGTCGCCGCGGTCGCCGCCGCCACTTCCGACGCTTCGGCGGTGGAAACGCTGGTCGACCGCATCATAAGGGTCGAGAGCGCCGGCAACCCGCGCGCCAGGAACCCGCTGTCGACCGCGACGGGCCTCGGGCAGTTCATCGAATCGACCTGGATCAGGATGATGAACACCTATCGGCAGGATCTCGCCCGCTCGCTCTCGCGCGCCGAGCTGCTGGCGCTCCGCTTCGACCCGACGATCTCGCGCGAGATGGTCCGCAACCTCGCCCGCGAAGGCGAAGCCTATCTCCGCGCCCGCGGCCACCAGATCACGGCGGGCCGGCTCTATCTGTGCCATTTCCTCGGCATGGACGGTGCCCACCAGGTGCTGTCGTCGGCCGGCAATCGCCCGCTGATCGACGTGCTGGGCGCCGGCGTCATCCGCGCCAACCCCTTCCTGACCGGCAAGGACGTGAACTACGTGCTCAACTGGGCCGAGGGGAAGATGCGCGGCCGCGGCCGGGAAGCCCCAGCGCCGCAGGCGGTCGAGACCGTCCAGGTGCGTCAGACGTCGCCCGAGTTCGAGCGCTACAAGAACGCCGTCACGCAACTGCTGGAGAGGGCCGCGACGGCGGCCTCTCTGTAGCCGGCCACGGCTGCAGCGGCTCTACTGGTTGAGCCGCATCTCCACGCGGCGGTTGATCGGATCGAGCGGATCGTCGACTCGCGGGTTCGCCTTGCCGAGACCGACCGCCGTGATCCGCGTCGTCTCGATGCCGTGGGCGAGGAGGAATGACGCAACGGCGTTCGCCCGGCGCTCGGACAGCCCGATATTGTAGCTGTCAGACCCACGTGCGTCCGTGTGACCCTCGACGACGAAATTGTGCGCCCGCAGCCGGTTGTCCCGAAGCGCCCGCGCGAATTCCGCCAGTTGCGCCCGCGCCTCAGGCGAAAGCTCCGAGGAATCGAGGTCGAAATTGATCAGCATGTCGAGGCCGGCGCGAGGGACCGCGGCGGTCCGGTTCGCGCATTCCTCCTCGGTCCCGACGCAGATGCCGCGCGTCGCTCCAAGTTCGATCGAGTCGGCGAAATAGGTGACTATGTCCTCAGCCGAACGCGAGGTCTGCGCAAGGACTGGCGAAGCGCCAAGCAATCCCGACAGCAGCATAGCCGAAACAACGAACCGCATGGCGGTATCTCCTGTTCGACACTTTCAGCAGGAATAGAGGCGAGGAAGTCTATGTCCGCGCGCACCAACCGTCAACAAGATCGACATCGTCGTGGCAGGATGAACGCTTCAAGAGCGTTGGCCGGCTTGTCTCCCCAGCGGCATCGGCCCATTCTGGCCAGGCGGCGGAAATGAGGTCCGGAGCGAGAGCGATGGCGCTCACCATGGAGATCGTCAATCGCGATGCCCTGCCCGAGGGCACGCCCCCCTATCACCGCTCGTCGAACCGCAACGTGGTGATCGGCCGCGCGCCGGGCCTCGACTGGACGCTGCCCGACGAAACCCGCCACGTCTCCGCCCGGCATTGCGGCATCCGCTTCGACAACGGGACCTACTGGCTGCACGACCTCTCGACCAACGGCGTCTTCGTGAACGGCTCCCGCGAGCGGCTGGCTGCCCCCCACCGCCTGTCCGACGGCGACCGCATCGCCATCGGCCGCTATCTGGTGGAGGTACGGATTGGCGAGCCGGCGGAGCCGAGCATCCCTCCCGCTCCCCGGTCGCCCGGTGCCGCCGGCGACGGCGACCGCTTCCTTGCGCTGGTCTGCCGGGGCGCGGGTATGGCGCCCGAAAGCCTGTCCGAGCGGGAACGCGACGCGCTCGCCTTGGAGATCGGAACCTGCCTCAGGCTGATGGCGGACAATGTCGGCGATCTGCTTCGGCGCCGCGCTTCCGCCAAGGCGCTGACCCGCAGCGCGAGCCGCACCGTCATCGGTCCTTCGGGCAACAATCCGCTCAAGTTCCTGGCGACGAGTTCGGAGGCGCTCGAGACGATGTTCTCGCGCCGCCGCAAGGGCTATCTCGACGCCAAGGCGAGCATCGAGGACGCCTTCGCCGATCTGAAGTCGCACGAAATGGCGACATTCGCGGCCATGCAGCAGGCGCTCGGGCGGCTGCTGGACGACTTCTCTCCCGACACGATCGAGCACAAGGCGGCGAGCTCGGTGTTCGCGTCACGCAAGGCGCGCGCCTGGGACCTCTTCGTGGAGCGCTGGGAAGAGCGTAGCGCCGGCGACAACGGTATGCTCGATGCCTTCCTCGGCTATTTCGCCGAGGCCTATGACGAGGCGGTCGAGCAGGAGAAGGCCGGGCGGTCGTAGCGGCCGCGCCGGGCTATCGGGTGATCCGCGATTGCCTTTTCGCGCGCTCCGGGCAATCTCGACCCAGGAACGAAGAGGATGCCACCATGGATGCCAAGGCAGATGCCGGAACCCGCCAGTTCGACCTGAGCGAGGACCAGCGCGCGATCCAGGACATGACCGCGTCCTTCGCCGCCGAGCGCGTCGCTCCTTACGCGCTCGACTGGGACAGGGAGCGCTTCTTCCCCGCCAACGTGATCCGCGAGACCGGGCCGCTCGGCTTCGGCGGCATCTATGTCGGCGAGGATGTCGGCGGCTCCGGCCTCGGCCGTCTCGACGCCGTCCTGATCTTCGAAGCGCTGGCGGCCGCCTGCCCGGCCTTCTCCTCCTTCATCTCGATCCATAACATGGCCGCCTGGATGATCGACAAGTTCGGAGACGAGGCCCAGCGTCAGCGGCTCCTGCCCAGGATCACCTCGATGGAGTGGCTGGCGAGCTATGCCCTCACCGAGCCGGGTTCGGGTTCGGATGCCGCCGCGCTCAGGACTCGCGCCGTGCGCACCGGCGGCAACGGCAGCGACTATGTCTTGAACGGCGCCAAGCAGTTCATCTCGGGCGCCGGCGATTCGGACGTCTACGTCACCATGGTGCGGACGGGCGAGGACGGGCCGAAGGGGATTTCCACCATCGTCGTGCCGAAGGACGCGCCCGGCCTCTCCTTCGGCACCATCGAGAACAAGATGGGCTGGCACATGCAGTCGACCCGCCAGGTCGTCTTCGAGGATTGCAAGGTGCCGGCCGAGAACGTGCTTTCCGGCGAGGGAATGGGCTTCAGGATCGCCATGGCGGGCCTCGACGGCGGCCGCCTCAACATAGCCGCATGCTCGCTCGGGGGCGCACAGGCTGCCTTCGACAAGGCGCTGGGCTATTCCGGCGAGCGGCAGGCCTTTGGCCAGACCATCGACCGCTTCCAGGCGCTGCAGTTCAAGCTGGCCGACATGGAGACGAGCCTGCAGGCTTCGCGCATGCTCCTCTACAGCGCCGCCTCCCGGCTCGACGCCAAGACGCCGGACGCCGGCAAATGGTCGGCTATGGCCAAGCGCTTCGTCACCGACACCTGCTTCGACGTCGCCAACGACGCGCTGCAGGTCCATGGCGGCTACGGCTATCTGCACGAATACGGCGTCGAGAAGCTGGTGCGCGACCTGCGCGTCCACCAGATCCTCGAGGGCACCAACGAGATCATGCGGGTGATCATCGCGCGGCATTTGATCGGGAGATGAGGGAGTAGGGAGTAGGGAGTAGGGAGTAGGGAGTAGGGAGTAGCGAAATAGCTCCCGTCAAACTGGAGATCAAACCCTGCCTATTGGTCCGTGACGCTCGCCAGTCCCTACTCCCTACTCCCTACTCCCTACTCCCTACTCCCTACTCCCATTCGCAACACGGAGGACACATGACCACCATCGCCTTCATCGGCCTCGGCAATATGGGCAATCCCATGGCCGCCAATCTGGTCAAGGCCGGGCACGCGGTGCGCGGCTTCGACCTCGTCGCCGGCAATCTCGATGCGGCAAAGGCAAACGGCGTCTCGGTGGCGGCCGATGCGCGCGCGGCGGTCGAGGGCGCGGATGCCGTCATCACCATGCTGCCGGCCGGCAAGCACGTGCTGTCCGTCTACCGGGACATCCTGGAGGCAGCGGCGCCCGGCACGCTCTTCATCGATTCCTCGACCATCGACGTGCAGTCCGCCCGCCAAGCCCACGAGCTGGCCGCCGCCGCCGGCATGCTTTCGATCGATGCGCCCGTCTCGGGCGGTGTCGGCGGGGCCGAGGCCGGCACGCTCACCTTCATGGCGGGCGGTGCCGCGGAAGCCTTCGCCATGGCCGAGCCGATCCTCCAGCCGATGGCCGGACGCGTCGTCCATTGCGGCGAGGCCGGCGCCGGCCAGGCGGCCAAGATCTGCAACAACATGATCCTCGGCATTTCCATGATCGGCGTCTGCGAGGCGTTCGTGCTGGCCGAGAAGCTGGGCCTGTCGCACCAGGCGCTCTACGACGTCGCCTCGACCTCGTCCGGCCAGTGCTGGTCGATCACCACCTACTGCCCGGTGCCCGGCCCCCTGCCCTCCTCGCCCGCCAACCGCGACTACAAGCCGGGCTTCGCGGCCGCGCTCATGCTGAAGGATCTCCGGCTCGCGCAGGAGGCTGCTCAGGCGGCCGGCGCGGCCACTCCGCTCGGCGCGGAGGCGACCCAGCTCTATGCCCTGTTCGAGGCGATGGGCCACGGCGGAACCGATTTCTCCGGCATCATCAAGTTCCTGCGGGGCGAAGCGGCATGAGACATCGCTTTCGCTCCCGTTCCAGGATGACCCTGGGTCGCCCCGCCGGGACAAGAAAAAGCCCCGATTAGGGATTGCTTAAGCTTGCGATAACCGCGCGGTAACGATGTCCCTCTAAAAGGGATGGCGAGGCGGACATGCACAGCCGCCCACCGCTCCGGAACAGGTAGCGCGTACCGGAGCCGTTTCTTCGCAGTGTCTCGTGTCGCGAAAGCCGTGCGTTCTGATCGGCAAGGCCGCGCATCCGCGAGGAGGCGCGGCTTTTGCTATCGCAGGCTCCTGCGCGCGCGGCTGAGGCGGCGGAAGTTCGCGCTGACCGCCAGCCCAGCAGGCTTGGCGGCCGCATCCATCGCGTCCCTGATTGCACGTCCATCGACGAGCGAAGGCGTCCGCCCGCTTAGAAGTTCAGGCCAGAAGGAGAAGGCTGAACGGGCAAAGCTCGCCTGCGCCGCCATCACGCCTTCTGCAATCGCCGTCAGCTTCTCCGCCGTCGCCCGGGTCGTCTCGACCCGGTAGGGGTCGGTGGAGCCCGCTTCGGCGAGTAGCAGCGGCACGCGCATCGCCATGACGGCGGGTGCGAGCATCATGTGGCCTGCGGTGCGGACAGCCTTGCGTGTGGGCTTGCGCGCCATGGTCGGGAGTCTCCTGATGGCCGGGTCCTCCCAGACCGGCAAGTCGTTGAACTTACGGAACGAACTGCGGGTCGACGGGCGGACGCAGCCCGTTCGCCAGCCGGTTCGTCTCGTTGGCCATGCCTACAACGGCCAGAAGCTCCATCAGTTGCTGCTGGTTCATCCCTTTCGCGCGGGCGGCGGCCGTGTGCGAATAGGTGCAGTAGTCGCAGCCATTGGTCGCCGAAACGGCGATGTAGATCATCTCCTTGGTCAGCGGCTCGAGGGCGCCGGGCGCCATGACCTCCTTGACGCTCTCCCAGGTCCGCTTCAGGAGCTTCGGATCGTGGGCCAATACCTTCCAGAAATTGTTGATCCAGTCCGAGCCGCGCGTCCTCATGATGTCGTCATAGACGGCGCGCACCTCCGGCGAGGCCTCCTCGATCTCGATTAGGGGGACGATGGGCGTTTGCGACATGTCTCTGCTCCGGCATCTGGTCAGGATTGCACGTAGTTTTGCAATACGCTATACGTATCACGTATCATGATCAAGTCGTTCGGCGATCGGCGCACCGAGCTGTTGTACCGGGAGGGCACATGCCCGAGGGCGCGGCGCCACTTCGAGGAGCGCGCGCTGGTCAAGCTGGACCTGATCAACCATGCGACGAGTTTGGACACGCTACGGTATCCTCCCGGCAATCGGCTGGAAAAGCTGAAGGGAGACCGCAAGGAGCAGTGGAGCGTTCGGATCAACGACCAGTACCGCATCTGCTTCCGATGGTCGGGCGAAGATGCACTTGAGGTCGAGATCGTGGACTATCATTGAGGATGCGACGATGGCACGCGTGACCACCCACCCCGGCCGGATGCTCTACCTGGAATTCATGGAACCGCTCGGCCTCAGTTCGCGGGAGCTCGCCGAGAGGATCGGTGTGCCGGCAAACCGGATCAGCGAGCTCGTCGCCGGCCGGCGATCCATGACGGCGGACACGGCGATCCGCCTCGAGCGCCTCTTTGGGATGCCGGCGGATTTCTGGCTCAGGGTACAGTCGGGTCATGATGCGTCAAAAGCCCGGGCGGAGAACGACTACTCCGCCATCAGGCCGTTCGACGTGCCTCGCATCGCCTCTTGACCGCTAGGTCCGCAAATCGGCGGCCGCCAGGTCGAGCGCCCTGGCGATCCGCTCGGCCGCCATGTCGATCGTCTCCTTCGTCCAGATGAGCGGCGGCGACAGGATCATCGTGTCGCCGACCGCGCGCATCATCAGACCGTTGGCGATCGCGTGGTCGCGGACCACAACCGCGGCCTCCCCGCTGCCCGCGAAACGCTCCCGCGACTGCCGGTCCTTGACGATCTCGATCCCGGCGAGGAAGCCGAAGGTGCGCACCTCGCCGACGATCTGGTGGTCGTCGAGGGCCTCCGTCAGCGCCTTGCGCAGATAGGGGCCGGTCTCGTCCCGCACCCGCTCGATCAGCCCCTCCCTCTCTATGATGTCGAGATTGGCGAGCGCCACCGCGCAGGCGACGGGATGGCCCGAATAGGTGTAGCCATGGAAGAACTCGCCGCCCTTCTCGATGAGGGTCGAGGCGATGCGGTCGCCGACCAGCAGCGCCGAAAGCGGCTGGTAGCCGGAGGTCAGCGCCTTGGCCGTCGTGATCGTGTCGGCCTCGATGCCCATCGCCTGCGCCGCGAACCATTCGCCCGTGCGCCCGTAGCCGGTGATGACCTCGTCGAGCATCAAGAGCACGTCGTATTTGCGGCAGATGCGCTGGATTTCGGGCCAGTAGCTTTCCGGCGGTATCTTGACGCCCCCTGCCCCCTGGACCGGCTCGCCAATGAAGGCTGCGACCTTGTCCGCCCCGGCCTCGAGGATCGCATCCTCGACCGCCCTCGCCGCCCTGAGCCCGAAATCATGGTCGCTCTCGCCGGCGAGCTTCAGCTCGAAGCCGTAGGGCGGCATGACGTGGACGATATTGGGGACCGCGCCATAGAGCTGGCTGCGCATCGCCGGCATTCCGCCGAGCGAGGTGCCGGCGATCGTCGAGCCGTGATAGGCCCAGTTGCGCGAGACGATCACGTTCTTCTCGGGCTTGCCTTCCAGTGCCCAGTAGTGCCGCACGAGGCGGAGCGCCGTGTCGTTCGCCTCCGACCCGGACGAGCCGTAGAACACCTGGTTCATGTTCGAGGGCGCAATTCGCGCCAGCTTCTCGGCGAGCAGCACCGGGGTCGGCGTCGTGCAGCGGAAGAAGGAGTTGTAGTAGGGCAGCTCCTTCATCTGCGCGTAGGCCGCCTCGGCGAGCTCATCGCGGCCGTAGCCGACATTGACGCACCAGAGCCCGGCCATGCCATCGAGGATCTCGTTGCCCTCGGTGTCGTAGACGAACGGACCGTCCGCGCGGACGATCATGCGGCTGCCGGCGCCGCGCAGATCCTTGTGGTCTGTGAAGGGATGAAGGTGGTGCGCCGCGTCGAGCGCCTGAAGCTGCTTCAGCGTGAAGTTCTGGTAGGTCATCGTGGCGTGTCTCCGTTGAACCGGTCCGGCATCAGCCGGGTGGGATTCAGCGGAGGACGGGGGGCGAATAGCCGATCCGCGCACACAGCCGCAGGAGTTCCGAATGGCGCGTCCGCTCGGAAGGCGTGGCGGCGGCGAGACGTGCGGAGCTGCCGAAGATCATGACGGGGATATTCGCAAAGGCGCCGCCCTTGTTCAAGGCGCGTGTCGGCTCGCCCTGGCCACCGCCACGACCGAAAGGACGAGGACAGCGAGCGCAAGAATCCCGGGCAGCCCGTGCGGCCCGAAAAGGTCCATCGCCACGCCCGCGGCGGGTGGGCCGGCCATGCCGCCGATGCCCCAGAAGAGCGCGAACGCCGCATTGCCGGCGAGCAGCATCGAGCCGGAAAACCGCTCGCCGAGTTCCACGATCGCCATCGTGTAGATGCCGTAGGCGATCGCGCCGAGCGCGAAGACCACCGGCCATTGCGACAGCGTCCCGACAACGAAGGGCAGGAGGACGAGGCCGATCACCGTCGTGAAGGCGCAGCCGATCAGCACCCGCCTCGCGCCCCAGCGGTCGGCCAGCATGCCGAGCGGGATCTGGATCACGACATTGCCGACGATCAGCGCCGTCAGCAGTCCCGCCGTGATCGATTCGCCGATGCCGAAGCCGAGCAGATAGACCGGCAGCAGGGAGAGCATGCCGTGCTCGAAGGCCGCCGCGACAGCTACCGCCGCCAGAAGCGTGGTCGCAAGCGGCAGGAAGGACCGGACCGACGCCCCGCCCCCTTCATGCGCGAGGTCCGGCAGGTGCCGCGCCACGGCGACAAGGAAGGCGCCGCAGAAGGCGAACGACGCGATCCCGACAAGGAAGGGCGGCCAGCCTTCGGTCCCGACGAAGATGAGCACGAGCGGGCCTGCGGCGAATCCCGCCGCGATCGTCGCCGTATAGAGGCCGAGCAGGCGTCCCCTCACCCGCCGCGGCGCCAGCGCGATCATCCAGACCTCGCTCTGGACGTAGAGCGGGATCGCCACCATCCCCAGCAGGAAGCGGAGCGGGTACCAGTAGTTGATGTCGCGGGTCCATCCGATCAGCGCGAGCAGCATCGCGCATGAGGCCGCCCCGAGGAGCACCATCCGCAGCCCGCCGAGCCATCGCGCGGCGATTGGGATGAGCAGCGCCGAGGTGATCATGCCGAGCGGCGTCATTGCCGCCGACAGCCCGACCATCGCCGCGGAATGGCCCTGCCGCTGCAGGATGAAGCTGAGCAGCGGATAGGTCAGCCCCTGGGCGAGCGCATAGACGGTGACGGTCGCGATGATGCCCGCCAGCGCGGCGACCGGCACGCGCGCGTCGGCATCCGCCGGCATGGTCTGATCAAGGGCGCTCATCTCCAGCCGACGACGCCATGGCGCGGATGTTCCGGCATTCTCCCAGCCCCGACCGTCCGTTGGACCAGCATGGCCTCGCCTCATCTGCGGCCCAGCAGGCCGAGCAGCCGGCCCGCGTCCTGTGGGGCGGCGCTCTTCACGTCGTTGTCGAAGAAGCACCACACGTCGCGCCCGCCGCGCCGCCAGCCGACGATGCTTTCGGCCCAGTCCTTCAGCGCGGCGTCCGAATAGCTGCCGTGATAGCGGCCGCTCGGCCCGTGGTTGCGCACATAGACGAAGCTCGCCGTCGCCTCTCGCGGCGCGGGCGCGTCCTCGTGATCGGAGATGCAGAGGGCGGCATCATGATCGGCCAGCAGGTCGAATATCGGCTTCTCGTACCAGCTTGGGTGGCGGAACTCGAAGCTGCAGCGACGCCGCTTCGGCAGGTGCTTCAGGAAATTCGCCAGCCGCTCGCGATCGGCCTTCATCTGCGGCGGCAGCTGGAAGAGCACCGGTCCCAGCCTGTCCTTCAGGAGCTTCAGCCGTGACTCGAGGAGTTCTATGGAATTCTCGTTCACGATGAGCCGGCGCCAGTGGGTGATGAACTTCGACGCCTTCCAGGCGAAGCGGAAGTCGGGCGGGACGCCATCGCGCCATCCCTCGACGGCGCTCTCGGTCGGCGTGCGGTAGAAGGGCGCGTTGAGCTCGACCGCATCGAAGCGGGTCACGTAGTAGCCAAGCGCGTCCTTCTTTCTCACCTCCTTGGGATAGAACGGCCCCCACCAGCCGGCATAGTGCCAGCCGGATGTGCCGATCCTGAGTTCCGTCGCCTGCTGCGCCACGTCGGCTCCTCGCAACCGCTCCCGAGCGACAAACCGCGCAGCCGTCAGAATGTGCCAGGTCAGCCGGAGAAGCGCGTCATCCGGAAGCGCGAGATGTCGTGGCGCGTCCCACCCTCCCGCGCGAGATCGGCCAGCACCTCGCCGATCACGCTCGCGAACTTGAAGCCGTGGCCGGAACAAGGTGACGCCACGACGATGCGGCTGTCGCCGGGGTGGAGATCGATGACGAAATCCTCGTCCGGCGTCTTGGTGTAGATGCAGGTCTTCATCGCCGCGAGCGGCCCCGCTGAGGCCGGAAGATACGCCTCGAGAAACCGCCGCAGGCGCGCCTCGTCGTCGGGACCGGCATCCTGCCGCGCGTCGTCGGCATGGGCCAGTTGGCCGCTCGGAAGATGTGATGCGCATTTGAAGCCCGCACCTACGTCCGGAAAGCCGTAGGCGATGTCGTCCTCGCCGTCGATGATGAAGACCGGCAGCTGGCCGAGCGCCACCGCCTGCGGCTCCCGCGGCCGGAACCAGCAGATGACCTGCCTCGCAAGCGTCAGGTGCGGCGCAAGTTCCGGCACCAGATCGGCGACCCACGGCCCCGCGGCCACGACGAGCCTCGCCGCATCAACGGGACCGCGATCCGTCCCGATCCGGATACCGTTCGCCGTGGGCTCGACCGCCTCGACCCGCGTCTCGAAGCGGATTTCAGCGCCCGCCTCGCCCGCGAGCCGGAGGTGCAGCGCGTTGGCCAGTTCCGGGCGAACGAAGCCGCCATCTTGCTGCCAGACCCCTGAATAGCTGTCCGGCAGCGTCAGTTGCGGGAAGCGTCGGCGGATCTCGGCGACGTCCAGCACCTCGTGCTCGATCCCATGCAGCCGGCTCGCCGCGGCCGAGCCTTCGACGATGACGCTGCCGGGCTTGCCCATCTCCAGCACGCCGGTTTTCGTCAGCACGGATACGCCCGCCAGCCGCTCGAGTTCGGCCCAGTTCTCATAGGCCCGCCTGGCCAGCGGCACATAGGAAGGATGCTCGAAATAGCCGAGCCGGATCGCGCGGCTCTCGCCATGCGAGGAGCCCCGGTCGTGGCCAGGCACAAAGCACTCGATTCCCACCGCGCGCAGGCCGCGGCGGGCGAGATGGAAGAGCGCCGCGGCACCCATTCCGCCCAGCCCGATCACCGCCACGTCGTGCATCGTCGCCTCCCCGCCCATGTCGCTTCCTTTGCGCAACTGGTCGCCGCATCCTTAATGGCGACTGTGCGGGGCGTCCAATATGGCTTCGGACCGATCGGAGGGTGCATGAGCGAGTTGAGCGCGGCTGCGGAAACTGCGGCCCCAGGCGAAGGCGCGCGCCGCGGCGGGCGTGCCGGCAAGCGTGCCGCGAGTTCCTCCGGCTTCGAGCAGCCGCCCTTCCGGCAGTACCGTATCCCCTTCCCGCCGACGCGTGCGGTTTCCGACGACGAGCTCGAATCGATCCACCTTGCCTCGCTTCGCGTCCTGAAGGAGATCGGCATCGACGTCCTTCACGACGGCGCGCGCGCGATGCTGAAGGAAGCCGGCGCCGACGTCGCTGCCGGCAGCGAGCGGGTCCGGCTCGACGCCGGCATGGTGACGGAATGGATCGCCCATTGCCCGCCCGAGTTCACGCTGCACGCCCGCAACCCGGCGCATGACCTGAAGTTCGGCGCCGACAACCTCATCTTCGCGCAGATGGCCTCGGCGCCCAACTGCTCTGACCTCGACAACGGGCGCCGGGCGGGCAACCAGGCGGATTTCCGCAACTTCCTCAAGCTCGCGCAGGTCCACAACGTCATCCAGTGCACCGGCGGCTATCCGGTCGAGCCGATCGACATCCACCCCTCCGTCCGCCACCTCGAATGCATACGCGACCTGGCGGTGATGACCGACAAGGCGTTCCACATCTATTCGCTTGGGCGCGAGCGCAATGTGGATGGGATCGAGATCGCCCGCATCGCGCGCGGCATTTCCGAGGAGCGGCTGCTCGCCGAGCCGTCGGTCTACACGATCATCAACACCAACTCGCCGCTCAAGCTCGACATCCCGATGATGGAGGGCATCATCCAGATGTCCTCGCGCGGGCAGATCGTCATCGTCACGCCCTTCACATTGGCAGGCGCGATGGCGCCGGTGACCGTCGCCGGCGCGCTGGTGCTCCAGAACGCCGAGGCGCTGGCGGCGCTCGCCTTCTCGCAGATCGTCCGTAAGGGCGCGCCCGTCGCCTATGGCGGCTTCACCTCCAATGTCGACATGAAGTCGGGCGCCCCGGCCTTCGGCACGCCGGAATACATGAAGGCGCAGCTTGTCGGCGGCCAGCTCGCGCGCCGCTACGGCATACCCTACCGCACCTCCAACGTCTGCGCCGCCAACACGGTCGACGCGCAGGCGGCCTATGAGAGCGTCTTCTCGCTCTGGGGCGCGATCCAGGGCGGCGCGAATTTCATCCTGCATGGCGCCGGCTGGCTCGAGGGCGGCCTGCGCTGCTCCTACGAGAAGACGATCCTCGACGTCGACCTCCTGCAGATGGTGGCCGAGTTCCTCGCCCCGCTCGACCTCTCGGAAGACGCGCTCGCCGTCGACGCGATCCGCGATGTCGGGCCAGGCGGCCATTTCTTCGGCACGCCGCACACCCAGGCCCGCTACCGGAACGCCTTCTACTCGCCCATCGTCTCGGACTGGCGCAACTACGAGAACTGGGAGATGGCCGGATCGCCAACGGCGCTCGAGCGCTGCAACCGCGTCTGGAAGGAGCGCCTCGCAGCCTATGAGCGGCCGCCGATCGACCCCGCGATCAGCGAAGAGATCGAAGCCTTCGTCACCCGCCGCACCCACGAAGGCGGCGCCCCGACGGATTTTTGAGGAAGGGGTTCGAGCCGTGCTCTTGATCGCCCTGCAAGATCGATGAACAAGACCCCCCCTCCGTCACGGGCTGACGCCCGCGACACCTCCCCCCCACTACGTGGGGTGGAGGATGAGCCGTCGCGGGTCGAAGTGCCCATCCTCCACCCCACGCAGTGGGGGGGAGGTGCCGAGCGAAGCGAGGCGGAGGGGGGGAACCCCGGCAAGGCCTCACGCAGTCGCAGACGGCCCGGCACGACCGAGCGGGCGCGCGCGCTGCGGTGGCAGGAGAACAGTGCCGAGGGGCTTCTATGGCAGGAGCTGAAAAGCCGGCGTCTCGGTGGCTACCACTTCACCCGCCAGTTCCCCATCGGGCCCTATTTCGCTGATTTCTGCTGCCGGAAGAGCAAGCTCGTCGTCGAGATCGACGGCTCCCAGCACGCTGAGAGCCGATACGACCGGCGGCGCGACCTCCTCATTCGTTCAAAGGGCTATTCAGTCCTGCGCTTCTGGAACCACGACGTCCTCCGCGACCGAACAGCGGTATGCGAATCCATCCTAGCCACGTTGCGCGGCAACCTGCCGGCCGAGACGGACAAGGGCGAACTGCGTTTCGCAGCGGGCCGGCATGACTGAGTTGGCTGTGGAAGAGGCCCCCCCTCCGTCACGGGCTACCGCCCGCGACACCTCCCCCCCACTGCGTGAGGTGGAGGATAGGCCGTCGCGCCTCCGGGTGCCCATCCTCCACCCTGCGAAGCGGGGGGGAGGTGGCGCGCGAAGCGTGACGGAGGGGGGGAAACACCTCACCATCACATTAACGCCTGACCGCGAACCGCGCAGCCGCGTCTCTCCCTCCCGCGTCGGCGAACCGACTGCCAATCGCAGCCCGCCTTTCCATCAAACGGATCCAACCCCATGAAATCCCATTATCGCGCGGTCGTCATCGGTGGCGGCGTCGTCGGCTGTTCGGTCCTCTATCACCTCGCCCGCGCCGGCTGGACCGACATCCTGCTGATCGAGCGCTCGGAGCTGACCTCCGGTTCCTCCTGGCACGCGGCGGGCGGCTTCCACACGCTGAACGGCGACCCGAACGTCGCCAAGCTGCAGGCCTACACGGTCCAGCTCTACCGGGAGCTCGAAGAGCTGTCCGGCCAGTCCTGCTCGCTGCATCTGACCGGCGGCGTGATGCTCGCCGACAGCCCGGAGCGCATGGACTTCCTGCGGCTCGCCCATGCCAAGGGCCGCTATCTCGGTATGGAGACGGAGCTGATCACGCCTTCGGAAGCCAAGGCGATGTTCCCGCTGATGGACGAGACGAAATTCGTCGGCGCCATGTGGGACCCGGTCGAGGGCCATCTCGATCCGTCGGGCACCACCCACGCCTACGCCAAGGCGGCGCGCAAGCTCGGCGCCGAGATCGTCCTGAGGAACCGCGTCACCGAGCTCACGCAAGAGGCTGACGGCACCTGGAACGTCGTCACCGAGCAGGGCACGGTCCATGCCGAGCACGTGGTCAATTGCGGCGGACTGTGGGCCCGCGAGATCGGCCGCATGGTCGGGCTCGAGCTGCCGCTGCTCGCCATGGAGCACATGTATCTTCTGACCGAGCCGATGCCGGAGGTGGAGGAGTTCAACGCCCGCACCGGCCGCGAGATGGTCGGCGTTCTCGACTTCAAGGGCGAGATCTACACCCGCCAGGAGCGGAACGGCATCCTGCTCGGCACCTACGAGAAGGCCTGCAAGCCCTGGTCGCCCAATTCGACTCCTTGGGATTTCGGCCACGAGCTGCTTCAGCCCGACCTGGACCGCATCGCGCCGTCGCTGGAGGTCGGCTTCGAACATTTCCCCGGCATCGCCAAGGCCGGCATCAAGCAGGTCATCAACGGCCCCTTCACCTTCGCACCCGACGGCAACCCGCTCGTCGGTCCGGTGCAGGGCCTGACGAATTTCTGGTGCGCCTGCGCGGTGATGGCCGGCTTCAGCCAGGGTGGCGGCGTGGGCCTCGCGCTGTCGAACTGGATGGTGAACGGCGACCCGGGCTTCGACGTCTGGGGCATGGACGTCACCCGTTTCGGCGAGTGGGCGACGCTCCGCTACACCAACGCCAAGGTGTGTGAGAATTATTCCCGCCGCTTCTCGATCCGCTTCCCGAACGAGGAGCTTCCGGCCGCCCGGCCGGCGCAGACGACTCCCCTCTACGACACGATGCTGGCGCAGAACGCCGTCATGGGCGATTCCTGGGGCCTCGAGACGCCGCTCTGGTTCGCACCGGAGGGTACGGAACCCAAGGACATCGTCTCCTTCCACCGCTCCAACGATTTCGAGCATGTGGGCAGAGAGGTGCGCGCGACGCGCGAGCGGGTCGGCGTGACCGAGATCGCCAACTTCGCCAAATACGAAGTCATCGGAAGCGGTTCGGCCGGTTTCCTCAATCGCCTCATGACCAACCGCATGCCGAAACCCGGCCGCATCGTGCTCACCCCGATGCTCAACGAGTTCGGCAGGCTGATCGGCGACTTCACCATCGCCAACATGGGCGCGCGGGGCGGCGAGGATCGCTTCATGATCTGGGGCTCGTCGGCCGCGCAGAAATACCACATGCGCTGGTTCGAGAAGCACCTGCCGAAGGACGGGTCCGTCCGCATCCACCGCTTCGACCAGACGCTTGTCGGCCTCGCCATCGCCGGGCCCCAGTCGCAGGCGCTGCTGCAGAAGCTGGCGGACATCGACGTCTCCACCTCGGCCTTCCGCTTCATGGACGTCAGGGAGATGGCGGTTGCCGGTGCCCCCTGCATCGTCAACCGCATCTCCTACACGGGCGATCTCGGCTACGAGATATGGATGCAGCCGGCTTATGAGCGCCTCGTCTATGCCGCCATCAAGCAGGCGGGCGCGGAGTTCGGCATAGTCGACTTCGGCATGCGCGCGCTGCTCTCGATGCGGCTCGAGAAGAACTTCCCGACCTGGTTCCGCGAGTTGAGGCCGATCTACGGGCCCTTCGAAGGCTCGATGGACCGCTTCATCAAGCTGGAGAAGAACGATTTCATCGGCCGCGGCGGCGCCGCAAAGGAACACGCCGAGGGGCCCAGGCTGCGTCGCGTCTCCTTCATCGTCGACGCGCTCGACGCCGACGTGATGGGCGACGAGCCGATCTGGGCCAGGGTCGGCAGCCGCGATTTCGGCACGGTCGAGAAGCCGCACGGCTACGGCGCGCCGAGATTCGATCCCGCCGGTCGGCCTGCACATGGGTCAACGGCGGCTATCGACGCGTCTTCCATCCGCGGCATCCGGGACGGCGACTGGGCCGTCGTCGGCTGGATCACGTCGGGCGGCTATGCGCACTGGGTCGAGAAGTCGATGGCGCAGGGCTACGTCCCGGCCGAACTTGCACATGACGAGAGCGAAGGCCTGTTCGAGATCGAGATACTCGGGCATCGTCGCCCCGCCCGTATCAACCTGGAACCGCCCTTCGATCCGGCCGGCGACAGAATGCGGAGCTAGCCGGATACGTCTCACCAGGAGAAGCCTGTGGCCATCGACAACCCCCTCCCGCGCCTCGCCGTCCTGATCGACGCCGACAACGCCTCGGCCAGGATCGCCGACGGTCTCTTCGAGGAGATCGCCAGGATTGGCGAGGCGAGCGTGCGCCGCATCTATGGTGACTTCTCGAGTACGCGCTCCAAGGCCTGGACCGACGTGCTGGCCAAGCACGCCATCATCCCGCACCAGCAGTTCGCCTACACGGCCGGCAAGAACGCCTCCGACATCACGCTCGTGATCGACGCGATGGACCTGCTCTACACCGGCCGCTTCCAGGGCTTCTGCCTGGTGTCCTCGGACAGCGACTTCACGCGGCTCGCATCGCGCATCCGCGAGCAGGGTGTCGACGTCTTCGGCTTCGGCGAACAGAAGACGCCCGAGAGCTTCCGCCAGGCCTGCCGGCGCTTCATCTACACGGAAAATCTCCTTCCGGGAGCCGCAGCGGACAGTTCCGACAGCGGCAGCGATGGCTCCTCCGCGACGCTTCAACCGCCCAGTGCAGCGGTGCCGCTCATCCGACGCGTGCTTGCAGAGATGGAGAGCGGCGACGGGTGGTTTCACCTTGGCGCTGTCGGGACCCAGCTCGTCAACCGCTACCCGGACTTCGATCCGCGATCCTACGGATTCCGCAAGCTGTCCGACCTCGTGCGCAAGACCGGCGCCTACGAGGTCAAGCAGGGGCCAGGCAGTTCGATCATCATGCGGCCGACGGCGAAGAGCGGGGCAGCGTCCGGCGGCAAGGGCCCCGCAAAATCGACCACAAAGCGCGAACAGCCAGCCAGGTCCGGCGGACAGTAGCCATGTCCAGCACCGCCGCGGCCCCCGGAATCATATTCGGCCGCCACCGCAAGATCATGCCCTACCTGCCGGCGGGACTGCCGGCGGGCCAGGCGGCGCTCTATCGCGAGCGCCACGAGAAGGCGGCTTCGCTCAACAGCCACCTGCTCGGTTTCGGCGCCGTCGCCGAGGCGGAGTGGGCGGCTGGCGGCCTCCCGCAGCCCGACATCGCCGCGATGCGGCGCTATCGGCTGGAGAGGATCCGGGCGGAGCTGCGGCGGCGCGACCTCGCCGGCGTCCTGCTCTACGACCCGGTCAACATCCGCTACGCCACGGACACGACCAACATGCAGGTCTGGGTGGCGCACAACCCGTCCCGCTACTGCTTCGTCGCGAACGATGGCCCGGTCGTCCTCTTCGATTATTTCAACTGCGAGCACATGGCCGAGCAGTCCGAGGTGGTCGACCAGGTCCGGCCGGCGGTCTCCTTCCTCTATTTCTATGTCGGCGACAACCAGCCGATTCGCATCGCGCGCTGGGCGGATGGGATCGCCGAGCTGATGCGCGAGCATGGCGGCGGCAACCGCCGCCTCGCCGTCGACCATCTCGATGTCGAGCCGGCGGCGGCGCTTAGGGAGCGCGGCATGGAGATCGTCGACGCCTGGGGGGTGATGGAACTCGCGCGCGTCATCAAGTCGGCCGACGAGATCACCTGCATGCGGCGCGCCATCGTCTCCTGCGAGGCGGCGATGGCCGAGATGGAGGCCGCGCTGAGGCCCGGCATCACCGAGAACGAGTTGTGGGCCGAGCTCCACCGCGGCAACATCGCCCGCGGCGGCGAGTGGATCGAGACGCGGCTCCTGACCTCGGGCCCGCGCACCAATCCGTGGTTCCAGGAGTGCTCAGCGCGGGTGATCGAAGCGGGCGATCTCGTCGCCTTCGACACCGATCTCATCGGCCCGCACGGCTTCTGCGCCGACATCTCGCGCACCTGGCTCTGCGGCGACGGCCCCGCCACCAGCGAGCAGCGCGACCTGTTCCGCGCGGCCATCGAGCAGGTAGAGCACAACAGCGAGCTGCTGCGCCCGGGGATCTCGTTCCGTGAGCTTGTGGAGCGCTCGAAGAATCCCCCGCAAGACGCTCTCGCCTGCCGCTATTCCGTCCTCTATCACGGCGTCGGCCTGGCCGACGAATACCCGACCCTCCCCTATCTGGCGGACTGGGCCGCGGACACGGCGGACGGCGTGCTTGAAGCCGGGATGGTGCTTTGCGTCGAAAGCTATGTCGGCCGGCTCGGCGGCCGCGAGGGCGTGAAATACGAGGAACAGGTCCTGGTCACGGAGAACGGGCCGGAGCAGCTCTCGACCTATCCGCTGGACGCGCGGCTCGCTGCATAGACGGTCCCGTGAACCTGCCGCAGGAGTGCCAGCGTCTCCGTTTCCAGCCTGGCGGCAGCAATGTAGGGCAGTCCGTTGCGCCGCGCGGTCCAGCCGACAACCTCCAGCTCGGCGGAGCGCGGCTCGTGCCGCTGTGCCAGCACCCAGCTGCGGCAGTCGACGGCGCAAACATCCGCCCTGCCCTCGGCGACCGCGACGATCGAGCCGCGGTGACCGCCGGTCTCGATGCGCTCGGCGAAGATGTCGAGCTCCAGCCCCTGCGCCCGCAGGTCGCGCTCGATGCCCAGCAGGCCGGACATGGAATCCGGATTGTTGAAGGCGAAGCGCAGTCCCCTGACGCGGTCGAGCGGGATCAAAGCCCTCCCGTCCAGCGGCGGCCCTGCCACCTCGCCAGCCGCCTCCCGGCGCATGAGGATGGCGCTCGAATAGTGTTCGCCCTCCCCGCCGGGGATCGTCGAGTAATCCGGCTGATGGAGGATCATCACATGCGGCTCGAGTCCGGTCACGAGCGGCCCCCAGCAGGTCTGCGACAGCAGGAGCCGGGGATGCCGCCAGAGCGTGAAGAGGTCGAAATCGTCGGGCGGCAGCGTCGCCGGGTCGGGCGCGATCACGTTGCCGCTTCCGTCGCGGATGCCGCCCGGCACCGGCGGCAGGTCGGCGTTGCGCCTCGCCAGGCGCTCCGGCGCATCGATGCCCGCGGCGCGCAGCCGGTCGCGGAGCGCGGCCCACTCGGCATCGACGTCCTCACGGACCTCCGGCCAGTCATACATGGGTAGCGCGGCGACGAATTCGCTCATGCGCACCTCATCCCGCCAATCGGGGTCCCGGGCAAGCCCCTTCTATTCGCGCGGCGGCTCGGCCGGAACCGGTGCCGTCCCCACGCCGCCGACGGAGCGCGCGCGGACGCGCGGCCTGAAGGCACGGCCGGGCTCCGGCTCCCGCCGGAGGACCGGATGGGCGACCGGCTCTTTGGGACGGAAGGCGAAGTCGCGCAGCAGCGCGAGATAGCTCGGATAGACGTAGCCGCCATTCATGCGCACCCACTCCTCCCTCTTCTCGCGGAAGAGGCGCGGCAGGCGGTACCAGGCGACCGCCGGCATCTTGTGGTGGACCAGATGCAGATTGTTGTTGAGGAACAGGAGGGCGAGCGGCGAGCGCTCGACGATAATGGTGCGTCCGTCTGGCCGCTCGGACCACTGGTGCTCGGCAAAGGTGCGGATGGCGATGATCGACTGCCCGAGATAGGCCGGCACGAGAATGTAGAGCCAGAGCGGCATGCCGAATACCAGGACGACGATCGGAACCACGATCGCTAGTCCGGCCAGGTGGTGCAGCCAGGCCCTGCGTACGGCCGCATCGCCGGCCAGGATCAGCTTCAGATCCGCCGCCACGAAGCCCGCGGTCGCCAGCAGAGGCCCGAGCAGCATGCGCCCCACCATGGTATTGTTGACCCGCAGCAAGGCCTGCAGCGGGCGCGGCATCTCGCGATAGTGCCAGAGCGCGCGGTAATAACTTTCCGGATCGTCGAAAGGGTCGGTCAGGCGCTCGTCCGCGTGGTGGCGCAGATGCAGCCATTTGAAACGGCGATAGGGCCACGCGAGGCCGATCGGCAGGCCGACCAGGAGCTCGTTCATCCAGGCCTTGCGCGTCGGATGACCGTGCGCTGCCTCGTGCATCAGCGAGGATTGGAGCGCCACGGCCAGCACCAGCAGCACCAACGCCAGAAGCGGATAGGCTGGCCACAGAAGAAAACCGGCGGCCCCCCAGCCGCCGTAGCAAAAGCCGATCAGCAACACTGTCGGCCATTCTATGGAGCGTCTGCGGACGCCCTCTTCGTGTTGGTCCCTTCGCACGCGGTGCCCCTGGTCGCAGCAGAATCCCCCGATTCCTGACAGCATGGTGTCAGGAGGAGGACGTTGTCGCAACGCGACAATGCGATTCTTCTGTTGATTCTGATAAGCGAATGCGCCATTCGTTTATTATTGTAAACACCGGTCCCTGATATGGACAAGCGCGACCTTTCAGAAACGTTCCGCGGCCGCCTCAAGATCCTCATCGAGCGCTCTGAGAGCAACCAGTCGGCTTTCGCGGCGAGCATCGGCATCGACCGCTCGGCGCTGTCCCAGCTCCTCGCCGGCGCCAATACGCGGCTGCCTCGCGCGGAGACTCTCCTGGCGATCGCAGAACGTCATGCCGTGTCGCTGGACTGGCTGCTCGGCCTCAGCCAGGACGAAGGCCTGCGCGCCGAGATCAGGCCGACGCTCGAGCTGGAGGAGAGCGGCGGGGGCTCGGGCTCGACGCTGCTCGCGCATTGGCACGCCGAGGCTGCCGGCACCAAGATCCGCTATGTGCCGGCCGGCATTCCCGACCTCCTGCGCACGCCGGAAACCATCGATTACGAGGCGGGGATCACCAATCGCGACCCTGAATCCCAGCGCGACGAGACGCAGTACCGCCTGGATTACAATCGTCGGCCAGACACCGACATGGAAGCCTGCATGCCGCTCCACACGCTGGAGATCTTCGCCCGGGGCAACGGCATCTGGTCGGGCATGTCCCCGCAGGCGCGCCGCCGGCAGCTCCTGCACATGGCGCGCCTGATCGACGACCTCTATCCATCCTTCAGGCTCTATCTCTACGACGGCCGCTCGCGCTACTCGATCCCCTACACGATCTTCGGCTCGATGCGCGCCGCCATCTATGTCGGCGAGCTCTACATGGTGCTCAACGCCACCGAGCCGGTGCGGACACTGACGCGGCATTTCGACAATCTGATCCGCGGCGCCGTCGTCCACGCCCACGAGGCGGCCGATCATGCGCGCCGGCTGGCAGAGGTAACCACGGCCGGTTGACGTGACATAACGATTTCTTTATATCGTTATCTCGTTTTCCCGTGAGGCTCCGATGGACAATCCCCTCCAGTCGCTCATCGCGCGCAAGGGCGTGCTGCTTGCCGATGGCGCGACCGGCACGAACCTCTTCGCCATGGGCCTCGAATCCGGCGAGGCGCCGGAACTCTGGAACGAGAGCCAGCCGGAGAAGGTCCTGGCGCTGCATCGCGGCTTCGTCGAAGCGGGCGCCGACATCATCCTCACGAATTCGTTCGGCGGGACGTGCCACCGGCTCAAGCTGCACCAGGCCCAGGACCGTGTGCGGGAGCTCAACCGGATCGCCGCCGAGCTGGCGCGGCAGGTGGTCGCCGAAGTCGAGCGCGAGGTGATCGTCGCCGGCTCCGTCGGGCCGACCGGCGAGCTGCTGGAGCCGCTCGGCGCCCTGACCTATGGCGAGGCCGTCCAAGCCTTTGCCGAACAGATCGAGGGCCTCAAGGAGGGCGGCGCCGACGTCGCCTGGATCGAGACCATGTCGTCCGCCGAGGAAATCAGGGCGGCGGCCGAGGCCGCGATCGCCGTCGGCCTCCCCTATGTCTACACGGGCTCCTTCGATACCGCCGGCCGGACCATGATGGGCCTTCCCCCGCGCGACATCCACGGCGTGGCCGACGGGCTCGCGGAAGCGCCCGTCGCGGTCGGCGCCAATTGCGGCGTCGGCGCCTCCGACATCCTGTCCTCGCTCCTCGACATGGCCGACGCGCGCCCGGGCGCGGCGCTGGTGGTCAAGGGCAATTGCGGCATTCCGGAGTTCCGCGGAGCCGAGATCCACTATTCCGGCACGCCGGAGCTGATGGCCGATTACGCCAGGCTCGCCATCGATGCCGGCGCGACGATCATCGGCGGCTGCTGCGGCACCTCCTTCGCCCATCTCGCGGCGATGCGCGCAGCTCTCGACACGCATGAGCGCGGGGAAGCGCCGACGATCGCCACGATCGTCGAGAGGATCGGCCCGCTGCGCAACAAGCCGGCCAATGAGAGCGGTGCCGAGCCGCGGCCCGAGCGGCGCCGCCGCCGCGCCTGACTGAACCAGTCGACGCGCCGCGCGTTATGGCGACGCGGCACGTCGAGCCGCCTCTCGCGGAGCGGCCATGGCCAAGGAGTTCAAGATCGTCCACGGGGCGAAGCGGCTTCATGCGGTCCGCATCGATTCCTCCAACATCGAGATGCGCGACGCCGACGGCTATGTCGGCGACCACGCCAACGGCCGCGCCTTCCGGACGATCCTCCAGGACCTGCGCCGCGAGCTCGCCAAGCATGGCGACGATCCGCTCGGCAACGCCACCTACGGCCACATGTCGAAGAAGGAGATGGACGCCTTCCTGATCGAAGGCGAGCCGGAGGCGGCCGGCGTCGTGCACGGGGCGATCGAGGAGTTCGCACACGAGCTGGCCAGCATCATCGGCCGGTTCCTCGACGACGGGTGGAAGGACACCGAGCGCGCGGCCGTCGGCGGCGGGCTGCGCGATTCCCGCGTCGGCGAGATCGCCATCGGGCGCACGGCGACGCTCCTGAAGACCCGCGGCCGGCGGCTGGAGCTGGTGCCCATCCGCCACCATCCCGACGACGCCGGGCTGATCGGCGCGCTCCATCTGGTGCCGCCCAAGGCGCTCGAAGGCTACGACGGCATGCTGGCAGTCGACATCGGCGGCTCCAACATCCGAGCCGGCATCGTAAGATTTAGGGACCCGGACGACCTTTCCGACGCCAAGGTGGGCAAGCTCGAGCACTGGCGGCACCGCGACGAGGACCCGCCGCCGAGCCGGGAACAAGCCCTGAAGCGGCTGGTGGGCATACTGAAGGATCTCGCCGGAAGGGCGGAGAAGGACGGCTGCGGTCTTGCGCCGTTCATCGGCATCGGCTGTCCCGGCTCGATCGCCGAAGACGGCTCCATCGCCCGCGGCTCGCAGAACCTGCCCGGCGACTGGGAGGAGAAGGACTTCAATCTCGCCCGGACGGTCCGCAAGGCCCTGCCGAAGCTGGGTGGCAAGGCGACCGACGTCATCGTCCATAACGACGCCGTCGTGCAGGGGCTGAGCCAGATTCCGTTCATGCACGACGTGAAACGCTGGGGCGTGCTGACCATCGGCACGGGCCTCGGCAACGCCCGTTTCACCAACCTCAAGTCGTAGGCGATTCAGCGATTGTCCACAGCTTCCGGAGCAACCCTTCCGCAGCGAGCCGGTTAGCCAGTCGGCGGACCTGGTGGGGTGAGCCGGCAGGGAAGCCCCTTCCCTGCCGGCCTGCCTCACCCGCCCAAGGCGGCGCCGAACGCTACCCGCGGTCCGGCGCGTTCGGCTCCGCCCCCTATCGCTGCCTCTCGCCCTGCCCGTCGAGCGCGGAGGCAATACGCGCCAGCGACAGGAACTCGGCACGATACCCGAAGGGGTCCGCGCCACGGGCGGCGGCGGCGATCTCGATGATCCTCTGATACTCCATATCGGCAACGGCATCCGTGCCGCGCAGCTTCTGGCCGAAGGCGGCGACGGCGACCGAGAAGCGCTGGTCGTCCGACGCCGCGGCGAAGCTCGGCAGCACGTCGCCAGGCGTCACCGGGCGCTCGATCAGCCGGCTCTCGGCCTCGCCCGGCAGCTTGTAGCGGATGCGCAGGAAGGCGAACTCGTCCGATCTGTCAGACGTCGCCTCCTGCGCCGCTCCCCCGTAGCGGAGCGCATCCACAGCCTGAGCCGGACTGCCGACCGGCACGATCTCGTAGATCGCCGCGATCGAATGGCCCGAGCCGATGTCGCCCGCATCGACGCGATCGTTGTTGAAGTCCTCGCGGGCGAGCGCCCGGGTCTCGTAGCCGATCAGCCTGTATTCGGAGACGACCGACGGGTTGAACTCGACCTGCAGCTTGACGTCGGCGGCGATGGTGAACAGCGTGCCGCCCGCCTCCTCGACGAGCACCTTCTGGGCCTCGGCCAGCGTGTCGATATAGGCGGCGGTGCCGTTGCCGTTCTGGGCGATCCGCTGCATCAGCTGGTCGTTCAGGTTGCCCATGCCGAAGCCGAGCACCGAGAGGTGGATGCCGGTCTCGCGCTTGCGGCGCACCAGCCGCTCCAGCGCCTCGTCGCTCGTCTCGCCGACATTGAAGTCGCCGTCGGTCGCCAGGATGATGCGGTTCACCCCGCCTTCGACGAAGGAGCGTTCGGCCATCGCATAGGCCTCGCGCAGGCCGGCCGCCCCTGCCGTCGAGCCTCCGGCGTACAGCCTGTCGATGGCGCGGACGATCGCGGCGCGGTCGGATGCGGGTGTCGGCTCGAGCGCCACGCCGGCGTCACCCGCATAGGTCACGATCGAGACGGTGTCGTCGGGCTGCAGCCGGTCGAGCAGCATCCTGAGCGAGGTCTGCACCATCGGCAGCCGGTCGGAGGGCGCCATCGAACCGGAGGTGTCGACGAGGAAGACGAGGTTGGCGCGCGGCCGCTCCTCCGGCACGATGTCATAGCCCTTGATCGCGACATGCATGAGCTGCGTGTCGCCGTTCCACGGCGTAGGCATGATCGAGACGGAGGCCGCGAAGGGCGCCTCGCGCTCCGCGGGCGCCGGCCAGTCATAGGGGAAATAGTTGATCATCTCCTCGACGCGCACCGTGTCCGGGTCGGGAAGCTGGCCGGCGTTAAGCGCCCGCCGCACGAAGGAATAGGAGGCCGTGTCGACGTCGGCGGAGAAGGTGGAGACCGGATGCTCGCGTACGGCGCGGATCGGCGAACCCTCAAATGCTTCGAGCCGGTCGCCCGAGGTGGGCTCGGCCCAGCCCGGCTCGGGCGCGAATGCCGGGCCGGATGCGGTCGCCGTCTCGAAAGCCCTGGTACGGTAGGGCGCCGGCGCCGGGACGGGCGCCGCAGGCACTGCCGCCAGCTGATCGTGCGAATTCAGGACTGCCTCGTTCTCCCCGGCCATTTGCGGCACTTCCTGCTGGCGCACCCCCTGCGGAGCTTCAACCGGGCGCACCGTCTGCGGCGCAGCGAGATCGCGCACGGTGGGCGTCGGAAGGGCCGCACCTCCACCCTGCCCCATCACTTGCCAGGCGACATAGCCGGCGACCGGCAGGACGAGGAGGCCGGCGGCGGCGGCAGGTGCTGCAACGAGTTTGTAGGACATGATCTTCCCCCAGACTGATGTTGTCTGGCGGATGAGACGCCGGTTCCCAGCCCGTCCTTGGGTGCGGCGGGCAGATTTTTCGGCGTCGAATGCGTCGAGGGCGGCCGCGACCGCGCGTTCGCGCGCAACCACGCCCGGCTCGGGCACCGGCGAACGGCGCAGAGCCTCGAGGAAATCGGGTTCTCTTTCGTCGGGTCTCGTCATCTCGTCATGCCTTCCCGGCCGTCATCATCGACTTCAGCCGCTTCCTGGCTTCGTGCACATGCCAGGAGACCGTCGCTTCGGCACAGTCCATCGCTTCCGCCGCCTGGCGGTGGGAGAGCCCTTCGCCATAGACGAGCGTGATCGCCTCGCGCTGCTTGTCGGGCAGGCCGCGCACCGCCTCCCAGAGCTCGGCGGCCGGATCGTCAGGCTGGGCTTCGGCCTCGCCATCGACCAGCACCTGCGTCGCCAGTGCGCGCGCCTTCAGATCCTCGCGGCGCGAGCGGCGCGCCAGATCGCGCGAGGCGTTCAGCGTCATGGCGTAGAGCCACGTCGTCAGCGCTCCCGAGCCGCGATAGCCGCCGATGGCGCGCGCCATGCTGACGCACACCTCCTGCGCCACGTCCTCGGCGTCGCCGCGATCGCCCGTCAGCCGCCATGCGAGCCGGAATACGTAGCCATAGTGGCGTTCGACGAGGGCCGAGAAGGCGGCCCGATCGCCGCCCGCAGCCATCGCCACGAGGTCGGCATCCGAAGGCTGTTCACGGGCGAGCATCATCAAGGTCATCGCTGCTTGGACGCCCGGATGATGACGATCCTTGGGACGGGTGCAAATTTTTCTGCTGCGGCCGCGGCCGCGCTGCGTCGGAACCGTGCTTCCGGCCGCGCATTTGGCAACCTACACCCCGACGAACAAGGACAGCCTGATGCCCGATGCAGAGGTCGATCACGACAGACTGAAGGATTGCCTGGAGCAGATCGCCGAGGAAACGCTGGAAACCGACGACTGGGGCGAGGCCTCGGACCGGGTGCCGATCCTGGCCGATGTCGACATTCACCAGTTCGGCATCGCCGTCCACACCGCCGACGGCGAGACGGTCGGCGCCGGAGCCGACCACAAGCCCTTCACCATCCAGAGCATCTCGAAGGTGTTCTCGCTGACGCTCGCGCTGGAGATATTCGGCGACGGCGTCTGGAAACGGATGGACCGCGAACCATCGGGCGACCCCTACAACTCCATGGTCGATCTGGAGCGCCACAAGGGCTTTCCGCGCAATCCCTTCATCAATGCCGGCGCCCTTGTCGTCAACGATATGCTCCACGAGGCGGAGCGGTCCGATGGCGGCCACACGCGCGTGCGCGACCTCATCGAGGAACTGCTCGACGGCGAGGAGGTCGGCGTCGACGACGAGGTAGCCGGGTCGGAAACCGGCTCCAACTTCGGCAACCGTGCCATGGCCAACCTCTCCAAGCATTTCGGCAATTTCGAGCACGAGGTGGACGACGTCCTGCGCGACTACGTCCAGCAATGCGCGATCAGCATGTCATGCCGGCAGGTGGCACGAGCGGGGCGCTATCTTCTGGTCGAGCGGGCCCAGGACGGCGACCGCGAGGCGAAAGAGCGGGCAAAGCGGGTCCGCCGCATCAACGCGCTGATGCTGACTTGCGGGCAGTATGACGGGTCGGGCGACTTCGCCTACCGCGTCGGCCTGCCGGCGAAGAGCGGCGTCGGCGGCGGGATCCTCGCCGTGGCGCCCAACAAGGCGACGATCTGCGTCTGGGCGCCCGGCCTCGACGACTACGGCAACTCGCTCCTCGGCACCGTCGCGCTGGAGAAGCTGTCCGAGCGGATGGACTGGTCGGTCTTCGGCGCGCTGAAGCACTAGAGCGTCGTGCGCCTTTTGTGAATCGAGGATTCCCTTGATCGCTTGGCCGTGA